>OBNN01000004.1_pt1 | contig 89681 bp, 85 predicted proteins | sample 1470811 | NCBI WGS metagenome assembly OBNN01 (sample SAMEA3275570, study PRJEB22092) | marine metagenome | biome: Estuarine Biome; feature: Surface Water; material: Coastal water | collected 2014-06-21T11:15:00+00 | depth 1 m
GATCATTTTAACGAGTTGGATAAATTGGGCCTGATGATGTACGGCCAAATGACCGACGGCTCGTGGATTTACATCGGCAGTCAGGGCATCGTTCAGGGCACCTACGAAAATTTTGTTGAAATGGGTCGCCAACACTACCAAGGTGATCTCTCAGGCCGCTGGATTTTCACCGCAGGACTCGGCGGCATGGGCGGCGCACAACCTTTAGCCGCAAGCTTGGCCGGTGCCTGCAGCCTGAATGTCGAGTGTGATGAGAGTCGCATTGATTTCCGTATTCGCACCGGCTACTTGGACAGAAAAGCCGCCAATCTCGATGATGCATTAGCCATTATCCAGGAGGCCACAGGTAGGGGTGAGGCGCTGTCGGTCGGGCTGTTGGGCCACGCCGCCGAGGTACTTGTGGAACTGTTGCGCCGAGATATTCGACCCGATGCGGTCACAGACCAAACCTCTGCCCATGATCCAATTCACGGCTATTTACCCTTGAGTTGGACAACCGACGAGTGGCATGAAAAACAAATCAGCGATCCACAGGCAGTTGCTGCCGCTGCCAAAAAATCCATGGCCGTGCACGTACAGGCGCTGCTTGAGTTTCACCGGCGCGGCGTGCCCACCTTTGACTATGGCAACAATATCCGACAGGTCGCATTTGACGAAGGGGTTAACGATGCCTTCAACTTCCCCGGTTTTGTGCCCGCTTATATACGCCCGTTATTTTGCCGAGGCATCGGGCCATTTCGCTGGGTCGCGCTCAGTGGTGACCCTGAAGACATTTACAAAACCGACCAGAAAGTCAAAGAGCTTATTCCCGACGATAAACATCTCCACAACTGGCTGGATATGGCTCGCGAGCGCATTCAGTTCCAAGGGCTACCGGCACGTATTTGCTGGGTAGGATTAGGCGTGCGTGACAAGCTGGCCCTTGCGTTTAACGAAATGGTCGCCAGCGGAGAATTAAAAGCACCCATTGTCATTGGGCGTGACCACCTTGATTCCGGCTCCGTCGCCAGTCCCAACCGTGAAACTGAAGCAATGATGGATGGCTCAGATGCCGTATCAGACTGGCCGCTGCTGAATGCCCTACTCAACACAGCAAGCGGTGCCACCTGGGTATCATTGCATCACGGCGGCGGTGTTGGCATGGGCTTTTCGCAGCATTCCGGGGTTGTTATTGTTTGCGACGGCACTGACTCTGCGGCGCAGAGGATCTCACGCGTGCTGTGGAATGATCCCGCCAGCGGCGTGGCTCGCCATGCCGACGCAGGATACGCCTTAGCGATCGACTGCGCCCGCGACAACAACCTCAATATTCCAATGATCAAAGGCTAACCCTGTCAGGAGTCATGACTATGTCCGTCTTAACACTCAACCCCGGCCAGGTAACCCTCGCAGAACTTCGCGATCTCTTTTATCGACAACCCACTATTGCCCTTGCCGCCAGTTGCTGGGCGCAAGTGCAAGGCAGCGCCGACACCGTCGATGCCACTGTGATAAAGGGTAAAGCGGCCTACGGCATCAACACCGGCTTTGGCCTGCTTGCGCACACGCGCATTCCCGATGCGCAGCTTTCGATGCTACAGAAAAATCTTGTCACCTCGCACAGTGCCGGCGTCGGCAAGGATCTGCCGACCCACTGCGTGCGTCTATTGATGTGCCTCAAAGTCATCAGCCTCGGTCGCGGCTATTCTGGCGTGCGCAAAACAGTGATAGAGACCCTGATTAGCTGTATCAATAAAAACGTCCTCCCCTGTATTCCGGAAAAAGGATCAGTGGGCGCCTCTGGCGACTTAGCGCCTCTTGCCCACATGGCACTCTGCCTGATTGGCGAAGGCGACTGCAGCTACAAAGGCAAGATTATACCCGCTGCCAAAGCTCTTGCCGCCGCCGGTATTGAGCCACTGGTTCTAGGCCCGAAAGAAGGCCTTGCGTTACTTAACGGTACCCAAGCCTCAACAGCACTTGCGCTGATAGGTCTGTTCAATAGTGAAAATCTATTTGCCGCAGCAACGGTGTCCGGCTCGCTGTCCGTTGACGCCCTTAAGGGCAGTGCCGCCCCGTTCGATGCCCGCATTCATGAGGTTCGCGGGCAGCGCGGCCAAATGGCGGTCGCCGCTGTTTACCGCCGACTGCTTGAGGGCAGCGATATTTTAAACTCACACATTCACTGCGAACGTGTTCAAGACCCCTACTCATTGCGCTGCCAGCCTCAAGTGATGGGCGCCTGTTTAGATTTAATCCACAACGCCAGCGCAGTCTTGTTAATTGAGGCCAATGCCGCCACCGACAATCCACTCATTTTTGAGAACGGCGATGTGATCTCAGGTGGGAATTTCCACGCCGAGCCAGTGGCAATGGCTGCCGACACATTGGCTATTGCGCTCGCCGAAATAGGCGCTATTGCAGAGCGGCGATTAGCGATTTTAGTCGATCCAAAAATGAGCGCTCTACCCGCATTTCTTGTCGCCAACAGCGGCTTAAACTCTGGGTTTATGATTGCACAGGTAACCGCGGCAGCTCTCGCGTCAGAAAATAAAACCTTTGCTCATCCCGCCAGTGTTGACAGCCTGCCCACCTCTGCGAATCAAGAGGACCATGTCAGCATGGCAACATTTGCCGCGCGCCGATTGCATGATATGAGCGAAAACACCGCAGGAATTCTTGCCGTCGAATTACTGGCAGCCAGTCAGGGCATCGACTTTCACCAGCCCGTTAAGACATCCCTCCCGCTGCAGAGTGCTTACCAACAAATACGTGATAAAGTAGCTTTTTACGACGAAGATAGAGTTATGTCGCCTGACATTAAAGCGATTATGCAGCTCGTCTTAGCAGGGGATTTTTTCAGTTTTGCCAATACCATTTTGCCCTCAGGGCAGTAACTGACCATGTCAGACGTTTACACATTTTCTCAAGGGACCGGACCGCTGCTGGTGAGTATGCCGCACGTTGGGCTCAACGTGCCCGCGGATATTGGCGCGCTGCTCACCGAGCAAGCACAGGCCCTGCCCGATACAGATTGGTATGTCGATAAACTCTATGATTTTTTGCCAGACCTAGGCGCATCAACCCTGCGCGCCAACTACTCGCGCTATGTGGTCGACCTCAACAGAGCGCCCGACAACAGCTCACTCTATCCCGGACAGAGCGTGACAGAGATATGCCCGACCACACTGTTTACCTGCGAGCCTCTCTACAAACCCAACTGCGAACCCTCCGCAGAGCAAGTGCGCCAGCGAGTAGAACAATACTGGTTACCCTACCATCAAAAAATTTCGGCCGAGCTGCAGCGCATCAAGCGCCAATTTGGCTATGCCTTGCTGTGGGACGCTCACTCCATCAAAAATCAAGTACCCCGCTTTTTCGAGGGCACACTTCCCGACTTTAATTGGGGTAATGCCGATGGCACAGCCAGCTCGGCGGCCCTTGCCGAGAGCATGCAACAGCAGATCAAAGCTCACGGACAGTATTCAAGCATTATCAACGGACGCTTCAAAGGCGGCTATATCACACGTCATTACGGCACGCCGGCCAACCATATTTATGCGTTGCAGCTTGAGTTATCACAAAATACCTACATGTCAGCCGACAATAGTTACTGCGACAAGCGAGCTGCGCAGGTAAAGCCGTTACTAAAAACCCTAATTGAGATGATGCTAACTCACGGGAGATAACAATTGAGCAAGACGCCACTCTGGGACAGCCTCTGGATCAATATCAATCTTGCGACCATGACCGACGGAAGCCACAGCTATGGCGAGATAACCCAGGGCGCGATTGCAGTGAGTAACGGTCGCATCGCATGGCTAGGTAAGCAAGACACACTGCCGAGCTCACCGGAGAACTGCGCACAGCAGATTTTTGACGGCAACAATCAATGGTTGAGCCCAGGACTCATCGACTGCCACACCCATCTCGTCTTCGCTGGCAACCGCGCCAAAGAATTTTCCCTGCGCCTTAATGGGGCCAGTTACCAAGATATTGCCAACGCCGGTGGCGGTATTCTCTCAACGGTAGCCGCGACCCGAGCAGCGTCGGAGCAGGAGCTACTCGATTCTGCGGGGCAACGTCTCACACATCTTTTAAACGAAGGCGTTACCAGCGTTGAAATAAAATCGGGGTATGGGCTCGACACTGAGCATGAACTGCGAATGCTTCGCGTCGCGCGCGCCCTTGAACAACTGCACCCAGTAAGCATACGCACCACCTTTCTCGGCGCACATGCACTCCCAGAGGCCTATCAGGATCGCCCGCAGAACTACATCGACTTAGTCTGTAATGAAATGCTGCCCGCTGTCGCAAAAGAAGGTTTGGCTGACGCAGTTGATGCCTTCTGTGAGACCATTGCGTTTACGCCAGCACAGACCAAGCAGGTTTTTGACGCAGCAAAACAAGTCGGATTACCGGTAAAACTCCACGCAGACCAATTGAGCGACAGCGGTGGTGGAATGCTCGCCGCAGAGTATGGCGCTCTGTCAGCGGATCATCTCGAATACACCTCCGAAGCAAGCATCGAGGCGATGCAAAAAGCCAACGTCGTCGCTGTGTTACTGCCCGGCGCCTTTTACTATTTGCGCGAGACGCAACTGCCGCCCATAGAACTCTTGCGCAAACATCGAGTGCCTGTCGCCATCGCCACCGACACAAATCCAGGATCGTCACCCACAAGCTCCCTGCTGCTCATGCTCAACATGGCCTGCACGCTGTTTCGACTGCGACCAGAAGAAGCCTTTGCCGGTGTTACTGTGAACGCCGCAAAAGCACTGGGGCTTGAATCAGATCGAGGCAGTTTAGCGGTGGGAAAACGCGCTGACTTTGCACTGTGGGACGTTGCCGACATGGCGGAACTTGGTTACTGGATGGGCACCAATAAATCCAGTGGCCGAGTTAAAGATGGTGTGTTTTTTGGCTAAAGGTAGAAGTGTAGTTCCTCCAATAATATTTAGGGACTTATTAAGTATCACCTGTAAGCAATTCATAAACGCGGTAGTGTATACCGTCACTGGTTTCCCTCCCCTCCGCAACAGCCAGAGTGGTAGTGAGCCACTGATAGCGCGGATCACCCGTTTCGAACTGAACCTGCACCTGAAATAGCGTATCACCAAACTGATAGCCAATACCCTGCGCCAAGTTTTCAGTGATCTTTTTATCGAACTGATACCATCCCTGATAACTCATATAGATCAGAGCCCCGTCGTCCGTTTCAATGGTTTTACGCACATCGAGCCTTGCTAAGCCAGTACTATTGACCAACACCCAATCAGCCCCCCCTGCGCGGGCGCTTCCGTTAATTTTATCGCCCCAAAAACGACCACCGCCTACCAGATAGATTTTTCGCTCACCAAAAGCTGTTGTACCCAACTCCTGCAACTCACTGATTTGTGAGTCAAATTCAACTAAAGGTGCAAGCTTCATGATTTTACCCCTATTAATGGATGGTCCTCTTGCAGCATCTTCACCAAGGAAATACACATCAACACACCAACAATTATCAAAGGCAATGACACGACGACAGTTGCAGAAAGAATCACTCTTATTCCGCCATCAATAAAAAGTAAACAGACAGGGATAACCCCGAGAGCGCCCGCCCAGAATACTCGATGCCAGCGAGCAGGATTTTCACCCGCCTTCAATTCCAAGGTACAAACAGATGCTAAGGTAAAAGAGGCAGAATCATAAGTAGTGGCCAGAAACACTACCGCCATAATCAAAAAAAGGAACAGAGCAAACTTACCTAAAGGGAGTGCGAGGATCATTTGCGCAATGGCGGCAGCCTCACTTGCTCGGTCAATGATGGCCTGCACGTCGAGTAAGTCATTTATCTGTAAATGCAGCGCGTAATTGCCAAAGACAATAAAAAAGAGCCAGGCACCCAGAGTGCCATAGGTCAACATGCCTATAATGACACCACGAATAGTGCGACCTCGAGAAATACGTGCTACAAAAATACCGACGAAGGGTCCGTAAGCAATCCACCAAGCCCAGTAGAAAACTGTCCAACTCTCAACGAAACCACTCCCTTCAACTGGATCTGTCCAAAAATTCATGTGAATGAAATTCTGCAGCACCAACCCAATGCTGTTAGTCCCCATTTTGAGAATAAAAAGCGTGGGGCCAACGGCCAGAATGAAAAACAAAAGTCCAAACGCCACATACAGATTAATGTCGGCTAGTCGTTTAAAGCCTTTTTGAATACCCAGATAAGCACTGGCGCCAAAGATAGCAACACACACAATTACTACCCATAATTCCAACAGAAAATTGTGATCTATCCCAGTCAGCTCTGACACACTTGCAGCTATCATCGGTGTAGATAACCCGAGCGAAGTACCGGTTCCTCCAATTAGATTTAACATGTAAAGGAAATCTACGAAGCGGGCACGACCACTCGCTGCCCCCGCCGGCAAAAAATACCCGCATCCGGTGGACAGACGCAAATGCGGATTTTTCCGCACGTAATAGGGATAGGCGATTGCAATTGCCGGAAGGCAGTAAATTGCCCAAGCACTGACACCCCAGTGAAATAGAGGATAGGCCGCCGCCCACTCCACAGCTTCACGACTGCCTTCCGCAAGATTTCGTGGTGGCGTGTGTAGATAATAGCTCCACTCTATTAACGCCCAGTAGAGCATCCCTGCACCCACACCCGCACAAAAGATCATGCTGATCCAGTTCAGGTTCCCAAATTCTGGTCGATCGTCTTTATCGCCGAACCTAATGGCGCCAAATCTACTGCTGGCTAGCCACACCAAAAACCCGAATATGCCTATGGTGTACCATTGATACACGAAGCCAAAATTGGTCGTAATTTTATTGTAGAGTTGGGTGATAAAAAGACCCGATTGTTCGTTGAATCCAATAATTGGGATGGCGACAAATAAAATCACCAACACCGTGGTCAAAAACATCGTCCTATCGATACGAACGTTAGTGTCCATTCTGTAGCGCCTCGCATTTAATTCTAAATTAACTTTCGGAGAATATTGCACACATCGGTTTACTGACGTGCTCCATAGTTCTTGCATCGACATCAAGGACTTGCGTGGAAGGAAGCTCCAAATCAAAAGCGCTCCAAACAGTCAGATCCAAGCCATTTGGATTGCCGTTTTTTATAAAATTGGCCCAATAAGACATTATTGTTTCAGTAACCTGAAGATCTAGATCGCTAGTTGGCAGCCAACTGTCGTGGGTACCAAACACATAGGGCAGCTCTGCGCCATGATAAACGCCCTCTTTTAGTGCGACATCGCCATCGCGCTGGCGGGTAAAATAGTACACCCAGGCGCTTCCACCTTTCTCTTGCATTTTTTCTGCCAACCAGCGGGATGGACAAAGGTATTCCCGCGCAGTGATCGCTCTGTCGAGGAAATCGCTATCGCTCTCACCTTCTTGCTGAAGATTTCTTAACTGATCAAAAAGTGCTGCCGATAGGTGAACACCTACCCTATCTTCAAGAGTGTCGCCCTCACTGAGAGAACTGCGCCATTCATGTTTGTTTGACCCCACTAAAATGTCAATCGGAGGCTTATCACTCACTTCTATAGACGGCCTCGGTAACTGCAAAAGGGCTACACCATCCACCACAGGGTCGAAGTAAAAGGAATTGCCATAATATTTTGGAACCATCTTCAACATGTTGCTTGCAGATATTTCTCTTAGGTCTTCTAGTGAGCCGTGCGCATTACTCAGCAACTCTGTTGCCACAAGTTCCGTTCTTTGCAGCAGATCGTCTCGAGTCGTTCTGCCTTTTAATGCGGAGCCCGCACTCTGAATGACAACTCTATTAAATAACCCATCGGTCAGCGGGGAAGCGAGTAAAAAACCGATATTATTCCCTCCGGCCGATTCACCCATCAAACTTATGTTACCCACTTCACCGCCCACTGCATCCGCGTGCTGATTTATCCATTGAAGCGCCGCAATTTGATCCATAAGGCCAAAATTCATGACCTGCTGATCGGGATAGGCAAACAAGCCAAACACATTCAGTCGGTACGCGATGGAAACAACAATCACCCCATGTCGCGCTAATTGCTCACCATGGTAATTCGGCTCATAGGCCCAGCCGCCCTTATTACTGCCGCCGTGGAGATAAACGACAATGGGTAATTTTTCGGAACCACTATTTACAGGGCGCCAGATATTCAGATAGAGGCAATCTTCAGACTCAACGGGTACAGGAAAGGATGACGGATCAGTATTGAAAGAGCTCATAATGCTCTGATACCAGCTTACGATATAGTCACCTTGCATACAAACCGGCGCGAACTGGGTGGCATCTCTAACACCAGAGGATAAATCAAGTTGTTGAGGAGCGCGCCAACGCAGTGCCCCAATAGGCGGCGTAGCAAAAGGCACACCTAAGAAATATTGGACTTTCCCATCGGCACTTGTCCCACCTTTATAAGTGATTCCATCCGCAACTAGCTTTGCCGAATCATGGGGAGCGCCACTGCATGCCAGTAATAGCCAGCCCAGTATTAATGGCAGTACTTTAGTCAATGGAAACGACCACGCAACCACCGAACCCGCCATCCTCAATTAATTCATGACTGCGTGCTAAATGATCAAAAGGCAGGACATGTGCTACGCGGTGTTTTAACTGATCGCTCTCCAGACGGGCGTAAATATCGCTGATGGCCGCCTCCTTCGCTTTTTCTGGCATCGCGTAAACGATCACCATACGAATGGTGAGATCCATAAACATCATCTCTTTGAACGGCAAGACGGGCTGAGGAACAGCAGCCGACGAGTAAGTAGCGATAGTTCCACCGGTACGAATGCAATTGAGTACCTGAGGTAAATTTGACCCGAATTCCACATCCACCACTCGATCCACTTTTTCACCGCCGGCTGCGGTAACAACCTGTTCACCCCAATTGGCTTCACGGTGATTTACGACAGCATGGGCTCCAAGCTCCAAGCAGAGCAGGCGATCACTGTCATTACTGGCAGAAGCTATGACAAAAGCACCGGCGCTAGCAGCCCACTGAATGGCGTAGTAGCCGACACGCCCAGCTCCACCGGTAATCAAAATTTTCTGTCCGCTGACTTCTCCGTCTGCAAAAACACAACGATGGGCCGTCATTGCAGGAATACCGAGACAGGCCCCAATTTCAAAAGAGGTATTATCAGGCAGCTTAGCCGCACGACTGGCATCTAAAGCAACATATTCTGCAGCAGTACCCAATCGACGACCATACTGCGCTTGATAAACCCAAACCCGCTCGCCAATGCGATCAACAGAAACACCTTCGCCGACGGCTTCGATGATCCCAGCACCGTCGCTGTGAGGAATAACAAGTCCACCATCAAGCAGGTTGGGAAATGCACCAGCCCGTTTTTTTACATCCGAAGGATTTACACCGCTGGCGTAGAGCCGCACCAAAACCTCGCCACTACCGGCGACTGGCTTTGGCTGTACGCCAAGTTCAATGACGTCTTTTGCCGCGCCAAAGGCGTTAAACCAACCTGCTTTCATTTACAAACTCCTCGGAAAAGTTTTACGTTGAATTAGGATACCCAATTCGATAGCCCTTCGGTGTGGCCGTCAATGGCAAGTGCCTGACCAGAGATGTGTTTGCCTGCGGGCGAGCAGAGAAACTGTATAGTTGCTGCGATATCCTCAGAATCAATGAAGGTACGCATAGAACTTTGACGTTGGTAAATATCGCGAATATGGCCCGCGGAGACGCCCCGCTCTTCCGCGTCTTTTTCAATGACCCGCTCAATGCGCGGCCCGTTAACACTGCCGGGGCAAATCGCATTGACAGTAACGCCCTCCGGACCGAGCTCCATCGCCCAGGTCTTTGTCAGACCTATAACCGCCCACTTGGCAGCGGTGTATGGCGATCTCAAAGGAAATCCGAACAATCCAGCATTGGAAGACATATTAATAATGCAGCCTTTGGCCGCGCGAATCATCGGAGCTGCACGCCGAGTACAATAAAAAACACCGTTGAGATCTACTCCAATGGTTTTATCCCACTCGCAGGGCTCTATATCTTCTACAGGAGCGGTGGGTCCAGCAACCCCAGCATTATTGACCAGCACATCTAAGCGGCCATGCAGGGCTTCAACTTCATCGAACAGATTGTTGACCTGAAGCACATCCGAGACATCACAAAGGGTCCCATCAGCGGATGGATTGGCCTCAAAAAATTCATCCATAGATGTCTGGTTAACATCACAGATATGAACGGTGTCGCCACTGGCAATAAATGATTCTGCAATCACTCTCCCGATCCCAGAGGCTCCCGCTGTAATTAGCACCACGCGCTGCTGCGCCATATTAGGTCCTTCACTTGAATTAACATTGAGCCGGTCACGTATGACCAACTTCCTTAATAAACTATGCTGCCTTCACCTGCATTTCTAGGCAAATGATATTTTATTTAAAATGGATTAGTTATTATCATGTCACTTGCATTAAAGTCGCATAGTTAAGAGTATTGAGAGAACTCACAATATAAAAAAATTCACTTATTGGATTTAAAATGAATCGTCATACGAGCAAACGTCGACTGCCGTCTCTAAATGCTCTGCGCTCCTTTGAAGCGGCCGCACGGCACCTAAGCTTTAAGGACGCCGCGGATGAACTCAATGTATCTCAATCTGCCGTTAGTCATCAGATCAAGGCATTGGAAGAATTTCTTGGACTAATGCTCTTCGAGCGAAAAACCCGTGCTGTCGAACTCACCCGAAAAGGTCAACTCTATTACCCGACACTTCGCAATGCCTTTGACAGCATTGCCGAGGGGACAGAGATACTTCTTCAGGGCCAATCCATCGCCATACTAACCCTGCAAGTTTACTCGACCTTTACTATACGCTGGTTACTACCTCGTCTCGCGCGCTTTCAAGAAAATCACACTGATATTCAGATTCGTCTGCAAACCGCGCAGAGCGACGTCAACTTTGCACAGGACGATGTTGATGCAGCGATTATGATCGGCCAACCAACCACCGCAACGCTGCATTATGACCACCTTTTCGATTGTCAACTCTATCCCGTTTGCAGCCCGGAGTATCTCCAAAAACACGGGCCAATAGAATCACCCGAACAGCTTGCCGGCCTGCCGTTACTCCAAGTTTATCCCTCATCAGAAGATTGGTATCACTGGCTAGACGCACACGACGTAGATACCGTCAATCCAAATTCAGGATTGCAGTTTGAAAGTTACGACGTCGCTTTAAGCAGTGCAGCTCAGGGAATCGGTATTGCCCTTGGCCAGCAACCCTACACCAGTAGAGATTTTCGCAATCGCACTCTTGTTGAAGTATTTCCAGAATTGCGTGTAGCCAATCCCAACAGTTGGTACTTGGCCTATCGAGCAGAAAAACGACACATACCTAAAATAGAGATCTTTCGAGAGTGGCTACTTAACGAAGTAGTGGCAGATAACGAGCTACCAAAGCGTCAACCCTGACAAATATGCTTCTAACGCGTAATAGGGTAGCACTCTAAAACCGGCCCAAGCGCGTCGCGTAGCGGCGCGAGCCACTGCTCAAAAGGCTGCCATTGATTCATGCCGCTTCTATAAATGGGTTGTCGAACCTGCTCTGAACTAGCTGTGCGTATCGTGCGCTTATTCTCGTAAAATTTTAAACACTGCTCCTCAAATGGCAGCTGGCAGTAATCAAGTAGGCGCCGAACCTGATTTTCGGTGTCTTCAACCATCGCTTCATAGTGGACCCGAAGTACGCGGCCGGGCAGCACATTATCCCAGTGATCCATTATTTCAACATAGTCTCGATAATAACGTCCAATGCGCTCCTGCCCGTAGGTAAATCCCTGCCCTGAAGCAAACAGCTGTTTGTAACCACTAAAGCAACAATCCATTGGATGACGTCTTGCATCAATGATTTTTGCATTGGGTAATATCAAATTTATCAAGCCGACATGACTGAAGTTATTTGGCATCTTATCAAGAAAACGCGGAGTATCGGATACACGCTGCACTGCAGTGCTATCGAGATAGGACTGCCCCATTTCAGTAAACTGTGCGGCGTTCATTTGCGCAAGAGCTGCGGGATAGAGCCCTGGATCATGGCGATGCGCTCTCCCATCAATCTTCCGTGCCAGTGCGATAATATCCGCCAGCTCGGCTGTGCCTTCAACCTCACTATGGCTAGAGAGAATTTGTTCTATCAGGGTTGAACCTGCGCGCGGTAAGCCGACAATGAATATCGGATCATTTGCCTGACAACCCATCGATTGATTTTTACGAAAAAAATCTTCATTAAAGAACGACTTTATTTTTTGCGTATCTTGATGAAACCGGTCAGCACTCCAAGGCACACTCTTCCCTCTAACCTGATTCCCTTTGGCATAAGCAGCCATCGCCAGCTGATATTCTTTGCGATCTTCACGCGCTTTACCTAAAGCAAACAACAAATGATAGTAATCACGGTAGTCACAACTTTTATCGCGTAAAATAGCCTCCATCTGCGCTATTTTATCTTCACTGAATCTGTAGGTTTTCAGATTAGCGAGACTCCAAAATGCCTCGCCCAAACCTGTTCCCTGCGCAATACATTTTTCATATGCGGCAATAGACTCCTCTGCACGCCCCACTGCTCGCAGTGCATGTCCATAGCTCATGTGCACTTGCGGGTGAGAGGGAAATTTTTCGATAATGGACTCGAAAATTTCTAGCGCCTGCTGATGCTCATTGATCTCCACCAAATTGGCCGCCTTCATGGTCAACCAGACACCATTAGTCGGCTCAATCTCTAACAGTTTATCAAGCATCACTATCGCATCCTTGAAACGATGCCGCTTGTAAAGCACATTGGTGTAGCTATATCTCGCAGCGTGGTAATCAGGAGCTAGTTCAAGGCACCGAATAAGAAGATTTTCCGCGTCTTTCAATGCCCCTAGCTCCATTCCAACCTCGGCCAGCAGGCGAATAGCATTTACATTCAAGGGATTAATTTTGAGGAACGGGCGCAAGATAGCTTCCGCCTTAGCTACTTTACCATCCGCGATTAGCTCCGCAGCATCAACTAACTCTTTGTGGCCAGCCTGCGCGATCATCTGTGCCCGCATTGGATCAGTGTGCTGCATCTTTGACTCACTCATTGTTGCGACATTCCTGTGTTTCGGCTGCGAGTAAATTTATCACAGAAACAAGATCGGCGACTGTTCCGTTCTCACGAAACAGTCGCCTTTCAAGGGAGCGATATTATTAACTATAGTGTTTAGTTAAATTTCATACCAAACCGAGCACCAATAGTACGGGGTTTATTGACTGTTACCAGTCGCACAGCATCAGCGGTATTGATGTATAAATCAGCGACCTCATTTGTGAGGTTTTCAGCATAGAGCTCCGCGGTCCACTTGTCACTCTGCACGCCGATCGACCCATTGAGTAGGGAGTAAGCTTTCATCTGCTCACGCTTTGCCAAGAAAATATCGTTCCACATAGCATCGGTATGAACGTAGTTAAGCTGAGCATGACCCTCCATACCCATCACCTCAAAAGAGAATCGGCCGGTCAGATTGTATTTCGTATCGGGAGTGAAAGGTAAATCCTGTCCATCAATTGCATCTGCCCCCTCACCCCTACCGTCGCTATAATCGGCTGAAAGCTCCGCCTTATTGTGCGAATAACCGGCAGACAACTCGAAGTTCTCACTCACTAAGAATGTGGTATCAAATTCTATACCTTCACTGGTGGCGGAGCCGACATTGTCCACCAAACCTAGCTTAGAGATTTCAGGATTGAAGAACCCAATTTGAAAATCATCCCAATCCGATTGATAAACGGCACCATTTAAACGCCAGCGACCATCCATAAATGTCCCTTTCATACCGAGCTCACGACTTTCAAGGAAGTCTGGTTCGTAAGTCGCACCCACCTGATCAGTACGGTTTACGCCACCTGGCCGATAGCCTTCGGAATAATTGGCATAAATCATTAGATCTTCAGTCAAATTGTAAGCGACATTGAGCTTGACGATACTATCCGACCCGCTGAACTTACTATCAACGTTATCCGGTGGAGGGCTATCACTGAAGGCGTAACAACAATCAGGCCACCAGACAGTACCCACAAAACCTTTCAAAGTAGTTTCATCGTCAAACCAACGATAGCCCACTGTCGCTGTCAGGTCATCGGTAAAGTCATATGAGAGCTCACCAAACACAGATACTTCACTGTCCTTGCGAACCTGATCAGTCTGAAAGTAAAGATCGTCAACCACGGCAGCTCCTGGATTAATGCCGGGAATGTGCCACTGGGAATTAAAGTCGAGTTTATTTTGCATATAGAATGCGCCAACAATCCAGCGCGTCTTCTGATCCTGTTTGGAGACCAACCGTAATTCATGGGTAGTGAACTTCATGCTAGTCTCTTGCTGATACTGAATACTTGGATCAACACAGGGACCAAAGTAAGAAACATAACAGGTATAGTAGGGCTCAACATAGCTGCCTACAGAATAAGCAGAATAATCGTTATAGACTTCGAAGTCTCGGTCGAGATAGGAGCCAGCGTAAGTCAGGTCCGCAAAACCAAGGTCACCTTCGAGCACTAAACCCAGCTTAGTCCACTCGTCATTGTCGTCATCATTATAAAAACGCGCCACTTCAAACTCATCCATTTCTGGATCTTGATCCCATATGCCAGTGGTGTCGGTTTCTTGGTACATGGTCGTAACTGTAGCTGTCCAACTATCGTTTAGATCAACTCTTAACGCCGCTCGCATACCCTGCTTTTCGGCCTCGTTAAAATCATTCTTTACGTAGCCCTCGTTAGTACGAACGATCCCACTGTCGGGGAATACCAGCGTACCCGGAACTGCGTCGATATAACCGCCATCTTTGGTCTTCCAGGCAGCAACGCGCAGTGCAGCAGTGTCAGTCAGTGGAATATTAGCGAAACCTTCTACACCGTATCCCTGACCACCGTCAGAGATAGTTTCACCGCTCACGTCAAAGCCCGCCTCAAAAACATCAAACTCCGGCTTCTTGGTAATAATTCGCAGGTTTCCGGCTTCAGATGCAGCGCCATAAAGGGTGCCTTGCGGGCCTACCAATACTTCCAGACGATCAACATCGTAAATATGGACATCCAAATTGCGACCAATCGCCGTCACTGGGGCCTCATCCAAATAGATAGCCACCGCACTACCCTGAAGGGACTGATTACTGTTGCCACCATCAGAGATACCGCGCATAAACAGCTGTCCACGGCCAGGCGACCGCTGAATGAACGACACCGAAGGCATCTGCATTACATAGTCTTCAAAACCTGAGATATTCAACTGCTCAAGCTTTTCGGACCCCAATGCAGTCATACTGATCGGCACATCCTGCATGCTTTCACTTCTTTTGCTGGCCGTAACAACCACCTCTTCCAGACGCAAAGTTTCTTCAGACATGGCGAGTGGAGAGCAAATGACGGCGGACAGCAAAGAAACACAAGACAGTGTCCTGACGTGCCGTGCTAGCAGCTTTTCTTGAAGTTCAAATTTTTTACTATAACCCGATTGATTAAATGGCATTTGAGTAACCCCTCCCGAACGTTTTGGTAAATGCATCACTGCATCTTAAAATTATGGTTCTAACAATCAGATGTTAGATTAAGCCTCGCAACGAAAGAGGGGCAAACGATGATTTCTATTACATAAATTAGTTTATTTCACCTGTTAACCCTAATCTTCACAGCGTTGTAATCGGCACTGCATTTAAAAGGGGAAATAAATTCAGTCATTAGCGCTGTCATATCGCGACTGCTCTTCATAAAGAAAAAGTGCGAATTGAGTAAATAAGAGGTTATATACGAGGACGTTGCGACAACGTTCCACCACCTAATTTTACTACCACACGGGCGTAAAAAAGCCCCGATAAACGGGGCTCTTAGGTCGCCAGCAATGACTACTGGACTTTGATTTGGTGCCCAAGGCCGGACTTGAACCGGCACAGCTTTCGCCACTACCCCCTCAAGATAGCGTGTCTACCAATTTCACCACTTGGGCATTCTCAAACTATTAAAACATTCTACCAACATCACTTCTGTCGCTAGCAGTTCTGCTTACTGAGGTAATTCAGAAGTACTTTCACCGTCAACGGCGTCTTCCACAACGGGCACATCTGTTTCTTGCACCGACTCGAATGGAATTGATTCAAGCACTGGCAGTAAATCAGTGTCTATCACGGTTTTGTTCTTGGCCATCACAGCTAAGCTGACGCTGGTGACGAAAAATATTGTCGACAGAATTGCGGTCATTCTGCTGAAAAAGTTCCAGCTGCCGGAGCTGCCAAACACTGTCTGTGATGCACCTGAACCGAACGACGCGCCTGCTTCTGCGCCTTTACCTTGCTGGAGCAAAATAAGAACGATCAGCACAACGGCGATCAGAAAGTGAAAGACTAAAATAAAATTTTCCATGATTAAGCTTCTATCGATTGAGCAATATTCAAAAATTCTTCTGCCTCTAACGAGGCCCCACCAACCAGTCCACCATTGATATCTGGCTGGGCAAATAACGCTGCAGCATTCGAGGCTTTCACGCTTCCACCGTATAACAGTGTGGTTGCTACCCCTAGGTCACCGAGCTGTTCACGGATCGCTCGGTGAACCTCCTGCGCTTGCTCTGGCGTGGCGGTCTCACCGGTGCCAATGGCCCATACAGGCTCGTAGGCGATCACCGCTCGACACACATTATCCAGACCTACAGCATCAATAACCGCGGTTATTTGATCGGTTACCACCTCAACGGTCTGCATCTTTTGCCGCTGCTGAAGTGATTCCCCAACACAGAGAATAGGTGTTAAACCGGCTCCCTGCGCTGCCTTAAACTTTTCTGCCACTGTCTCATTGCTCTCGCCAAACAGGGCGCGTCGCTCTGAATGGCCTACCAAGACATATTTACAGCCCTGATCTACCAACATCTCCGCCGAGATTTCACCCGTGAAGGCGCCAGCGGCATGTTGCGATACATTTTGCGCACCTAGCGCTATGGCACTGCCTGCAATGGCCTCTCTAACTGCGGCGAGGTGCACAAACGAGGGAAACAGAATCATCTCAACCGCGCTGGCCTTCCACGTCGCAGACAACTGACCGGCCAGCGTTACCGCTGAGTCTGTCGTGCCATGCATTTTCCAGTTGCCCGCAATCAGCGGTTTACACATCTGACGAACTCCTCTCAGAGCTGTGTTGCAAAAGGGCGCAAATCCTACCCGACTCAAGGCCAAGATACAATAAGCAAATCGTCTTTTCGCTTAGGCGAGACGGCGCTTCACGGTTTCGGCAATCTCAGTTGCCAAGTGCTTTACGAGCACCCCGTCCTCACCTTCTACCATGACCCGAATCAGCGGTTCGGTGCCCGATGGACGCAATAAAACGCGACCGCGGCCATCGAGTTTTTTCTCTGCGGCGTCTACCGCGGCATTGATCTCGGCATCGCCACTAATATCTACCTTGGTCTTCAACCGCACATTAATCATTAATTGCGGGAATTTGGTCATGGCGCGTTTGGCGTCATGGAGCGACTTGCCATTGGCCGCCAGCGCACGAAGCACTTGGAGTGCGGAGACAATACCGTCACCGGTTGTATTGAGGTCGCTGCACAGGACATGTCCTGAGCCCTCTCCGCCGAGGTGCCAATGATTTTCTTTCATGGCTTCGACCACATAGCGATCGCCTACTTTAGTCCTCACAAAGGGGATGCCCATCTCGGCGAGCGCGATCTCTAAACCGAGATTGCTCATCTGTGTGCCGGCGACACCGTTGCAGCCACTCGGGGATTGGTGTCGGTATTGAGCAATGATAAATAGTAGCTCATCGCCATCCACCAAGTCGCCACGATTGTCGATAAACAACACGCGATCACCATCACCATCAAAGGCAATACCTAGGTCAGCCTGATGTTCTAAAACGGCGGCTGCAAGTGCTGCGGTGTGGGTGGAGCCACAATTGTCATTGATATTAAAACCATTGGGCTGGTTACCTAGGGTGATGGTGGTAGCGCCCAACTCTTTAAATACCTTTGGCGCGACATCGTAGGTGGCGCCATTGGCGCAATCGAGCACAACTTTGAGGCCAGCGAGACTAAAACCTGACGGCAGTGTGGCCTTACAAAACTCAACATAGCGACCAGCGGCATCGGAGATACGTCGGGCTTTGCCGAGCTCATGACTCTGGTTGGTGGTCAGGGTTTGATCGAGTAGCGCTTCAATTTCTAGTTCGACTTCGTCGGGCAATTTGTAACCGTCAGCGGCAAAAAACTTGATGCCATTATCTTCAACGGGGTTGTGCGAGGCGCTGATAACTATGCCTGCAGCGGCGCGAAAAGTGCGTGTTAAATAGGCGATAGCGGGTGTTGGCATGGGGCCGAGCATATCCACATCGACGCCAGCGGCAATCAATCCCGCCTCTAACGCCGACTCAAACATATAGCCTGAGACGCGGGTATCCTTGCCGATAAGTACGCGCTTTTTACCTTTGGCGTTGCGCGTCAAGACGGTGCCCGCGGCCCAACCGAGCCGCAAGAAAAAATCTGCCGTTATGGGAAATTCGCCAACTCGCCCACGAATACCGTCGGTGCCAAAATATTTTCTCGCCATTATTGTTTCTCTCTGTCCTGAAATTGTTTTACCTGCTGCCAAACTGTCAGAGCCTGCACAGTTTCCAACACATCATGCACCCGCAAAATAATACTGCCCCCTGCGGAGACTAACGACTGGGCCGCTAAAAGCGCCATGGTAACACTTCCGACCAGTCTTTTATCCACAGTTGAATCAAGCGTTGAATCAATTAACTGCCCGATCATGGTTTTGCGCGAAACACCCACTAAAACGGCGCTTCCGTCGTCAGAAAAGCGATCAAGCGCGGCAAACAGAGCAAGATTGTGCTCTAAGGTTTTGCCAAAACCAAAGCCGGGATCAAGCACTATTTGATCACTGGCAATCCCTGCGTCGAGACAGATCTGTTTGCGCTGCTGCAAGAACTCCAGCACGTCGGCTACAACATCGCCGTACGTGGGGTTGTCTTGCATACTCTTGGGTTGATTCTGCATATGCATCAAACAGACGGGAAGGCCGCTGGCAACCGCAGCCGCGAGGGCACCTTCGCGCTGGAGCGCGCGCACATCATTAATCATGTGCGCACCGAGACCCGCTGCCTGCTTTATGACCCCGGCTGTGCTCGTGTCCACTGAGATCAGCGCGTCAAATCTCGACGCTATTCCCTGCACCACAGGTAGGACGCGGTCCAGTTCCTGCTGCTCTGAAACCTCTGCCGCGCCGGGGCGCGTGGATTCACCGCCAACATCGATAATATCAGCGCCCACAGTGAGCATCTGTTCGACGGCATAGAGGGTTTTGCTCAGGTCGACAGAGGACCCTGAGTAGAGATTGCCGCCATCGGAAAAAGAGTCTGGCGTAATATTGAGTATCCCCATCACCGCAGGACGGGAGAGATCGAGGACTTTGTCACCACAAATCAGACGTTTTTTATTCATCGTAATAAAAAGCCCCGAGCCACTACGACGTCGGGGCTAATCCTAGCCATGTCAGGTTAGATTTCTTCTATCGGGTCGCCAAGGCTGTCATCCGCTTTCGGCGCGCTATCTTTCTTGGCGCCCTTGGAGGAGCCTTTGTCGGAGTCGTTGTCGTCCCACTGACGCGGCGGGCGAACCTTGCGGCGATGCATCAAATCATCAACCTGATCGGCATCGATGGTTTCATATTCCATCAGTGCATCTTTCATCGCCTCTAGCACGTCACGATTCTCTTCGAGCAGTTTTTTCGCTTTTTGGTAGGCATCGTCAAGAATTTTGCGCACTTCTTGATCAATCTCGCGGGAGGTATCCTCTGAGTAATGAGTGTTGCCGCCCCCAGGGCCCTGAGATTCGTCTTCACCGTAGAGCACAGGACCCATTTTTTCGGTCAAACCCCACTTAGTCACCATATTGCGGGCCATCTGAGTGGCGCGCTCGATATCGTTGGACGCGCCAGTGGTCACGGCGTCTAGGCCTCCGACCAATTCTTCGGCGATGCGACCGCCAAACAGGCTGCACAACTGACTGAACAACTGAAGACGACTCATACTGTAGCGGTCTTCTTCAGGCAGATACTGCGTGACGCCGAGGGCGCGACCGCGAGGAATAATTGTCACCTTGTGCACTGGATCGTGCTCAGGGACGAGACGACCAATGATCGCGTGGCCGGCTTCATGATAGGCCGTGTTGGTTTTCTCTTTATCAGACATCACCATGGAGCGGCGCTCTGCACCCATCATAATTTTGTCGCGGGCCTTCTCAAACTCTTCCATGCTGACAATGCGGCGGTTGGCGCGCGCAGCGAAAAGTGCCGCTTCGTTGACGAGATTGGCTAAATCAGCACCGGAGAAACCGGGGGTTCCACGCGCCAAAACGTGTAGTTCAACTGTTTCATCTAGCGGTACTTTACGGCCGTGGACTTTCAAAATCTGCTCGCGGCCACGAATATCAGGGAGACCCACATAGACTTGGCGATCGAAACGACCGGGGCGCAAAAGCGCTTTATCTAGGACATCTGGGCGGTTAGTGGCGGCAATCACAATCACACCTTCGTTACCTTCAAAGCCGTCCATTTCAACCAACAGCTGATTGAGCGTCTGCTCGCGCTCATCGTTACCGCCGCCCCAGCCACCACCACGGTGACGGCCGACAGCGTCGATTTCGTCGATAAAGATAATGCAGGGCGCCTGCTTTTTAGCTTGTTCAAACATATCGCGAACGCGCGATGCGCCCACACCCACAAACATTTCCACGAAATCAGAGCCCGAAATGGAGAAAAATGGCACTTTCGCTTCACCGGCAATCGCTTTCGCTAGCAACGTTTTACCGGTGCCTGGCGGGCCTACCATTAATACGCCTTTCGGGATGCGGCCACCAAGACGCTGGAATTTAGTCGGGTCACTGAGGAATTCAACCAGTTCACCCACGTCTTCTTTGGCTTCGTCAACCCCTGCCACATCGGCAAAGGTAGTATTGATTTGATCACTGTTAAGCAACTTGGCTTTGCTTTTGCCAAAACTCATGGGGCCGCCCTTGCCGCCACCGCCGCCCTGCATTTGGCGCATAAAGAAGACAAAAATAGCGAGAATCAGCAGTATTGGGAACGCGGCGACCAGCAGTTGCGATAACAAACTGGGCGTCTCAGGCTCTTTGCCCACAACTTTGACGTTGTGATTAAGAAGATCATCCATCAAACCTGGGTCCTGAACATTGGGACGAACGGTTCTGAATTTTGACCCGTCGAGGCGCAGGCCCTCAATGATCAGGCCATCGATGGCAACACTGGACACCCGCTCATTTTGCACATCGGCAACAAAGTCGGAGTAAACGATGTCATCGTTGACTGGCTTGGGGGTAAAGCTGTTAAAAACAGACAGCAGAATGGCCGCGAGTACCAGCCATACAATTAAATTCTTTGCCAAATCGTTCAAGTTTGTATCCTCTTAAATCAGGCCTTTAAGCCCTTTGCTACCATATAAACTTCTCGAGACTTCGCCCTCGAAGCGTCGGGCTTGCGCATACTCACAGTATTAAACAGTGTTCTTACGTGCCGTACAAATTCATCAAACCCCTCGCCTTGAAATATCTTAGTGATAAATACGCCTTCCGGCTTCATCACTTTGCAGGCTAAGTCGAGCGCCAATTCGACTAAATAAAGACTGGCTGGCTGATCAACTGCTTTACTTCCACTTAAATTGGGGGCCATATCCGAAATTACAAGGTCTACGGGCCGATTATCAATCAATGCTAGCAGCTGTTGCAGAATCTCCTCTTGAGTAAAGTCACCAAGAATAAAATCCACCCCCGCAATACCGTCCATAGGCAAAAGATCAACAGCATGCACGCGGCCCTCATGGCCCACCAACTTTGCAGCGACCTGCGACCAGCCGCCCGGTGCCGCACCTAAGTCAACGACGGTCATACCGTGACGAATCAAGTTGTCTTTGCCAATAATCTCGAGCAATTTATAACTTGCACGGGACCGATAACCGTCCTTCTGAGACAGTTGTACGTACGGATCGTTAACATGTTGTTTAATCCAACTACGATTTTTAGATTTCGCCATGGTGTACTTTTCGCTAGAATGAGCGGCCTTTAAACTGAGCCAAGCATTATGACAAGTTCCAACGAGGATAAAAAACATTTACGTCGATTAGGCCATAATCTTAAGCCTGTCGTCACAGTCGCTGGCAATGGACTGAGTGAAACTGTCAATGCTGAGATCGAGCGTGCGCTGACTGATCATGAATTGATCAAGGTAAAATTGGTCGCCGATGACCGCGACAGCAAGAAAGCGCTGACCGAGGCGATCTGTGCCGACCACAAAGCCGAGCTCGTGCAATCAGTTGGCCACGTACTGTTGCTGTTCCGCAAGTCGAAAACACCCGATCCACGGCTATCGAATCTATTGCGCTAAAGCGCTGATTTTCTATGTCATAATCGGAACCATAGTCAGACAACAAAAAATAACAGGCGCTGGAGGTTTAAAGATAAATTGTGAATAAACATCGCACTGTTAATTTTATTGCCCACTACATCGGCAAACCCGTTTTGCTGGGCTTGGTGGTTGCTGCGGCGCTGTTATTTGTCTTTCCCGAATTCCGCCAGCAACCGGAACCGGCAAATCAAGCTGAGATGGACCTCCATTCAAGCGCCACGGCTAACCAGTGGTCAGGCCCCGTCTCCTATTCACATGCCGTAAAGCGCGCGGCGCCGTCAGTGGTGAACATTTACACGCGCAAGGTCACCAACGCCGCGCAACATCCGCTGATGAACGATCCCTATTTCGGCAGATTATTCGACAATCAGCAGCAGCGCATTCAGTCCTCGCTGGGGTCCGGCGTGATTATGCAGGAAAATGGTTTTATTCTGACGAACAACCATGTGATTGACGGTGCCGACCAAATTCTCGTCTTGCTCTACGATGGCCGCGAAGCCGGCGCCATCATAGTGGGCAAAGACCCTGAAACCGACTTGGCTGTGCTGAAAATCGACAGCGACCATTTGCAAGCGATCTCTATTGGCGAGTCCAGTCAGGCCAAAATCGGTGATGTTGTGCTTGCCATCGGCAATCCCTATGGCGTTGGTCAGACAGTGACGCAAGGTATCGTCAGCGCCACAGGGCGCAACGGCCTCGGGCTCAATACCTTTGAAAACTTTATCCAGACGGATGCCGATATCAATCCAGGCAATTCCGGCGGCGCGCTGGTGGACAGTTACGGCAATTTGCTGGGCATCAATACGGCGATTCTGAGTCAGTCAGGGGCCGTGGGAATTGGCTTTGCCATTCCCGCAGACACCGCAACAAAAGTGCTGAACGATATTATCAACTACGGCTACGTGGTGCGCGGGTGGCTCGGCATGGACGCGTTCCCTCTTACGGCACAGATTGCTCAGCGCCTCAATCTGCCTATCACTCACGGATTGTTGGTGCGCGCGATCTACAATGGCAGCCCTGCCTACAATGCGGGCGTTGAGCCCGGCGATATTGTGATAACAATCAATGACTCGCCGGTGACAGACCGTCAGAAAAGCATCAGTCAAATAGCCAATGTTGCGCCGGGCGCACCAATTCAGCTGGAAATTTGGCGTCAGGGGAAAACCTTTAGCGTAACTGCAGTAGCGGGTGTGCGCCCCACGGCCAGCGAATAACGCGCCACGAGATCTTCTGAATAAAACCTGAAAAAGAGCTGCGTTACCCTTCGAAGATAGCGGTCAAGGTATCGATTAACAGAGCGTTCTCGGTGTCACTGCCCACCGTGATACGCAAAAACCCTTCTATTCGCGGCTTCTTAAAGTGCCGCACAATCACCTTCTTGTCTCGCAACGCCTGCGCCAGCGCCTCTGCACCATGACTATTGTGACGAGCAAAAACAAAATTAGCGGCAGAGGGAAGAACATCAAAACCTAGGGATTGCAGGCTCTGAGTGAGGGTCTCTCGACTGGCAATGACCCGTTGACGCATCTCTTGATAGTAATCTTCATCTTCGATTGCAGCCACCCCCGCAGCCAGCTGCACGTGACCGAGTGGGTAGGAGTTAAAGCTATTTTTGATGCGTTCCAAACCTTCGATTAGCTCGGCAGATCCCATGGCATAGCCAATTCTCAAGCCCGCTAAAGAGCGTGACTTCGACATCGTTTGCACAACCAGCAGATTATCGTAGCGCTGCAACAGCGCCACCGCGCTGGAACCTGTGTCAGCAAAATCGATATAGGCTTCATCGACAACAACCACTGACTGAGAATTCACCTGCAGTAGCTTTTCGATAGCATTTAACCCGACCAAGCGACCCGTCGGCGCATTCGGATTGGGGAAAATAATGCCGCCATTGGCACGTGCATAATCATCAAGATTGAGCGAGAAGTCCTCAGCCAATGGCAAGGTTTTATAATCAATGGCGTAAAGACCGCAGTAAACCGGATAAAAGCTATAGCTAATATCGGGAAATAATATCGGCTGTGACTGGCGGAAAAAGGCATTAAACACGTGCGCCAAAACCTCATCCGAGCCATTGCCAACGAACACTTGTGCGACGCTGAGCTGATGATAGTCCGCAATGGTTTGCTTTAACTTGTCTGCGTTGGGCGGTGGATAGAGCCGGACATTGCCATTAATCGACTGCTGCATGGCCGCCAGCACACGGGGTGACGGCGGATACGGGTTTTCATTGGTGTTCAATTTTGTCAGATTTTGCACCGCCGGCTGTTCACCGGGGGTGTAGGGATCTAAGGTGGCGACAAAATCACTCCAGTATTTACTCATGCTCGGTCTCGTACTCTCAATCTGATATCAATCGCGACGTATGCGATATTCCGCCGACTTTGCGTGGGCGGTTAATGACTCGCCACGCGCCAGAACACTGGAAACGCGCCCTAAATCGGACGCGCCCTGCTCGGAGCAGTAAATCACCGAGCTGCGCTTTTGAAAATCGTAAACGCCAAGCGGCGAGGAAAAGCGCGCAGTGGCTGACGTTGGCAGCACGTGATTGGGGCCTGCACAGTAGTCGCCCAGCGCCTCTGCGGTAAAACGCCCCATAAAAATGGCACCGGCATGGCGAATATTGGGCAGCCAGGCTTCAGGGTTTTCCAGCGAGAGTTCAAGGTGTTCTGGGGCAATGCGGTTGATTAACGCCAGAGCTTGCCCTTCGTTCTCAACTTCAATCAACGCTCCGCGCGCGGCCAGCGATTGACAGATAATGGCCTCTCGCTCCATTGTCGGCAACAGTCGAGTCATGCTCTGGTGCACTGCATCCAGATACTGTTTATCCCATGAAATTAAAATGGACTGGGCATTTTCATCGTGTTCCGCCTGAGAAAACAGATCCATGGCGATCCAGTCTGGGTTAGTTTTGCCGTCACAAACGACCAATATTTCACTGGGGCCAGCCACCATATCCAAGCCGACAGAACCGAACACCATGCGTTTGGCAGTCGCCACATAAATATTACCCGGACCGACAATTTTGTCGACTTTGGGTACCGTCGCCGTGCCGTAAGCCAAGGCCGCAATCGCTTGGGCGCCGCCAATGGTGAAGACTTTGTCGACACCCGCAATAGCTGCTGCTGCGAGCACCATTGGACTCAATTCGCCGTCGGGCGCCGGCACCGTCATAATCACCTCGCCAACACCGGCCACGCGGGCGGGGATGGCATTCATTAGAACCGATGACGGATAACTGGCTTTACCACCGGGCACATAAATACCGACGCGATCTAGAGGCGTAATTTTCTGGCCGAGGGTTGTGCCGTCTGCTTCTTGATACTGCCACGATTCTTGCCGCTGATGCTGGTGATAATCGCGAATTCGTTGCGCGGCACTTTCTAGGGCGGCGCGGGTGGCACTATCAATTTTCTGCAACGCAGCATGAAGCTGATCAGCGCCAATGCAGAGCTGATCAAACTGTTCTATATCGCGACGATCAAAGCGATTAGTCAGCGCGATCAACGCCTGATCTCCCTCGCGCCTGACCTGCTGTATAACATCTCTGACCACTTTTTCTACGTCTGCGTCGGAAACGCCGTCCCACGCAATCAGCTGGTCCAGCGCGCGATCAAAACCGGCGTCGGCAGTGGATAATCTATTTACCGCACAGAGGTCCGTCATCGATTACCCTCGACCGCCTCTTTCAATGCGTCAACAATCGATTGAATGTCCGTAAACTTGGTTTTCATTGCCGCTTTATTGACGATCAAGCGCGAGCTGATATCGGCGATTTCTTCGCGCGGCTCTAAACCGTTTGCTCGCAATGTGTTGCCCGTATCGACGATATCGACAATCTCATGGGCGAGATCAAGAATGGGCGCCAATTCCATGGCCCCGTAGAGCTTAATAAGATCGGCTTGACGACCCTGCTGGGCATAAAATTGTCTCGCGACATTGGTGTATTTAGTGGCAACGCGAAGGCGACTTGGCTGCTGAGTGGTGCCCACGGGCACGGCAGTCATTAATTTGCAGCGAGCAATGCCCAAATCCAGTGGCTCGTAATAGCCGTCGCCCTGGTGCTCAAGCAACATATCTTTGCCTGAAACGCCGATATCCGCTGCGCCAAACTGAACATAGGTGGGAACATCTGACCCGCGCAGAATGATTAGCCGCACATTGGCCCGCGTAGTATCAAACACCAGCTTGCGGCTGGTCGAGAGGTCTTCCAGAGGCGCAATACCTGCGCGCGCCAGCAACGGCAGCGTCTCTTGCAGTATCCTACCTTTGGTCAAGGCTATGGTTATCTGTGTCATGGTAGTGTTTGCCATCCGTTGTCCTGAGTGTGCCCTGCCCATCTGTCCGTTAGCCGGGGACGCGCTTTATTTTGGCACCTAATAATTGCAGTTTCTCTTCGATACATTCATAGCCGCGATCAATATGGTAAATGCGATCAACCATTGTCTCGCCATCGGCGACCAGCGCGGCAATAACCAGCGCAGCAGAGGCGCGCAAGTCAGACGCCATCACTGGGGCGGCCTTGAGGCGTTCAACACCGGTGACAACTGCCGTGTTGCCTTCAACAGTAATAGACGCTCCCATTCGATTAAGCTCTTGTACCTGCATCAATCGGTTTTCAAAAATAGTTTCCGTGACGACGCCTGTGCCCTCTGCTACAGCATTGATCGCGGTAAGTTGCGCTTGCATATCCGTGGGAAACGCGGGGTATGGCGCAGTTCTCAAACTGACTGCCTTGGGGCGCTTGCCGTGCATATCTAACTCAATCCAATCGTCACCTTGAGTGATCTCGGCGCCGGTTTCACGCAACTTTAACAAAACGGCTTCGAGAGACGATGGGTCGGTTTGAGTGACACGAATCTTGCCGCGTGTCGCCACGGCAGCCGCGAGATAGGTGCCGGTTTCAATGCGGTCGGGCATCACTCGGAAGTGGCCGCCGACAATTTTTTCTACGCCGTTGATCACCAGACGATTAGAACCCGCTCCCTGCACATCCGCGCCCCATGCGTTGAGGCAATTAGCGAGATCGACAATCTCCGGTTCACGGGCAGCATTTTCGATCACTGTCTGGCCACGGGCCAATACCGCTGCCATCATCAGGTTTTCTGTAGCACCGACCGACACTATATCCATTAAGATCCGACAGCCGACCAGGCGGCCGTCAGTGCGCGCCTTGATATAACCATCTTCAATAGTAATTTTTGCACCCATCGCTTCGAGACCACGCAAGTGCAAATCAACTGGGCGGCTACCGATAGCACAGCCACCGGGGAAGGAGACATTTGCCTCGCCGTAGCGACTTAACATTGGGCCGAGGACTAAAATCGACGCGCGCATGGTTTTTACCAAGTCATAGGGCGCGGTCAAACTATGTAGTGTGGTGTTGTCGACTTCCAACTCCATGCGTTCGCTAATGCTCACTGTCACGCCGAGGGTGCCGAGAAGCTCAATAGTGGTAGTCACATCCTGCAAGTGCGGCAAATTCGACACCGTGGCCAATCCCTCGCAGAGGAGTGTCGCGGACAATATGGGGAGCGCCGAATTTTTGGATCCAGAAATCCAAACCTCGCCGTGAAGCGGCCCGCCCCCTTGAATGATTAACTTATCCATCGAACAACCTTAACGTAAGAGTAGCTACTGCTGAGCATCCCACTCGCTGGGAGTAAACGTCTTCATATTGACCGCGTGAATAACGCCCGACGATATTTTTTCATTTAAAGCGGCGTAGATCGCCTGTTGGCGCTGCACTGGACGCTTGCCATCGAAGATGCTGCCAATGGCAATAATATTAAAATGGCTGCCCTGGCTCTCAACTTGAAACTGACAATCACTGATTGCCGCTTCAAGCAGCGCTTTAACATCTTCTGGATTCATAACTTACCCTTGTTCGATACAGTCGAGACAGCGTCTCGCCAATGGTGCCTTAGAGGTTGCTAGACGACCAACCACTGATGACTTGATCAATATCACCGCCAGCGCGCTGCGCAGATTGTGCAAATTGATTGCGAAATGTTTTACCGAGATTAATGCCGTTGATGATCACATTCACCACCATCCACTCGCCCGACTTCTTGCGCGCGAGGGAGTATTCCAGCGGGTAAATACTGTCAGAGCTGCGAATCTCCTGCTTGATGGTGGCCTTGCGCTGACCTTCAGGAATGGCCTTGTCGTCAACCAGAACAATTTTTTGGTTGTTGTAGCTAATCAATCCGCGACCATAGGTCTCAACTAAACCGCTACGGAAAGTTGCAATAAACTTCTCGCGCTGCTCTGGCGTCGCCTTTTTGACGTACTGACCCATCACATTCGTAGCGATAAAACCAAAATCAATATTTGTCGACAGCAGCTTGTCCAGATCGGCAAAATAAGCATCTTCAGTATCGGGATAGGTCTCGCGATACTGGCCAATAATACTGAGCAATTCCGTCGTGACGTGCTCTATTTGCTGGTAGGGATCTACAAAATCATTCTGTGCCAGACCGACTGCTGCGTAAACGCTTAGCACCACGCCCAGACCCCACTTTTTAATGCTCATACCTGTTTCCCTAAAATGCTGTAAAAATCTGCGTTAAACTTTATACCCTTATACGCAAGCTTATTCGCAAGAGTGCAATTAACTACCGTAAATGCTGACAATCTTGGCTGCGCACTATAACATCCTGCAACTTCTGAAGAAATAGAACCAACGGTTGATATAGCCAAAATCCGGAGAAATGATAAGCGCCATGATACTTCCACTGTTAGGTTTGATAATTGGTGTTTTAGGGCTCCTCTGGGGTGCCGACCGCTTTGTGGCAGGCGCCGCTGCCGCAGCAAAAAACTACGGCATTTCACCTCTGGTGATTGGCCTCACCGTAGTCTCCATCGGCACATCTGCACCGGAAGTGCTGGTTTCCGTGAATGCAGCATTAAGCCACGCGGGGGAACTTGCGGTGGGCAATGCGATTGGCTCCAATCTTGCCAACATAGGACTGGTGCTCGGTGTAACTGCGCTGATCGCCGCTATTCCGGTACAAAAACACCTGCTGACACAAGAGGGGGCCGCACTCTTAATCGTCACAGCAGCGGCAGGAATATGTCTTTATGACGGATTTCTTGGGCGAGGTGAAAGCCTGTTTCTGGCAGCGCTGGTTTTTCCATTGATCGTTATTGCCATTAAATACAAGAAAAACCATATCAGCCCCGTAGAAGAAGCGACTAGCGAAGATATACCAGACTTAACCACAGGTGCAGCGACACTCTGGTTCTGCCTCGGGCTTGCGGTATTGCTCGCCAGCGCCGACATCACAGTATGGAGCGCAAAATCCATCGCGCAATCGATGGGTATCAGCGAATTAGTGATTGGCCTGACCGTCGTCGCTATCGGTACCAGCTTGCCGGAACTGGCGGCATCCGCAGTCAGCGCTGCGCGGGGACATCACGACATCGCTATTGGCAATGTCTTCGGCTCAAACCTATTTAACATTTTGCTGGTAATGACAGCCGCCGGAGCCATCTCCCCAACCGATCTGTCGGCACAGGTATTCAGTCGCGACTACGTAAGCCTTGCCCTGATGACATTGCTGATGATTGCTATGGTTGGCTACGCTCTGTTTAAGAGCAAGAGAACGCGCACACCCGCGCGTATTCCACGCGCCTTTGGTTTTATTCTTATTGGCGCCTATGCACTCTATTATGTGGTTCTGTGGCCATCCATTATTACCGCCACTTAATAGTCTATTTCGCCACCCACATGTTTAGCCCTATAATGCCAACCACAGAGACCCACCCCCCAGAAAACAGCGACGACCCTATGACTGCAACAGACTTTATTGCCTCGGCAACACGCACAATCACAATGGAGGCGGATGCTGTTCGGCAGTTGCTGGCGCGGTTGGATGACAACTTTGTGACCGCCTGCAATACAGTCCTAGCCTGTCAGGGACGCATTGTTGTCACGGGCATGGGCAAATCTGGGCACATTGGTAACAAAATTGCCGCGACGTTGGCCAGCACCGGCACTCCATCGTTTTTTGTCCATCCCGCCGAAGCCTGTCATGGCGACCTCGGCATGATCACCAAAAATGACGTCGTTATCGCTATTTCGAACTCTGGCAGTACAGCCGAAGTGGTCACCCTGCTGCCTCTCATCAAACGACTCGGCATCCCAATGATTAGCATGACCGGTGATGCTCAGTCTGTACTGGCCAAAGCCGCCTGCGCGAACCTCGACGTCAGCGTTGAGAGTGAAGCCTGCCCGCTGAATTTAGCGCCCACCACCAGCACCACAGTGACACTCGCTATGGGCGACGCCCTTGCCATTGCCCTGCTGGAATCTCGCGGTTTTAGTGCCGAAGACTTCGCCTTTTCTCACCCCGGCGGCGCGCTTGGCCGAAAACTGTTGCTACGCGTTGCGGATATCATGCACAAAGATGCAGAGGTACCGAAGGTATTTGCCGACCAACCTCTCCATCAAGCTCTGCTCGTTATGACTGAAAAGGGATTCGGCATGACCACAGTCGTGGCGGCCGATAACACCCTTCTCGGAGTCTTTACCGACGGTGATTTGCGCCGAATAGTTGATCGAAAAATCGATATCAACAGCGCGACAATGGCACAAGTCATGTCACCCAATCCAAAAACCATCAACAGTGAAATTCTCGCCGCCCAAGCGCTGAAAATCATGGAAGACGGCAAAATCACCGCGCTAATTGTCGAAGACGACCACCATATTCCCGTTGGCGTGCTACACATGCATGATATTTTGCGCGCAGGAGTCATTTGATGGCCAAGCCAAGCGCTGCGGCCATTGACGCCGCCAAGAAAATAAAACTGTTGCTGCTCGATGTGGATGGTGTGTTGACCAACGGCAAGCTCTACTATGGCAATCAGGGCGAAGAGTTAAAGGCCTTTGATATCCAAGACGGTCTTGGTATTAAACTGCTGCAAAAACAAGGTATTCAGGTAGGCATTATCACCGGCCGCTCCTCTGCTCTGGTGCAGCGCCGCGCCGATGAGCTCGGTATTGCCCCTGTGGTTCAAGGACGTGAAGACAAGCTGACAGCGCTCAACGAGCTGCTGGAAAATATGGATATAACCATGGATGAAATTGCCTTTATCGGTGACGACTTTCCCGACCTCGCAGTGATACGCAGAGTGGGGCTGGGCATCACCCCGGCCAATGGCACCGCGCCACTGGCCGCGGCGGCACTCTGGCAAACTAATCGCAGCGGCGGTGACGGCGCTGTCCGTGAAGCAGTTGAAATGATCCTCGAAGCGCAGGGAAAATGGCAAAACGTGCTGGCAGCCTATCAATGATTCGGCAAGCGCTTCTTTTCACAACAGTCGCACTCATCGTCGCGGGGTTCGTCTTAATCTGGGATTCACCGCCGGAATCCTTTTTGCGTCAAGCAAACCACCAGTTTGAAGAGAAGCCCAACGCCGACAGCTACATGACCAACATCACCAGCCGTCGCTACTCCGTCGCGGGCAATGAAAAATTTTCACTCAATTCGCCGCGTATCGAGTTTTTTGAAGGCGACGCGAGCATCACCATGGTTGACCCCAACTTTGCCACGCGCACTAGCGCAGGTAGACCGCTCGCATTGAGCGCCGCCCATGGGACGCTCAACACCACTGAAGATCGACTCGACCTCGATGGCAATGTCCTCGCCCATATCGAACTCGAAGAAAGCGCTGCAGAACTCACCACAGAACAGTTGACCTACCTCACTGAAAGCAACGTTGCCACCACTGAGGACGCCTTCAAATTAATCACTCCGACGAGCAAGACCAGTGGCGTAGGGCTTCGTGCCAACCTTATTGAGGAGACCTTTGCGATACAGTCCAAGGTAAAAGTAACCTATGAACCGATGTAACATTTTCACAGCAACAGCGCTCCTGATCACGCTGTGCATGGCCTCTGCCACCAGCATGGCACTGCCCAATGATCGCCAGCAGACCATCACAGTCGAGTCAGATTCAGCAGAGCGCAATGCAAAAACCGGCAAAACCGTCTACACCGGCAACGTCACTATCAGCCAAGGCAGCATTCTCATTGAGGCAGAGCAAATTACCTTGCACTATCAAGGGGCCAAACTCAGCCGTATCGAATGTATCGGCACGCCTGCCAGTTATCAGCAGATGATTAGCCAAGAAAATGGCTTAATGATCGCCAAAGCCGAGCATATCGACTACCTGCTCGGCACCGACAAAATTTCCCTGAAACGCAATGCGGCACTTTCCAGAAGCGGCACGGTGATAAAAGGCGATTCGATCGACTACGACATAAAAAATGAAACTTGGAAAGCCAAAGGTGACAATCTGGGCGAAAAGAAACGCATCCAGTTAGTGATTCCACCCACTGTTCAAGAAACCCCTTCAGTCCCGCAAGAGAGCACACCCTGATGGCGATTTTAGAAGCGCGCAACTTAGCCAAGGCGTACGGCAAGCGGCCCATCGTCAAAGATGTCTCTATCTCTGTGAAGCAGGGCGAAATTGTCGGTCTTTTGGGCCCCAATGGCGCTGGTAAAACTACCTGTTTCTACATGATTATTGGCTTGGTTGGCCAAGATGCCGGTAGCATTTCTATCGACGGCTTAGATATTAGCGGTATGCCAATGCATGGCCGCGCACGGCGAGGACTGGGTTATTTGCCGCAAGAGGCGTCCATTTTTCGCAAATTAAGTGTGGAAGATAATATTCTGGCAATTTTGGAGACGCAAAAAGAACTGAGTAAACAGCAGCGCCAGCAGCGCGCCGAAGAACTGATGCACGAATTCCATGTTTCTCATCTGGCGAAAAATATCGGTATGAGCCTCTCCGGTGGTGAACGTCGACGGGTGGAAATTGCTCGAGCACTGGCAGCCAACCCTCAATTTATTCTGCTCGACGAACCCTTTGCCGGTGTTGATCCAATCTCCGTCACCGACATCAAAATGATTATTCGCCACTTGCGCGACAAAGGTATCGGCGTCCTGATCACTGACCACAACGTACGCGAGACTCTCGATATTTGCCAACATGCCTACATTATTGGCGAAGGCCATGTGATTGCCGAGGGCACAACCAACGACATTCTCAACAACGCGAATGTGCGAAAGACCTATTTAGGTGAGAATTTTACCCTTTAACACCCAGTCGAGCGCGTTTAACCCGCCTGAATAGCTTATTTTGACAATCGTTGATTGCCACCATGAATGAATTGGCACTAAACTTGCAGTGTTCTAGCAGAAGAAAATAAGCTCACCATGCGTCAAGGCCTTCAGTTAAAAATCAGCCAACAGCTGACCATGACACCGCAGCTACAGCAGGCCATTCGCCTTCTGCAATTGTCTACGTTAGAGCTGCGCGAGGAAATGATCGAGCAACTCTACAGCAACCCTCTGCTCGAAATGGAAGACGACGGCCAGTCAGAGCCCATAACCTCCCCCAGCCAGAGCACCAGCAGCGAAACCAATCAAGTCAGCGAAGCTGAGAAAAACAGCGAGCAAAATCCTGAATACGAATGGAATGATGAAATTCCTCAGGATCTTCCAGTCGACGCCAATTGGGATGACGTCTACAGCCCGCCAGCAGCGAACAGCGCCGGCGGCGAAGTCGATATAGAGCAGGTTCATCAGGTGACCGAGTCACTGCAAGGCCATCTGGAGTGGCAGCTAAACCTCACACCGTTTTCCGAAAAAGACAAAGAGATCGCCGTTGCCTTTATCGATGCCATCGATGACGCCGGTTTTATTGGCAGTAACCTGTCAGATATTATCAGCCACATTCAGTATGACGACCCAGACGACGCGATTGAAGCCGACGAGCTGATTGCCGTTCTGCACCGACTGCAACAATTTGATCCACCCGGCGTCTTTGCTCGAACGGTTAGCGAATGTCTGCTGATACAACTTCATCAAATGGCGCCTGAAACAGCTTATCTAGACACAGCAAAAATTTTAGTCGCAGAGTTTCTCGATGATATTGCCGCTATCGACAGCGCTCGCCTCGCCAAGAAAGCCGGGATAAGCGCGGAGCAACTGCAGGGCGCGCTCAGCTTAATCCGCAGTTTGAACCCTCGCCCAGGCGAGTCGATGAGCGCAAACAATGTCGAGTATGTGGTACCCGATGCCTATGTGGAAAAAGTTAAAAACCGCTGGGTGGTGCGTCTCAATGACAGCAATATGCCCAAACTGCGCATCAACGAGTCCTACTCAACACTGATCAAACGCGCCGACAACAGCAGCGACAACCAATTTCTCAAAGATAATCTCGCAGAAGCGCGCTGGTTCCTGCGCAGCATCGAAAGTCGCAACGAAACGCTAATGCGTGTCGCCATGACCATTGTTGATCTGCAACAGGGATTTCTAGACTTCGGGCCCATCGCGATGAAGCCCATGGTACTGTCGGACATCGCCAGCAAGCTTGAACTGCACGAATCCACCATTTCACGCGTCACCACCACCAAGTACCTCGCCACCCCGCAGGGCATCTTTGAACTGAAATACTTCTTTTCCAGCCACGTTGGCACAGCGAGCGGGGGGGAGTGTTCTTCAACCGCGGTTTGCGCTATCCTGAAAGAAATGATCGGCGCGGAACAACCCGCCAAACCCCTCAGCGATAACAAGCTAACGTCGCTTTTAGAAGAGCAAGGTATCCAAGTAGCGCGCCGAACGGTCGCCAAATATCGAGAGAGCATGGGCATCCCATCCTCCAGTCAACGAAAACGATTTTAGTTAGGTTTTAGTTAGTACGTATTATTAACCACGCAAAGCAGAAGGAGCACTCCATGCACTTAACCATTAGCGGGCATCACCTAGAAATCACCGACGCCATCCGTGAGTACGTCATCACCAAGCTGTCAAAACTTGAGCGACACTACGAACAAATCACCAGTACATCCGTCATTCTTACGGTTGACAAACTCTCTCAGAATGCTGAAGCAACGGTCCATGTCAGTGGCGCTGAATTATTTGCCAACTCCCAGCATGAAGACCTCTACGCGGCTATCGATGCCCTGACCGACAAGCTCGACCGCCAGCTGATCAAATACAAAGAAAAACATCGAGGCCGTTAAATTTACCTATGAAAATCTCCGACATTCTGACCCAGCAGATGACTCAATGCGATCTGCCGGGCGGCAGTAAAAAGCGCATCCTTGAAAACCTCTCAACATTCGTCACTGACTCTCTCGGTGGCGATTCAGAGCAGGCTGACGCGCTTTTTCAAAGCCTAGTTGCCCGCGAGCGATTAGGCAGCACGGGTCTCGGGGAAGGCGTCGCCATTCCCCACTGCCGCGTGCCGGGTTTCACCCGCATTCACGGATGTCTTATAAAATTGGCCGAGCCAGTGGACTTTGACGCTCTCGACGACAAACCTGTCGACCTCATTTTCGCGTTAATCGTGCCCGAGGAGCAAAACGAAGAGCATCTTGCGACACTGGCCCGCGTCGTTAGTATTTTGCAAAGCGCCGACTCACGTCAGCTGTTACGCAACTGCACCAACGACGAAGCGCTCTACACCACCGCGTTAGAACTGGAGAAACTTGCCTAACCATGCGCCTCGTTATTATCAGTGGCCACTCTGGCTCAGGGAAAACCTCCGCGCTCAACATCCTTGAGGATATTGGCTTCACCTGTATCGACAACCTTCCGGTCAGCCTACTGCAAAATCTAATTAGTCAGCTCGACAGCAGTGAAAAGACTGAAGGGCTGAATATCGCTGTCGGAATTGATGCGCGCAACATCGCCGGCGATCTCGACAAGATCCCACAGATGCTCGAAGAAATCGAGGCTGGGGGCGTGAGCGTCACCGTCGTTTTTCTCCATGCCCAGCGCGCCAATCTGTTGCGCCGTTTCAGTGAGACACGGCGTCGCCATCCGCTCAGCAATGACGGGGTTAGCCTTAAAGACGCGATTGATCTGGAAAAGAAACTGCTCAGCCCCATTTTTGATATTGCCGACCGGACTGTTGACACCTCAGGTCTGACCCTGCACCAGCTGCGAGACTTAATAAAACATACCGTGGCGCCCAACAACTCAGACCAGATGGCCATCTTGTTTGAGTCATTCGGCTTTAAACGCAGTTTTCCCTCAGACACTGATTTTGTCTTTGACGTGCGCTGCCTGCCCAATCCCTATTGGAAGTCAGACCTCAGAAGCCAGACGGGCAATGACCAAGGCGTTATTGAATTTCTTGAAGGGCAAGTCGAAGTCGCCTCGATGCTCGCCGATATTATTGGCTTCTTAACCCGTTGGATTCCCCAGTTCCAGAAAAATAATCGCAGCTACCTAACGGTCTCCATAGGCTGTACGGGCGGACAACACCGCTCAGTCTATATTGCCAACAGACTGCATGAACACTTTTCAACACTGCACCCCTTTGTTCAAGTCTCCCACAAAGAGCTTTCTCAGTGATTAGCTGCCGACTCGAAATAATCAACAAACTCGGCCTGCACGCCCGCGCAGCCACCAAACTCGCCAGCACCACCGGACGCTACGGCTGCACCATACGCACAGGAAAAAAAGAGCCTCTCGTCGACGCAAAAAGTGTTATGTCGCTCATGTTGCTCGCCGCAGGCAAAGGCACGCACCTGCTCTTCGAGTTTAACGGAGAAGATGAAATAGAAGCCCACCAGGCCGTTTCTCAGTTATTAGCCGACTACTTTGGCGAAGGCGAATAGCCCACCTCCGTCACATCGACAACTGTTTTTTGCCGAGTATCAGTAAATGCTACCGATCTGACCGCTAGCTGGTTAAAATGGCCGCAGTTTACGATTCAGCATTAGGGAGGGAGCGATGCATGACTGACAACGAAAATAGTCTACTTATCAGGCTTGGCAACGCAATCGATTCCGGCACGCTGAATCAAGTACGTCATATCCTCAACAATCTCTCACCGCCCGATATCGCGCACGAATTGGAAACGGCACCGCCACGCTTCCGAAATATTTTGTGGGAACTCGTCGACGATGAGATTGCCGGTGAGGTGCTGCAAGAGCTTTCCGACGATATTCAGGCTGAATTTCTCGGCGAAATGGACAGCGCTCAAGTTGCCTCACTAACGGAAGGTCTCGATGTCGACGATATCGTGGATATTCTGCAGCAACTCCCAGGTCGCGTCATTCCGGAAGTGCTACAAGCCATGTCAGTGCAAGATCGTCAGCGTATTGAGTCAGTGCTCACTTACGATGAAGACACGGCCGGTGGGCTTATGGACACCGAAGTCATCACCGTTCGTCCAGATATTACCATCGACGTGGTACTGCGCTACCTGCGTCGTTTTGAAGAGCTGCCAGACGCCACCGATAATATTTTCGTGGTCAGTCGCAACGACACATTCCTCGGCACACTGTCGCTGGGAAAGCTGCTCACCTCAAATTTAAACACCACCGTCAGAGAAGTCATGAACACCGACGTTGAAGCCATCCATGTGAGTTTGACCAACTCCGAAGTGGCGCAACTGTTCCAACGCCAAGATCTTGTCTCGGCGCCAGTGATAGACGACAAGCATCATCTGGTCGGTCGTATCACCATCGATGACGTGGTCGACGTTATTATTGAAGACGCCGATCACTCACTTTTGGCCTTGGCCGGTTTGAGTGACACCGAAGACACCTTCTCGTCCATCAGTCGAACAGCTCCGCGCCGTGCGCTTTGGTTGGGTCTCAACTTACTCACGGCGGTGCTTGCATCATCGGCCATCAGCCTGTTTGAGGAGACCCTCGAAAAAGTCGTAGCGCTAGCCATTCTGATGCCAATTGTCGCCAGCATGGGGGGCGTCGCGGGCAGTCAAACCCTCACCGTTGTCATCCGCGGTATGGCTCTCGGTCAGATCGAGCGCGACAATATTGGCTGGCTGCTCACCAAAGAATTTACGGTTGGCGCGATAAACGGGTTGCTCTGGGCAGTTGTGATGGGCTCGCTGGCGTCGCTTTGGTTCAACGACTGGAACATCGCCATTATTATTGGCTTGGCCATGGCGATCAATTTAATGGCGGCGGCACTGGCCGGCACCTTGCTGCCAGTGCTCTTGCGCGCATTAAAAATTGACCCCGCGCTGGCTGGCTCAGTTATTCTCACGACAGTCACCGACCTCGTCGGTTTTGTCTCTTTCCTCGGACTTGCCACGATGTTTTATACCTAATGACTGATTTTATTGCCCACCAAGAAGACGATGATGAAGATGAACTCATCAGCAAATCTCAACTTAAACGAGAAAGCCAAGCTCTGCAGGATATGGGCCGACAGCTGGTTGAAATGCCTGAGGGTCAACTGGTTAAGTTCGACCTGCCGCAGCAGTTAAAAGAGGCCATCTACGAAGCGCGCAAGCTGAAAAACCGCGAGGGAAAGCGCCGTCAACTGCAGTACATCGGCAAATTAATGCGCATCGCAGATACCCATTTTATCCAGCAAACCTTGGATAAAATGGATCATCAATCACAGACCTATCGACAGCATTTTCAGCAGCTTGAAGAGTGGCGCGAACGCATTATTAACGAGGGCAGCAGCGCTATTGACGCCCTAGTTGACCTTTATCCAGCAGCGGATCGGCAGCAGCTGCGAAATTTGCAGCGCCAGGCCAACCGTGAAATAGCAGAGAAAAAACCACCCTCTGCCAGCCGCAAACTGTTTACTTATCTGCGAGAACTCGCCGAGTAATTGAAGGAATCGCCGCTAGAGTTTGCGGTGAGCAGAGACCGGCATCTTTTGCCGCACTTGGGCAATACGGGTAAAGTCTATCTCAGCAACAGCAACGCCCGCCGATTCAGCAATCTCGGCCAACACATTGCCCCAGGGATCAATAATCGCACTGCCGCCCCAGAGTGCTCGGCGCGGGTGCGATCGATCAACCATATTGGCGCCGATCACAAATACCTGATTCTCGACCGCACGTGCGCGCAACAAAAGCTGCCAATGATCTCTGCCCGTCGCCGCAGTAAAGGCAGCCGGAACAGTAATAATCTCTGCACCACCATCGGCTAACCTGCGAAATAACTCAGCAAACCGCAGGTCGTAACAGACGGTCATGCCGATCCGACCAATGGCCGCTTCGGCAATCACCCATTCAGTGCCTGCAGCAAAATTATCCGACTCTCGATAGGCCGTCTGCTGCTCTTGCCCCAACCCTGAGGGGTCAACGTCCACATCAAACAGATGAATTTTGTCGTAGTGATTGACCTCCTCTCCAGAGGGATCAAACAATAGCGATCGAGCAAAGGGCTTAGTCCCACTCGCCGCATCGGTCACTGGCACCGTGCCACCGACCAGCCAAATAGCGTGCTGGGCGGCTTGATCAGCCAAAAAATGTCGCACGACACCAGACTTGCCGCTCTCCGCCAACCCGATTTGGGAGAAGTCCTTGCGCCCAAGATGGGCAAAATTTTCCGGCAGAACAACTAACTGCGCGCCATCAGACACGGCACAGGCAATCCATTTGGCAGCATTGGCTAAATTCTCTGCGATGGAGTCAGCGGGCTGCAACTGAACGGCAGCGGCGATAATTGAACTACTTTTGCTCACCCTCATTCTCCTTGGCAGCATTTCCCTCCGTCTCAGACACGGGGTTCTCTCCCTGCTCGTCGCGTAAATCGGCGGCAAAAATTTTATCCACCTTGATGGCGGCATCGTCCCAAGGTCCCGATATTTTATAACTGATACTCGACAGCCGGTCGACCTGTTTTTCCACCAACTTACTGGTGACATAGACTCCCGCTGCCGCGGGCAACCCGCCCAAAAGCGCAACCACCCACGGCAAGTTGGTCGCCACCGGGAGCGTCGCGACCAGACGGCCGTCAATCTGCTCATTCAGCAAGTCGAAATCGCCCGCCATACTCATGCGTCCGGACGGCATCTTCATGCGCAAAGGGTCGCGCAAAGAGGCTACACCCTTGTCAAAACTCAGGGTCCCATTGAGACTGTTGTAGGCGAGGTTCTGCCCGACAACATCAGAAAAGTCTAGCTGTAGCCGGCGCAACCAGTTTGCGAAGTTAATCAAACTGACCATTTTCAACGCAGCGCCAGCACCCCCCGGCGACTTATAAAAACTGCCCTTCTTAAGCTGAATCTGGAACTCACCAGACAGATTTTCACGGGACACATTCCAAGGCTGATCTTGCCATGACAAATTGAAGAGTAATTGACCTGACTCACTGTCCATAATCTTAGGGATAGACAGCCCGGTGACCAAAAAATCACCTATATCGTCGACCCCAACGGGGCCCACCAAACGGCTGGCATAACTAGTTCCGTCGTAACTCCAGAAAAATTCTGTTGCTGGCTGATCGTCAAAAAAGCCTGGCTTCAGGCCAAAAAGATTGCCTTTTATCGAATTAAACGACGCACCAGAGGCCTCGGGACGCAATTTAAAGGAGAGCGATCCCCAGTTATCGTCGCCCACATTGAGCTGGTCAATGAGCACATCTAGGGCGACAAATGTTCGCGGATCAATCGTCGATTCGATGATCTTTTCCTCTAGAATCGCGCTGGGCACAGAGAGGCGACTGAGGTTGATCTGCGGCACATTCAGCGCAGTATCAAAGGGCACTAGAAGCCGGCCGTCTGCCAAATCACTCTGAAAATCGACATCAACTGCGGTATTGGACAGCGTTGCAATAGCGGCTATATTTTTTAGTTGCAGGGTTGCCACATCAAGTTCATCAAGACGCACATCAAACACTGTTTGCCACGCTGGAGGAGACTCGCCATCGTTGCGCGCAAAGAGTCCCACCAGGGGTTCCCAAAGTGCTAACTCAGTCGTTGGCAGATAGGCTGATACTCTTACAATGCCCTGCTCCGGTTCGACAACGGGGCGGTCATAATTAATTGCGCCACCGCTCAACGCGGTCTGATTAAAACGCAAATCGACATTTGTGTCGGCACTCAATCCTAGACTGGCATCAGACTTGCCCGACAACCTGGCCTCCAGACGCGACAGGTCGGGGGCGAAATGGAGCGTTAAATCGAGAGGCTGTTTACTTTTTGCCAACTTGGTGAGGGGCTGCGGAAGATCTAACGCGACGCCTTGGAGGTCGCTGGCGATCTGCAATGTCACTTCGCTGGGCTGACCTAGCAGTTTATTCTCACCTGCCAGCTTATTCTCAACTGACCATGGGATGGAAACAACTGCATCCACAGGTATCGCACCTTTTACAACTTTCTCCCAAGGAAAAGCGACCAATTGATTCAGGCTTTTAGGTAGCACATCGCCTTTTAATGCAATTTTCTGCTCGCCACCCTTTAAATAGAGCTCTGCCAGCATCGGTCTCTGCCAAAGAGTCGATCGAATGCCTTGACCGGTCAAGCCGTCTTTCATTGAAAAATTGAGTTTACCCTCAATCTCAGTCAGGGCAATCGGCCCATCGCCAATGGTGATGCCTCCCTTTTTAATCTCGGAGGCTACCCTGTAGTGACCCTGCTGCGATTTTGACTTAAACATTGGAATCAACAAATCGAGCCGATTGTGCACATTGCCGCTGTACTGCCAATCTCGCAGTGCGGCGATACTGTCTCTCACCGGCGACTGGGTAAGAATATTAATTGCCTCCGACAGTTCGGCCTCGACGCTCGCTTCCACAGACAAAAATGGCTTGCTATCGCTCTCTCGAAGCTGGTAGATCACCTTGCCGTCACTGATCTGTGCAGTGCCCACCGTGCCCGACTTAAGGTCAGCAACGGTATAGGTATCGTCGACCAGCAGCTCCACTTCAGCACCGCGAAGTCCCATCCAATTGGGGTCGTAGTCAACATCAGCGCCACTCGCCTTGATCACTAACTGTGTGGTCTGTGACAACGGATCAGCCAATGGCGGGCCATTGCGAATCAGCAGTCCAAACTCGTCGACATGCGCCTGTAAAATCGCCTCTTTCAACCAGCGATCAAGTTGAGGAGCGAGTTTGTAGGGGAGATATTTCGCTCTAAATTTAGCATCGAGATCGCGTCCGCCAATCAGCAAGTTGACCTCGGGCGGATTGCCTTTCGACGGCAGATCTTGGTCGAAGGAAAAGAGCACGCTGGCGCGCCCCGCATCGACCTTGGCTTTGATAATATCGCTGCGCAATGTCAGTCGTTCTTGCTCACGCTGCCATGCAAAGCTAATGGTTCCAGACGCCTCTTCAATCGCCAGATAGTCTCGATAGACCGTCGGGAAATAGGCAGAAAAACCGTCTTGGTCAGCAATTTCAAAGAGCCCATGAGTATCGTAAAGCTCCATATAACCATCAAGATCTTTGACGCCTGGGGCACCTTTCCACGAGGCAATGGTTATTTTTTGCAAATTGGCAGACACATAATAGCCCGTCTCGTTGTGTCCAACAGTCAGTGCATTAACGTCCCCTTTGGGTTTCAGTTTCTCGACCGCTGACAGCACCTTTTCGTCGGCAATACGGGTTGCACGGAGCAATTCCGACATCAAGGTCACATCTAAATGGTTCACCGACACATCAAAATCTTGCCAGTGGGAACCCAGCTGCTGCGTAAAAACCAAATTCAGTGGCTCTATTTTTGTCTCAGACCAGTTAAGGCTAAACCCTTGCAGGCGCGCTCCCCAATCAACCCCAGGAGTAAACCACCCGGTGATGTCCGTCTTGATATCGGTAATGGAGGGCACATCGGCCAACCAGTTCAACGGCACTTCGCCGATAGTCAAATTGCCAGAAAAGTCCAACGAGCCGCCAGGGTGAATATCGAACCACAATTCACCATCGGCATTTGCTTTGAAGTCGGAGAGATTGGCAAATAAGCTGGGGAGCAGCGAGCGCAAAAGGTCAGCTAGTGGCGCTGACAGATTAAAGTCGTCAAAGCGGAAATAACCCTCGGCAAAGAAACTTTCAATATCCCCCAAATCACCGTGCCCTTCCATCAGCAAATAGGCAGGACTTTGTGACTCATCTGAAAACCTGTCGAGAGGCTCCATAGCACTCTCGGAGGTCTCTGCAATCTCGTGCTCCGACAAGATCACGGATAGTTCTGCGCGATGAAATACCCCATCGTTCTCGATACTCAAGTCGCGGCCACTAAGCAGCATCGACTTGCCCGAATAAAACTGCAATATGACACTCAACCCTTGCAGCCGGATAAAGCGACTATAAAGCAGTGGATCAATAAACAGGCTTAGATCGCTTTCAGCATTGCCGGCAAACCCTTTTAGCGCCCAAAGCCCCTGCTCACTCTCAACCAGAGTCAAGGTTAAATTATCAATCGCCAACTCGCGCCAAATTGGCGTGCCACGAACAAGACTGGCAAACAGATCGAGATCGGCGCGAGCGTCGCTAAAAACAAGAATAGAGGTGTTATCGTTGGCAAAAATTTCTGTGCGATCAACACTGATTACGGGGGTCAGCTGCGGCCAATCGCCTTTTAGCTCACCCAGCGCCACCGTCAAACCAGTTTGGGCTTGAATAAATTGTTTGATATCGGTGCGAAAATTATCCAAGCTGGCAATGCTCTGACGACCGAGCACCACCAATAGCACGGTGCCAATAATCAGCAGTGCAGCCGTTAGCCAAAGCCAGCGCAGTGTCGCTCGAAATGCTTTGCCTAACGTCGCCATCGCCATGCCTAATTACACCGGAATAATGTCAAACTGTTCGTGAGCATAGAGGCTCTCGACTCTGAATTGAATAGTACACCCTATAAACTGCTCTAAATCCGCCACCTGATCAGAATCCTCATCTAACAGACGCTCAATCACAGGAGCCGGCGCCAACACGCGTAAACTACCACATTCATAGGCACGTGCGGCGCGCAGAATATCGCGCAGTATTTCATAACTCAGCGTCTCTGCCGACTTCACATAACCCCGACCCTCGCAAACAGGGCACTCCTCGCAGAGCACATGCGCCAAACTCTGACTGGTGCGCTTGCGTGTAGTCTGCACTAAACCCAGCTCAGTCACACCAGAAATTGTTGTTCTTACACGATCTCGCGCCATCGCTTTTTCAAGAGCACGCAGCACTTGGCGGCGATGCTCGATACTTTGCATATCAATAAAATCGATAATCACGATACCGCCCAGATTGCGCATTCGCATCTGTCGAGCAATCACCTGCGCCGCTTCGAGATTGGTTTTATAAATGGTCTCTTCAAGATTGCGGTGGCCCACAAAAGCGCCGGTGTTAACGTCAATGGTCGTCATCGCCTCGCCCTGATCTATGACCAGATAACCACCGGACTTCAACTGCACCTTGCGCGCAAGCGCACGGCCAATTTCCTCCTCGACTGAATAAAGGCAAAAGAGCGGCCGCTCTCCCGGATAATGCTCCAGTAGCTGCACTATTTCAGGATTAAACTTGTTCGCAAAGTGGGTTAAATCATCCAGGATTTCGCGAGAATCAATATAAATTTTTTCAACGTCTGGGAAGACCATATCACGCAGCACGCGCTGATAAAGAGGGAGCTCTTTATAAAGACAGCACGGCGCTTTCGCCGCAGTCTTTTTATCTACTATATCCTGCCAAACACGCTTGAGAAATCGAACGCTACTGTGCAGATCCGCTACCGCTGCCCCTTCCGCCGCCGTACGCAAAATATAACCACCCGCCACAGCGCCACTCTTGTCTGCCGCAGCCAGCTCTGCCACGACCGCTTCTACAGTACTTTTTAAACGCTCGCGCTCTTCCTCACTTTCAATCCGCTGGGAAATACCGATGTAGTCAGCATCGGCCATATACACTAAATAGTGGGATGCTACGGACAGGTGAGCAGACAATCGCGCACCTTTGCCACCCACTGGGTCCTTGATCACCTGCACAACAATTTGCTGGCCATCATGCAGCAGACGGCAAATATCTAATGTGTCATCGGCGGCCTTCGCTTTTTTGCGCGACACAAGATCGTCGATATGAAGAAACGCCGTTCTCTCTTCGCCAATATCAATAAATGCCGCCTGCATACCGGGCAGCACGCGAACAACTTTACCTTTGTAGATATTGCCGACCAAACCACGCTTAGCATTTCGCTCGATATGAATTTCTTGCGGCAGGCCGTTCTCCACAAGCGCAACGCGCGTTTCCATCGGCGTAATATTGATTAGAATTTCCTGACTCATAAAGCATCCCTAATGACTTTGCTGCTAATTAACTCGTCGCACAAACGACTACCCGTCAACAACATTCCAAAGCGGCACATTAAACTCTCGCAACAACTGTTCTGTCTCGGCCAATGGCAGCCCGACAACACAGCTATAACTTCCCTCTATTTTCTGCACAAAAACAGCGCCATAACCCTGCACGGCATAACCGCCCGCTTTGCCGAGGGGCTCACCGGTTTGCCAATAGGTAAGGCATTCCTCCGGCGAAATGGTTCTAAAGAAAACTGCGGTCTCTGAAACATCCACCGCAGCTCGCGTGGCATCCACCAATGCAACGGCCGATAAAACACGATGAGCCTTGCCAGAAAGAGCGGTTAGCATCGCAATGGCATGCGCTTGATCGCGCGGCTTGCCAAAAATCTCCCCATCACACACCACAATTGTATCTGCACCCAAGCTCACCAGCGCCCCTTGCTGACGAGCAAAACCCGCCTCCGCTTTCTCTCGCGCAAGGCGCAAGACATAGTCGCGGGGCAGTTCGCCTTCGCAGCGAGACTCATCAATATCAACGGAAAGTACGGAAAAGCGCACACCGATCTGCTGTAAAAGATCGCGGCGACGCGGTGAAGACGATGCCAGTAAAAGAGAGGGACTCGCTGACAAACCAACCGGGGTTTCCGACACAACAGATCCTCAGATAAAAATCTTAGTAATCAACAGCACTTGAGCGAGCAATAAGTTTATCGATAATCGGCCAAAACAATGCGGAAAAAAGAGCGACCATTGGCACCTGTGTCAGCGCAGCTGAAATGTCGTAAGCAGCAAAAATACTCGCTTCAACAAAACCTACCAGCAGCACAATCAATGACACCAAAACGATGCGTTGTATAACCGAGAGGAACTGACTCCAGCGACTTAATACGCCGATCAAAGCACCACAGAAAGCAAACATCAACATATGATGACCCAGTGTTGAACGCATTAAAAAGTCCGCAAAAATCCCAACACTCGCCGCAAAAAAAACACCAAACTCACTAGGCCGGTGAAAAATCCACGCCATGGTCACCAGCAATAAAAAGTTGGGCTTCCACACTATCCAACTACCGGTGACAGGCATCACATGTAGGGTTGCAGCCAGCACCAACGAAACCAGCGCGACAACCAGGTGATCATCCTTTTTCATGGCGCTGCCGCATCCGAATCGGCACCCGAAGACGTGAACACCAATAACAAATGTCGGCTGCGATCAATTTCTGCTGACGGATCAACCTGAATATTAAGGAAACTATCCCCCGGATTGCGCTCAATGCTGATAATTGTCCCGACTGGATAACCCACCGGATACAAGCCACCCAGACCCGAGCTGACCAACGTATCACCCACCACCACATCCGACGTCGGCGAGACAAACTGCAACTGCAATAAGTTGTAATCAGACAATCCCTGGGCAATCGATCGCACACCATTGCGCAGTACCTGAACCGGTAAGGCATGACTCATATCAGTAATAAGAAGTGCGGTGCTGTGATTAGTGTGGACATCAATAATTTGCCCCATCAATCCTTGAGCATCCAACAAGGGCTGTCCAATATAGACACCGTCATCGCTGCCGCGATCAACGGTCAACGTGTGGCGCAAGGGATTGGATGAAACACCAATAACCTCAGTAACCAAGACATTGTCGACCAACAACTCCGTCGCATTGAGCAGCCGGCGCAAGCGGGTGTTCTCAGCAGCCAAGTCAGACATGCGCTGCAACTGACCGTGGTAAATTAAACTCTCTTTGGTCAAACGAAGGTTATCGCTTTCAAGCTCAGAGCGCGGCACAACCGCATTTTCACTCCACGCCTCAAGGCGTAATGGGATATTAGATAACCAATAAATCGGTCTAACGACATTATCGACTGCGCTATAGATAGGCTTCATCCAAGGGGTAAAGCTATCAAGCAACATAAGTGACACTGCAACAAAGGCAATGATGAGAAATTTTCTCGCAGGAGAGGAAGCTTTATTAAAAACGTTTCTCACTGTGCCTCTCCTCCGTTCCAGCGAGCAGCCAATCGTGCGCTACTCGAATACCTACAACATTAGAAAGTAAGCCAGTTAGTTTTCTTGCTGCTCATCAGCTCAAGCGCTTCGCCGCCACCACGAGCAACACAAGTTAACGGATCTTCTGCCAGAATAACCGGCAATCCCGTCTCGGCAGTCAGCAAACGATCGAGATCGCGCAGCATGGAACCACCGCCCGTCAAAACAATACCGGTTTCGGCAATGTCCGACGCCAATTCAGGTGGCGACTGCTCAAGTACACGCTTAACCGCCTGAACAATTCCGGTCAGAGGCTCTTGCAGAGACTCCAAGATTTCATCGCTGTTGAGCGTAAAGCTTTTGGGTACACCTTCAGCCAGATTGCGACCGCGAACGTCAATTTCACGCACCTCTTTGGAGAGATAGGCACTGCCAATTTCCATCTTGATGCGCTCCGCCGTGCTATCACCAATCACACTGCCATACTTGCGGCGCACAAAATTCACAATTGACTCATCGAAACGGTCACCACCAATGCGCACTGAATCGGAGAAAACCACGCCATTCAGCGACAAAATAGCAATCTCAGTAGTGCCACCACCGATATCCACCACCATCGACCCGACCGCCTCTTCAACCGGCAGTCCGGCGCCCATTGCAGCGGCCATCGGCTCGTCAATTAAAAAAACTTCACGCGCACCCGCCCCATAGGCAGACTCTTTAATGGCACGTTTTTCAACTTCAGTGGCCATACAGGGAACGCAAATAAGTACTCGCGGGCTAGGGGGAATCAAACTCGATGCGTGAACCTTCTTGATGAAGTGTTGCAGCATTTTTTCGGTGACTTGGAAATCGGCAATCACGCCATCTTTTAATGGCCGAATAGCCGTAATATTGCCCGGTGTGCGGCCCAGCATGCGCTTTGCATCGACACCAACGGCCTCAATAATTTTTTGACCCAGATGATGGCGAATAGCCACTACCGAGGGCTCATTGAGAACAATGCCCTTTCCAGGCACATAAATTAGCGTATTCGCCGTTCCCAAATCGATTGAAAGATCACTTGAAAAGAACCCGCGTATTTTTTTAAACATTGGCTATGTATTCCTTGGTGGCCAGCCGCAAGATCAGGCTGCGACCAGCACAAAATAAAGGTCGCTAAATTTAACAGTGGCGGCCAACCAGAGCAAGCGCTCACTGTTGGTTTGCCGGTATTTTTGACGAATTCTAGCTGATCTACCAAGAACTTGCTGCGATAACAGAAAAAAGCCTCTTAAATGGCTGTTTATCCGCACGCGCCCTCTTAACCTGATCGCCGCATTTATGATACCTTACGCCCCTTCGCATCGAGCACACATCAAGGCTGACAAACGGAAAATTCAATGGGCATTGAACGCAATGAAATAGAAAAATTGGCCACGCTATCCCGCATCGCAATTGATGAAGGGACTATCAGTGATGTCGCACGGCGACTCGACAGTGTCTTGCAATTAGTCGATCAATTGCAGGCTGCAGATACCACTGGCATAGATGCCATGGCGCACCCCATGCAGGCAATCCAAAGACTGCGTGATGACCGTGTCAGTGAACTGAATCAGCGCGACGCGCTGCAAGCAATAGCCCCAGCGGTTGAAGACGGCCTATTTTTAGTGCCTAAAGTCATTGAATAACCTCAGCAATAGAGCCTAAAGAGTCCAGAATGCATAATCTAACCATCGCCGAGCTTGTGGCAGGCCTGCGCAGTAAAACCTTTACCAGTGTTGAACTCACGCAACACTTTCTAGCGCGTATCGCCAACCTCAACGCCGACTACAACGCCGTCATCACCGTCACAGCAGAGCAGGCATTAGCTGCCGCCGCTGCCGCCGACAAAAGACTCGCGGCCGGCAACGCACCAGCACTGTGTGGCGTGCCCATGCTGCACAAAGATATATTCTGCACCAACGGTGTGCGCACCAGCTGTGGCTCAAAAATGCTCGACAATTTTGTGCCTCCCTACGATGCGACTGTGGTTGAAAACTTCGCCCGCGACGGCGCCGTGATCTTGGGCAAAACCAATATGGACGAGTTCGCCATGGGCTCCTCCAACGAAACCAGCTATTACGGCCCCGTTAAGAACCCATGGGCGCTCGACTGTGTGCCCGGCGGATCGTCAGGAGGTTCAGCGGCAGCGGTAGCCGCCAGACTTGCGCCAGGCGCGACGGCCACAGATACCGGCGGCTCCATTCGACAGCCCGCGGCACTCTGCGGCATCAGCGGCATCAAGCCTACCTACGGGCGGGTCTCGCGCTGGGGCATGATTGCCTTTGCCTCAAGTCTCGACCAAGGCGGCCCCATGGCGCGCACCGCAGAAGACTGCGCAATTATGCTTAGCTGCATGGCCAGCTATGACGAGAAAGACTCAACCTCCGTCGATCAGCCAGTACCTGACTACAGCAGCACATTAAACCGTCCCATAAAAGGCTTAAAAATCGGCGTCCCCAAAGAGTATTTCTCGGAAGGTTTACACCCCGGAACAGAAGCCGCCGTGCGTCAAGCCCTGGCCGACCTCGTCGCACAAGGTGCCGAACTGGTGGATATTAGTCTGCCCAACTCGGCCCTTTCCGTCCCCGCGTACTATGTTATTGCACCCGCAGAGGCCTCCGCCAACCTTAGTCGTTTTGACGGTGTGCGCTACGGCTATCGCTGTGACGAGCCGAAAGATCTGCAAGATATGTACTGCCGCACCCGTGGCGAAGGCTTTGGGGAAGAAGTACAGCGTCGCATTCTCATCGGCACCTACTGTCTTTCTGCGGGCTATTACGACGCCTACTACGGCAAAGCTCAACAGGTGCGCCAGCTGATCCAGCAGGATTTCACTCGCGCCTTCGCCCAAGTAGATGTGATTATGGGCCCCACCTGTCCGTCACCAGCCTTCAAATTTGGCTCAAAAGGCGACGATCCAGTAGCCATGTACCTCGAAGATATTTACACCATCGCGACCAACTTGGCTGGACTGCCTGGCATGTCGATTCCCTGCGGCATGGTCGAAGACAAGCCTGTCGGCTTGCAAATCATCGGCAACTACTTTGACGAAGCGCTGATGTTAAACGTCGCCCACCAATTCCAGCAGGCAACCGACTGGCACAACCTCGCGCCAGCATCAATTCAGCAGGGAGCAGCGCAATGAGTCATCGCGGATGGGAAACTGTTATCGGTCTAGAAGTGCATGTGCAGCTAGCCACCAAAACTAAAATATTCTCTGGCGCCAGCACCGCTTTTGGAGCAGAACCCAACACCCAAGCCTGCGCCATTGATCTCGCCATGCCCGGCACTCTGCCCGTGCTCAACAAGCAAGCGGTCAATTATGCGATCATGTTTGGCCTCGCCATCGACGCAGAGATTGCCCGCGAGTCCGCCTTCGAGCGGAAGAACTACTTTTATCCAGACCTGCCCAAAGGCTACCAGACCACGCAGCTGGAAAAGCCCATTGTAGGGCGCGGCAATGTCGAAATTCAGCTTGCCGACGGCAGTAAAAAGAGTATTCGCATCCATCACGCACACCTCGAAGAAGACGCGGGAAAGTCACTGCACGAAGGCAACTTCAGCAGCAATTTCTCCGGTATCGATTTAAATCGCGCGGGCACGCCCCTGATTGAAATTGTCTCCGAACCCGACATGCGCAATGCCGAGGAAGCTGTCGCATTCGCCAAAAAGCTCCACAGCATCGTGACCTCCATCGGCATCTGTGACGGCGAAATGTCTCAGGGCAGCATGCGTTTTGATGTCAACGTCTCCGTTCGCCCGCGCGGCACAACAGAGCTCGGCACCCGAACGGAAACAAAAAATCTCAACTCATTTAAGTTTATGGAAGAGGCCATTGCCCGCGAAGTAGAGCGTCAAATAGACCTCATCGAAGACGGCGGCAAAGTGATTCAAGAAACGCGCCTCTACAACGGCGACACCAAAGTGGCTCGCTCCATGCGCAGCAAAGAAGAAGCCAATGATTACCGCTACTTCCCCTGCCCCGACTTGCTGCCGGTGATTGTCAGCGAAGAAACCATTGCAGAACTGCGCCGCACTCTGCCAGAACTGCCCGATGCACGACAGGCGCGCTTTGTTGCGCAATACGAGCTGTCAGACTACGACGCCGGCATTCTCAGCAGCGACGCAGCCACCGCACACTATTTTGAAACCGTCGTCAGCCACAGCAACAACGCCAAACTGGCCGCCAACTGGACCATGGGTGAACTCTCAGCGCGGCTCAACAGCCAAGATCTCAGCGTCGCCAAAAGCCCCGTCAGCGCAGAGCAACTGGCAGGCCTGATTGCGCGCATTAGCGACAGCAGTATTTCGGGCAAAATGGCGAAAGACGTGTTTGATGGTATGTGGGCTGGACAAGGTAGCGCCGATGACATTATTGAAGCACGCGGTCTCAAGCAAGTGTCTGACAGCGGCGCCCTCGAAAAAATTGTCGCCGACGTATTGGCCGCCAACCCAGCCATGGTGGAAGACTACATCAACAGCGATGAGAGCAAGCGCGGTAAAAAACTCGGCGGCTTTATGGGTAAAATCATGCAGGCCTCAAAAGGCCAAGCGAACCCACAACAGGTCAATCAACTGTTACTGCAAAAGCTCAATACGCTTTTGAAATAGGAAAAATAGATACCATGTCATTGAAGAAAGACAAACAAAAAATACTCGGTGAAGTGTTTGACGACGATCGTGTTAAAAGCTTCCTCAACTACCAAGCGCCAGCCGGTGTCAGCCCCGACTATCACTTGCTGGAAAAAGCCTACCGCGGTATGAATATCGACAACTTCAAAACCTTCTTAACCTTTTTTAAAGCTGCAGGTCACAACCTAAACGCCACCAACCAAGACGGCATGACCCTCATGCAAATCGTCAGCGAACACGGACATGGCGAAGAGTACAGAGCTGCATTGGAAGACGCCGGCGCGACCGATTCGCGGGTTGCGTAAGTCCGCAATCACCCCCCATGGCCTGCCGTTTTTGCGGCGTATATTGTGTTACTGACGAAATGGTTTTATGGTGGATATGCTGACCAAAAAATGGTCAACAGCATTTCGGATAAACAAATGTTTACAAGGTAAGTTCAATAATTAAAGGGGTATAAAAATGACATTTTTAGATAATCTGTTGAAAGATCGTGAAGAGCAGTGCTATGCGCTACTGAGAATCGTCACAGGATTCTTGTTTATATGGCACGGGGCACAAAAACTGTTTAATTTTCCCGTGGATTTTCCCTATCCGCTCAGCCCGCTCATGTACACGGCTGGGGTGATCGAGTTGGTCGGTGGATTATTGGTGATGATTGGATTATTGACGCGTCCCATCGCTTTTATCTGCAGTGGAACCATGGCTGTCGCCTACTGGATGGCCCACGGCATGAACGACTTCTTCCCCATAATCAACCGCGGTGAATTGGCAGCGCTTTATTGCTTTGCGTTCTTATATATCGCCGCGCGCGGCCCAGGCATCTGGAGCATGGATAAGCAATAATCTCGTGGGCAAGGACGCCCTTTAAATCCACCGCTATCCACTCGCACCCGCAGAATAGCTCTGCATCCCACTTAAATCGTCCCAACTCACCTCGGCAAGATGTTGTGGTGACAAGCTGCGCAAAAGGTGCTGAAATAAAGCATCCATAAAAACAATAAGAATCTCACCATGAAAATTGTCCCCTTCTCTCCCGGCTGCGGCGCTGTTGTCAGCGATCTGCAACTGTCGCGCATGACAGACACCGAGCTCAACCAAGTGCGTGCCGCTTTTGCAGAACATGGGCTGTTATTTTTTCGCGACCAAGATTTTCCACCCCATGAACACCTGCGCTTCGCCAACCGTTTTGGCGAGATTGTGGTCAATAAATTTTTTAAGACGACTGCCGAGCACCCACAAATTGCTGAGGTGCGCAAAGAAAAGACGCAGCAAACCAATATTGGCGGCGGCTGGCACACAGACCATTCCTATGACGATATCCCTGCGATGGGTTCCATTCTCGTCGCCCGCACACTGCCTGAAACCGGCGGCAATACCCAGTTCGCCAACCTTGCGGCTGCCTACGACGCACTACCTGAGACAACGAAAAAACGCCTTGAAGGGTTGCGCGCAGTTCACTCCAACACGCACCTCTACGGCGAGAACGGTATCTACCGCTTCACTGACCTAGCCGACCAGCTCGGCGGCATGGATCGCGTGGGCGATGCGACCCACCCAGTGGTAGTAATTCACCCCGAGAGTGGCCGCAAAGTACTGTACGTGAACCCTGGCCACACCATCAGCATCGAAGGCTGGGAGTTTGATCAAGGCCGTGAGCTGCTTGACGAGCTGTTTGCCCATGTCAATACACCCGCGTTTACCTGCAGCTTTAATTGGCTACCCGGGTCTGTGACATTTTGGGATAATCGCTCCACATGGCACATGGCAAACAACGACTATCAGGGACAGGCGCGCTTAATGCACCGTATTACCTTGGCCGGCTCGCCCCTCAAGGCGGCATAGCGGTAACCGCAGCCTTATCCGAAACAACCCGTGACCGATTAGGTATGAATGCCAAAAGCGATTAAAAAAGAAAATCTACCGTCTAAGATGTGCCCCATTTGCCAGCGTCCGTTCTCGTGGCGAAAAAAATGGGAACGCGTCTGGGACGAGGTGCGCTACTGTTCCGTGCGCTGTAAAACGGACGCACGCAGACAAGATGTCAGCAAGCACGATGCCTGAGAACAATAGATCTGAAAAGAAAACCGCCCGACGCTCACTCACTAACACACTGAAAAATATCATTTATGCCTAAATCTCATTCCACCGATATTCTTATTATTGGCGCAGGCCTCGCGGGTTTAAGTGCCGCTGTCGAACTGCAAAAAGCAGGCAAGCAAGTGCTGGTTGTCGATAAAGGTCGCGGCCTGGGCGGACGATTGGCTGGGCGCCGCATTGGCGATGCGACGTTCGACCACGGCGCACAATTTATGACAGCCCGCGATGAACGATTTAAGGCTGTGGTTGCCGAGTGGATTCGCCTTGGTGTTGCTGCAGAATGGTACAGCAGCTACCCCGGCGGAGAAGACTGCCATCCTCGCTACCGAGGGGTGCCCACGATGACAGCCATTGCCAAACATTTGGCGCAGGACATTGATGTGATGCGCACCGTGCGCGCAGTGCGCCTCGCACAGCAAGGCAACCACTGGCATGTTGAGTTGGACACTGGCGATAGTGTGCAAGCAAAGGCACTGCTGATAACGGCGCCCATTCCCCAGACCCTCGACCTTCTTCACAGCGGCGCTGTGCCCATCACTGAAGAAATGCAAACTCGCCTCGCGCGCATTACCTACGAAAGCTGCATTGCCGTCATGGCCGTGCTCGACCAGCCAAGCGCCATAGCCAAGCCCGGCGCCATGGCATTTTCCGACAGTCCCATTGCGTGGATAAGTGACAACCAGCAGAAAGGCGTATCAGCCGTGCCCGCAGTAACCATTCATGGCAGCGGCAGTTTTAGTGCTGCCCATTTTGATCAAGACAGACATGCGGTGGGGCAACAATTAATTGACGCTGCACAACCGTTGCTAGGTGCCAATGTCGTTGAGTTTCAGGTGCAGGGCTGGCGTTACAGCAAACCCGATGTCGTGGATTCGGCCCGTTGTATCGTCCTCAGCGACAATACAACGCTGCCGCCACTGGCATTGGCAGGAGATGCCTTTGCCGGACCACGTTTCGAGGGTGCGGTGCTCTCGGGTTGGGCCGCTGCGGCCGCCCTTGAGCCTTTGATTTAAGCAACCATATCGCTGGCGAGTCGCCACATTGTCGCCTGTTAATCCGCAATGAAAGTAGGCCGCCCATAATTTCAGCCTTACAGGCCAGAGCGGTTCACTCTGTAGGGCTCTGCTCATCACGCGAAACCCTTCAGCCACATTCTGATGCCCCCTCGGATGACAGTGCGGAACAATCTGTGCTAATTTGCAGCATCTGTCGCGGGCAAAATAATCATCCTGACACCAGCGCTTTAATCATTCGCGCTGCCTCATCGCCAGCATGTCGAGCCAAGTACCGCCGCACAGGTGTCGCGTGGCGAATGCTCACTCGCGTCAATGACACACAAAACGTGATTTTAATTAAATTTGTCAAGAGGGCGACTTAATGTCTCAAACAGAACAAGAACTGCGGGTTGAACTCGCAGCCTGCTACCGAATTTTTGATTACCTCGGCTGGGCGGAACTGATTTACAACCATATTACGGTTAAGTTGCCGGGCGACGACGAGCATTTCCTGATCAACCCCTACGGTCTGCACTACAGCGAAGTCACAGCATCCAACTTAGTTAAAGTGGATATCAACGGCAATATTGTCGAACCCACAGAGTACGCGGTTAATCCAGCGGGCATTGTTATTCACACAGCCATTCACGCAGCGCGTCACGATGTCGCCTGTATCACCCACACTCACACCGATGCAGGCATGGCCGTGGCCTGTTCTGCAGAGGGATTGCGCAGCGACAACTTCTATTCTGCGCTGCTGACCAATCGTGTTGCCTACCACGATTTCGAAGGTCTGACAGTGATGGACGACGAAAAGCCGCGACTGGTAGCCAATATGGGTGACAAAAGCATGTTGATTCTGCGCAACCACGGTCTCTTGACCTGTGGGCGCTCAATACCAGAAGCGTTCTACAACATGTGGGCGCTGCAGCGTTCCTGTGAAGTGCAGGTAGCCTGCGATGCGACGGGTAAGCCGATTATTCCTGTCGCTCAGTCGATTCTCGATCGTTCAGAGCAACTCATGAAAATACAGGGCATGGGCGTAGCAGCGGGCAATTTAGAATTTAAAGCGCTAACGCGGATTATCGACAAGATTGACCCATCCTATAAAAATTGATTTTCTAAGACGTTTAACCCTTTTGGCGGATTTTTGTAGATTTTTAAAGATGTTAGAGGATGTTAATAGGCATTAGGTAGACTGCAGAGTAAAAATATCTGCAACAGCGAAAGCACTGCTTGCTCCTCACTGTTGCAGATAGTCTGGCGCTTCTCAGACCTGCAATTACTTCATCAAGTCTCGCGCGATAATCAACTTCATAATCTCATTGGTGCCCGCATAAATACGCTGCACACGCGAATCAGCAAACGCGCGGCAGACAGGGTATTCCCACATATAGCCCCAACCACCGTGCAACTGAAGACATTCATCCGCCACTCTGCACTGTAAATCAGTGGTCAGCAGCTTGAGTTTTGATGCAGTGACCGTGTCTAACTTGTCCGCAATCAACAGCTCCGTACAACGATCCAAGAAAACCTCCGCACAGCTAATCTCAGCGGCCAGTTCAGCCAACTTAAACTGGGTATTTTGAAAGGTTGCAACCGTCGTACCGAACGCCTTGCGCTCCTTCACATAGTTGACCGTCAACTCAAGCAGCGCCTGACACATACCATTAGCGCCAACAGCAACCGACAGGCGCTCCTGCGGCAGATCTTGCATCAAATAGACAAAACCGCGACCGAGCTCACCGAGCAAATTGGCCTTCGGCACACGTACATCTTGGAAAAATAGTTCAGAGGTGTCCTGAGCTTTCATCCCCAGCTTTTTCAGATTCTTACCCTTGCTAAAGCCGGGCGTGCCTGCCTCGACGAGAAACAAACTAATCCCTTTTGAGCCTGCCGACGTGTCCGTTTTTGCCACAACAATCACCAAATTGGCCTTCTGACCATTGGTAATAAAGGTCTTTGAACCGTTGATCACATAGTCATCACCGTCCAGCACCGCCGTCGTTTTAGTGCCCTGCAAGTCCGAACCTGCGGCTGGCTCAGTCATGGCAATAGCCGTAATCAACTCGCCCGTCACACAGCGCGGCAGATACTTTTGCTTTTGCTCATCACTGCCGTAGCGAACAATATAAGGAACCGCGATATCCGAGTGTAGAGTCCAACCGAGACCCGTGCAGCCAGACCGGCCAATTTCTTCATTAACAATACAGTTGTAGCGAAAATCAGCACCAACACCGCCGTATTCCTCAGGCACCGTGGGACACAAAAAGCCCTGTTCACCAGCCTTCAGCCAGATCTCATCGCTCACCATACCGTCATTTTCCCACTGCTCATGGTGCGGCATGGCTTCGGTTTCAATAAATTTGCGCACCGAGTCGCGGAACATATCGTGATCTGAATCGTACAAAGAACGTGGAATCATTTTGCTTAACCTCTTTTGGTATGCACAGATAGTAGCAATCTCTTACGGTGTTGAATGCAACTCTGACACCGATGAAAGGGATTTTTCATGACCGCGGCGTTCTGCTTCGGCGTCGCTGCCAGACAGGGCAAGAGCGATTAAAAAACGTACCCGACCAAGACAAACACCAGCGTGCCAAGACCCACCGTCCAATACACACTGCCCGTTCGGTAGCCCGCTGCCACGGCCATAGCGCCGCCCCACAGATAAGGATTTTGCAGACTGAGGTCGAGCTGATGATCGTGCACCAGCAATATCGGCACAAAGATGGCGGACAACACTGCCGGCCCACTAAAACTGAGGAACTGCTTAAAGTTGCTGCTCAAGCGCACAGGCAGGCGACCTTCAAGAAACAGGTAGCGAGTCGTAAACGTCACGCAGGCCAGCAGCACAATAGTCACTAAAGTCATGCCGCACCCCGCATCTTGCTGACAACATAGCCCGCCGACATGCCAATCAATGCCGCACAGACAAGTCCCAGCTCAAACTGCCACAGCTGAAATACCACCGCGGCGGTCGCCCCCGCAAGACAGGCCACAAGCGTGGCAAGCGTCTTAATACTGGGAATAACCAGCGCAATAAACGTCGCTGCGATGGCAAAATCCAACCCCAAATCGGTTAGGTCTGGCAGCGAAGCGCCAGCAACAATGCCAATAAAGGTCCAAAGATTCCATGCCAGATAAAAACTGCCGCCCGCAGCCAAGGCATAAAATAACCGCAGCCGACCTTCATAAGCACGACGGTGCCCCGACACCGCAAACAATTCGTCGGTGAGCAAAAACCCCAACCCAAAGCGCCACTTCAGCGGCTGCGGGCTAAGCCTTTCACGAAGCGACAGCCCATAGAGAAAATGCCGCGAACTAATCACAAAGGCAGTGAACAGAATCGTCAGCAGCGAAACGTTATCGGCGATCAACTCAACGGTGACAATCTGCACCGCACCCCCAAAAATCAGCGCAGAAAACATCTGCGCTTCAAACCAACTAAACCCGCGCTGCACCGCAATAGACCCAAACAAAATACCCCAAGGCAACACCGCGAAACTAAGCGGCAGCATATCGACAACGCCTTTGCGCAGAGCTGTTTGAACACCTTTAGTCATAATGTGTGCATCTTAAGTGATTACTTACATTCAAAAAAACAGCGGTGACGCTTACATAAATTTCCGCAGCAGCGATTGTGGAATAAAATAGAGTATTCCCGCCACAACACCCCAGCGCTTAGTAATAAAGATATGGTTCTTTTTCTTTAAAAGACCGGCAACCATCTGCGCAACGCCCTTCTCCACCGGCGCCATCCACACGGGATTGCCCTGCACCATGGGCGTTTTAACAAATCCAGGCTCGATGGTCGTGATGGTGATAGGCAACCCAGATCGCGCAGCCCGCGAGCGCATACCGGCAAGATAGTTGGACACAAACGCCTTAGTCGCGTGGTAGGTGAGTGTTAGTCCACCCGACATATGCGCCGCAACAGAGGAAATACCCGCCAAATGTCCCGCGCCGCGAGCCATAAAATGATCCATCGACACAATCGACAGCGCTGCAAAGCCGCGCACGTTAACATCGATCATTTCCCGCTCAAGCGTCCAATCCAATTTTTTCTCGTACAGACCCACCCCTGAACTGAGGACAATCAACTCCACATCACCCATGCGCGCAATAAGATCTTTAAGCTGCTGCTGTGACGTTTCAGCCTCAGTCACATCCGTCACCTGAATAAAATGCTCACCGGGCAATTTCGCCTGCAACTCCTCAAGCAGCGACTCGCGACGCGCCATTAACCCGAGCTGATAGCCCTTAGCGGCCAGTTGAATGGCTAGTTCGTATCCGAGACCAGAACTGGCCCCAACAATAATGGCTTGTTTCATATCGCTCCCCTCAGACGCCTAAAAAAACGCTGCATAGTATGGTTATTATAAAATCGTTCAAAGGGGGGAAGTGTACAAGAGTGGGCGGGGGTTTGGCGCCTAGAAAATCGCTTTCTTTGGGGGCGCGGAGTCATTGGCGCGCGCAATAAAATACTCCACTCGGCCATCAGGCATAAGCCTGCTCTTTTCAATTTCAAAATAGCCTAAATAGGCATTCAGATCGCGCTGGGAATGCGGATACACCGGCAACTGCGCCTCGACGCGAGGGTATTGCATCAATTGATTCAGTTTGTGCAGACCGTAACAATAATTAGGTAGCGCAGAGCGCGAGTTGAGCACACCCAATCCATAGCCGCAGGTGTTGTTATCAACATAGGGCCGCAATGCTTGCACAAAGGCGCTGAGCAACGTGCCATCGAGATAATTAAAGAAATCCCAGAACAGACAGATATCAATTTTGCAGCCCTCTGGCAGACCTAGCGCAGACTGAAAACGCCCCACCAACTGCACGCGGCTTACTGTCTCGTCAATCTCTGTCATCACGGGGTCAGCGTACAGATCACTGAAGATAAGCTTACATTTAAACTGGTTAAACAAATCCACCGTCGCAGAGGTTGCTCGACCCACATCCAGCACCACCAGTTGTTTCTCTGGCCGCACCGATTCGAACAGCGCAGCCGCAAGATTGCTGTGTAGCTGGAGATCGCCGTGATCCGTTGGTATTGCAACTGCACTTCGCTGTGTCATTCTGGCTCGGGCCTACAGTGGCGGACTATTCGCAAACAAACGGCCTCGACACAATCGAGACCTGTTCGATAAGCGACTAACCTGTGACGTTAGGAAATTGTTGACGTAGACGAGAGCAGATCTTCCTCACTCTCAACCAGTTTCGGCTTGTGATTGACACTCGCCTTCGTTGGCAGCTCAGACAACACCGCAGTGCCGGGGTCCATCTCAATACTGCCTTTGAATTTGGCGCCATCTTCAAGTGTCACCCGCGGCGCATCAATATTACCCAACACATTGCCGCGCTTTGAAATAATCACTTTCTCGTTGCCAGAAATATTACCTTTAACCTTGCCTTCAACACGGACAACTTTGGCAGAAATGTCCGCCGCTAAATCACCCGACACACCCACAGTTACTTCATGCTCAGGGGCAGAAATACTGCCAATCACTCTACCTTCAACCAGCATGTTTTCACCACTGATGATCTTGCCCTCGATCACAATTGTTGGACCTATCATTGCACTACCTCCTAGTAATAATGAACTGATGTCAGCGCCTTCCTCGTGAGAGGTAGCACCTGCATCGGTTACCGAACCTTTCTTGTTCGCATTTTTTTTAAACTCAAACATAATGTTCACCAATCGATATCACATTGCAGAACATACTAGCAACTTCCCTCGCACACTGCCAACCTGGAAAACACTCTGACAATACTAACTACTTGAATCAGTTCACGAAAACCTAGGACATAGCCTCAATTTGCGTCTGTATTTCGAGCCACTCTGCCTCTTTATCAGCAATTGCTTTTTTTGTTTTTGCTTGACGATCAAGAAGCATTTTTAGCGCCTCTTTTTTTGCGTCAGTGTATAAATCGGTATCGGCTAATTCATGCTCAACATCAGCCAATTGCTTCTCGTTTTTTTCAATTTCTTTTTCGAGTTGCTGTGATTTTTTATTTAACGGTGCAATCTTTTTTCGCGCTTCGGCAGACTGCTGGCGCTGCGCTTTTTTCTCAGCACCACTTAATTTTTCCACGCTGTTATCCGGCACACTATTTTTAACCTGTGCGTCTGGCGTACGGTTATAATTTTTTAGCCAAACCTGATAATCTTGCAGATCGCCATCAAATTCCTGCACCTCACCGTTCGCCACCAAATAAAACTGATCGACCGTATTGCGCAACAAATGGCGATCGTGAGAAATCACCACCAACGCGCCCTCATAGCCTTGCAACGCCATCGTTAGGGCTTGGCGCATCTCCAAATCTAAGTGGTTAGTGGGCTCATCCAATAGCAGCAGATTGGGTTTCTGCCAGACAATAAGCGCCAGCGCAACGCGCGCTTTTTCACCGCCGGAAAAATCTTTAATCGGCTCCAATGCTTTATCACCGTGAAAGTCAAAGCTGCCCAGATAATTTCTTATTTCTTGATCAGTTGATTTCGGACTAATTCGCTGAATATGCAAAAACGCACTAGCCTGCAAGTCTAAAACCTCTAATTGATGCTGCGCGAAATAACCAATTTTTACATTTTCACCATACACACGATTGCCACTAAGCAAACCTAAATCACCGGTTAAACTATTAATCAGCGTAGATTTGCCAGCACCGTTTGGACCGAGCAATCCAATTCGCGTACCCGGATGCAAATCAAAGTTCACTTGATTAAGAATCGTTTTTTTATCGTAACCTAAATCAGCTTGGCTGATATTTACCAGCGCACTAAACGCTTTTTTCGGCGTTGGAAAACTAAAGTAAAATGGCGAGTCGATATGTGCAGGCGCAATTTCTTCCATGCGCGCAAGTTCTTTAACACGACTCTGCGCCTGCTTCGCTTTAGACGCTTTCGCCTTGAATCGAGTGATAAAATCTTCAACTTCTTTGCGACGCTTTTGCTGCTTTTCAAAACTGGCTTGTTGCAATGCCAAACGCTCACTGCGCACTCTTTCAAACATCGAATAGTTGCCTTTATAGGCATTCGCTTTTTGTTGATCGATATGCACAATACGCTCGACCACATTGTCGATAAAATCGCGATCGTGAGAAATAATAAGCAGAGTTCCCGCGTAGCTTTTCAACCACTGCTCCAGCCAGAGTGTGGCATCTAAATCGAGGTGGTTTGTCGGCTCATCTAACAGCATTAAGTCCGACGGGCTCATCAGCGCCTGAGCCAGATTGAGGCGAATGCGCCAGCCGCCAGAGAAGCTATTGACCGGACGATTCACTTCAGACTGCGCAAAACCCAAACCATGCAGCAACTGCTCGGCGCGATAGTGGGCATCAAAGCCGTTGGCAGCGTCCATTTTCTCGTATTCAAGGGCGAGACGGTCGTTATCACCGTCAGCAAGAGCCTGCTCAATCGCTCTTTCGATAGCGCGAATAGCGGGATCGCCATCGAGGACAAAGTCGAGGGCACTGTTTTCCGAGTTGGCCAATTCCTGTGCCATATGCGCAACACGCCAGTTTGACGGAATAAATAGGTCGCCCGCATCAGGCGTAACCTGCCCCATCAAAAGCTTGAAAAGAGTCGATTTGCCACTGCCATTGGCACCAATAATGCCGATATGCTGCCCGGGGTGAACAACCAGCTCAGCATCGTCTAACAGAACTTTTTGGCCACGGCGCAGCTGAATATTGCTTAATGTAATCATAAAAAGGTGATACCAAAAATTTTAGTCGAAACCGAGAAAGCCGCCGGACTGGTGACTCCATAATTTAGCGTAGACGCCATTCAGCGCAATTAACTGCTGGTGCGTGCCCTGCTCCACAATCTTGCCCTGATCAAACACAATCAACTTATCCATTGCCGCGATGGTGGATAACCGGTGGGCGATGGCAATGACTGTTTTGCCCTGCATCAACTTGTTGAGACTCTCTTGAATCGTCGCTTCCACTTCAGAATCCAATGCGGAGGTCGCCTCGTCGAGAACCAAAATCGGTGCATCTTTTAGCAGCACTCGCGCAATCGCCACACGCTGGCGCTGACCGCCCGATAAGGTCACACCGCGCTCACCGACGTGAGCGTCGTAACCGGTGCGCCCTTTGCTGTCGCGCAAACCGAGAATAAACTCGTGGGCCTGAGCCTGCTGAGCAGCGGCAATCATTTGTGCTTCGCTGGCATCGGGACGACCAAACATAATATTTTCACGCACCGAGCGATGCAGCAGCGACGTATCCTGCGTCACCATGGCGATGGCATCGCGCAAGCTGTCCTGAGTCACCTCGGCAATATTCTGCTGATCAATGGTCAGCGCACCGCTTTGCACATCGTAAAAACGCAGCAACAAACTCACCAAGCTCGACTTTCCTGCACCGCTGCGCCCAACAATGCCAACTTTTTCGCCGGCGGTAATGGTTAGATTGAGGTCGTCAAATACCTTGGCATCGCTGTGGTAAGCAAAATTAACATGGTCGAAATGAATCTCGCCCTTGCTGACCACCAGCGGCGTCGCGTCTTTTCGATCAACCACCGCGTGAGGAATAGAAATTGTATTGATACCGTCTTGAACAATACCAATATTTTCAAACAGACTGCTGATCTCCCACATAATCCAGTGCGACATGCCAGTGAGGCGAATCGCCAAACTCATCACAATCGCCACCGCACCCGGATCCACCACGCCAGTAGTCCAGAGATAAATACCCATGGCCCCTGTTCCGAAGACCAGAAACATATTCAGGGTCCACAGCGTAATATTCAGCTGAGTAACCAAACGCATCTGCGGGTGCACCGTGTCGAGAAACTCGCTCATACCGTCTTTCACATAATCAGCCTCACGGGCACTGTGGGAAAACAGCTTAAGCGTCACGATATTGGTGTAGCTATCAACGATACGCCCCGTCATAAGAGACCGCGCATCTGCCTGTCGAGTGGAGATATTCTTCATGCGCGGCACAAAATGTCGCTGCACAAAAATATAAAACAGCAGCCAAACCAGCAGCGGCAAGCACAGGCGATAGTCGGCACTGGCGACAAGAATCAACGTCGTGGTCAAATAAATGATCACAAACAAAATCACATCGAGCAGCTTCATCACCGTATCGCGCACGGCAAGCGCGGTCTGCATTACCTTAGTGGCAATGCGCCCGCTGAACTCGTTTTGGAAAAAGCCATAACTTTGGTTGAGCAAATAGCGGTGCGTCATCCAGCGCACCGACATCGGGAAATTACCCATCAAGGTTTGATGCACCACCAGCGAGTGCGCCGTCGTCACCAGCGGAATAACCACTAACATGAACACCGTCATCCCTAGCAGCATCGGCCACGAATCAGCAAAGAACGTCTCGCGATCACTGCCCGCCAGCCAATCTACCACCTGTCCAAGAATGCCAAACAGCATGGCCTCAGACACCGCAGTAATCGCAGTGAGCACGCCCATCAACACCAACCAGTGCTCAATGCCGCGAATATAATAGCGACAAAACGCGTAAATCCCGCGCGGCGGAAGTTGTGGTGACTCAGGCGGAAAGGGGTTCACCAAGCGTTCAAAAAAGCCAAACATTGAATATCCTGTACATAAAAAAGGCAAAAAATCGTGGTCTTTCGCAAGGGGCGCAATGATACCAACATCGAGGCCGATGAAGGAAAATGAAATGAATTAGAGGGTTATTTTCTTAGCAGGCTTGGTCACAAGACGCTCAACTATTGCAGCAAGACCACAGCATCGCCCTGCTGCCACGGCGGCAATTTTTTCATCACCGCCAAAAACAACGGAGAATTAAGAAACCCCTGCAACCAAGATTGCAGCTTGGGATAAGGCGCCTGATCAAACCAGTGCTTATCGACAAACGCAAACTGACGAATAAACGGAAACAGCGCAATATCCGCCAGCGTGACATGCTCTGCCAGCAAATAGCGCTGGGAACTCAACTGCGTCTCCAGCCGCGCCAAAAACTGCTCCCCCTGCTCGCGATAAAAACCCTGCGACTCAGCGGGAAATCGCTCCCAGTACTTGTAGTGATCGAGATGGGTTTTAAACTGCTCATCGTTTTGTTGAATCAGCGCCGCTATCGGCTCCGCCAACGCCTCAGTGCGCCAACCCGCAGGGTCGCGAACAGACAGCGCCCAGTGCATAATATCCACACTCTGGTCGAGCACGCCTCCGTCAGGCAAAAGCAACACAGGCACAGTCCCTTTGGGCGAGGCAAGTAACATAGACGGCGGTTTATCCTTCAGCAGGACTTCGCGCAGTTCAACCTTTATACTCGCGTAAAGAAGAGCCATTCGCGCACGCATGGCGTAAGGACAGCGGACAAAAGAGTACAGCACAGGCAACATAGGGGATAATCCGCTCAGCGGGTTAAGTCACAACAACTGTAAACTATAAAAAGAAGAACAGCTTATGTCACAAGACCAAATTTCAAATAAACCATACGATATCATCGTTTTCGGCGCCACCAGTTTTGTCGGGCAAATCTTAACCACCTACATGCTAGAACATATCGGCGCCAAAGGCACCGTGAGCTGGGCCATCGCCGCGCGCTCCGCGCAAAAACTCAACGACCTGCGCAACAGCTACGGCGACCGCGCCACCGATCTGCCCATGATCATCGCCGACTCTCACGACGAAGCCTCCCTACAAGCCATGTGCAGCCAAGCCCGCGTGATAATCTCCACCGTCGGCCCCTACGCCCTGTACGGTGAACTGCTGATCAAAATCTGTGCAGAAACCGGTACCGACTACACCGACCTCACCGGTGAAGCCCACTGGATCAAACAGATGCAAGACAAATACCACGCCACCGCCAAAGCCAGCGGCGCACGCATCGTCAACTGCTGCGGCTTCGACTCCATCCCCTCAGATCTGGGCGTCTTTGTCATGCAGCAACAGGCGAAAAAGCAATACGACCACTACATGCCCCACGCCAAATTGCGCGTCAAAGCCATGAAAGGCGGCGCCTCCGGCGGCACCATTGCCAGCATGATCGAAGCCCTAAAAGCCGCCAAAGCCGACCCCAAAGTGCGAAAACAAATGGGCAACCCCTACCTGCTGTGCGGCAAAGACCACCAATACCAAAACAAAGCCTCCAGCGTCAAAGGCCCACTGTTTGACAGCGACTTCGACTCATGGATCGCGCCATTTATTATGGAAGCCATCAATTCACGGGTTGTCCTGCACTCCAACGCACTCCTCGACATGGCCTACGGCAAAGACTTCAGTTACGACGAAGGCATGCTCACCGGAAAAGGCTTTAAAGGCGGTCTCGGCGCAATCGCATCCACAGTCGGCTTCGGCGCACTGGGCCTTGGACTCTACATCAGCCCAATACGCGCACTGCTAGAAAAATTCGTGCTGCCAGCACCCGGCGAAGGCCCAAGCCCAGAAGCACAGTTAAACGGCTACTTCGACGTTCGCATCAACGGCAGAGATAACGACGGTAACCGCGTCACCGTAAAAGTGACCGGCGACCGCGACCCAGGCTACGGCTCAACCGCCAAAATGCTCGCGCAAGCAGGATTGTGTTTAGCATTGGATATCAAGAAAGAAGACAAAGCCGGAGGCTTCTTGACCCCATCAACAGCGATGGGTGGCGCACTGGTTAAGCGCTTAGAGGAGTATTCAGGGTTGGCGTTTAAGGTATTGTGATGGGAGGGCTTCGGGTCTCATGTTAGAGAGGGCCGAAGCCTTTTGTTGAAGGTTGAGATTAGATTTGTAAAAGTGATGTAGGGTTTAAAAACCACCGCCTGATCCTTTTTTTCGGGGGTGGTCAAAGCAACTGGCTGTGTCGAATTCTGATTCGGTTAGTGTTTGTTTAAATGAAACAGATCTTCACCAGAGGTTAGTTTAAAGTCCTTTGGTGGTTCTATGCCTTGCAAATGGGTGACCAGATAATCCCATTCCCGGCGCGTGGTGTAGCTCGTCATTTGATTCCTCAGGTTAGGTAGAGACAACATATCAAAGGTGATATTGGCTTTTTGCAGTGCTTCGATTAACCGAAATGCACCGGCTGAAAAAAGAGACAGCATGCCTTGTATTAAAAACAACTTGCCGCTGAAATGGTCAAGGTAATTCTCTGGATACGTGTTGTTGTTAATGACGGCTTTGTCGACAGTGCCATCATAGGTTTCACCCGAAGAAGCAAAGCTGTAGCGCGGATCCCAAAAACAATGATCAACGACCACGGAGTAAAAATCGGCGTGGTGTAACAAGCCATAAATCGCGTTGGTTTGATTCTCTACAGCCGTGATACCAACACGGTTTATATCCATATAAGGGTAGCGTTTGGCGAGTTGGCGTATACCGGCAATACGATCATTCAGATCGCTTGTATACTCTAGCTCTCCATAGTGGTGATCCTGAAAGGCTTTGTTTCGTAGCGGTGTGCCACGACCCTCAATCATTACTACAATAAATCCCAACGCCGCTAGCGCAGCCGGTTGGTAGTAGAACGCTCCCATAAATGTGCCTAATGCGAACGCACCCTGGGGTAGTGCAGACAGGTTTCGCATGCTGGCAGAATATTCCAGTATGGGATAGTGGTTGTCTGGCGAAAAGCTCGGCGGTCGAAAGACGACACCATAAATATCGGTTTGATTATCTGCGCCTTTGAGTTTAACCGGCTCGGGCCATTGCCAATTCTCTGGCAAGCCGGAGATGTCAGCGGTTTCCACTGTCAATTGTTCTTTGCCATGTCTGTCTATAACGAATGAGACTGGAACTGTATCAACACGCGAGCGTGAGACTGCGATAAATTGGCCGTCGGGGGAAACACCGTTAATCCCTATGTCGGTGATGTTATCAATATTAAATTCATTACGAACAATAACAGCAAAATTGAAGTTATTGAAAACATGATGGTCAAAATTGCCTGTGACAAGTGGGGTGAGTAAACCGGAGTCAATATTAATTTTGCAGATGTCGCGGTAATAAGGGCTGATAGCGGGATCACGTCCAGCGGTTTGTACGAGAATTTCACGTTGATTGGCATCAAAATGTAATAGATCACGCACCAACCACTCGCCTTCGGTAATCGGATGTTTGAGCTGGCCAGTATTTAAATCATAGAGATAGAGATGCGCCCAGCCGGAGCGTTCAGAAAACCAAATAAGCTCATGGGTTTCGGGTAGCGGTAGAAAGTGAGGTCGATCAAATAAGTCATGGTGTAGCTTTACAAAGGCGGCTGATTTTTCTTCAAAGAGTACCCGTGTTGACCCGGTGAGTGTATCCAGTTCAACCAGGCGAACTGCTTTTGAGCCCCGCGATGTATCAACAAAGAAAGCATGGTGACTATCTGTGGACCACCAACCCAAGCCGAGAGAGAAAAAGCCATACGTATAATCTGAATACATTATCAAAGGCAACGGTGAATAATCGACGGCTTGCAAGTGTCCGGTCTCTACATCAATCACCACTAATCGATAGGACTCTACATGCTCATCACCCGGATAGGCCATTTTCACAGGCATTATTTTGGGGTGCAAACTGCCATCCTGAGGGGCATTAATACACTGCATACGCTCTCTTATTTCCCGCGTATCCAATTGAAGGGTGAATACGCGTTTGGAATCGGGTGACCACAGAGCCTGTATAGTATTAGGGTCAAAATTTAAGTATGAAGAGCGTGCAAAGCTCTCATCGGCAGTTCCTGTGTGTGTCAACGCGGACGTTTCGCCGGATTCCTGATCTCGAATCCATAGATTATGATCTTGTATAAAGAGTTCTTTTTTGCCGTTGGGAGACGGGAGAGTTTGTAAGAACATGTCTGGCAATATGCTTGTATCTTCGATAAATGTCAGATCAGACTTGATTTTTTGCGAAGGAATCTCTTCTTTACAGGTCGCAGTGGTGGTATCAAATCGCCAGTTCTTATCAAATGCCATAAAGCCGATTTGTGTTGGTGATAAGCTGAATGTCACGTATTTAATCGGAAGATTGTCGGCATTAATGGTGTGTCCCGTGGCGAGTGCCAAGCCATCGGCCAGTGCTTGATGATCAAACGCGACGGTATTGCTCGCGGTGTCCGCATTGACCATGCGGAATTGTTTGCCGTTTTCCGTGTCTTTGAGATACCAAAAGCAATGGCTGTTTTCAATCCAATGGGGATACACGGTCTCATTTTTAACCAGGTGGGTATTTAAAACCCCTTGTAAAAGTGTTTGCGCTTGTTCGTAGCGACTTAAAATAGTGCTGTTCATTGTTACTCCTTGTTGTCTTTTTAACGATTAATACACTGCTTTGGCATTAGGCAATGGTGTAGTGTGTTATTTCTTGATGAATGTTGTCTCTGGATATTTTCACCCTATTGTTTGGAAAGCATATGCGGGTTTCTGGAAAAATAATTGGCAGTGCTGGCGCAAAAAAAGAGGAGGGGCTCCCTCCTCTCTTGGGCTTACACAGGTGACAGGTTAGAACTGATAATTCAACTCTAGACCAATCGTGCGCGGACGACTTTGTAGGGTCTCATTTTCGTTTGCTGTAGTTGGACGTGTGTTGCTCAGTTCATTACCTAAATTTCGCCCAAATAATTTAAGGGTAATCGAGTCGAACTGCGCGCCAATCTGGGCATTTAAAAAGCCAATATCCTCTGATTCACTCACGTCAGTTAAGAGGCCTAGACCCCGGTTGACAAAGCTTGATCCGCCCTGGCGACTATAATCAATATTTGCAAACCCTTGAGCGGCAGAAGACCATTGGAAATCGAAATTGGCGCTTACCGAATAGTTGTATTTTGGAATGTAAGTTAAGGGGTCACCCACCTGAACTATAGTGGAGCTGGGGTTTATTTTTGTGAATTCCGACTCGGTATAATTACCATTAAAACCAAGAGAAAAATAATCGGATAGTGTCCAGAGGGTTGACCATTCAAAGCCTTGTATTTCGGCTTCCCCCGGGTTCGATGTGACGCTACGAAGTTGCTGGTCTACACTAAGCGCTTGATAATCGGTGTAGTCACTGTGATATAGCGCGGCTTCCACAGATAATTTGTTGTCCAATAATCTGGCTTTGCCACCGACTTCATAGGAAAGTATTTTTTCAGGTTCGTATGGATCAGGACTGAGAAAATTCATGCCGCCACTTCTAAAGCCCTGAGAGACAGAGAGATAGATATTAGCACTATCGGTCACGGCATAAGACAACGCGCCTCTAAAGCTCGCATTATCAAAGCCTGCTGTTTTATCAGAGAGCACAACATCATCCACTAAGTATAGCTGTGACTTATCGTCTTCATAATATCTGCCGCCCAAATCAACGGTAACTTTATCAGTAATAGCATAAGAGATATTTCCGAAAACGGATGTGGACGTTGAAGTTCCATCGATAAGAGTCGTTGCAGTACTTATAGATAGAGGGATCCCGCTAAGGTAAAGATCAGAACCTGCGTCAAGACCTCTATCTTCTACGTCATCATAAAACACACCAAGAGTCCAGTTCATGCGGCTATCTGAAGTACCGGTCAAACGAAGCTCCTGTGAAAATCCTTTCGCGCTTAATACTTGGTTATAAATAAATATGTCAAGCGGTGTTCCCGGTGCTGGACCGAATACGAGGGTGATAGGATTAGTTGTGAACCTTGCTTCAGTAGTCGATTTTGACGTAGAACTCGTAAGTGTTGCAAAATCAAAATCATAATTAACCACTAAATTATAAATATCATACTCATTGTTATTATCGCTGTTCGCTACTCCTAGACCGTTGCGCGCTGGTTCTCGATATTTGCTATCGCTTACGGGTGTTGTATTGGCGATATTCAACGCTCCAATATCGTTTCTATGCTGGATGACCATTGCTGTGATCGAGAGCTTATCGGAGGGCTCCCATAATCCGCTGAGACGAATATGGGATAATTCGCTGTCATTGATATCATCTGCATTATCATTGACCCGATCAATCCAGCCGCCTTTGTCTTTGTAGGTGGCGGCAACACGAAAAGCCAACTGATCATCAATCGCGGGTAGGTTTGCTACCATCGTGATCTCGTTACTCGAACTGCCATTATCCGTATCATAAACTGACGCGGTGATATCACCATTAAACTCGTTCATCTCAGGGGCATTGGTAATAAAGCGCACTGTTCCACCCACCGAGCCTTGACCGTATAACATGCCCTGAGGGCCTTTAAGGACTTCTACTTGTTTGATATCAATGGCTTGTAAATCAGGCTTAACGTTTGGGCTTATGGAGAGTGGAATTTCATCTAAATAAATCCCAACCAGAGCAGATGACCCGGCAAAATTGCTGACACCTCGAAGAGATATTTCTGTATTACCACCAAGCCTTTCCATTACAGATAAGTTCGGCACCGCATAAGACAAGTCTGTAACGTTTTGAATACCGCGGTTTTTAATCTCCTCACTACCCACCACCGAAATACTCATCGGCACATCAATCAACCTTTCTTCACGCTTTTGCGCCGTTACAATAATTTCATCAATCTGATTTTGCTTTTTAGCAGTCTGTCCATCGCTATTAACATCCTGCGCCATCACACCCTGAGTAACCGCCCCAGTTGCAAAAAACGCAATGAGTGTTGCCAGTAAACTTTTCTTGGTTTTGATATTCATATCGTCCTTCCCCTTACCGTTTGAATTGAGATCAATTTGTGAAATCGTAATGACTCCACTGTCGGTAAGGCTGCCGGATAACCCTGTGTCCTTGAGCAGGATGTCGAGGGCTTGCATCACGGTGTAGTCTCCTCTAAGCGGTTCGGCTTGGAGTGTTTTGACCAGATCAAAGGGGAAGAGAAGTTGCACGCCGGTTTGTTGTGCGAGGGTTTTTAGTGCTTGTTCGACGCTGCTTTTGGCAATCGTGATGTGGTGTGGTGATGAAACATCCGTTTTCGCTTGAGCAGTGCTGCTTAGGCACATAACCAACGCTACCGCCAACAAATGGCTTGCCATAAATGCGTGGTGTTTTCTCTTCCCTATTGTTTGATCCGTTCGAAACACGACTAACACTTTTCCGGAACGGCCTTACAGGCTATTGGATCAACGGGAATGGAAAACCCCCCAACTATTTTTTTCCTGCGAATAGTTGCGGTTGCTGGGGACGATGGTGCGTGGGCTATTTTTATCATTGATTTATGGGGGCGCTTCTATGGTTGCCGATACTGATTTAAATATAGGCTATAGATGCCACTTTGCGATAAGTGGATAGTTTCGCGGGTGCAGAGCTAGTGCTGACTGGCTGCGGGTGCGCGGGACAGGTGGACGATATTGTTGTCGATGCGGCTGACCTGAACGCCGAAGCTGCTTTCGAGGGCGTCGAACATGGCTTGAGTTTCGCCGACTTTGAAGTAGCCGCCTATACGCATGTCCCTGATGCTGGGGTCGGTGATGACGATGGTTTGTGTGGTGTAGCGGCTCACTTGCTGCACGACGTGTTGGAGGCTTTCGCCTGAGAATACGAGCATGCCGTCGCGCCAGGAGAGTTTTCGGGCGACTTCGTCGTCTTTGAGGGTTTGAATGGGTTCGGCGCTGTGGTTGAAGCGAATATTTTGTCCTGCTCGCAGCTGCGCTTTTTGGGTTGGGCGCTCGGTTGGCTGGCTGCTTGGTTGTGATGGCTGGGCTGGGCTGTCGATGCTTGTTTCAACTTCGACTTGGCCTTCGGTTACGGTGACTTCGACTTTTTGGTTGTCGAGGTAGACGGAGAATGCGGTGCCGACGGCGCGTACCATGCCGTTGCCGGCAAATACTTCAAAGGGTCGGTTTTTGTCGTGGGCGACTTTAAAGTGGGCTTCGCCTTTGAGGAGGCGCACTTTGCGCAGGCCGGTGCTGAAGTCTATTTCAACGTGGCTGGCGGTGTTGAGCTGCACGCTGGAGCCGTCGGGCAGCTGTTCGATGCGCTGTTCGCCGATTTGGGTGGTGTACAGGTGGTGCACGGGTGCGCTGCGCTCTTGCTCGGCCCAATAGTAGCTTCCGGCGAGCAGCACTAAGCCGGTTGCGCAGGCGGTGACGAAGGCTCTTGTTGCGAGCAGTGGCGAAAACAGTTTGCGGGTGGCGGGTGGCTGGGATGGGGTTGCGAGACTGTCCAGCGCGGGGGCTAGATCGGTGAGCATGTTGAGGTCGCCCCATAGGGCGGCGAGGCGCTGGAGTTCTTGACGGTGCAATGGGCTGCGCGTGAGCCATTCGCGCAGGGCGGCGATGTCTTCTGCTGAGGGCTCGCGGTCGCCGTCGAGCTGTGCTATCCAAGCACAGGCTTCGGTTTCGATGCTGTCACTGTTCGGAAAACCGATCACTTTTTCCATTTAATATCGTCCGTCTCGTGAGCCGTTTATCTCTTCAGTTTTGGTTGCTGAGGAGGGTTTGGCTGGCTTTATGTCACTGTCGCCTAGTTTTCGCATCACTTCACTGCAGCGCTTTAATCCGGTGGTGTGATGTTTTTCTACGGTGCTGATGGATATTCCGAGTTTTTCAGAAATTTCCTTCTGCGACATTCCGTAGACTTTGCGCATTAAAAACGCGCGCCGGCATTGGGGCGGTAAGGTGGCGGCTGCACGACAGAATAGTTCGAGTCTCTGCTCGGCGGCAATCACGTCTTCTAGGTCTCGCCCTTCACATGGGATTGCTGAGTCGCTTAAATCCTCTATGTAGTCAGTTATCATTTTTGATTTTTTGGTGAGTTCTTGCAGTGCGACGTTTTTGGCGATCTGAAATAAGAAGGATTTTGGCGAGCGCACGATCTGTGTTTTTTCCGCGCCAAAGGCTTTTAGAAAGGCTTCTTGTGCGGCGTCATCGACGTCTTGGGGGCGATGCAGAAAGCGCCCGAGGAATTTTTTAAGGAATGTCTCGTGTTTGATAAATGCGGCAGACACGCTTGATGGACGAGCGGTTGGGCGTGGGGCCGTTTTGTCTGTGGTGGTTGTGTTATCCATAACTGCCTACTGCCGCGGGTTGGGCTGTTGCCTGTGCCGCGGGGGTCCATCTTGCTGTTTTTTGATGGTTTTACTATAGGTTAGGATTTGGCGAATTGACAGGTGGCGCTGATTTGTTGGGTGAAGGCTGTCGTGGGGCTTAGAGGCGAACGGTGATGCCGTGCTCGGCCATGTAGCGTTTTGCTTCTGGTACGGTGTGTTGGCCAAAGTGGAAAATACTGGCTGCCAGCACGGCATCGGCGCCGCCGGTGACTATGCCGTCGACAAGATGCTGCAGTGAGCCGACGCCGCCAGAGGCTATCACTGGGACGTTAATGGCGCTGGTCATGCGGGAGGTCAACGCTAGATCGAAGCCGTTTTTGGTGCCGTCGCGGTCCATGCTGGTCAACAAAATTTCGCCTGCGCCGAACTCTGTCATTTTCGTTGCCCAGGCAATCGCATCTATGCCTGTGGCTTTGCGTCCGCCATGAGTGAATATTTCCCAGCGCGGTGTTGCGCCCTGCTCTACTTGCTTGGCGTCTATGGCTACTACGATGCACTGCGAACCGAAGCGCTGGGCGGCTTCGCGGACAAATTCTGGGTTGTGAATGGCGGCTGAGTTGATGGCGACTTTGTCGGCGCCGGCATTGAGCAGATTGCGTATATCTTGCAGCTCGCGCACGCCACCGCCCACGGTAAGCGGTATAAATACTTCGCCGGCCATGCGTTCAACGGTGTGCAGCGTGGTGTCGCGGGCTTCATGGCTGGCGGTGATGTCGAGAAAGGTGATTTCGTCGGCGCCCTGTTCGTTGTAGCGTCGGGCGATTTCGACGGGATCGCCGGCGTCGCGGATTTCAACAAATTGTACGCCTTTAACGACGCGACCTTTGTCGACGTCGAGACAGGGAATAATGCGTTTGGCGAGGGTCATTTTTCGTCCTTAAAAAGATGTCCTAGTTTGCCCGCTTTGGTGGTGAGATATTTAACATTGTGCGGGTTGCTGTCTGCCTGCAGTGGCACTCGGTCGACAACATCGATGCCTAAGTCTTTGAGTGCGGCTACTTTGCGCGGGTTGTTGGTCATCAACTTTACCTGCTTGGCGCCTAAATGTTCGAGCATGGAGGCACAGATGGAATAGTCGCGCATATCTGCGCCAAAACCCAGCTGTTCGTTGGCTTCGACGGTGTCGGCGCCTTGGTCTTGAAGATTGTAGGCGCGAATTTTGTTGACCAGACCTATGCCACGACCTTCTTGGCGCAGATATAAAATAGCGCCACGACCCAGTTCGGCAATGCGTTTCATGGCTTCTTGCAGTTGTTCGCCGCAGTCGCAGCGCAGGCTGCCGAGGGCGTCGCCGGTGAGACATTCGGAGTGGATGCGGATTAAAAGTGGCTCGCCGTTGGCGCAATCACCCATGCTGATGGCGATGTGCTCTTTGCCTTTGAAGGGGTCTTCAAAACCGTGGATATCAAAGGTTCCCCAGCGGGTGGGTAACTTCGATGATTCGATAAAACGCAGTGCCACAGGTTTCTCCAAAGTGTCAATCGGTCGCGTATTGTAGCTTCAACACTTGACCAGTAAAGGGTTATATCAGACCTAGCGTGCCGAGGGCGGCAATCACGGCGGCGGCGGCAAGACCGGCGACTATGTCGTCGACCATAATCCCTAGCCCGCCGCTGACATGTTTGTCTAACCAGCTGATTGGCCATGGTTTGAAAATATCAAATAGTCGGAATAGCGCGAAGCCGAGCAGCAGTGATGTCCAGGTGACGGGCAGTGCGATCATGGCAATCCAAAAACCGACAAATTCGTCCCAGACAATGCCACCGTGATCGTGCACGCCGAGTGTTTTCGCCGCTTGCCCACAAATAATGATTCCGGCTAGGGCGCTGATCACGACAATCGCAAGATAGGCGTTGAGGGGCAACTGGGCCATTAACCACCAGAGTGGAATGGCGGCTATTGTGCCGATGGTGCCGGGCGCTTTGGCTGATAGGCCGCTGCCAAAACCAAAGGCGAGCAGCAATACTGGCGAGCGCGCGAGCTGTGAAAGAGTTGGATTGTTAGCCAAAGTGGTCAAACCCCTGCTTATCAACGTTGATGGCATTATGGTGACTATCGACCACACGCACCAGATTTGTTGTGTCTCGCGGCGGGTCTATGACGCCAATTTGGGTGGCGTTGATCTGTCCGGTGGCGATTAAGTGTTCCACGGCGGGGAGATTTTCGCCACTGACGGTGAAACACAGTTGATAGTCGTCGCCGCCAAACAGTGCCCAATCTAAACCTTGCTTTGCGCTCTGTGCGGCAGTGTGGCTTGAACAGAGGGCGATAACATCGTCTGCGATGGGCACGCTCTGGGCTGAGACGGTGGCGGCGACTGCGCTGGCGCGGCAGATATGCCCTAGGTCTGCCAGTAAGCCGTCGGAAATGTCGATGCAGGCGCTGGCTAGGCCGCGCAGCTTTAGGCCGGTTTGGATCTGTGGCTCTGGCTTATAAAAGCGTGAAAGTAAGCGATCACTGTTGCTAATAAGACTGCTATTGCTGGTGATTAATTTTAATGCGGCGGCACCATCGGCTAAGGTACCGGTGACAAAAATACGGTCACCAACGGCGGCGCCAGCGCGTGTGAGGCTCTGCCCGATGAGGGTCTCGCCGAGAACGGTGATGGTTATTGCCAGTGGCCCGCGGGTGGTGTCTCCGCCGACAAGGGCGACGTGGTGCTGGTTGGCGATCTCACCTAGGCCGGAACTGAAGTCTGCCAGCCAGTGGGCGTTGGCTTTTTCGCGAGGGAGCGTGAGGGCGAGCGTGAACCACTTTGGCGTTGCGCCCATGGCGGCCATGTCGCTGAGATTGACGCAGAGGGCGCGAGTGGCGATATCTCGTGGGCTGGCGGAGTCTGGGAAGTGTATGCCTTCGACTAAGGTGTCGCTGGCGATCAAGATCTGTTGATTGGGGCTGGGATTGAGTACCGCTGCGTCATCACCAATACCCAAGGCAACGCCTACTTGTCCGGTGAGGCCGGAAAAGTAGGTGGCGATGAGTTGGAATTCACTGGGCTGATGGTCGGACAGGGTTTTCTCCTCCCTTGCTGCTCCGTGTACGAGGCAGTCTGTCTGCGTTATCCGCGTCGGTTGGCGGCGACTTCGATGGCGCGTTTGGCGATGGCGACCTGATCGAGAATGCCGTTAACAAATTTAAACGCGTCGGTGGGGCCAAAGGTTTTCGCTAAGTTTACCCCTTCATTGATCACTACTTTGTAGGGTACGTCGATGCGATGAATCATTTCATAGGTTGAAAGTCGCAGTATGGCGCGTGATACGGGGTCGAGCTGCTCTTGTTCGCGGTCGAGGTAGAGTTCGTAGGCTGCGTCAATTTCGCGAAGATTTTTCGGTACGCCAAACAGGACGTCATGGAAAAGCTCTTTGTCGACGGTTGCCATATTGTTGTCTACGTGGAACTCGGCTTCGATGGTAATCAGGTCGGTGCCGCCTACATCCCAGGAGTAGAGTGCCTGTACGAGGAGTCGGCGGGCTTTTTGTCGCATTTTGGGTTTCGACATTTATTCTGCGCCCTGCATGTTTTTTAGCACGGTGAGTAGTTCGAGGATGGTCAGTGCGGCTTCTTCACCTTTGTTTTCAGCGTTGTCGCCGCAGCGATCGAGGGCTTGCTGAAGGTTGTCTGTGGTCAACAGCCCGAAGCCGACGGGCAGATTTTCAGTGAGGGCAACGTGGCCGATACCGCGGGTTGTTTCTGCGCAGACATAGTCAAAGTGCGGGGTGTCGCCACGAATTACGCAGCCGAGGGAGATAATGGCATCGAAGCGTCCGGTGCGAGCGGCTTGCTGGCTGGCGAGGGGCAGTTCAAATGCGCCGGGGACGCGGAATGTTTCTACGGCGGCGCCGCTAACACCGTGGCGGGCAAGTGCTCGCACTGCGCCATCGAGAAGTGCGTCGGTCACTGTGGCATTCCAGCGCGCTGCAATCACCGCAATGCGGATCTTGCCGGTGTTGAAGCTGCCTTCTTCAGGTCTGTATTCGCTCATGGTTCTTTCCTGTTTTATTCGCAGTCGACGTGTTCAACAACTTCGAGATCAAAGCCGGAGATGCCGGTAAATTTAAAGGGGGCACTCATTAGACGCATTTTTTGTACGCCAAGATCGCGCAGTATCTGCGAGCCTGTGCCCACTTGTTGATAGACCACTTCGCTGGCGCGCTGCGAGCGACCCTGTCCGGGGTTGAGGATGTGGTCGACGCTGCGGTCGATATCTTCTGCCGATTCGGGGTAGTAGAGCAATACAACTACGCCGCGGCCTTCTGCAGCAACGCGCTCGAGGGCTTTGTGGAATGACCAGCTTTTAAAGTCGCTCTCATCTTCAATGGCTAAGAGATCTCGGGCCGAGCGGTTGGTGTGCACGCGCACCAGCGGTGGCTCGGAACCGGCGACATCGCCCATAACCAGCGCAAAATGCTTTTCGTTGCGGGCGTTGTCGAGGTAGGTTTTTAGGGTAAATTCACCGTAGCTGGTGGTGACTTTGCGCTCGCTCACGCACTGCGTTGTCTTCTCTGTAACCAGTCGGTAGTGGATAAGATCGGCAATGGTGCCGATCTTTAAGCTGTGCTTTTCGGCAAATATTTCGAGGTCGTCGCGACGGGCCATGGTGCCGTCTTCGTTCATAATTTCGACAATCACTGCCGCTGGCTCAAAACCTGCCATTTTGGCTAAATCACAGCCTGCCTCGGTGTGACCTGCACGACTGAGAACGCCGCCGGGCTGGGCTCTGAGGGGAAAAATATGGCCGGGCTGGACAATGTCGGAGGGGCGCGCGTTGCTGGCGACGGCGGCTTGTACGGTGCGCGCGCGGTCGGCAGCAGAGATGCCTGTGCTCACGCCTTCTGCGGCTTCGATGGACAGCGTAAAGGGTGTGCCATGGCTTGAATTATTGCTGCTGGAGTTGACCATCATGGCAAGATCGAGCTGTTTACAGCGGTCATGATGAAGAGGCAGGCAGATCAATCCGCGGGCATAGGTGGCCATAAAGTTAATGTCTTGCGGGCGCACCATGGCGGCGGCCATGACTAGGTCGCCTTCATTTTCGCGGTCTTCGTCATCCATCAGAATAACCATTTTTCCCTGACGGATGTCTTCGATCAGCTCTTCAATTGTGTTGAGTACCATGTATTCTCTTCCAATTTTTTGTTGTTGGGCAATTAATTCAGGCTGTCGGCGGCTTTGTCGCCGAGTAATAAACGCTCTAGGTAACGGGCAACGAGGTCAACTTCAAGGTTGACCTTGGTGCCTACGCGATAGTCGCTCATCACGGTGTGGGTCATAGTGTGCGGCACTATATTGAGTTCAAATTCAGCGCCGTCGACTTTGTTGATGGTCAGGCTGGTTCCATCAACGGTAATCGAGCCTTTGTGGGCGATGTATTTGGCTAACCCTCGCGGTGCGCGAATGCGAAATCGCCATGAGCGCGCATCTTCGTGCAGGGAGACCACTTCACCAATTCCGTCCACGTGTCCGGAGACAATATGGCCGCCAAAGCGATCGCTGGCCTGCATGGCTTTTTCAAGATTTATGCGGCTGCCGGTTTTCCAGTTGCCAACGGTGGTTAGGCTGAGGGTTTCAACCGACACGTCGGCAACAAATCCGTGGCCGGTGAGTTGCACTGCGGTGAGGCAGGCGCCGTTGCAGGCGATACTGTCGCCGAGATGCACATCGCCGAGGGCGAGGTTGCCGGTGTTGATGGTCAACCGCACGTCGCCGCCGCGGGGTTCGAGGCTGGCGATTTCGCCAATTGCACTGATAATTCCTGTAAACATATTCTTTCCTACATGGGTTGGGCAAACTCTGCCGCTAACAAGTGTTGAGACTTTAGTAATCTTTGTCGGGATACAGGGTGACCCGTATATCCTCGCCAATTTGGCGTATATCTTTCACTGACAGCGCCAAATGCGCGTCAATGGTGTTGATTGGCAGTGTGAACATGGGCCGTGCATCGCTGCCGAACAGCTTCGGCGCCCAGTAGCAAACCAGTTCGTCGAGCAGCCCTTCTGCAATAAAAGCCCCTGCAAGCCCTGCCCCAGCTTCAACCATCACGCTGTTGCACTCGCGGCGGGCCAGTTCAATTAGCAGTGCGCGCAAATCAACGTGGCCATTGCGGGCCTTGAGAAAGACAACCTCGGCACCTGCGTCGCGCAGTGCCTGCGCTTTTTGTTGTTGCGCTTCACCGTCGAGGGTTGCGATAAGCGTCATCCCTGGTTGGCTTAACATGCGCGCGTTGGGGCTCATCAGCAACTGGCTGTCTACCACGACACGCAGTGGTTGGCGCAAACGGTCTTCGGCGCCGACATCTTCGTGGCTTATACGCACGGTGAGCGAGGGATCGTCCATGCGCTGGGTGCCGATGCCGGTAATAATGGCGCAGCTTGCAGCTCTGAGGCGCTGAACATCTTTGCGCGCGGCCGGTGTGGTTATCCACTGACTTTGGCCACTGGCCATTGCCGTTCGACCATCGAGGCTGGCGGCGGTTTTTACCAGTACCCAGGGCATGCCTTGCTCATGGCGTTTAATAAAGCCTTTGTTTAAGGCGCGCGCCTGTTCTTCGTATAAACCGCAGGCTACTTCTATACCGGCGTCTTGCAATAACGTTATACCCGAACCGGCGACTTTTGGATTGGGGTCTTCGGTGGCAATAACGACGCGGGTGACGCCTGCGGCAATCAGTGCGTTGACGCAGGGCGCTGTTCGGCCCTCGTGACTACAGGGCTCTAGGGTGACGTAGACGGTACTGCCGCGACTATCTGGGGCTTGTTGCAGGGCTTCAATTTCGGCGTGATTGCCACCCGCTGGGCGGGTGAATCCTTCGGCTGTCACGCGCTCTTCACGGGCAATAACGCAGCCAACCGCTGGATTGGGGCTGGTTGTGCAGAGCGCTTTGGCGGCCAGCGCCAGGGCGCGCGTCATACATTGACGATCGAAAGTTGAGTAGGCCATTATTTTTTCGGCTTTTGCGCTGTGAGGCGATTGAGTTCGTCCTGAAATTCACTGAGATCTTGGAAGCTGCGGTAGACCGAGGCGAAACGCACGTAGGCAACTTCGTCTAGCTCGCGCAGTTTGGCCATGACTTCTTCGCCAATCATGCGTGAGGGCACTTCTCTTTCGCCGGTGACTTGCAGAAAATGCTTGATTTGGGTGAGTGCGGTTTCGATCTGATCGATGGATACAGGGCGTTTTTCTAGGGCCCGTTGCAGACCTGCGCGGAGCTTCTGCTCGTCAAACACTTCACGGCTGCCGTCGGTTTTAATCACGCGCGGCATCACTAATTCGGCCATTTCATAAGTGGTGAAACGCTCGCTGCATTCCACGCACTCACGGCGGCGGCGCACCTGTCCGCCATCGGCGACTAAGCGCGAATCAATAACCTTGGTATCATCGGCGTTGCAAAATGGACAGTACATGGCAAAAGATCAAAAAAATTGGACGGCATTCTATCACAAGATCGCGGCAGTGAAGCTTATTCGCAATCATCCATAGCAACTACGCCGACATCGTCTCCAGAATGAATATATTGCAGACCACTCTCGCTGAATAAGGTGCGATGCCGAGGGCCTAATATCTTGGCCTGATTGGTTATATAGCCTGCGTCGCCGGGGTATAACAGTACAGGTTTGCCGTTTTCCACGCTCACTTTGGGCGTCACCCAAAATGGTTTTCGCTGAACTAGGGCGGCGATGGCTTTTTCTACGCTGCGGAATGGCTCGAGCAATTTAACCGCGATGTAGGTGGGTGGCATGATATTGAGCTCACCACTGGCGTGGGCGGTCAATATGGCTTTTGGGCTGAGCCAGCGGTATTCGTGAATTTCACCTTCGTCAATCAACACGTCAGAGGCGTCTGACGGAACAACTGCGGCAAAAACCAGGTGGCAAAGCGTCTTTTCTCGCCAGTGGGTGTGGTCCAATGGGCAAAGTGCGCGAGCTGCTCGGGGCGCAGCACAATGCCGCACTCTTCCTGCGCCTCGCGCACGGCGGCCACTCTCGCCGCCTGATCTTCGGTGGCGCTGTGCAGGCCATCTGCTGTGTCGACGGCTCCTCCGGGAAAGACCCACGCGCCCCCAGCGAAGGCCAGTTGTGCATTGCGTCGCAGCAACAAGACATCGAGTTCGTCGGCGCCCTGCCGAACAATCAGCACGGTGGCGGCGAGGCGAATCTCAGGCGGTGGCGATATCGACATTCTAGGTCTCAGGCATAAATATTAAGCGTTGAAAAAAAAGCCCCGCACAAGGCAGGGCTTTCGTCTACTCACAAACCAGCGTATTACCCGTAAACAGGGAAACGCTGACAGATTTCCAGCACTTTGGCTTTGACCTTTGGAATCACCTGTTCTGAGGTGCCGTTTTCGAGGCTGTCGAGAATATCGCACATCCAATGGGTGAGCTGAACCGATTCGTCAATACCGAAGCCTCGGGTGGTGATCGCTGGGGTACCAACGCGCAGGCCTGAGGTCACAAACGGTGAGCGCGGGTCGTTGGGTACAGCATTTTTGTTGACGGTGATAAAGGCTTCGCCCATGGCGCGGTCTGCATCGGTGCCGGTGTACTCTTTGCCAATTAGGCTGACGAGCATTAAGTGATTTTCTGTGCCGTTGGAGACAATGTTAATACCGCGCTCCATAAATGTGGCGGCCATGGCCTTTGCGTTGGCGACAACTTGCTTTTGGTAGGCAACGAAGTCGGCACTTGCGGCTTCTTTAAAGGCAATCGCCTTTGCTGCAATCACGTGACATAACGGGCCACCTTGGCCACCAGGGAAAACTGCTGAGTTGCACTTCTTGGCGATGTCTTCGTCGTTGGTGATGATAAAGCCGCCACGGGGACCACGGAGGGTTTTATGGGTTGTCGACGTAACAACGTGGGCGTGGGGCACTGGGTTTGGATAAACGCCCGCAGCGACGAGGCCTGAGACGTGCGCCATGTCGACCATTAAGTAGGCGCCGACGCTGTCAGCGATTGCGCGGAAGCGTGCCCAATCCATAATGCCAGAGTAGGCGGAGAAACCTGCGATGATCATGGCTGGCTTGTGCTCAGTCGCCAATGCTTGCACTTGATCATAATCGATCAGGCCGGTCTCGGCGTTAAGTCCGTATTGAATGGGGTTGTACAACTTGCCGGAAAAGTTTGGCTTGGCACCGTGTGTGAGGTGACCGCCGTCGGCGAGGCTCATGCCGAGAATGGTGTCACCACCCTTGATGAGGGCGAGAAATACGGCACTGTTGGCTTGCGAGCCGGAGTGCGGTTGTACGTTGGCAAATTTTGCGCCATAAAGACTTTTTAGTCGGTCGATAGCCAGCTGTTCTGTGATGTCCACATACTCACAACCACCGTAATAACGCTTGCCCGGATAACCTTCGGCGTATTTGTTGGTCATTTTGCCGCCCTGTGCTGCCATTACTGCGGGGCTGGTGTAGTTCTCAGAGGCGATCAGTTCAATGTGCTGCTCCTGACGCTGGCCCTCAAGTTGCATTGCAGCCCATACTTCGGCATCAAAATTCTCAATGGTCTGGTTTTTATCAAACATGGCTAGAACATTCCCTTAGGGTTGTGTGAATTGGAAAATTTTTACGTCACTGTTACTGGGCAAAACTGTTACTGGGCAAAACTGTTACCAGCAGAACTGTGACTGCCAGAAGAGGGGTCGCGACAGCAACTGTGCTGCCGAATGCTGAGGCCAAATAAGACGCCCCAAACGGCTCCCCAAAATGGCCGCTAAGTTTAACCGAAACTATAAATGGCTGACAGCCCAAAAGGCTTGAAACAGCTTATTTTTCAAACAGCGCAATGGCTTCAACATGGGCGGTGTGCGGAAACATATCCATCACTCCGGTGGCCGATAATCGGTAGCCTGCGTCTATCAACAACTTGGCGTCTCTAACCATAGTCGAGGGGTGGCAGGAAATGTAAATAACTTGCGCGGCTTTGGTCTTGATTACCCAAGGCATCACGCCAGCGGCGCCATTCCGTGGGGGGTCGAGCAAGACAAGATCAATCTTCTCTTTTACTTTGCGCATGCCTGCCCAGTCGCTGAGGTCCGACACCATAAACTCAATATTGGTTAGGTCGTTGCGCTGCGCGTTTTCTTGCGCACTGCGCACCAACTCTTCCAACCCTTCTATTCCAATCACTTTGTCGAAGTGAGCGGCAAGTGGCAGCGAGAAGTTGCCGGTGCCGCAAAACAGGTCGACGGCGAGGCTGTTTTTTTCGGCGTTAGGGTCTGTTTGCGGCTTTTTACGCAGCAGTGACAAAACCTGATCAATCATTTGGCCATTTATCTGTCCGTTCACCTGAACAAACTGCCCCGGCTGGACCTGCAATTGAATTGCACCCACACCATCAACGTTGTCAGTGAGCTGAATGTGAAGCGGCTCGGTACCGCCATCAATGCGAATGAATGTCGATTGATTGGCACTTTTCCACCATAACTGCGGCGCGCCCTTTGGCGCTGGGATCGCTGCCAGTATCGCTTGCAGCTCTATCGCGGAGGGTGCACGACTCGCCTCTACGGCAATAGCAACGGCATTGTCGGCGCTGAGTAACTCAACTTCAAAAAGACGGATGCCGGGAGGGAATGCGGTGAGCCAATCTGGAAGGCTTGGCACAATGTCAGCTAGGGGCTGGGCAAGCACGTGGCAGTGACTGATGGGCTCAATGCGGCGACTGCCTGGATTGTGAAACCCGACTAACACGTTGCCATCTTTAGCTCTCTGCACGGCGAGGCGCGCGCGGCGTCGATAACTCCACTCTGGCGCGCTGAGTGCGGGCAATATTATGTCCGGCTGGATGCCGCTGTGTTGCAGGCTGTCAAGAAGCTGCTGCTGTTTAAAGGCAATCTGCGCGCCGTGATCAAAGTGCTGCAGGGTGCAGCCACCGCAGCGGGGGAAATGTTTACACAGAGGGTCGATGCGATTAGGCGCTGGCGTGATCACCCGCAAGACATGCCCTTCATCGTAATTGCGTTTTTGATTGTGACGCCGAAACTCGACTGTCTCGCCGGGCAGTGCGCCGTCGATAAAACACGTTTTGCCATCCACACGGCCCACGCCACGACCATCGTGGATTAGGTCGACAATATCGCAAATCAGGGGCGCATCTTTAGCCATGCTGTGGTTTCTACATCGGGAAATTTGAGGCGCGTATGGTAGCAGATAAGACTGTTAAGAGAGGATTGTTTTACTTCCCACCTGACAGGAACGATAATCGCCGAATAACCGCAACGAAGCCAGATAAGGGCAATGACTATGCGCAACACAGATCAAGACTGGGGAACCCTCAGCAAACTATTTCACTGGCTCACGGCACTTTTAATTTTTATTCAAATTCCTCTCGGTTTTTATGCAGAGGAAATAAAAGACTCTCCATTCAGACCCGAGCTATTTGTCATACACAAATCTCTCGGCATGATTGTCTTGATCTTAGTTATTGAGCGCCTGCTGTGGCGAATAATGGGCACGGTCCCTGAGATTCCTAATGCCAGCGAAATGCAGCGTCGTCTGGCGCAGCTTGCCCACGGCTTACTGTATGGGTTGATGCTGCTGATTCCGATTAGCGGCTGGGTCATTACCTCCGCCGCAAATAAGCCGCTCAATTTCTTTTGGCTGTTCGATATACCTGCGATCACTGGGCCGGACAAAGCCCTTAAATCCTTGGCGGTGGATGTTCATGTCATCTGTGTTTTTATCTTGATCGCGGTGTTGGTGGCCCATATTGGCGCCGCGCTGCACCATCACTTTAAACGGCGCGACAGCGTTCTAAAACGTATGTGGTTTTAACCCATTGCGTTATTTGGACGCTCTGCGCGTGGTCGCAACGGTAGTTTTTGCCCTGTCGACCCACAGTGCAGCGACCAACGAATCGAGTGCAGTCGCGTTGCAGCCCGACAATTTCCCCGGTGCAGCGTTTGCGTCGGCAGACCTCAACAGCAACAAGCTTTACCGCATCGACAGCGCCCGTTCCGATATTGTGATACGCGTTTACCGCGCGGGTTTGATGCAGCGCTTGGGGCACGACCATATTGTTGCCAGTCGCCATCTGCAGGGGTATGTGCTCTTGAAGGATGAAGCGGCGACCGCAGACGCATGCCGAGCGACCTTTTTCGTGCCGCTCGCGGCGCTGATTGTCGATGACCCTGCGCTGCGCGAACAGGCCAACTTAACCACCAAACCATCGCCTGCCAGCATTGCGGGCACAAAACGGAATATGTTGTTGAGTCTCGATGCAGAGGTTTTTCCGTTTGTTCACCTGACCAGCACCAACTGCTCACCTGGCCTTAATAGCGGGCCGGTAACGACTTTTTTGACCCTCCATGGGGTGACCCGAGAGCAGACACTTCAAGCCTCACTGATCAAAATCGACGGCGACACCTTGCAGCTCGAAGGCGATTTTTCCTTGCATCAAAGCGACTTCGGAATTACGCCATTTTCCGTGATGAACGGTCTATTAAAAGTGCAAGACAAACTCGATTTAAGCTACCACCTTGTCGCCAAAAGGGTCTACGAGGCGGAGTAATGGCTACCAGGGAATAGTTTTATTGTCCCAATCGAGGTAAGCGAGCAGACCATCAGGCTCGGCACTGGCCATAATCGTCGCCAATCGACCTGCCACAAATTCCGTCGTAAATAGCTTGTCGGTAGGCACAGCCGCCTGAAAGGGCTTGGAGAGCGCCGTGTCCGTTGTGCCAGGATGGAATGAAATCAATTTGACGTTTTTAACCCGCCGTGAATATTCCACCGCTGTGGTCTGTAACATCATATTCAGCGCCGATTTAGAGGTGCGGTAGGCATACCAACCACCGAGGCGATTGTCACCAATACTGCCAACCCGCGCGCTGAGCACAGCAACAGCGCAGGGCAGTGCGCCCTTCAATAGAGAATGAAGATGTTTCAACCACAGCGCTGGCACAACGGTATTGGCATGGAACACCTCGTGCAGGGCGTCGGCGGTAATATCCTCTAAGCGTTTTTCTGGCCACACCGACTCGCTGTGCAAAAGCCCATGACAGAGACAAACACGGGTAACGGTTCCTTTGAAGGGAGTCAACTGGGCCACAACTGAGGTCATTGACTGCTCAGAGTAGTCGCTGACCAACCAATCGAGCCGCGCATCGGCAACGTCCGCTGGACAGCCGTTGCGGCTCACTGCAACAACGCGACTGATGCTCGGGTCCGCTAAAAACTGCTGAACCATCGCTTTGCCTAAGCCGCCGCCAGCGCCTAACACTAATGCAGTCGTTAATGCCATTATTTCGCCTGCTCTCGGTTAATGGCGCAAACGTCGCAGCGCTCGCGACCCGTTAGAAGTTTTGAAATTGTGCCACGGTATTTGGCAAAAAAACGATAGACAAGATTCGCTATCGGCGCGACCACCGGCCAGCGCAAAATTGCCACCCAATGACGCTTACCCACCAGTGTCCATGCGTGATAGGTAACATCTAAGCCGTAGATCATTGCACCGTTTTGCCACTGACCATGCAATATTTGGTCGGCGCGCTGGGGGTCAATGTGTGGGAAGCGCTGGGCGAAGGTTTCGCTGTGGATATCTTCCAACACAATCGCATCACCTTTATCTAGCCGCGCCAAATGCCGCAACTCGCTCACGCAGAGGGGACAGCCACCATCATAAAAAATTGTCAATTGACTCACTGGGCGAGACTCCGAGGAAACGACGTTGAATTAAACTTAATGTGTCAGCGATACGCAATCAGGCTGCGTTTGGATGTTTCAGTAAAAATATTTTACCCGAGTTCCAGTCCAAGATTTTTCTTTGCCCGTACTCAGCTCTTATGTAATTACGGATTAAAAAGCAGTGTTTAGACTGCAAGAAGAGTTTTAGTATGGCAACCACGGGCCTATTTTGTTTTAGCACCGACCTGCGCGTAGACAACAATGCCTTGCTACTGCAAGCGGCTGCCCAAGTCGACAAGCTTATCTGCCTCTATTGCGCAATACCCACCGCATTCTGCTTCAGTCGTCAGGCGCCCAGCCGCCCCTCTGCATTAAGGCAGCAGTTCCTTTTCGAAACGCTGTGCGACCTCAACACCAATCTCCATGCATACAACCAGCATTTGCAGGTCATGGTTGGCTCCACCGCGGATATTATTCCCCAACTCATCACTCAGCATAATATCTCACATGTCTACCAGAGCAACTCGGCCGGACACTATGAGCGCTCACAGTGGGACTCTCTGAGAAAAAACTACCCCTATATCGAGTTTGTTAGCCTCGACACACAGACGCTCTTCAGCCAATCTGAATTGCCCTTTGCACTAGACCAGCTTCCCGATACTTTTTCAAAGTTTCGCAAGCACGTTGAGAAATTAACGGTGAAGGCGCCACTTTCACCCCCTCAAACGCTTCCCCCAAGCCCTCTAAAGGAGAGGGAGTGGCGAAGCCTTTGGGAAGCCAGCTTCTACGCTATAAGCGCTCGCGACACTGGTCTTGTAGCAGCATTTGATGGTGGCGAGAGAGCCGGTCGCAAGCATCTCGACCGCTATTTCAAGACAGGCTTGGCTCGCACTTATAAAGAGACACGCAATGGTTTGGACGGTATGGACTATTCCACCAAATTCTCCCCGTGGCTGGCCAACGGCAGTCTATCAGTGCAGCGCATTCTCAGTGAGCTGCGCATCTACGAGCAGCAGGCTGGGGCCAATGATTCAACTTATTGGATCTATTTTGAGCTTTTGTGGCGAGAGTATTTTCATTGGTATGCACGCAAACACAGAGCCAAGCTGTTTCGTCCCGAAGGGATTACACAACTAAAGCCAAAAACCGCTTTCTACGCTGAACGCTTTGCAAAATGGTGTCATGGCAACACCCCCTACCCCATCGTCAATGCGTGCATGAAGCAGTTAAATGCATCAGGCTATATGTCTAATCGCGGGCGGCAATTGGTTGCCAGTTGCTTTGTTCACGAGCTAAATTTGGATTGGCGATTCGGTGCAGCCTATATGGAGCAGCAATTAATTGACTACGATGTTGCGTCCAATTGGGGTAACTGGCAGTATCTCGCTGGGGTAGGCGCTGACCCACGGGGCCATCGCCGCTTCGACTTGGAAAAACAAACTGCGATGTATGATCCAAACGGAGATTTTATTCGACATTGGCAGGGCGATAAATTCACAGCCGCACTCGACTCTGTGGACGCATCGGACTGGCCCATCGACCGCAAACTCAACTGACTGCTTGGCAACCTCACTCTATGACGTCTTTTCACACTCTGCGGTTGATCCTTGGCGACCAACTTAATGCTAACCATTCCTGGTACAAACACCAAGACGCAGGCGTTTTGTATGTTATTGCCGAGTTGCATCAAGAAGCGACCTATGTGCGTCACCATGTGCAGAAAATATGTGCTTTTTTTGCTGCCATGGAGCACTTCGCCAACGCATTAAAAGCCGCCGGTCATCAGGTTTGTCACCTGACCCTTGACGATACTTCAGCCTATAAAAACCTACCCGATCTGATTGCCCATTTGTGCCAGCAACACAGCGTCGAGCGATTTGAATACCAGCAGCCGGACGAATATCGCCTTTCCCTGCAACTGCAAACCATGGATTTACCCG
>OBNN01000005.1_pt1 | contig 81159 bp, 74 predicted proteins | sample 1470811 | NCBI WGS metagenome assembly OBNN01 (sample SAMEA3275570, study PRJEB22092) | marine metagenome | biome: Estuarine Biome; feature: Surface Water; material: Coastal water | collected 2014-06-21T11:15:00+00 | depth 1 m
CATCAAAGGGGTGGTAAAGATTTTTCGGTTTAAAAACCGGATTGGGGCCATTGCGATAGTAAGCGCCAAACAGATTTTCTGGCAATTCACCTATAACTTCCAACTCATCCAGCGCAATTTCTTCAGTGGTAGGCGCGTAAGCACCGTGCAGATAGGGGTTGTCCAGTTCGTAAATCCAATCTTGGGTATTGTCCAGCAGCGGCGCTGCGCCAAGACATTTTTTGGTCACATCCAAGGCGCTATTACTCACCGCTTCTCCCCTCAGGCTATTGCCTAATTTTTGGTCGTTTTAAATTATTTTTATAGGTCTATTTAAGGAAGTATATGAATTTTGTGGGCTGCGGGGCAACTACTTGGTTGCCAGCAGTCGTTGATCTCTCTAAGATCCTGCAAGCAACAACAATAATAATGCTGAAAAAGCGAGCTTCTTTATGCCATTACCTGCGCTCGGCCTGCCTCCTACTCAGGCACCATTATTTCTTCTCTCTGGTCCTGGGGTTAATCAACTGGAACAAGAATACCTCGCGGCGAGAGGAGCCTAATATGATCACATCATCTGCACAACGCATTGCAGACTATCGACAGCGGGGCTGGTGGGGCGATTTGACTCTCCATGGTATGTTGCGACACCATGCCGCGAACAACCCGCATCTTTTAGCCGTCGCCGACCAACCCAATCGACACGCGCTAACCGGCGATGCCCCGCTGCGGCTCTCATTCACTGAACTCGACCATGCCAGTGACAATCTAGCCTCACAGCTTCTGCACGCAGGGATTACCAGTGGCGATGCCATTCTGGTGCAACTGCCCAATATTGCCGAGCTGGTAATGGCTTACTTAGCTGCGAGTAAGCTCGGCGCAATTATTTCTCCCGCGGCAGTGCAATACGGCGCCCATGAACTGCAGCATATTTGCGCCACCATCAATCCTGCAGCCATGTTAACCATCGAACAATTTAATGGTCTGCCCCTGGCCGCCAATGCACGCCTAGCTCTGCCATCGTCGGTCAAGGTTTTAAGGTTTAATCAAGAACTGCGGGTAGATAAAACCGCCAACCAACAGGTGAGTCAGCAGCTAACAGACTATGAACGTCGCCACCCGACCGGGGCCGACGATATCTTAACCATCTGCTGGACCTCTGGAACCACAGGCACACCCAAAGGAGTGCCGCGCTCGCACAATATGTGGTTCGCCACCTCCCGCTGCTGCGTGGAAGCGGCAGACTATCAGTTGGGAGACCGTTTTCTAAATATCTTCCCCATGGTCAATATGGGTTCCGTGGGGGCCTTTCTCTATCCCGCCATGCTGGTCGGCTGCAGTATTGTTTTACACCACCCCCTCGACCCCGCAGTATTTTTGGCCCAGCTGCAGGACGAAAAAATTACCTTCACCGTGGCGCCGCCTGCCGTGCTCAATCAGCTCGCAAAAAATGAAGCCATGTGGAATCAGTTTGATTTTTCTGAGCTGCGCTCCATCGGTTCTGGCTCTGCCCCGCTAGCACCGTGGATGATTGAAACCTTTGCCAAGAAATACGGCAAAGAAGTGTTGAACTTCTACGGTTCCAATGAAGGCATCAGCCTTTTCTGCACGCCCCAGCATGGCTCCGACGCCACTCAGAGAGCAACCCTGTTTCCGCGAGTCGGCGCAGGTATCACTTATTGGGATTCCGACGTGAATTCCATCGTCATCAGCAAAGTTGTCGATATTGAGACTGGCGAAGAAATTACTGAGGTCGGCAAAGTCGGCGAGCTGCTCTTTGATGGCGCCACCGTATTTGACGGATATCTCGGCACTGATAATTCAGAGGTATTTACCCACGATGGCTTCTTCCGCACCGGCGATTTAGTCGAACTCTGCGGCGAGCCACCCAACTTCTACCGAATCGCCGGTCGCTGCAAAGATATTATTAACCGCGGCGGCCTGAAAATTTCCCCCATGGAGATTGATGTATTGCTAGAGGGCTTGCCCAATTCAGTGGAAGCCGCCGTCTGTGCCTATTTCGATGACCGACTCGGAGAAAAAATCTGCGCCTGTGTCGTCAGCGCCCCACAGACACCAGCACCAACACTTGATCAGATTACTCAGCATTTAAGCAATCAAGGCATCGCAAAGTTCAAACTGCCCGAGCGTCTAGAGCTATTCAATGCGTTGCCGCGCAACCCTCTGGGCAAAGTGCAGCGCTTTTTGCTGCAAGACCTAGTCGGTAAACGAATTGAGGAGATGAAATAATGAGTGCACCGGTTTATGTTTTGGGTGGCGCGCAGACCGATTTTGCCCGCAACTGGGCCCGCGAAGGTCTCACTATTTACGACATGTTTCGCGAGACCCTTGATGCGGCATTAGCCACCACCGGACTCAGCCCTGAAGACATAGATGTGGGCCATGTTGGCAACTTCGTCGGCGACCTGTTTACCGGACAAGGTTTAATCGGCGGTTTCTTTGCTGAAGCCTATCCGCAGTTAGCCTCCATCCCCACTAGCCGCCATGAAGCCGCCTGCGCCTCCGGATCCATTGCAGTACTCAGCGCAATGCGAGATATCGAGGCCGGTCATTACGACCTCGCCTGTGTCCTGGGCCTAGAGTACATGCGCAATGTGAACGGTCAGACCGGTGCTGAGTATTTGGGCGCCGCTACGTGGAAGGGCGTGGAAGCCACCCACTGCGACTTTCCCTGGCCCTACATGTTTAATCAGATTATTGACGAATACGACGCCCGTCACGGCATTGACTGCGACCATCTGAAAACGATTTCGCGCATCAATTTTGACAATGGTCGCCGCAATCCCACTGCCCAGTCGCGACATTGGCAATTCCAGCCCCAGAATTTCACAAATGACGATCACTACAACCCCGTGATAGAAGGACGAGTCCGAAAAATGGACTGCGGGCAGATCACCGATGGCGCCGCCTGTGTATTTCTCGCCAGCGAAAAAACCGCCCAAGACTATGCTGCAAAAAATGGTCTCACGCTCAAGGACATCCCGCGCATAAAAGGTTGGGGGCATCGCTCTGCACCCATCAGTCTCAGCAGCAAGCTTGCACTCAGTGCCGGCAATCCTTTGATCTTTCCCCACGTGAGTCAAATTATGACCGATGCGCTTCGCCGCGCAGGCTTTGCTGACGTAACCCAGCTCGACGGGTTAGAAACCCATGACTGCTTCACAATCACTGAATACATGGCCATCGACCACATTGGCTTAACCGCTCCAGGAGAGAGCTGGAAAGCCATCGCCGAAGGCCGCATAAGGATGGATGGTGATTTTCCAATCAATGCCAGTGGTGGTTTGATTGGTCTGGGCCATCCGGTAGGAGCCACAGGCATTCGAATGCTGCTTGATTGTGCCAATCAAGTGACCGGTCGCGCCGGACCCTGCCAAATTAAAGGCGCCGAAAACATGGCGACCTTCAACCTAGGTGGCAGCACAACCACCTGCGTGAGCTTGATTGTGGGTATCAACTAGTGCAGCCAGCGCTTATTTACGACGCCATTCGCACCCCCCGAGGCCGAGCCAGAGCCGACGGAGGCCTCACCGATATCAGCGCCTTTGAACTCCTGAAAACCCTCTACGACAGTCTCGCCCAACGCACAGGTTTGGACAAAAATAGTGTCGGCGACGTCATATTAGGCTGTGTGACGCAAATGGGTGAGCAAGGCGGAAATATTGCCAAAACCTCCCTACTTTATGCAGGTTGGCCCGATGCTATTCCAGCTATGACCATCAACCGTTTTTGCTCCTCAGGGCTAGATGCAGTCAACATTGCCGCCATGAAAATTTCCACCGGACAAGCTACCTGCACCCTCGCAGGAGGTATCGAAATGATGTCGCGAGTACCCATGCTATCAGACCAAGCAGCCATGTTTGCCGATGCAAATTTAGCACTGGAAAATCGCATGTTGATGATGGGCAGCGGTGCTGATCTTATAGCGTCATTAAATAATATTAGTCGACAGCAAGTGGACGAGATCGCACTCCAAAGCCAGCAACGCGCCGCACACGCCCGTCGAGAAAACTATTTTAAGTCTATTATTCCAGTCTTTAACCCATCCAAAAATTGCTGGATCTCCGAGGACGAATGCATACGTCCAGACCTAACCGCCGCAGACCTCGCTCAGTTAACACCCTATTTCGCCCAGCTCGGCACCACCGGAGTTGACGCACTGCAGCTGCGAGAACACCCCCATCTAAAAGAAATATCTCATATCCACACAGCCGGCAATTCTCCAGCCATGGCAGACGCTGCATCTCTAGTCATGCTTGGCGATAAGTCGTTACAGAAACAGGGCCTCATACCCCGCGCCCGCATCCGCGCCGCCACCACCGTCTGCACTGATCCATTACAGGTAGTGTCCGGCTGCGCCGCTGCCACGCGTCAACTATTAGCAAATCAAGGTTTAACCAGTACTGATATCGACCTGTTCGAACTGCACGAAGCCTTCGCCGCCACCAGCATTAAATCACAGCGAGACCTCAGTATTAGCGCAGAAAAACTCAATGTTAATGGTGGCGTGATCGCCCTAGGACACCCCATGGGAGCCACAGGCGGAATCATGCTAGGCATGCTGCTCGATGAGCTTGAGCGACGGAACTTGCAAACAGGCGTGGTCGCCACGAGTGGTGCAGCGGGTATCGGGACTGCCTTGCTTATCGAGCGGGTATGAGGGCGTTGAGGCTAGTGTGCTATTCCCACTCAATCGTCGCAGGCGGCTTACTCGATACATCGTAAGCAACGCGGGAAACGTCGGCGATTTCGTTGATTATGCGGTTAGACACTTTCTCTAGCAGCTCGTAGGGCAGATGGGCCCAGCGGGCGGTCATAAAATCGATGGTTTCGACGGCGCGGAGGGCGATCACCCACTCATAGCGGCGGCCGTCGCCGACGACGCCAACTGACTTCACCGGTAGAAATACAGCGAAGGCTTGGCTGGTTTTTTGGTACCAGCCGAAGTTGTGTAGCTCTTCGAGGAAGATTGCATCGGCTTCGCGGAGAATGTCGGCATACTCTTTTTTGACTTCGCCGAGAATTCTTACACCGAGACCTGGGCCGGGGAAGGGATGGCGATAAACCATGTCGTAGGGCAGACCCAGCTCGACACCGATCTTGCGCACTTCGTCTTTGAATAGCTCACGCAGCGGCTCGACAAGCTCTAGGGCCATATCGTCGGGCAAGCCGCCAACATTGTGGTGAGACTTAATTACGTGGGCCTTGCCAGTCTTTGATGCCGCAGACTCAATCACGTCAGGATAAATAGTGCCCTGCGCGAGGAATTTAACATTTTCAATTTTGTTCGACTCTTCATCAAAGACTTCGATAAAGGTGTTGCCGATCACTTTGCGTTTTTTCTCGGGGTCGCTAACGCCCTTCAGTCCGTTCAAAAACTTGTCCTGAGCATTGGCGCGAATTACTTTCACACCCATGTTTTTGGCGAACATTTCCATCACCGTATCGCCTTCGTTTTTGCGCAGCAGACCGTTATCGACAAACACACAGGTCAGCTGGTCGCCGATGGCTTTATGCAGCAGCGCGGCGACAACCGAGGAGTCAACACCGCCGGACAGACCCAACAATACGTGACTGTCGCCCACTTGCTCGCGGACACGGGCGACTTGATCATCAATAATAGCGGCGGCGGTCCACAGCGGTTCGCACTGGCAGATCTCCAGCGCAAAGTGTTGCATCATGCGCTCGCCTTGCAGCGTGTGCGTGACTTCCGGGTGAAACTGAATGCCGTACAACTTTTTCGCTTCGTTAGACATACCTGCGATGGGGCAAGACGGTGTTGATGCCATCAACTCGAAACCATCTGGCATCGCCACGACTTTGTCACCGTGGCTCATCCACACATCAAGCAGCGAATCGCCGTTAGCACTGATGTGATCTTTAATGTCGTGCAGCAGCGCAGACGCGCCCTCGACTTTAATTTGCGCGTAGCCAAACTCGCGAATAGTTGAGGTCTCTACTCTACCGCCCAACTGGCTGGCCATGGTTTGCATACCATAGCAAATACCCAACACTGGCAGACCCATGGTGAATACGCAGTCTGGCGCGCGTGGCGCAGTGTCGCCGGCTGTAACCGACTCTGGGCCACCGGACAGAATGATGCCGCGCGGATTAAATTCTCGAATCTCTTCTTCGCTAATATCCCAAGCGCGTATTTCGGAAAATACACCAATTTCGCGAATACGCCGAGCGATAAGCTGGGTGTACTGCGAACCAAAATCGAGAATAAGAATTTTTTGCGAATGAAGATCAGACATGAATAAATCCTAAATCCAGCGCAGGCTATTTCACAACAAACCTGCAATAACTAAAAACAAAAGAGGGCTGCACTCAAAAAGTACAACCCTCCCTAAACACTTACCTACATCCTGGGCTAGCGACCACCGGCGGGGTAATTAGGCGCTTCCTTGGTAATCTGCACATCGTGAACATGGCTTTCGCCCATGCCCGCAGAGGTAACGCGAACAAATTTCGGCACTGTGCGCATTTGTTCCATCGTCGTACAGCCGGTGTAACCCATTGCCGAACGCAAGCCACCTAGCATTTGATGAATTATCGCCGACACGGGGCCTTTGTATGGCACACGACCTTCAATGCCCTCTGGCACTAACTTTTCAACGCCTTCGTTGGCGTCCTGGAAATAGCGGTCACTGGAACCCTGATTGCGCGCCATAGCGCCGAGAGAACCCATTCCGCGGTATGACTTGTATGAGCGGCCCTGATAGATTTCGATATCGCCAGGCGCTTCATCCGTGCCCGCCAACATAGAACCCATCATCACAGCACTTGCACCGGCTGCGATTGCTTTGGACATATCACCAGAGTAGCGAATTCCGCCATCGGCAATCACGGGTACACCCGTGCCCTTGAGCGCTTCAGCGGCACTGGCAATCGCAGTGATCTGCGGCACGCCAATTCCTGTCACAATGCGTGTGGTACAAATAGAGCCGGGGCCAATGCCTACTTTGACACCGTCAGCGCCGGCATCTGCCAATGCTTTGGCACCTTCACCCGTTGCGACGTTGCCGCCGATAACCTGTACTTCGGGGTAATTTTCTTTAATCCAACGCACACGGTTTAAGACGTTTTTAGAGTGGCCGTGCGCTGTGTCGACAACCAACACATCAACGCCAGCTGCAACGAGAGCGCGAACGCGCTCATCAGTGCCCTCGCCCACGCCAATAGAAGCACCCACGCGCAGACGACCTTGGTCATCTTTACAGGCATTGGGAAACTGCTCGGCCTTGTCGATATCGGTCACGGTAATCAGACCCTTCAGCTCAAAGGCGTCATTGACCACTAACACTTTTTCGATGCGGTTTTTGTGCAACAGTGCGCGCACTTCGTCAGGATCGGCACCTTCTTTAACCGTCACCAAACGCTCTTTAGGTGTCATAACCGACGTCACGCAGGCATCCAGATCTTCGGCAAAGCGCACATCGCGGCGCGTCACAATACCGACCAAATTGGTTTTTTCTAAAATTGGGACACCCGAAATGTTATTGGCTGCGGTGAGCGCCTGAAGATCGCGCAAAGTTGCGGTCGACTGAATAGTGAACGGATTTTTAACCACGCCGCTTTCGTATTTTTTAACCGCCCAAACTTCTTTCGCTTGCTGCTCGATAGTCATGCTCTTGTGCACAATACCAATACCGCCCTCTTGAGCGATAGCGATGGCCAAGCGAGCTTCTGTCACCGTGTCCATCGCCGCCGAAACGAGGGGGATATTCATGGTGATACCGCGAGTAAGTGGGGAAACGGTAGACACATCTTTGGCTGTCACCTCGGAATAACCGGGCACCAGCAAGACATCGTCAAAGGTTAAAGCTTCGTGAGAAATGCGCAACATGGGAGACGCTTACCTCGATGAGGGTTTAAAAAGTAAGCGGCGCATTATAAAGCAGCCCCCACGAGTAGGTAAACAACTATTTGATGGTAAAAAATTACCGTCAACCCCAGTAAATAACTGATTTTAGAGTTTTTTCTCGACAACAGAGGCGCGCGCAGAAACAATAGTCCAACGCCCAAAAAGACAGCCCTATGCAGACTCAGAATTCAGACCGACTTATCTTCAGCGTCAGTGAACTTAACCGCACTGTCAGCCAACTCTTTGAAACCCAATTTCCCCTGCTCTGGGTCGAAGGGGAAATATCCAATTTCGCCCGCCCCGCCTCGGGCCACTGGTATCTCACGCTGAAAGACCGTCAAGCACAGGTGCGCTGCGCCATGTTTCGCAACAGCAATTTACGGGTCAACTTCACGCCCGCCAATGGCAGCCAAGTGCTGGTGCGCTGCAGAGTGAGTTTATTTGAAGGGCGAGGCGACTATCAGCTGATCGTCGAGCACATGGAAGAAGCCGGTTTTGGCGCTCTGCAGCGACAGTTCGACGAACTCAAACAAAAGCTCGCCAACGAGGGACTGTTTTCACCGCAACAGAAGAAACCGCTGCCAACGTCAATCAATCACATCGGCATTGTCACCTCACCCACCGGTGCAGCGATTAACGATATCCTCTCGGTTTTACAGCGCCGCTTTCCATCGATCAAAGTGACGATTTTCCCCACCGCTGTGCAAGGCGAGCAGGCCGCCGCGCAAATCGTTCAGGCCATCGCCAATGCCAATCGGTACACCCTCAACGACCGCACCTGCGACGCGTTAATCGTTGGTCGCGGCGGCGGCTCACTTGAAGATCTGTGGCCGTTTAACGAAGAGATCGTCGCCCGCGCCATTGCCGCCAGCACCATCCCCATTGTCAGCGCCGTGGGACACGAAATCGATTTTACTATTGCCGACTTTGTCGCCGATTTGAGGGCCGCAACCCCCTCAGCGGCAGCCGAGCTATTGAGCCCAGACGGCGAAGACATGTTGAACCAATTTGAGGGTTTTGAAATTTTGTTGGCCGAAGCCATGGCGCGCAAAACAGCCATGATGCAGCAGCGCGTCGAGAGCCTGAAAAAGCGCCTGCGTCATCCCGGACACAAACTGCAAGAGCAAACCCAACACCTCGACCATCTCGATATCCGCCTGCGTCGCGCCATGACGGCCGCGCTGCGACAGCAGCAATACCGCGTCAGCAGTGTGCAAGGAAAATTGGCGCGTCTACACCCAGCGCGAGCCATTGAGCAACGCCATCAACAAATACAGGGATATCTTAAACAGCTCTCACGCAGCATGGCGCAGCAGCTCGAAGCAAAACAAACGCGCACCGCACAGGCCATGCATTTGCTCGACACGGTAAGCCCATTAAAAACACTGAGTCGCGGCTACTCGATCATTCGCACGCCACAAGGTGGCGTAGTGAAAAGCGCCACAGACGTAAAGATTGGAGACCAACTAAAAAGCCAACTGGTTGACGGAGAAGTCTATTTTTCTGTCACCGACACAAACCGCAATAGATTGTAATTCTCAGCGCATCACGCACCGGCAATCACTATTTTTTGCGGCCTTCGTTGCGCTTGCTAAACTTGGTTACCGGCTTGTTCTTGAATGTCGGCTTATTCTCAGGCTTGCCCTTATTGGCATAAGGGTTCTCAGACGTACGATATTCAACGCGCACCGGCGTGCCGTGCAAACCCAACTCACGGCGGAAAATTTTCTCTAAAAAGCGGGTGTAGTGAGCCGGTACAGCATCCGTCTGGTTGCCGTGAATAATGATAATCGGTGGATTGCGACCGCCCGCATGGGCAAAACGCAACTTAATTCGCCGACCATGCACCAACGGCGGCTGATGCTCTTCCACAGCGCCCTCAAGCACCTTGGTCAAGCGCGACGTACTCAGCGGATCGGTCGCGGCAAGATAGGCCTTATCAATAGAATCGTAGAGATTACCCACACCAGTGCCGTGCAGCGCAGAAATAAAGTGCACGTCTGCAAATTCGGCAAACTTCAACCGCCGCTGCAAATGCTCTTTCACCGTCTCGCGCTGCTCTGCGGTCAAGCCATCCCACTTGTTTACGCCAACGACCAAGCCACGGCCAGCGTCGATCACCGAACCGATCAGGTGTAAATCTTGCTCTACCAAACCTTCATGGGCATCAATCATCAATACCACCACATGGGCATCATCAATCGCCTGCAGGGTCTTAACAATAGAAAATTTTTCAATCGCCAGCGTGATATGTTTGCGCTTGCGAATACCCGCCGTGTCAATCAGCGTGTAGTTTTTACCGTGGCGCTCATAATCGATATACACACTGTCGCGGGTCGTGCCCGGCATGTCGAACACCACCACACGGTCTTCGCCAAGCAAGCGATTAACCAGTGTTGACTTGCCCACGTTAGGTCGGCCAACAACACCAATTCGAATCGACTTTTCCTCACGCTCTTCTGGGGCCACATATTCTGGATAGGGCTCCAACAACTCCTCCATCATCGAACGCACACCGCGCCCGTGAGTAGCCGTCGTTGGAAACATGCCTGAAAAGCCCAGCTGATAAAAATCGGCCAGCGCCGCCGTTGGGTCGAGACCATCAATCTTATTGGCCACCAAATACACCAAACGGTTCTTTTTGCGCAGAATATTAGCAATCACATAGTCCGCAGCAGTAATACCCGAACGGCAATCGACAATAAACAAAACAATGTCAGCCTCATCCATCGCCAGCATCGACTGCTCGGCCATACCCGCATCAATGCCCTCTTCCTCACCACTAATACCGCCCGTATCAATCACCATAAAGCGGCGATCAAACATCTCACCATCACCGTACTTGCGATCGCGAGTTAAGCCAGAATAGTTCGCCACCAGCGCATCACGGCTGCGTGTGAGTCGATTAAAAAGTGTTGATTTACCAACATTGGGGCGCCCAACAAGAGCGATAACAGGAATCATGGAATAAAAAATGCCGCAGGTTTCAAGTGCGGCATTCTACTTTAAAAATGGCGGGTTCACACTAGGGAAAATACACCCGATAGTTGGCTGAATAAGTCAGCGCAGCAGCGCATTACAGGCAGCCTGATGGCAGAAAAGTGATTTTCCGCCCTATCAAGCACCATCCTCAGCACCACATGTAACATCACCGACCCCGGCATCCCGCGCCCGCAACTTGCGGCGAATAATCGCCATGCGCGCCTCATTCAGCGGCATCATCGCAATAAACACCATTGCCAGCAGCACAAACACAGTTGGCGCCCATGACACACTCAGGTGCAAACCAATCAAACTCATCTCAGTTTGCTCAGTTGCCTGCATATCAAACCCAAACCAACCGACAATGGCAAAACCCAGCGCACCACCAATTGCCACTTGCACCTTCGTCATCAACGCCTGAATCGAAAAATACAGCGCACTGCGCTCAGCACCGTCTTTCAGGCGTCCGTAATCAATCGTGTCGCAGAGCATTGGCGCCGCAATAACACTCATACTGCCACCGGCAAACGTCATCAACATATTCAACGCAAAGAGCGTGTGCAATCCATCGGGGCCCGGCCGTAAGAGCCCAGTGCCAATAAACACCACTAAGTACAGCGCCATACCGATCAACCAAGTTTTGCGCTTACCCCAACGCAAGGCCAGCCGATACCAAACCGGAATCGCCGCCGCGCCCATCGCCATGCCCCACAGCGACAGCTCCGCAAACTCTGCGCCCAACAGCAGATAAGTGTCCACGTAGATAAAAAACAAGCCGCCCCACATGCCAACTCCAATACCGAGACACATAAAGGCCAGCACATAGAGAACAAACGGTTTGTTATTCACCAAGCCTGACAGCACGCCTTTCAATTTCTGTGTAAGGGACAGCTCAGCAATAGGCTGCCCCTGCGCATCAAGCGTTGGCAGAGGCACATGCGCAGGGCCATTTGGCACCACCTTAAGCGCTAAAAACAGCCCCGGCACTAAAAAGCCAATCCCTAAAAATACAGAGATTTTTAATATTTCCGGCGTGACTTCCGTCGTGGCGAAAAATGGTAGCAGAGGCAGCACATAAAACAGTGCGCCACTAGCCTGCCCCACCACCGCCATTACACTAAACACCAGCGTCTTCTCCTCTGATGTTGCAGTAAACTCATTGGCCCACGCGAGGTAGGGAATAACAAAAATGGTCAGCGCCAAATAAAACGCCAAATACCAAAAGGTGAAATAGGCAATGCTGACCCCTTCATGGGGCACAAACAAAAAGTAGCTGCAAGGCGCTAGTGCTATCGCGCCAACCAACATAAAGGGTTTACGGCTGCCGGTTTTTACCCGCCGCTGGTCGGAGTAAAAGCCAATTAAGGGATCGGTGAAGGCATCAAACAGCCGCGCCACTAACATCACCGTGCCAATGGCGGTTAATGATAAGCCGAAATATTTCGCGTAGATTCCGCCCAGTACCGCCGCGATTGGAATGGTGAGTAAGGTCATACCAACGAGAGGCAGTGCATAGGCCAGTGACTTAATCCAGATACCGCGCCCTGACGATTTGGTATCTGTAGCGATGGATGACACCACGGTAGTCAAACCAATACTCGCTTTTCTGTGGGTATGGACTTTCTAGCGACAGTTGCCGATTCCATGCGGAGATATTGATAGATTGCACCAACACTGGTGCGGTGGCCCGTGACATTGGTGTTCGGGTCAAAATCAGATAGTGTTTTAATCACAAGAGACTCCTGTCTGCATGGGTTTATTTATAGCATCTGTAATGCACCTGCGGCGGATTTCTGGGTAAGCGTGTTTTCCGGCCGCATTCAGGGGAAGTCAATAAAAAAGGCTGGAGGTACCCAGCCTTGTTAGTAAGACTCAAAATTGAGAGAAACCCCTACTTGTGAATATGGGTGGTGGCGAAGACAATGCCATTTCAACAGCGCATAAATGGTATTATCTTCGTATAGAGCCGCTAACCGCTAAAGCAAACTATCATCATTACCCAGATCTGCTCGTATTTGATCTGCGAGACCTGGATCCCACAGCGCAGTACCATTCAGTATAAAGTTGTCAGGCGGTACATTGCCCTGGAGATACCGAACCAGATAATCCCAGCATCGGCGAATATGATACGTTGAGACCCCCCAACCCTGACTAGGGTCATGCAATAGGTCTATATCTTTGTTGGTCTTGGCAAAGGCGCCTGCGAGAATGATTTGAGCTATAGGTGCCAGGCCATATATATTTGGAACTTCTGTAAATGGCACAGGCAGCAATAATTTGCCTTGCAGATTACCCACCAGCTGTTCCAGATTATTGGTAACGCCCGTAGGCCCCGTGTATTGATCTGACAAATTAGCTGGCATCATCCGTATATCCATAATTTGAGCCTCAACACCCACCTTGTAAAAGTCGGGGTACTTAAGCATTCCCCAGCATGCCCCGTTTCCAAACATCTCCGAGACAATACCCACTCGGTCCAGGTCCAGGTAAGGATAGCGCTCTGCAAGCTGTCGAATACCGGCCACATGGTCTGATAAATCACTTGCTGCATAAAAATCGCCATAGCTCTCATCCTGAAACGCCTTGCTGCGCCAGGGGGTGCCGCGACCGTCAAACTGCACCACAATAAAACCCAGTTCAGCTATGGCTGCAGCAGAAAATGTCGTCCACTGATGAACATTGAAGGCGCTCTTGGCTGCAAAAGTCGACCAGGGAGTATTCATCACCTGGCTGACAACCGGGTAGTATTTATCGGCGGAAAAGTCAGAAGGACGATACACCACACCATAAATCGTGGTCTTGCCATCCGCCGAGACTGTTTGCACCGGTTCTGGCCACTGGAAGCCTTTTGGCAGCCGTGAGATGTCTGCCTCTTCAATCGTCATTACTTTCTCACCCTGCCGGTCAAGAAGATACGTAACCGGCACCGCATCGACACGGGAGGGAGTCACCACGGCATAATTGCCTGTAGGAGAAACACCGTTAAGCTTAAACCCTCCTCCCCACTCAAACGTCGGTGTAGACTGTGTTGAATACCCCTCAATATCATGATTACTGTCAGCGAGAGCCACCAGCTCGCCGGTATCAATATTGACTCGCACCAGATCACGGTAATAGGGATCTTTAGCCGCATCCCTGCCCGCGGTTTGCAAGAAAACCTCGCGGCGTTTGCCTTCATAACGTACCACATTGCGCACAAGCCATTCACCGGTGGTGACCGCATTTTTGAGTGCGCCGGTTTTCAGATCATACAGATACAGATGCCCCCAGCCACTGCGTTCACTGAACCAGAGCAGTTCCTCTGTTTCCGGCAGCGATATCATTACCGGTTGGTCCTCAATACCATGCGCAAATTTAAAAAAGGTCGCGGCGGTTTCCTCAAACAATACCCGTGTTGTACCTGTTTGTGTGTCAAATTCGACCAGCCGGACAGCCTTATGGTAGCGATCTGCATCAACAAAATAGGCAAGTCTGCTGTCCTTACCCCACCATGCCAACGTGGGGCGCAGTAGCATCCACTCATTGGCGATGTGCGGATAATCCGGTATCTGAACCTTGCCTGTGTCCACATGAATGGCCACATACCGAAAGGCGCCAATCTGTTTATCGCCTTGCAGGGCAGTTCCTTTGAGTTTCTGAAGACTTGGCCTGAAATCAGGCCCTTCTGTTTTGTAATAAAGCCTCAACGTCTCCTCAACCTGTCGCGTATCATGTTGTATGATCAGAAACTGCTTTCCGTCAGGGGACCAGTGGCCAACAAGAAATGTCACGACTGAGAAATTGGTTTGATAGGCGTTATATTCTTCACCATCGCTGGTCAGTGGTCGCTCCTTGCCGGAGCTGGCATCGCGCACCCAGACATTATGGTCCTTGATAAAAATCGCTTGTGTACCATCCGGGGATACGCGTTCACTGGAGAGTATTTCAGTTATGTGGAGTCGTTGGGTTTCTCGTATCTCGCCGGTTACGAGATTATAGGCCCAGGCTGTTTCAGCGAAGTTAAAATGAATCATGCCTGACGTCAGGCTTATATCCATACACCCTATGTTGAACCCTGGATAGCTTTGTAAAAACTTCAGGTCTTTTCCTTTCAATTTTTTGCCTGTCACTTTTTCTAGGGCCATGGCCAGTGTGTTATTGTCGAATGCCAATCTGTTTGTTTTCTCTTTGGCATCAACAATGCGCACTTCGTGGCTGACTCCCTCGTCTTTCTTGATAACACGGATATACCAAAAACTTTCGGTGTCATCGATCCAGGTAGGATAGACAGCATCATTAAAAACGATCTCGTCACTGTAAGCGCCCCGTAATAGGTGCTTTGCTCGCTCGTAGCGAGCTTGCATTGTTTGGGGCGTTTCTTGTTGTGATAGAACCTGATCGGTCATTATGGTTTTCCTTTTCATTGTGGTGGTTAATTCATCATTTTTTCAGTGCGGTTTGATAATGGACTGTTACTCTCAAACAAAACTCAATCTAAGCTCAAACTAAGAGACTTGGTACCAAGTATATTGACTCTATATTTGGCATTTAGATCATGGCCTTGAATCTTGTGTGCAACATGTTTGATGGGACGACTCAATAAACGCCGGTGACGAGAGAACATTTATTGAGCCGTCTGTTAGTGAGCGGCTTAGTATTGAACGGCTAGGAGAGATCTAAAAGTCGTAGCTCACCTTAACACCCAGTCTTCGGGGCACGGCACGAATGCCTAGAGTGTTATCTCCACTTCCTCCAGTATCGATACGGATATCATCGTTGCCCATCAAATTAGTCCCGTAAAACGTCAGATTCCACTGATTTATCGTCATCCCAACATGCATACTGGCATCAACATAATCCCCAGAAAAAGGTAACGAAAAAAAGCTTTCCCCAGAGGGATAGTCGCCAACATAACTGATATCGGTGCGGATAAAGCCAGAATAGCTATTCAGCATAAAGTTGTACTGAACCCCCGCGATTGCATTGGTGCGAGGCGCATAGATAAGGCGCTCGCCCTCAACGATGGGAGGCCGAGTGTTTGTTCTTTCAGTATCCATGTAAGAGGCGGAGAGACTGAACTGCCAGGCATCTAAAAGATAAGTCGCGTCGACTTCAATGCCTTGTGATTGAGCGTTGCCAATATTATTGACAATTCCAATGGTCCCGGGACATGCGTCGGAGGTATTAGCAATCACAGTGGGAAGATTGTCCCAATCGGTTTTGAACACGGCGGTATTCACCGCCAGCCGATTGTCAAGCAAAGACAGCTTTAGCCCCAATTCCAGATTAGCGGTGGTATCGGATTCTATGCGAGGCGTTAACACGCCGTCGGTGAAATCCAGTTTCCCATCGTTGTCCACATCACATAGCGCTGAGTTAGGCAGTGCTTGTCCTCGGCCCAAGCGAAACCCTTCAGACCACTGGCCATAAATTAAGGTGTTTTCATTGGGGGTAAAGGCAAGATTGGCTTTATAGATGTTGTCGCTCTCGCTAACATCCTGCGGCAAGCTGACATCAGGATTAAATAGTAGATTGCCGTTAGGGGTGTTCTCATCAAGACGATCATATTGGAAGTGGCGCCCCCCAAGCGTTAGTAGCCATTCGTCGTTAAACTGGTAAGAAATCTCACCAAAAAAAGCTTTGTGCTCATAAGTTAAATCCGTTGATGCATCATAAAGCCTTTCCGCTCCAAACGGGTTTGCTGTGAGATTGCCGATCCAATCGATGACTTCAACGCCATTAAGCTCTGCTTTTTCGTAAAATACGCCTACCAGATACTCCCATTGACCATTTAAATCAGAGACTAACCGAATTTCTTGGGTTTTCAGATTTGTGTCTTGCAACAGCCTATCCTCCGCTGGACCGAAAAAGGCATCTTGGTTCGTTGGGAAAAAGTTCAATAAATAATCGCTTTCATTATTGAGTAGCGAGGAGGAGGATAAGAGGGTTGCCCAACCGAAATCATATTCGATGACTAAATTGCTGTATTCCAGATCGGTGGTGGCGGTTGACGGCGTATTGAGGTAACTGGTCTGATAGCCCGACATCGATGTTAATGACTCGGATGTCTGATCGACATCATTTTTTTGCACACCGTAGATTGCCGTCACCTTCAACTCTTCTGTGGGCTGCCACAGTAGGCTTGCTCGAACACCTTCATTGGTACTGCTGTTGGCGTCGTCTTTAACAATCGCTGTCGCGCCAGTAGCGGCAGCAATAGCGTCTTCACTGGGAGAGCTGACAATATCAATGTAGCCCGCCTCCTTAAACTGATAGGCGGTTATACGCAGTGCCAGCTGGTCTTCAATCAAAGGAATATTCACCGCAGTGGTGAGGGAATGATTGTTATCGTCAGATTCATCTTGGGTACTGAAATCGCCCTTCAAGCTGCCGCCCATCTCACTCAGGTTAGGCGCCATTGGAATGGTTCGTATCAGGCCACCCAATGAATTACTGCCAAACAGTGTACCCTGGGGCCCCTTAAGTACTTCGATTCGCTCTATATCCACCAAGGCAACATCAAACGCAGCTAAGGCACTGGATACCGGTATCTCACCTAAATAGGCACTGGCGGTGCCTTGCGGGTCACGTCGACCTAAAGATAAACCCCGTAAGATGATTTTTTTATCTGTGGCATTGAATTCGATAAATGACGCACCAGGAATCGTAGCCAGATAATCATTCATATCCACCAAACCACGTTTCTCGATGGTGTCTTCAGTTAATAAACTCAACGCGATGGCTGTTTCTTGCAGCGTCGATTCACGCTTTGTTGCGGTAACAATAATTTCTTCAATTTGGGTTTGTTGAGCTGCGGCCTTTTCGTTGTCCGCATCATCCTGCGCCATCACACCCTGAGTAACCGCCCCAGTTGCAAAAAACGCAATGAGTGTTGCCAGTAAACTTTTCTTTGATTTGATATTCATCTTTTCCTTCCCCTTACCGTTTTGATTTAGGTCGTTGCGTGAAATCGTAATGACTCCACTGTCTGTAAGGGCACCGGTGAGACCGGTGTTTTTAAGCATGATGACAAGCGCGTCTTGAATGCTGTACATCCCGTTGATGGGGTTTGCATTTAGTTCAAGTACTTCACGCACTTGATCGTAGGGGAAAAGTAAGAAGACGTTTGCTTGGGTTGCGAGTGTATCGAGCGCTTTGTCGACAGGTTGCTGAGGAATATCAAAGTGTTGCTCCCTGGGCAGGTCTGTCGCGCTACCGCCAGTCGGCGAGCCGGTTAAGGCTGCAACGAGAAGTACGCGCACAATACATTTGCCAATCTCTTCCTTTTTCACATACGACCTAATCACGCTGCTTACAAACACGTTGAGTATTTGTCGCGGTGGCCTTACGGGGGAGATGACTAGCCAGTGAAAAAAATCCTCAGGGGTTTTCATAAAAAGTTGGGTTCCCTCCGGGGTGTCTTTCTATGGGGATCTGTTGCGATCTGCTACGGTCGCTGGGCGCATTTTTAATCGGAACAGTATTTTTTCGACTTAAATTTAGTCTAGTCCAATTTGTTTTTGTTGGGTTATTAACTGCGTGACGCTGCGTTGAACCCGCATTGCAGTTTGCAAAATGCGGGTGGGTGTTGGCTGGCACGGTGGGAGATTAACTAGTGCTTGTTCTTGGCTGCGGCGATCTGCACGACGTTGTTGTCGAGGCGGGTTACCTGTAATCCAAAGCTTGTTTCTAGGGCTTGGAGCATTTTTTCTGTTTCGCCGACTTTGAAGAATCCGCCTATCCGCATATCGCGAATCTCTGGGTCGGTGATGACGATGGAGAGGCCTGAGTAGCGACTTACTTCTGCGACTACCTCTTGCAGTGGGTCGCCGGAGAAGCGAATAAGCCCTTGATGCCAGGCGAGCTTTTGCACGATGGCGGGGGCGTCGACGGTTTCAATGGCTTCGATGGTTCTGCTGGCGTGGTTGAGGGTGACGTTTTGGCCGGCGGTGACTCGGGCGAGGGGTTTTATCGTGGGCATTGTAGGAATATTTGTAGCGATGTTTGTGGCGACGGTTGCTGTTGGCTGACCGCTGGCTGTTAGCTGTTGGTTGGCTGAGGGTTCTCTGGACGATGTTTTATCGGCGCTGGGTTCAATTGCGCTGGGTTCAATTGCGCTAAGCTCAATGGTGCCTTCGGTTACGGTAACTTCGAGTTGTTCAGGTTTTAGATAGACTGAAAATGCAGTGCCGACGGCGCGAACAATGCCCTGCCCTGCATAAACATTGAAGGGCTTTAGTTTGTCTGGCATCACGTCAAAGTGCGCTTGGCCTTTGGTTAGGGTGATATTGCGCGCTCCACTGGTGTAGTCGACGGTGAGTTGGCTGTTGGTGTTGAGCAGTACGCTGGAGCCGTCGCTGAGGGTGATGCGCTGCTGTTCGCCTATGCCGGTGCTGTAGGTGCTGTGGTCGCCAGTCAGGAGTGGGACGATAAATACGGCGAGTGTGATGGCGGCGGCGCTGGCGAACAGGGGCAGTTTCCAGGGGATGAGTTGCCGTTTGATGGTGGTGAGCAGTGCGGTGAAGAAGGTGCGCGATGCGGTGGCGGGCGTTTCTTCGGTGACGGCGAGTTCGGTGAGCACGTTGAGGTCTTGCCAGAGTTGGGCGAGGCGGCGCATTTCCGCTTTGTGGGCGGGGCTTTGGGCCATCCACGCGCGAAATTGAGCGAGTTCGTGACTGCTGGGTTCGCCATTCAGTTTGGCGATCCAGAGGCAGGCTTGTTGATGTAGGGTGTTGGCTGAGTTGCTCATTATTCGCGACCTCGCACTTTTTGCTCAACGGCTGTGCCGGTTAGTGGCACGTCTTGCTCTTGTGGATCGACTCTTTGCATGTAGGCGCTGCATACTTCTAGTCCTTTGGCGACGTGTTTTTCCACGGCGCTGGCGGAGATATCAAGCTGTGCTGAAATCTCTTTGTGGGAGAGTCCGTACACTTTGGCCATTAGAAATATGCGTCTACAACGCGGGGTCATTTCTAAGGCGGACTGGCAAAAAATGCCGAGCTTTTCTCGCGCTATTGCATAGTCTTCGACAGAGGCTTCGTCATTGATGATCTCTAGGCCGTCATAATCCTCAACATAATTTATGATTTGCTGCGATTTTTTTGTCAATTCTGTTAACGCTGCATTTCTGGCAACGCGAAATAGGAATGCTTTGGGTTGATGAATTTTCTGTTTTTTCTCGGCGGAGAAGGCTTTTAGGTAGGTTTCTTGGACAACATCTTCAATATCTTGTGGGCGCGAGAGAAAGCGCGACAAAAAACGCTTGAGAAATGTTTCATGCTTTATAAATGCCTCGGTGACAGACTGCGATAAATCTGTGGTCTGATGGGGCTTTTGCTTTTCCATAATTCTTCCATACCAACCGCCACCTCTAGAATTAGAGACGCTATTGTGTATGAGTGTAGACTATGGTTTTGTCGCTTGAGGGCTGAGTAAACGGGTGTTTTCTCAGCCCTTACACGTTGGGGCGTGCTCGCCGGTGCGGGGCGCGCCGATTGAGCCAGCGGTGTTACTTGATGCTGTAGGCAGTCAGGGAGCCGTCGTTGGCTTGAACAATAAGTTGATCGCCAACACTGAGCATGGGCGCACTGACGCCACTGCCGTCGACATTTGTGCGGGCAACAAAGTGGCCATCAACGGGGTCGAGCACGTGCAGGTATCCCTCGGCATCGGCGACGGCAACGTAGCCACCCAATTTGGCGGGGCCGGTAATGCGACGCAAGAAGAGTTGTTCGTTACTCCAGATAGGCTGGCCGCTGCCGGCGCGGAAGGCGCGCACTGTGCTGTCGGCTTCGCTGACGTAGACTTGTTCGAGGCTGCTGGCGGGTGCGTGATGCGAGGAGCTGTCTTGGAACCACAAGCTTCTGCCGGTGCCGCGAGATAACGCGCCGATGCGACCTTGGTAGCTGACGGCGTAAATAACGTCTCCCACGAGGAGTGGTGTTCCGTCGATATCAACCATGCGCTCGAGGTCGGTTCGCCCTTTGGGTAGGGCGAGGCGCGATTCCCATATAAGGGATCCGTTCTCTGGGTTGAAGGCGATTAGTTTTCCGGAATCAAAACCGACGAGCACCATTTTGCTGGTGACAACGGGGACGCTGCTGCCGCGCACAGTTAAGAGGGGTGGTTCGTCTTCGTGCTGCCAGACGGCTGAGCCATCGGCGGCGTTGAGGGCGAACAGTTTATTGTCGATGGTTTGTACAACAACAATGTCGCCGTTGCTTTGCGGGCTGGCGAGTATTTCTGCATTGACGTTGGCGGTCCACTGCACTGCGCCGGTGTCGGCACTGAGTGCGTAGACTTGACCTTCGATGGATCCAACCATGACGAGGCCTGCGCCGTAGCCAACTCCTCCAGAAATGGGGCTGTCGAGGTCGGTGCTCCAGCGGCGCTTTCCGCTGCTGAGGTCGATGGCGGTGACGGTGCCTTCATGGTCTGCCGCAAAAATAGTGCTGTCGCTGGCGGACGGTTGCAGGCTGTCCCAAAACTTTTTATTGCCTGAGCCTATGTTTACTGACCACTGCTTTTTGAGGCTTGCCTCTTCCTGAAACTTGACCAGCTCTGCTGGTTGCAGTTCAACGGCATCGTCATCACCAAATAGACTACAACCTGATATCAGTAATGCGGCGAGCAATAAACTTAACTTTTTCATGGCGTTTCTTCCTATTGGTCGGTGACGGCCTGGTCGACTTCTGTGTCTGGCGCGGGGGCTTCAGGCGCTGGCTGAACTTGGCCAATTTTCAACTGCAATAAGGCTCTTGCTGTGCTGTTTTGCATGGCGATATCTGCCATGGCGGCTTCATAGGCGGTAAATGCGGCGGCCTGATTACCTTGTTGCAGGTAAAAATCGCCTTTGGCTTCGTTGTATTGCGATGCCATTTCGCCAGCGTCTTTGCCCTGTACCATTTGCAATGCGATGTCGAGGTTGCCGCGCGCGGCTTCTACTCGGGCTAAACGCAGACGTGCGATGGCGGTGCTAGCTTTGTCGTCGGCGGCGTCGAGGGCCCACTGCAGTTCGGCTGCGGCGGTGTCGAGGTCACCGTTTTGGACGGCAATTTTTGCTTTGATCAAGGCGGCATAGTAGGCGTACTGCGAACTGCCGTAGTTTTGCTTGATCGCATCGGCCATGTTGTTAACGGCTGTCTGTTGGCCGGCGCTAAGCGAATCTGTTTCATCGGCGGCTACAACGATGTCGAGCATTTCTTGGTAGGCATTTGAGGCGGCTTCTGCCTGTTCTTCAGCATGCCCTGTCCATGATTGCCAGCCAAAATAGCCGCCAGCAACTAAGACGACACCCAGAAGAGTTTGCTTGCCATTATCTGCCCACCAGCTCTTGAGAGCTTCAATTTGCTCTTCTTCGGTAATGTGATCTGCCACAGTTATTCCTCAATCAGTCGGTCGTTATTAATGTTGTTAAGTAGTCGGCCAGCTGCTCTTGGCCAACGGTTTCTTGCGCTTTGTCTTGGCGCAATAATTTCACGCCAACGGTTTTATTGGCGGCTTCATCGTCGCCGAGAATCAGCGCTACGGCGGCACCACTTTTGTCCGCCTTTTTCATTTGCGATTTAAAACTACCACCACCGCAGTTGGTTTGCAGACGAATGGTGGGACATGCTGTGCGCAATTTTTCAGCAAGCACCAGCGTGTGGCTGTCGACATTACCCACCGCCACGAGGTACACGTCTACGGTTTGGCCGACACTATCAGGGACAACGCCTAACTCGTCAAGCAACAGCACCAGTCTTTCGACACCCATGGCAAAACCAACTGCTGGGCAGGCTTTGCCGCCGAGTTGTTCGACCAGTCCGTCGTAGCGGCCACCGGCACAGACGGTGCCTTGGGCGCCGAGGTGTGTGGTTACCCACTCGAAAACGGTTTTGGAGTAGTAGTCGAGTCCTCTGACGAGGCGCGGATTAATCTGATAATCAATGCCGACGGCATCAAGTTTGTCGCGCAGTTGCTGAAAGTGCGCTTTGGCGTCGCTATTGATGTAGTCTTCGAGACTTGGGGCGTCATTGAGCAGCGCTTGGGTGTTGGCATTTTTGCTGTCGAGGATGCGCATGGGGTTGGTGTGCAGTCGACGCTGGCTGTCTTCATCGAGCTGATCGTGCCGGGCGCTGAGATAGTCAACCAGCGCGAGGCGGTAGTTGGCGCGATCGTCGGCGCTGCCGAGGGAGTTAATTTGCAGGGTGACGGCGTGGTCTATTTTGAGTGTTTTCCACAGCCGTGCGGTGAGCATCAGCAACTCGGCATCAATGTCTGGACCGTCGAGCCCAAAGGCTTCAACGCCGACTTGATGAAATTGGCGCAGGCGCCCTTTCTGAGGCCTTTCGTGGCGAAACATGGGGCCTGTATACCAGAGGCGCTGGATTTGATTGTGCAGTAGTCCGTTCTCGTTGCAGGCGCGCACGCAACCGGCGGTGCCTTCTGGTCGCAGGCTGAGCATATCGCCGTTGCGATCGGCGAAGGTGTACATTTCTTTTTCGACGATGTCGGTGGCTTCGCCAACAGAGCGTTTAAACAGTTCAGTTTGCTCGAGCACAGGGAAGCGGATTTCGCTGTAACTGTAGCGGGCAAGCACGTTGGCAACGGTTTTTTCGAGGTATTGCCAGGTGGCTGATTGCTCAGGCAAGAGATCGTTCATGCCGCGAATAGATTGGATTTTCATAGGCCTAACAATACTCGTTTACGCTTTGGCGATTAAATTTTCTGCGTCTCTTGCAAGCTGCGCTTCTTTGGCGGCGGCTTTGGCGCGAATTTGTCTGACCAGCTCATCAACTAAATTTTCGTTGCCAATTTTATTGCTGGGTTTGCCGTCGATATAGACTAAGTTGGCTGGGGTGCCGCCGGTGAGTCCGAAGTCTGACTCTTTGGCTTCGCCGGGGCCGTTGACGATGCATCCAATAATAGAGACGTCCATGGGCACGGTGATGTCTTCAAGACGGCTTTCGAGTTCGTTGACCGTTTTAATCACATCAAAGTTTTGCCGTGAACAGCTTGGACAGGCGATAAAGTTGATGCCTTTACTGCGCAGGCGCAGGCTGCGCAGCATGTCCCACGCCACTTTGGCCTCTTCGGCGGGATCTGCTGCGAGGGAGATGCGCACTGTGTCACCAATGCCGTCGAGCAACAATGCGCCGAGGCCAATGGCTGACTTGACGGTGCCAGAACGCAGGCCGCCGGCTTCGGTGATGCCTAGGTGCAGCGGCTGTTCAATGCGTTTTGCAAGGTCGCGATAGGCAGCGACGGCCATAAAGATGTCGGAGGCTTTGACGCTGACTTTAAAGTTTTGGAAGTCGTATTTGTCGAGCAGTTCAACGTTGCGCATGGCAGATTCCACCATGGCTTCGGCGGTGGGCTCGCTGTATTTGCGCAATAAATCTTTGCCCAGCGATCCGGCGTTGACGCCAATGCGAATGGGTATATTGAGATCTCGGGCTTTGGCGATAACTTCGCGCAGGCGGCTCTCTCTGGAAATATTACCGGGGTTAATGCGCAGGCAATCTACACCTAAATCGGCAACACGCAGGGCGATTTTGTGGTCGAAGTGAATGTCGGCAACGAGTGGAACGCTGACCTGACGACGAATTTCGCCAAAGGCTTCGGCTTCGGCCATTGAGGGAACGGACACTCTGACAATATCGGCGCCAGCAGCTTGTATGCGTTTGATCTGCGCGACCGTGGCCGCGACATCCGCAGTGTTCGTATTGGTCATGCTCTGCACCGAGATTGGGGCATCACCACCGACTGGAACGTTGCCAACCATTATCTGACGCGACTTGCGTCGCACGATGGGCGTTTCGCTGAACACTATTTACACTCCGCTAAAAGCTTTTGTTAAATTACTTTTTTAACCACTTTTGATACTGTACATTTTCTGGCGAGTTGGGAAACAAATTTTTCAGTTTTAACCCTTCGCTGGAGGCATTGTCGCGGTTGCCAAAATGGTTTTCCAGTCTTACTGACAACCATAAACTCTGTGCCGTGGGCTCACTCATCTGCTTAAAGCGATCGAGGGCCATCCTGCTCAGCGCGTAGTCCTTTTGCTGAAAATATATTTCTGCCGCTTCTAAATACGGGGGCGAGAATCCTGCGGCAAGTTGTGTTGCCTTCTCAAAGGATTCTAGCGCGGCGGCGCGCTCTTTTAACCTGTTTTGCGCGAGCCCAAGGATATAAAACGCCTGAGGCCGTCGGTCATAATTCAGGTCTTGACTGACTTTCTCCATCTCGTCGCGGGCTTCACTAAAGCGCCCTTGATTAAACAGAAAGGCAGCAAAATTATAGCGCGCCATGGTGTAACTTTTGTCGCTTGCCAAGGCTTTTTTGTAGTGTTGTTCGGCAAGTTTAAATTCTTGTTCAGTCTGATAAAGCAGTGCATACGCGCTGTACAGTTCTGCCGAGTGCGGTTTTTTTCTCGCTGCTTTTTCCAAATGAACGCGCGCTAAATCACGATCGTTTGTACCAATATATTTAAGCGCAAGCTTAATGTGTTGGTGGTATGCACTTTCTTGATCGACGGTACTCCGCGACTGTGTGCTGGCGCAGCCCGACGTTATTACAACCGCCACTAAAAACGCGACTTTGATAAAACGACTTACTATCGTTACTGTCTTTTTCATCTTTCCCTCTCCATGGCGCCGTTTCACGTGCAACGGCTGTTCCTTTTATTGCGTTGCTATCCGACTATTTTGACCACCTGCTCTTCGTCAAGACGCTTTTTGTAGCGCTCTTGCCGCTTGGTGCGGTCGTTTACTTCGCCGGCCAATTGACCACAGGCGGCAGCAATATCGTCGCCGCGGGTGGTGCGTACGGTTACAGTGTACCCATCATTGTGCAGAATGTCCCTAAAGCGGTTTAGGGCTACGTTGGTGACGCGCTTGTATTCGGTTCCAGGAAATGGATTGAACGGAATAAGGTTTATTTTGCAGGGTAAATCGCGCAGAAGCACTGACAGTTCTTGGGCGTGCTCGTCGCGATCGTTAACGCGATCCATAAGCGTGTATTCAACGGTGACTTTGCGGCGGTTGTCGGGCATTTTGTCTAAATAGCGTCTGGCGCTGTCGATAAATTCTTGCAGTGAGTACTTGCGATTGATCGGCACTAGCTTGTTGCGCAGCTCGTCATTGGGGGCGTGCAGGGAAATGGCGAGGGATACGTCGGTCACATCACCCAGCTTGTCTAGCTGCGGGACTACGCCGGCTGTGCTGAGGGTGACGCGACGCTTTGACAGGCCGTAGGCGTTGTCATCAAGCATTAAATTCATGGCGTCGACGACGTTGTCGAAGTTCATCAGCGGTTCGCCCATGCCCATCATGACGACGTTGGTTACGCGGCGGTCAACTTGCGGGTCAAACTGGTTGAAGGATTTGGCCGCTATCCAGAGCTGGCCAATAATCTCTGCTGTGGTCAAATCGCGGTTGAAGCCTTGCTTGCCGGTGGCGCAAAAGCTGCAGTCTAGGGCGCATCCGATTTGCGATGATACGCACAGGGTGCCGCGCTCGCGCTCGGGTATGTACACCATTTCGATGCAGCTGCCGCCGTCAACGCGGATCAACCATTTGCGGGTGCCGTCGACGGAGTCTTGGCAGCTGACCACTTCGGGCAGGACCACTTCAGCCACGTCGGCGAGAGTGGCGCGCAAGCCTTTGGAGATGTTGGTCATCTCATTGATGTCGACAACACCGAGTTGGTGTATCCACTTGAGAATTTGCGTGCCGCGGAAACGTTTCTCGCCAAGGGACTCTAAAAAGTCGCCCAGACGGGAAGCAGAAAGCCCCAAAAGGTTAGTTTTCTCCTTTCGGGGCTGTTCGTCGATGGCAGTTACTTCTACTTCTTGGGACATAAAAGTCCTGTTCTCTCTGTTACTCGCTCTCGCAATAAGAACGAGCCGCCTTTAGCGAGGGCAAATCTCGCTGTCAGCAAAAAAGTATGCAATTTCGCGGGCTGCAGATTGTGCTGAGTCTGAGCCGTGCGCTGCGTTGGCGTCAATTGACGTGGCGAAATCTGCGCGGATGGTGCCTGGAGCAGCTTCTTTTGGGTTAGTTGCGCCCATCAGATCGCGGTTGGCTAGGATGGCGTTTTCGCCTTCCAGCACTTGAACAGACACTGGGCCTGAAGTCATGAAGCTAACGAGGTCATTGAAGAAGCCGCGCTCGCGGTGTTCAGCGTAAAAACCTTCTGCTTGTTCGCGTGTCAGGTGCTGCATTTTACAGGCGACAATTTTCAGTCCGGCGTTTTCAAATCGGCTGAGAATCTGACCAACTACATTTTTTGCTACTGCGTCAGGCTTGATGATGGATAGTGTGCGTTCAGTCGCCATGAAAAATTCTCCGAATTTGAATAATCAGTTCTTAAAAAAATAGCCCATTAGGGCGGAAAGCGCGGATTCTACCTGCCTGCGGGTGTGGTCACAATAGGTTTTTTGCCGGACCGGCCCTTAGGCGACAAGTAGGCGCTGAAATTTATCTAATGAGACTGGCATACTAAAGTGGGCACCCTGATATTTCTCGCAGCCGAGGCTCCGCAAAATCTCAAGAACTTCACGTTTTTCAACACCTTCGGCGACAACATCTAAGCCGTAGTGGTGGGCTACCATCATGATCGCTTCGACGAGCCCCAAGGTTTCTTTGTCGGTGTTGAGGTGGGTAATAAATTCACGATCTATTTTTAAAATATCCAGAGGCAGTCGCTTGAGATAAATCATGGATGAATAGCCGCTGCCAAAGTCGTCAATGGCAAAGCGGGTACCCATATCGCGAATTTTTTTCATTTTGTCGACGACTGATTCGAAATCGTCAATCAATAAATTTTCAGTGACTTCAAGGGTGAGCATGTCTGGTCGAATATCGTAGCTTTTTAGGCTGTGCTCAAGGGACTTGATGAGGTGCGGGTCGTGGAATTGCTTGGGGCTAATATTGACCGCCATTTGCATGTTGTCGTGCCAGATGCCGCGGTCGAGCATATTGCGTAAGTATTCACAGGCGGTGCGTATAACCCATAGGCCGACGTCGACAATCATGCCGGAAGATTCGAGGATGGGAATAAAGTCGACGGGACTGCGTCCTTCGCCGGAGTGGATCCAGCGCAGCAGTACTTCGCCACCCACCACCTCGCCGCTGTGGGTCGATACTTGCGGTTGCACATAGAGGTCGAACTCTTGGTTGGCAACGGCTTTGCGCAGGCTCGATTGCATGTTGATGCGCTGCCGCGCCTGGCGGGTGATTTGCGCGTCGAATAATACGACGGTGTCGCGGCCGCGGCGCTTGGCTTCGAACATTGCGCTCTCGACTTGCTGCATGGCTTCGTCGGCGTTGCCAATGGCGTGGTTGTCGCCGTAGTAGATGGCGGCGTAGAGCACTGCGATGCCGACGCTGGCTGTGACAATCACTTCGCCGCTTTCGGTGAAGAATGGCCGGGTAATTACGCAGCGAATTTCATTGGCGAGGGCGAGACTGGCTTCCCGCGCCTGCTCTGCACTGTCGGCGATATCTTCAATAAAGAGGAGGAATGAGTCTCCGGCTACCTGCTCTATTTGCATTGTGGGGCTGCAGAGGCCGCGCAGTGTGTCGGCCACGCGTTCGAGAATTTGATTGCCGACCTGTTTGCCGAGGGACTCGTTAATGGAGTTGAAGTGGTCGAGATCAATCAGCATCAGTGCGCCACAGGCCATGCCGTCTTGGGTGTCGAGAAGATATTGACTGATACTGTTGCGCAGATGTTGGCTGACAGGCAGTACGGCAATAATGTCGCTGGGGTTGTCGCGCTCTTTTTTGTCAGGCTGTTTTTGGCCTAGCTCTTTATAGCCTAGCTCTTTATAGCCTAGCTCGTCTTGGCCTAGCTCCTCTTGGCCTAGCTCCCATTGGCCACTCTCTTTTTGAGCGCTTTCGATAAAAGCCGGCGGCGCGGTTTCAATGCTGATTGCGGGCTGTTCGGCGGGCAGCACGGGCTGTTCAAGCGCTTGAGCGGGCGCTGCGGCCATTTCTGGGGTGGCCATGGGGCTGCTGTGAAACTCTTGGGTGATCATGCTCGCGAGGGAGGGCAGTGGGTAGAGGGTCAAGCTGATAATGCTGTTGTCGTGGGCAAGATCTCCCACTGAGACGACAATTTCATCCTGCTCTACACCATTTTCGGCGCGCCAGAGAATGCCACTGAGCTTTTCTTGCTGAATTTTGCGGACGACTTGGGTGAGTTGCTGGAGAACCTCTGGGCGCTGCTCTTGGTCTTCGGCGATGGCTGTGCCAATGATTTGCGCGCGCTCGCAGTTGAGAATAGTGGCGGCGCGACTGTTGGCGTCAATGCAGACTCCGTAGGCAAACAGCAATGTGCCGAAAGGGGCGGTGTCGAGGACCTTTTTATACAGCTGATTTTTGTCTGGCATCCTTTGCTCAAATCTGGCCGCTCGCGCAGCTGTCCGTTTTTTTAGTCTGTCTATCTCGTCTGTCTAGTCTATCTCGTCTATCCAAGCCATTTGGATCGCTTCGAGAATTTTCTCGCCACAGCGGTCGGCTGCGTCATCGAATCCGTCGAGGGCCATCACCCATTTGTGTAAATCAACAAAATTAACGTACTGTGGATCTACGTCTGGATGGGTCTCGGCAAGTTCAATGGCGATGTCCAATGTGTCGGTCCACTTTAGCATAGCCTAATACTCCATTTTCTGCTGTTTTCAATCGGTCGTCTGCGGGGCTTTAGTGCTTCTCAGAGACCATGTTAATTGTGTACTTGGGCAATTCCACGACAAGGTCGACGTCGCCCGGTATAACTTGGCAGCTGAGACGCGAGTCGGGATCGACGCCCCATGCCATATCGAGATAATCTTCCTCTAAATCATCTGCTTCTGGCAAGAGCGCAAAGCCCTCTCGCACATGAATATGGCAGGTGGTGCAGGCACAGGACATCTCACAGGCGTGTTCGATCTCTATACCGTTTCTAAGGGCCGCTTGGCAGACGCTCTCGCCGGGGTTGGATTCAATGACTGCGCCGGTTGGGCAGAAATCTTCATGGGGTAAAAAAACTATGCGCGCCATTATAAATTTGTCTCCACGTCGTCAAGACTTTGTCCAGCCAATGCACTTTTGATGCTGGCGTTCATGCGGCGGGCGGCGAACTCTTCACTCGCTTTGCCGACCGATTCAATTTGCCGTGCGATTACACGGTGTTCTCTGCTGTTTGCGAGCACGTCTTGCAGCTCTTTGATGGCTACTTCGAGGCACTGATACTCTGCCGGCTCGAGCAGCGCGCGACCATCTTTTTCCAGCGCGGCATGTAAGTCGACGATCATGCGCTCAGCTTCTACTTGCTGCTCACGCAAGGCGCGTGCCTGCATGTCTTCACGTGCGTGACTAAATGATGCCTGCAGCATGTCGGTGATTTCGTTTTCTTTGAGGCCGTAGGACGGTTTTACTTCAATGCGCGACTCAACACCACTGACCATTTCTTTGGCAGTGACGCTCAACAGCCCATCCGCATCGACTTGATAGGTGACACGAATTTTCGCTGCGCCGGCAACCATCGGGGGAATGCCTCGCAGTTCAAAGCGCGCAAGCGAGCGGCAGTCGTCGGCCAGTTCGCGCTCTCCCTGTAAAATATGCACAGCCATGGCTGTTTGACCATCTTTGAAGGTGGTGAATTCTTGCGCCTTGGAGACGGGAATGGTGGTATTGCGATGAATAATTTTTTCGATTAAACCGCCCATGGTTTCGATGCCGAGGGAGAGCGGAATAACATCGAGCAGCAACATGTCGTCGGCGGATTTATTGCCCACAAGAACGTCGGCTTGCAGGGCTGCGCCCATCGCGACAACGAGGTCGGGGTCAAGACTGGTGTGGGGTGTGCGACCGAACAACTGTTCGACTTTTTCGCGAACTCGCGGGGTGCGGGTTGAGCCGCCGACTAGGACTACATCGTGCACTTGATCGAGGCTAACACCGGCGTCGCGCAGGGCTTTTTTCGAGGCGCGCAGGGTTTTTTCTATCATTGGGTCGATCAGGGTGTTGAGCATTTCGCGGGTTAAGACGGACTGCCAATCCAGCAGTTCGAGTTCGACGCTGTCGACATCGGTCAGTTCTTCTTTGGCGAATTTTGCCATTTCTAACAACACGCGCTGCTCAGTGGGATCGAGGGACTCATCTAAACCCACTTGCTGTCGAATCCACTCGGCGATGGTGCGGTCGAAATCGTCACCCCCTAAGGCGGAATCACCCCCGGTCGCGAGAACTTCGAAGACGCCTCGCGACAGACGCAGGATGGAGATATCAAAGGTTCCCCCACCGAGGTCGTAAACTGCAATGGTGCCCTCTTCGGCTTGGTCGAGACCGTAGGCGATGGCTGCTGCGGTTGGTTCGTTGAGCAGGCGCAGTACTTTGATACCGGCTAAGGTCGCTGCGTCTTTGGTTGCTTGACGCTGTGCATCGTCAAAATACGCGGGCACGGTGATAACGGCTCCGTCAAGTCGGCCGCCTAGACCCAGCTCGGCGCGGTCGCTCAGTTTGCGCAGTATTTCCGCCGACACTTGAATAGGGCTGACGGCGCCGGCGGCTGTGATAATTTTGGGCATGCCGCCATCATCTTCAGCACAGGTGTAGGGCAGTTGGCTGCCGAGGGTTTTAATATCGTTGATGCCGCGCCCCATCAGGCGCTTGATTGATGACAGCGTGTTGAGCGGATCGGTTGTGCTGTGCTCGGCGGCTTCGTAGCCAATGCAGCTGACGCCCTCTTTCGTGTAGTGCACGACTGAGGGCAAAAGATGGCGGCCCTGCTCGTCGGCTAGGGTTTCGGACATGCCACTGCGCACGGCGGCGACTAATGAATTGGTGGTGCCGAGATCGATGCCCACGGCATTTTTGCGCTGATGCGGCTGGGGCGATTGTCCGGGTTCAGAAATTTGCAGTAGTGCCACGTTTTAATAATCCTCTAGCTCTTCTTGGCGCTGTTCGATTTCATCGAGAAGCTTGGCAAAAAATTGCATCTTTGCCACTGTGTCGAATGCGTCGTTGTATTGGGCGGCGCTGTGCTGCGCCGCAAAATCGTTTTGTAGTTTGAGATAGTTGTCTTGAACTTGGCCGTGCATGCTATCCAGCTCGCTGGCGGCATCGCTGCTGTCACGCAGGTCTGCAAGGGCTTCGCGAAATTCAATTTGCTGCATCAAAAAAGCCCCATCACTGGTGATATGACTCCCTTGGTTGGCATCGATATGAGCAAGTTCTAGTAAATATTGTGCGCGTTTTAGGGGCGACTTTAGACTGTCGTAGGCTTGATTGATGAGTGCGGTGGTTTGCACCGCAAGGCGTTTTTCAGTGTCCCCTTTTGCCGCATAACGGTCTGGGTGAAACTCGCGCTGCAAGTTGCGGTAGCGGGTGTCGAGCAGGGAGCGGTCTATCTGCCAGGTGACGGGCAGGGAGAAAATCTCAAAGAAGTTGTTCGTTTCCAATACCATTGCAGATACAACCAATGTCTCGACCCCAACCTTGAAATTAACGCCCAGCTCAGCGGGAATTGTTATACGTGGAAGCTTTCTCCACATCCACACTCATCTTTGACGTTGGGGTTTTTAAACTCAAAGCCTTCGTTCAGCCCCTCTTTGACGTAGTCGAGTTCAGTGCCGTCGAGGTAGACAAGGCTTTTCGGGTCGATAATTAACTTTACGTCGCCGCACTGAAACACTTCGTCTTCAGCATCAGTGCTGTCGACAAATTCGAGTACGTAAGATAGGCCCGAACAGCCCGTGGTGCGAACACCCAAGCGAATACCGACGCCCTTGGAGCGGTGCGCCAAGTGCTTTATTACGTGCTGCTCGGCAGCGGCTGTCATCGTAATAGCCATGACCTTGTTTAACTCCCTTGTTTTGCTCGGATGTCGCGAACGGCGGCTTTGATAGCATCTTCGGCCAGCACTGAACAGTGGATTTTAACGGGGGGCAGCGCGAGCTCTTCGGCGATCTGGGTATTTTTGATCAGCTCGGCGTCGTCGATATGCTTGCCTTTGACCCATTCGGTCAACAGCGAGCTCGACGCAATGGCTGAACCACAGCCGTACGTTTTGAACTTGGCGTCTTCGATAATCCCTTGGTCGTTGACCTGAATTTGCAGGCGCATAACGTCGCCACAGGCGGGCGCGCCGACCATGCCGGTGCCAACATTTTTTGCGCTGTCGTCTAACTTGCCGACATTGCGTGGATTTTCATAATGGTCAATTACTTTGTTGCTATAAGCCATGGTATGACTCCTAATTAATCTTGCGTGACTTTCAAAAAAGCGCTTAGTGCGCGGCCCACTCTACTTGGCTTAAATCGACACCATCTTTAAACATATCCCACAGCGGCGACAACTCACGCAACTTGGTCACGGCGTGACGTACCTTGAGGATGGCATTATCGATGTCTTCCTCGGTGGTGTAGCGGCCGATGCTGAAGCGAATTGAGCTGTGTGCCATCTCGTCGTTGAGACCCAGTGCGCGCAGTACGTAAGACGGCTCAAGGCTGGCTGAGGTACAGGCGGAACCCGATGATACTGCCAAATCGCGCAGTGCCATGATTAGCGATTCGCCTTCAACGTAGGCAAAACTGATGTTAATGATGCCCGGAACGTGCTGATCTTTGGAGCCATTCAGATAGACTTCTTCCATATCGGAAACACCTTCCCAAAGACGGGTGCGCAGCTTCTCGATGCGCGCTGACTCTTCGGCCAGCACCTCGCCAGCTATGCGGAAGGCTTCTCCCATCGCAGCAATTTGGTGGGTTGGCAAGGTACCTGAACGCATGCCGCGCTCATGACCGCCGCCGTGCATTTGCGCTTCGATACGAACTCGTGGCTTGCGGCGAACATAGAGCGCGCCAATCCCTTTGGGGCCATAAATTTTGTGGGCTGAGAATGACATCATGTCGACTTTCATCGCTTCGACGTCAATCGGTGTTTTGCCGGCGCTCTGCGCAGAATCAACATGGAAGAAGACGCCTTTTTCGCGACAGATTGCGCCGATCGCAGCAATATCGTTGAGGGTGCCGAGTTCGTTATTGACGTGCATGATCGAGACAACTGTGGTGTCTTCACGCAACGCGTCGGCAACCATTTGCGGCTGGACAATGCCGCTTGAATCGGGGTCGAGGTAGGTCACTTCAAACCCTTCACGCTCAAGCTGGCGACAGGTGTCGAGCACTGCTTTGTGCTCTATGCGCGAGGTGATAATGTGCTTGCCTTTGCGCTGATTGAAATGCGCACAGCCTTTAATCGCGAGGTTGTTGCCCTCTGTTGCACCTGAGGTCCAAACAATTTCTCGTGGATCAGCGTTAATCATTTTGGCAACTTGCTCACGGGCGTCTTCAACAGCCGCTTCCGCTTCCCAACCGAACACGTGCGAGCGCGACGCTGGGTTGCCGAAGTGGCCGGTCGGCGTGAGGTACTGCATCATTTTCTCGGCTACCTGAGGATCAACCGGCGTTGTCGCTGCATAATCGAGATAAATTGGAAGACTCATGAATTACTCCAGTATTTAGCAGGCATCTGCCCGCGGACTATCACTTAGTATTAGTAGCTGTTCGACTTGGCGCTGGGCGATATTTTTAATATCGCGTCTTGCCATTAGTTGTGCGAGGGAAATACCGTTCAAAAATCGGTGAATCTCGCCGCTCAACTCGTCCCACAAAGCATGGGTTAAACAAATCTCACCACCCTGGCAGTCGCCTTTGCCCTGGCAGTTGGTGGTATCAACAGACTCATTGACAGCGTCAATAATCTGCGCGATAAAAATAGTGTCACTGTCACGACCAAGACGATATCCGCCTCCGGGGCCGCGCACACTTGAGACTAAATCTGATTGCCTCAATCGAGCAAAAAGCTGCTCAAGGTATGAGAGGGAAATTGACTGGCGCTGCGATATCTCTGCCAATGACACTGGCTTTTCGTCCGCGTGGATGGTGAGATCCAACATCGCGGTTACCGCATATCGTCCTTTGGTGGTCAGTCGCATATCATGCCCCTGTGGTAGCAAGGGCGAAATTATCTAATACCCGACTATTTTAGTCAACTACTTACCCGTATCTAACTATCATCAAACCATGCTGAAAGGCCGCCATTTTTTGCTCAACCTCGCTGTGCGCACATCGCTGCTATTTTCGATCAATCTTACGTTGAACAGCGGTTAATAGACCACGCAGAATGGAAACTTCCATCTCGTCCATTCGCACGCGATTAAATAATCTGCGCATGCGTGTCAGCACTTGCTTGGGGTTTTCTGGGTCATAGAATTTCAACTCGGCCATGGTTGTGGCGAGGTGTTCATGGAAATATTCCAAGTCGGCAGACTTCACCGGTGGTTGGTCCCAGTCAGTTAGGGCGGGCAAATTGCCCTGCTCGTCGGCAAGGCTGGCCATACGCACTTCATAGGCAAGTACCTGAACCGCTGTCGCCAAGTTTAGCGAGCTGTAATCAGGATTAGACGGAATGTGCACATGGTAGTGGCACTTTTGCAGCTCTTCGTTGGTTAGGCCGCGATCTTCGCGCCCAAACAAGAGGGCAGTTTTGTGGGTCGCAGACTCTCTGTAGATTTTTTCACCGCACTCGCGAGGATTGAGCAGCGGCCAGGGGATGCGACGCTCGCGGGCACTGGTGCCGACCACAAGTCCGCAGTCTGCAATGGCTTCGTCTACGGTCTCAACAATGGTGGCGCCGTCGAGAATGTCTCGGGCTGCAGCCGCCCGCCACACAGCGCGGGGGGCGGGATATTCCTTCGGCTCGACAAGATACAATTCGGCCAATCCCATGTTTTTCATTGCCCGCGCTGCACCGCCGATATTACCTGGATGGGTGGTGTTGACGAGTACAATACGAATATTTGCTTGCCGCTCAATTAGGGACACAGAGCACCTCTAAAAAGTCCGATGTTAGTGCCTCCGATGAGGCGCTGCGAAATTGGCCGGCGAGTGTAGCAGAATCGGGGTTCTCTGGTACATTCTCTCTCTGATACAATGCGCGCCCTTTTAGTCAGACTTGGAATAACCACCCTATGCAACCAATGGTCAATATCGCCCTGCGCGCTGCGCGCCAAGCGGGAGAAATGATTGTAAAATCTGCCGATAGCCTCGAATCTGTGCAGGTTGATGAGAAGGGTCGTTACGACTTTGTCACCGAAGTGGACAGACGCTCGGAAGAAACAATCCTCTACCACATTAAGAAAGCCTACCCAGACCACCGGTTTTTATGTGAAGAAAGCGGCGCAAGTGGTAATCCCGACAGCGATGTTGAGTGGATTATTGACCCTCTCGATGGCACCACCAATTTCGTGCGCGGCATACCCCATGTCGCCATATCGATTGGCTGTCGCGTTAAGGGCCGTCTTGAGCATGCAGTGATTGTCGAGCCATTCAAGCACGAAGAATTTACCGCCAGCCGCGGTGATGGCGCACGGTTAAACGGGCGCCGTATTCGCGTATCGGGCCGCGCCAGTGAAGCAGGTGCTCTTTACGCAACGGGTATTCCCTACAGCGATCCATCATTTGCGCGCATGGATGATTACCTAAAGTGTATGCATGAATTCGCGCACAATTCGTCGGGCGTTCGCCGCATGGGTGCCGCCGCGCTTGATCTCGCGTATGTTGCCGCGGGCCGCATGGACTGTTACTGGGAAATGTATTTAAAGCCTTGGGATATGGCAGCGGGTGCCCTCTTGGTGCGGGAAGCTGGCGGTATGGTCAGTGATTTTCAAGGTAACGAGACGTTTTTGGAGAGCGGCCACATTGTTGCCTGCACCCCTAAATTGTTTAAACCCACATTAAAAGTGCTGGCGAAAAACCTCGGCGACTTAAAATAGGGCCGCTGCGATCGTCAATCTGATTGTCGCACTCTAGGAAAACAGCAGTGCCGAGCGCTCAAGGAGCCAGTAGGCACTGCAAACACCCATCGCGTAAACAACCCACTGCGCAAGCGTCGCTTGATGTGTTGCGACCAGTGCAATCTGTTTTTTGGCCACCATCACTAAAACAAGAATTGCCGCTATAAAGCCTAACTGGCCAAGTTCAACGCCGATATTGAAGAACAGCAGCGCTGGCAATTTCATCGCGGTCGGCAAACCTAACTCCTGCAGCACAACGGCAAAACCAAAGCCGTGCAATAACCCAAACACGGTTGAGACGCTGACAGGATAACGCCACGTGAAACTGTCTTTGGCACCGTGGCGCTGGTGTTTAATAATTTCGACCGCTAGCAACAAAATGCTCAGCGCAATAAGCAATTCAACCAACTCCGTCGGCAGACGAAAAATATCTAAGGTGGCAAGACTGAGGGTGATCGAGTGGGCTAAGGTAAAACCGGTTACGGTCAGCAGCAATCGCTTAAATGTGCCGGCAATCATCATAAGACAGAGCACAAATAAAAGGTGATCAGTGCCGGCAAGAATATGCTCAATACCTGCCACCGTGTACTGTTTTGCCACTGCGCTCGCGGATGTTGAGAGAGGGATTTCGATGCTGGTTTGTTCTGGCCCGGAAAATAGTTGCGCGACATCACCTGTGAGTGGTTTGAACACCACCAGCGAACTCAACGCTGGGTTACCGTAACGGTAAATAAGCTCAACTGACAGCGTATTTCCGAGTGCAACAAGATCTGTATCGCAGCGATAAAGGCTGCGGCCAATCAGCCCTGCAGGTCTTCCTCTCGCTTCACCTGAGATGTCGGTGGCAAAGTTGCAGTCGCTATAACGCAGCTCGACGGCAGGCTCCCGCCCCTCTGCCATGACCGGCGGAATTTTCCACTTCACTAAATATTCATTTGCCTGCAACTGGCTGACTTCGACATAAACGGGACGCGCTTCGTCTGCACTAGGAAGTGCAGCAAAGGCCCATAGCATAGCCCCTAAAATGGCAGGCACTACTCTCATTGCACAGGCTCGGTGAGATCGTTGAGTTGATACTTTGTCATCAGATCATCCATCGCCGTGCGCTTGATCTGCAGTTGCTGCTGGCGCTGGGCGTCGGCAAACACTGCCGGGGCAATTTCTTCAAACGCTGGAATGTAGGCGGGCGTATTTTTAACTAACAGAACCACATGCCATCCGTAGGCAGATTGGATAGGTCCCTGCCACTGCTTTTCAGGCTGTAGCGCGAATATTGTTTCTTGGAAATCACGTCCGAAATGACTGTTAATTTCGTCGTCGTCACGGCCAACATAGTTGCGATTGTAGAGAAATCGCTCTCCGTAGCGAGGCGCGTTTTCAAACGGTACTGCCTGCGCATTGAGCTCAGTATAAAGTGTCTCTGCCATCGCCTTAGCTGCGTCAACTGAGCGTTTTTCCGTTGAAATAAAAACGTGGGTAAAGGTTGCCGCGGCAGGTTTTTGATACTCTTGTTGATGCTCTGCAAAATACGCGCGCAAGTCATTTTCTGTCAGGGGCTGCGCTTCGTCGTAAAAGCCTTGAAGCAGATAATCCATTTTCTGAATCACGCGACTGCGAATAATTTGATCGTTTTTGTCGAGGTTGAGGGCGATACCTTCACGAAATAGTGCTTCGTTGCGCCCATAGTCTTCGATCAATCGCTGTCGCTCCTCGGAACTCAGACGATCAAGCGCCGCTTGCGCATCAGCGGGATTAAACATTTTTGCCTGTAACTGCAGAAACTGCAGCAGTACGCTGTTATCAATATCGATGCGGTACTGCTGATAGGCATAGTTATCCGCATTGAACAGCCGCTCGCCACCGAGCAGCAAAACGGCAATCACTAAAAATTGGACAAGAGGTTCTTTCAAGAGGTTCTTCATTGCTTTTTCTGTGCCTTAGCTATTTGATCGACGGCGTTGACTGTAGATGAGGCGGCAAAACTGTACAAGGCGTCACCCGCGCCTTATGACCTGTTCAGACTCGAGTGCAACCCTGTCGCTGCACTCGAGTGCGCTTACTTTACAGCGGCTGATACCAAATGGGCGAGGTGTAGGCCCGCTCTTGGATAACCTTTGGCCCACGTGGTGGGTGGTCAAGTTGCAGGGCAATCGAGTCCAACAGCCCGTTGCGGGGCGTGGGTATCTGTAGCACTCTGGCATAATAAAACGCTGGCTGGTCAGGGTTAAAGTCGGGATCAATCCACTGCGCGCTGAGTTCTGGACTGCCAATAGTGTTGCTGTAGCGGCCTGATTGAAGGTCTACCGTGTTTCCGACAGCGGGCAACTTTCCGTCTGCATCGAGCTGGCGATCATCAGACCAAGCCACATTGTAGACCTGCTCATGCTGTTCGCCATTCGCGTCAACCCATCCTTTGATGATTTGCAATCGATCAAGATTACCATCCAGCGGGTCTTTCACCGCGCGCACTAAAAATGCTGGCGGTTGCTTAAGCGATTCTTGGGCCAATAAATCACCGCCCATGGGCACACCAAATTTGTACCCTATACTGGCAAAGTCATCCGCATTGGCAGCATTTTCTGGAAAGCGCCAACCACCGAACAACTGCACGCGCAGGCGCGGACCTGTCGTGGCGTAGACTTCTTTCCGTCGAAATGCTGCGTAAATCGCTTCACGACTATTTTCGGTTGCCCAGACAGCGGCGAGACCCGATGCCGACATGCTCCACCCGTTTGTGATTGTCTCAGCTGTGCCTCTGGAGTCCTTCGTTTCAGGGGTTGAATCTGTCGCCATTTTTCCCCAGAAATTATTTTCCTCGGCAGCGGCTAATGCTGTGTGCGAGTCGGTTGAGCCAATAAGGCCAAACTTGTAAGGATTGACGCCAATCTTTTGCTCAATGGCCAACCCTCGTTTCAGGGCTGGTCGAATATAATCCGCGGCGGTTGCAACAAATTTTTCCGCCTGTTTCTGAATATAAAAATTGTAGTTTTCGAAGTCAGCAAACTCATCATCGGGCGAAAATTCGCTGCGTGTTTCACTGTCGCCTTTTGTTTGGGTCACTTCGGTTACCGGCTCCCAAAAAGCACGGCGGCGAGCATAGTCAGCCGTCATCTCTTCACCGCGCAGGGTGGTGGTGTCGAACATATAGCCTTTAGAGATATTCGAATTGTGGGGAATCGCTAAAAAGCGTGCGCCGGTGCGCTGCTGGGTATCCTCTAACCACTGCCACAAGTCTTCTGGATACTGGCTTTGATCAGAGCCATAGGGCAGGAACTGACTGGCTTTTTCGGCACCGTCGGGCGTGACCACCACGCGATGTAAGTTGGCTCCAGTTGGAATTGATGACCACTCCCACCCCAAAAACGTGGTAAACACGCCAGGTTCATTGTGCTCTTCCGCAGCGGCAATAATAGCCTGCCAGGCATTAGTAGAGGTCTCGGTAGTGTCGCCAAAAATACCGACACCGGCGATATTATTACTGCTGCTGGCAACAGGATCGCCGTGCCCCTCGTTTTCATCAGGTACCGGTAAAAAGCGTGTAAAGAACTGAAGGCCAGTGCCGTTATTAAGGGCGCGCAACATTAGCTTTTCAGCCACCCATCGTTTTATGTTTCCGTACCAACCAAGGTCTTCATAGACCATGGTCTGGTTGCTCACGGCACGGATAACGCCGAGCATTTCCGCATGATCAGAGACCACCAAAAAGTCGAGTGGGGTGTGAATTTGCACGCGCGCTCTGTTGTACGGATGGATGACGGGCTGCCCCTTTGCCCAGCGATAGGCGGTATCGGGGTCGGCGCTATGATTGTCGTTTAAAAACGCATCAAAGGAGTAGGAGGTGTGCAAATGGGTATCGCCAAAATAGAGCTGGGTGGCTACCTGATCGTTAGTGCCTTGAGCAGTAACAGTGTTGGCAAGCGCTGAGACAGCGATGCACAATACAGTGGCTTTTATCGCATTAAGATTTTTCACGCGTTCGCCTCTTTTTCAAGGGCAGGCAGTCGTCTTCGGGCAAACTCAAGAATGACGATGCTGACAATTTCAATCAAGGTTGAACGAATAGCCGGCTGGGTTAAACCGTCGAGAACGATGTGTATACCGCGACCAAAAAGCACTGCCAACAAAAGGACAGTTGGCACGATTAACCAGGCACTCTTGCCTGAGCGCGATCCATATAGAATAAAAATGGCTGCCGTTAAAAACATACCACCAAGATCGCCGCGAAGTGTTCCTAAGCCGTCTGTGCGACTGGCGACAACGGCGAAGTCTGCTTCCATTCCTGCGGGGTCGAGCATAAAGCCGACGCTACCCAACAGCGCAACTATACCCATAAGAGTCAAAATAACGCGCAGCACTTTATCCAAGATAGTCCCCTTTTCTATTATTATTTTTGTGTTTTTGTGTTTTTGTGTTCGATGGCCATTGCACAACAGGGTTCAGCAGGCCAAAACCATTTTTTTCTCAATTATGCGCTGAATAAACTATCAGGGTCTATAGCCACTGACGTGCACGATTCACTAAAAATGACTAAAGGGTATTTGCTGCGCGAATGTTTTATCTACGGTAGAGTGCTGAAAAATCTTTAGCGACCTTTCTATGCAAACGTTTTCGCGAACCACGGGTATTTCAGTTGTTGTCGCCAACATGGTGGGCACCGGTGTCTTTACCAGCCTAGGCTTTCAGCTGCTTGGAATCCAATCGTATTTTGTGCTGATGATGCTGTGGTTTGTCGGCGGTGTTACTGCGCTCTGTGGTGCCTTGACCTACGCTGAGCTGGGAGCCAATCTGCCGCGTTCAGGGGGCGAATACAATTTTCTGTCGCGGCTCTATCACCCCAGCGCTGGATTTATTTCGGGATGGATCTCAGCCACAGTGGGGTTTGCTGCGCCGGTGGCGCTGGCAGCCATGACTTTCTCCGCGTACCTTTCCGCGGTTTTCCCAGGAATACCCAAGACCTTTTCGGCGGTAATGTTAGTGGTTTTTCTCACCGCGACTCACTGTCTCTCTCGACGCACTAGCAGCGCAATTCAACAGGCTTTTACTGCCTTAAAGGTGCTGTTAATTATTCTCTTCTGTGCGGTTATTTTTATCTGGGGTGAAACGCCTCAAGCTGCCAATTTTCTGCCACAGACTGGCGACGGGGGACGCTTGTTTAGTGGCGCCTTCGCGGTATCGCTTATATACGTCAACTATGCCTACACTGGCTGGAATGCAGCAACCTATGTCACCAGCGAATTAGATAACCCGCAACGCAATTTGCCGATTGTTTTGTTTGTTGGCACAGCAGTGGTAATGATGCTTTACCTCCTGCTTAATTTTACTTTTCTCAGTGCCGCCCCCATTTCGATTTTGGAGGGCAATATCGAGGTAGGCGTAATTGTCGCCGATCATGCTATTGGCGCACATGCAGGCAAGGCCATGGGCGCCGTTCTCGCGCTGCTGCTGGTGTCCACAGTCAGCGCCATGACAATGGCCGGCCCGAGAGTGCTGCAAGTGATCGGCGAGGACTTTAAGGCGTTTGCCCCTCTCGCCCGCAACAACAGCAATGGCGTCCCCAGTCGGGCGATTATTTTCCAAGGCGGTTTGGCTGTGCTGTTTATGCTCAGTGCGACCTTTGAGTCGGTGTTGGTTTTTTCCAGCTTTGTTCTCGGTATTAACACGCTGTTTTCGGTGCTGGGTGTGTTTGTTTTGCGCTGGCGCAATATGAACATCGAAGGGGCTTACAAAACCTTTGCCTACCCTTTTGCGCCACTTATCTATCTGGCGGTCACTCTGTGGACATTGGTCTATGTGCTCATTTCCCGCCCTCAGGAGGGGTGGATTGGTGTTGCAATGATTGGTGTTGGTGCGATCATGTATTATTGTTCCAACAGGACTGAACAGACATCACTTATAAAATAATAACGAGCTCGCCTGACTCGAAAATCACAATGTTAACTGCCGGTGCCACTGGCAGCACCTTCATAATTAGGGGAATAAAATGAAAAGCACTGTATTAGGTTTTGCCGCTCACGACACGTCTGGGCATATGTCTCAGCTAACATTCCAGCGCCGCGCCCTGCGCGATAACGATGTACAAATCGATATCGCCTACTGTGGCATCTGTCACAGCGACCTGCATCAGGTCTGCAACCATTGGGGAAGAGCTACGTACCCAATGGTGCCGGGGCATGAAATTGTTGGCAAAGTGGGCGCCGTGGGCAGTGGGGTTAGCCAATATGCGGTGGGCGACTTGGTCGCCGTCGGCTGTATGGTTGACTCCTGCCAAGCATGCGAACAGTGTGACGTGGGGCAAGAGCAGTACTGCTTGAATCGCTTTACGCAAACCTATGCGGACAAAGACCGTGTTGATGGCAGCCCGACCATGGGCGGTTATTCTCAGAGTATTGTTGTGCGCGATAAGTTCGTCCTGCGCATTCCTCCAAATCTCGATTTAGCCGCAGCGGCTCCCCTGCTGTGCGCAGGTATAACGACATACTCACCCCTCAATCACCACAATGTTGGCCCCGGCAGCAAGGTGGGTGTGATTGGACTCGGTGGGCTTGGACACATGGCGATTAAATTTGCTGTGGCGATGGGCGCTGAAGTCGGTGTATTTACCACGTCACCCTCAAAAATCGAGGAGGCAAAGCGCCTCGGCGCGAGCCAAGTCTTTCTGTCGAGTGACCCTGTGCAAATGAAATCAGCGGTTGGCTATTTCGATATTATTATTGACGCGGCATCGCGCACTCACAATATGAACGCCTACATGATGGCGCTTAAAACAGACGGTCACATGGTGTTGGTCGGACCGATTGGCGTGCTCGAACCTATGCCCAGCGGACTTCTGATAGCGGGCAGGAAATCTCTGAGCGGCTCGGGTATTGGCGGTATTGCGGAAACTCAGAAAATGCTCGACTTTTGTGCAGAAAAAAATATTACCTGCGATATTGAAATGATTAACGTGCAAGACATTAATCAGGCGTTTGAGCGTATGGAAAAGAATGACGTGCACTATCGCTTTGTTATCGATATGGCGTCTCTCCTGTAAGGGAGTGCGTAACGGAATGCATAACGGGGTGCGTAACGGGCTGTGTAACAAGCGTAGAAAGTAGGTAACATGCAAAAAGGCCGAAGTAGAGAGTCTCTCTGCTTCGGCCTTTATTTGCTTCTAGCGCCCTTTTTGGCGTCGATATCTCAGCGGCTAATACCTTTAATTTCCAAGAAATCATCAAACCCAAACTCGCCCCACTCGCGACCATTGCCCGACTGTTTATAGCCGCCAAAGGGTGCCGTGTAGTCTTGCGAGGCGCTGTTGATACCAATCATGCCGGCGCGCAATTGACGTGCAACACGATCCGCGCGCTGTTCGTCACCTGTGCTGAAATACGCAGCCAAACCGTAAGGCGTGTCGTTGGCGATAGCAATTGCTTCCTCCTCGGTGTCGAAGGGAATCATGGTGAGAACGGGGCCGAAAATTTCTTCTCTGGCAATGGTCATCTGGTTGTTGGCGCCAGCAAAAACTGTCGGCTTTACATAGTAGCCGTGGCTAAATCCGTCTGGCTTACCGAGACCGCCAGCAACGAGTTCGGCGCCCTCTTCAATACCTTTAGCAATTAGCGCTTGGACTTTATCAAACTGCATACGGCTCGACAGCGGGCCGATATGGGCGCCCTCTTTGTCCGCATGATCGACCACAACCTGCTCGACAGTGGCTTTGGCAATTTGCACTGCTCGATCGTAGACGGAAGACTCAACCAACATGCGCGATGGCGCATTACAGGACTGACCTGTGTTGCTCATCATATGCAACACACCCCCAGCGACGGCCGTTTCAAGGTCGGCGTCGGCAAAAATAATATTGGGTGATTTACCGCCCAGTTCTTGCGCGACTCGCTTAACCGTATCCGCGGCCGACTTGGCCACAAGAATACCCGCACGGGTAGAACCAGTGAAAGACACCATATCAATATCGGGATGGCTAGACAGCACCGATCCCACGGAGGGGCCGTCACCATTCACCATATTGTAAACACCGGCTGGGAAGCCCGCCTGATGCATCATTTCGCTGAACAGATAGCCAGATATAGGCGCAATCTCACTGGGTTTTAACACCATAGTGCAACCCGTGGCCAGCGCAGGGGCGACCTTGCAGGCAATCTGGTTGATTGGCCAGTTCCACGGCGTAATAAATCCGCAGACGCCGATAGGCTCTTTCACCACTCGGGTGTTGCCGACCTGACGTTCAAATTCGTACGTTTTCAACGCTTCAAGAGCGGTGGCAATATGTCCGCGACCACAATCGGCCTGAGCGGCGGTCGAAAACGAAATCGGCGCGCCCATCTCCATGGAAATAGCCAATGCCATTTCGTCGTAGCGTTCAGTATAAATCTGCAGTAGCTTCTCCAGCAGCGCTACGCGCTCTGCAACGGAGGTTTGCGAGAAGTGAGGGAAGGCGGCCTTGGCGGCGGCGATGGCACGCTCAACATCTGCGGCAGTCCCCAACGATATGGTTGCCACCAGCTCTTCTGTGGCTGGATTTTCTACGGCAAGGTCGTGCGCTTGAAGGGGCGCAACCCACTGACCGTTGATATAAAACTGGCGTAAATCTTTCATCTTGAACCCCTCAATAATTTTTCTCAGACTACCCGCAAACACTCAACCCCGCTATACCCCACAGAGGGGGAGGCAGGGCTATTTGAAAATATACTGACCCAGAGACTCAATGGTCTGGGGGCCGATTAACCGCTGCTGCAACTGGCCATCGCTGCCAATAATAAGCGTCTCTGGCAATACCGACACAGGACCCAGCCCCCACAGAGCGCGAGGGTCTTTTTCCAGCGACGGAAATTCAATACCCATTTTTGCGAGCTGCGCGAGAAGTTCATCGCCCTGCTCATTGTCAAAATTAACGCCAACAATGGTCAGTTGATCGGCATGTTCCGCGGCCAACTCATTAAGCTCTGGAATCTCCTTGCGACAGGGGGCACACCACTCGGCCCAATAATTAATCAAGGTGACCTTCCCAGTGTCGTTTTGGAAACTGTGGCTACCGCCCCCTACCAGCGCATAGCTGGAGTCGTCGCTGCTACAGCCGACAAGCAAGCTGCTAATAAGTAGTAGACCAAGTGAAATAGTGTTTCGCACGGTTTAGGCTCTCTCTTATACTGTTATTAGGTTGTTAGTTTCATTTGTCGCTAATCATTTCATCGCTGCGCGAGAATAATGCCAGTACGTTAACCGACATACTGCCTTCAAGCAATGACCGGTTGTGTGCCATTAGATCCGTATACGCTGTATACCAAGGGTGGCTAGAGATAACTTTATCAGTCAAATCAACCGGCGAACTGAGAAAATTACCGCCCAACCAATCCACTACGTCAGTCACCGAGATACTGGCAAGATCGCGAATTAGCACGTATTCACCGCGCGCGGTTTTTTCCAACACATGTTTTTCTAGCAACAGATTGCGTAGTCGCCGCCAGTGCTCAGCGTCGAGCCCGACGATACTCATACTGCGATCCGTTAGCGCTTTGCCGCGCTGCTGACGGCGCCAGCACTGCCACAAAATCATCAGCACCGCGAGCAGATCAGGCATGGCTTTGCCGCGACCGGAATAGCGAAAGGTCTCGAGACTGCGGACTAATTCAGCGCCAATTAAAATCAGTACCCAGAGAAAATAAATCCACAACAGAAACAGTGGCACCACAGCAAAGGCACCATAGATACTGGTGTAACTTGAGTGGGTAACCAGCAGACCAAAGAGCCACTTTGCGGTTTCAAACATCGCTGTCGTGACCAGTCCACCCAGAACAGCATAGGATGTTTTTACCTTGCAGTTGGGTACCGCAATATAAAGCAGAGTAAAGGCGAGCCACGTCAGCAGCCATGGCAAATAAGCAAACAGCATGACCGACAACCCCAAGCCATCCACTTCATCGACAAGCAAACGGAAGGAGAGCAAATAGGTTTTCATCATCATACCCGCCGCCAACAACAACGGCCCCAAGCTGAGAATCGCCCAATAGACTAAAAACCCCGCCAAGCCTTTGCGATCGCCTGTGGTCGCCCAAATATGATTAAAGGTTTTCTCGATATTACCCAACATTAAAAACGAGGTGACCATTAAAATAATGACGCCTGCCGCACTTAGCTTGCGGGCTTGCCCCGAGAACTCGCTGAGGTATTGGCTGATCTCCTGACCGCTGCTGGGCAAAAACTTCGAAAAAATAAAGCTCTCCACCTGTGCACCCACCTCCTGAAAAGCGGGCACCAAAGAGAACATGCTGTACATCAGTGTCAGCATCGGCACAATCGCAAAGAGACTCATATAAGTCAGCGCCGCCGCGCTTTGATTGCAGCCATCTTGAGAAAAACGCTGGGCCAAATAGCGCATAAAAGCACCGCTGGTGCCAATCGCTTGCGGTATTTTTTTGATCGCCGACATAAAACCTGTCGCCATACTGAGCAACCTCCCGTTCTGTTTAACTCTGATTGCCATTACAATGCTCTGAATCCCGCTGTATAACGTATAAGGATAGACGATGACAATCATTTACCATAACCCGCGATGCTCGAAATCGAGACAGGCCCTCGCGCTGATCCGCGAGCGCGGCATCGAGCCCTCGATTGAACTCTATCTCGAGACCCCACCCAGCGCCGCCGCCCTCGCCGCCCTGTTGGCAAAGTTGGGGCTCAGCGCCCGGCAGTTACTGCGCAGTGGTGAAGACCTGTACAAAACACTTGGGCTGGCTAACAGCGCATTGTCGGAGAAAGACCTGATCGCAGCAATGGTGGAGCATCCTAAATTGATTGAACGGCCAATCGTGGTTCACGGCGACAAAGCGATTATTGGCAGACCACCTGAGCTGGTCTTGGAGATTTTACAATGAACAACCCCTACATTTTGGTGCTCTATTACAGCCGCAACGGCCATGTAAAAAAACTCGCCGAACAAATTGCACAGGGTATTGAATCTGCCGGACTCGAAGCGCGACTGCGCACAGTGCCTGCAGTATCGACGGTGTGTGAAGCTACACAGCCAGACATTCCTGACAGCGGCGCGGTTTACTGCACTGAAGAGGACTTGCGCGATTGCAGCGGGCTTTTGCTAGGCAGCCCAACACGCTTTGGCAATATGGCCGCACCACTCAAATATTTTCTTGATGGCACGGCTGGGCTGTGGATGAATGGCAGTTTGATTAACAAACCCGCTGGCGTCTTCACATCCACATCGAGTCAGCATGGCGGTCAAGAGAGCACACTTTTGTCGATGATGATTCCCCTGTTACATCATGGCATGGTGATCAGCGGTATTCCCTACTCTGAAAAGGCGCTGCACAGCACCAAGAGCGGCGGCACACCTTACGGCGCGACCCATGTGGAAGCCGAGCAGTTAAGCCCCGAAGAAATAGACCTCTGCCGCGCCCAAGGCAAGCGTATCGCCACGTTGGCAAAACATCTCACTGGAGTTAAATAGCATGACGTTGCAAACAAAGATTGCGATCGCCAAACCCCTAACCCGCATTAGCTTCGGCCTAATGCTCGCCGCCATGGCTGCCAACGCCTATGTGCAGGGGGCACCGTGGATTATCTATCTGCTGTGCCTATTTCCTCTGAGCATTTTTATTCCAGGACTTATGATCAACAGCACCCGCACACTGATCTGGATTTGCTTTGTCATATTGATGTATTTCGCCGTTGCAGTAGATAACCTTGCAGGGCCAGCACCGCAAGCGCTGGATTGGGTCGAGCTCATACTCACCGTGATTTTATTTAATGCAGCAATGATGCATGCCCGCTGGAAACAAGCCCTCGGCAAAGAACTACAAGACCAGCAAACCGCGAGCTAAGGGCTACACTGACAACACGCAACGTGAAAGGAATTTCCTATGAGTGAGAAACCAGGCTGGATACGCAGAGTATTCAGATTTATCGGAAAGGTTGTAAGTGTCCTGCGACAGGTCATCAGCCTGATTATCGTGATCTTTTTTATCACAGTGATTGCTGGCATGTTCGCCGATGATATTCAGCCCATGCCGGAAAAAGGTGCCCTCTATCTCGCTCCCAGCGGTGTCTTGGTTGACCAACGCTCCTATATGGATCCGATTGCCGAAGCATTCTCTCAGTCGAACCATCAAGATGCCGAGACTCTGGTGCGCGATGTAGTCACCGCTCTCGACCATGCCCAATACGATCCGCGCATCACTCATATTTTACTCGACACCGACTATCTGCAGGGTGCAGGCCTAGCCAAATTGGAAGAAATTAGCAGCGCACTGATGCGCTTCAAAAAGAGTGGCAAACCGATTATTGCCATCGGCGATAGCTTCTCCCAGCAGCAGTATTTTCTCGCCGCCCATGCCAATGAGATTATTCTAAACCCCATGGGTCAAGTATCACTGACGGGCTTTGGCGCTTATTCAAGCTATTACAAAGAAGCGCTGGACAAGCTAAAAATCAATATCCATGTTTTTAGAGTGGGTAAGTATAAAAGTGCGGTGGAGCCTTTCCTCGGCAATAGCATGTCAGAAGCTGCACGCAGTGATCGTCGCGAATTAATCGACTCACTGTGGACATTTTACGCCTCAAAAGTAGAAGAGCTGCGCGAGCTACCCGCTGGTGCGATCGACAACTTGGTCAACAACATGCATGGGCTCATGGTTGCCGCAAAGGGCGATTCCGCAGTACTGGCATTAGAGCAGGGCCTAGTTGACCGCATTGCCACGCGCAGCGAAATGAAAAACTACCTCAATCAAGTGCTGCCCACAACCAATGGCGAGTTTGACAGTATTCCCATGGCCGCCTATGTCAATCACATCAAGTTGAGCGCACTGAAGAGTGTTGAACCCAACAAAGAGGTGATTGCTGTCGTAGTTGCCAGTGGCGAAATTCTGGATGGCGAACAACCTGAAGGTATGATTGGTGGCGATACACTGGCCAATATTTTTGCAGATATTCGCGATGACGAGCAGATTAAAGCCGTGGTTCTGCGGATTGACAGCCCCGGCGGCAGCGCCTTTGCCTCGGATGTTATCCGCGACGCAATTGGCGCCGTGCGCAAGCGCAATATTCCTGTGGTTGTCTCCATGGGCAGCTACGCAGCATCCGGTGGCTACTGGATCGCCACTGAGGCAGATCGTGTTTTCACACTATCCACCACCATCACTGGCTCTATCGGCGTCTTCGGCATCATACCTACCTTTGAAGAGTCGCTTAACGCTCTCGGCATTTATTCCGACGGCGTAGGTACGTCTGATATTTCCGGCATGATGAATTTAGACCGCCCAATGACCAAACAGACCGAAATTATTATTCAGTCGGGGGTTGAGCATGTTTACTCGTCGTTCTTGAAACTGGTGGCAGATGCGCGCAACTCGACGCCGGACGCTGTTCATAAAATTGCCCAAGGCCGTGTCTGGACTGGAAGTCGCGCCGTTGAACTCGGGTTGGCAGATCAGCTTGGCGATCTCAACGATGCAATCAGCAGCGCTGCGTCAATGGCTGGCCTGAGCAGCTATAAACTCGACTACCGTCGCAAGCCATTGACCTTTCTTGAGCAAATCATGATGGAAGTCAGCGGCAACATTGGTGCCTCGGTGCGGAACTTGGGATTGACCAGCTGGCTGCCTGCGACATTGCAGCAGCGTATGGCCACTGTGCTTGAACCGCTGCAGACACTAGAGCGTCTGAACGACCCCAAAGGTATCTATCTCTACTGCGATAGCTGTCCCCGCTAAGAGCATTGGCGCCCCCATAAACCGAGGGCGCCAGCGTTTTCCTCAAATATCGAGAACACTCTTCACGAAGGGCAGCGTCAATCGGCGCTGCTCGCGCAGAGAACCGGCATCGAGTTTTTCCAGCGCGGCCATCAAAACATGGCTATTGCGCGGAAGACGGTGCAGTAAAAAGAGTGCGACTTCGTCAGACAAATACAGCCCCAGGCCCATGGCGCGATGTTGCAACAGGCGGCGCAGATCCGCGTCTTTGTATTCAATCAGCTGCAGGGAAATACCCGACTTCAAACGCGACAGCAAATCTGCCAAGCGGACATCGAGATAGTCTGGCAGTGTATGAGCCGTCACAATCAGTCGTGTACCGGACTCACCGCACAAATTAAACAGTTGGAACAGCGCCGCCTGCCAATCACTGCGACCGGCAATTTCATCGAGGTCATCGAGACAGACAATGTCAGCCGACGCCAACCCCTGAAAAACCTGTTCCGCAGGGTAGTCGCACAACTCTTTCAACGGTAGATAAATCGCTGGGCCATTATTTAAGCGCAAGCTGTGCTTGTGACAGACCGCCTGCAATAAATGGGAGAGACCGGTTCCCGATGCACCGCAGAGATAGGCGTATTGCTTGCCCTCGTCCAGCAACAACATCTTCGCCAGATGCTGAGGTGTCCCATTGGGGGCGTATAAATTATCGAAGGTCGCCTGATTATCAAGTTTGATACCAAGGCTCAACTGCTGAAAATTGCTCACGGAGAGATCCAATCAAATTCTAAATTATCGCTTAAATACCCATTCTCAGATGCTTGCTTGCGGAACCGTCCGCTGCGCACCATCGCCGCCTCAAATAAGGCTCTATCCCCTTCAATCGCCAATCTGATAGACAGCCTGTCGCCGTCAACCGCAGAGACATTTAACCCAGCGACCAACTCCAGCTTATGCAACTGTGCAAGCACCTCTTGATAGGCCGCATAGGTTCTCACCTGATTGATCTGCAGAAGCAGATCACTGCTGTCTTCCTGAGGAATATACGTGTAGTGCGCCGCCAGCTCATCCAGTAGTGGGTTCATACTGAGATCGACAAATAACTGCGGGCTATCGGCATGGACATCGTTGAATCCGCGCTTATCACCGACATGGTAGACCCAGGTGCCGCGAGACTCGCCGGTGGCAGTGGTGAATAGTCGCAACAACACCCAACCATCGACCCCGTAGCGCTGCGAGGCTCCATCTATCGCAGCTTCCTGCAAACCCCAAGCTTCGTTCACCGATAGCGATAGCTGGTCTTCAAAATCCAACTCCGGCTCGCGATAAGGCATACCGCGATTTTCCATCAGCTGTCGCAAATGCTCACTCAATTGCGGCTGCGTGTGCCGACCCACAAACTGGCGACCACTGATTCCATCGTCCTGCACCACCCAAATCAGTAGCTCCGGCCGCTGAGAAGGCAGCACAGGCAAATTAACCGATCGCACCAACTGGTCGACTGCTGAGGCTGAAAAACTGACCTGCAAGCCTAAATTGGACGCCGCGTTTGGCCCACCCGAGAGAGTCTGATACCCTATTCCAGCAATATATTTTTCCGCGTCGACAAGAAACTGCTGCATGCCCGGCTGCATCATAATAGCGCTGTTGCCCGTCAGCTTCACAAGCACTTGCGCAAATGTCTCACGCACACCTTCGCGACGAGATTGCTCGGATTGATCAGCAACCAAAACCAAACCGGTATAAAGACCAGAGACCTCTTTCGCCGCAATCGACGTGCAAAAAAGGGTAAAAACCAAAATTAATGTCCGTTTCAACGGTTTTTCTCCAAAAAATTTGCAACATTATATCAGCGCTTGATGAAAAGTAGGCTCACTCTCTCTAAAATAGCCGGTCACCAACGGAAGCCAATTACCATGACAGAAAAAACACAATCACTCAGCTACAAAGACGCAGGTGTCGACATTGATGCCGGTAATGCCCTAGTCGAAAAAATCAAGGGTGCAGCAAAGCGCACACGACGTCCAGAAGTACTGGCGGGATTAGGCGGATTTGGCGCGCTGTTCGAACTGCCCAGCGGCTATAAACAGCCTGTGTTAGTCTCTGGCACTGACGGTGTAGGCACAAAGTTGCGACTGGCGCTGGATCACGGAAAGCACGACACCGTTGGCATCGACCTTGTTGCCATGTGTGTTAACGATCTGATTGTGTGTGGCGCCGAGCCACTGTTTTTTCTCGATTACTACGCCACCGGCAAACTCGACATCGAAACCGCCGCTGCTGTAATCAACGGCATCGCAGACGGCTGCGGCATTTCTGGCTGCTCGCTCATTGGTGGCGAGACTGCTGAAATGCCCGGCATGTATGAAGGCGAAGACTACGATCTGGCTGGCTTCTGCGTTGGTATTGTCGAAAAATCTGAATTGATCGATGGCAGCAAAGTTGCCGTGGGCGACACATTGATCGGCCTAGCCTCAAGCGGTCCCCACTCAAACGGCTACTCGCTGATTCGCAAAGTACTGGAAGTAACCGGCACCGACCCGGCCGTCGACACAATCGATGGCCAACCCATTATCGACCTGCTGATGAAACCGACAAGAATTTACGTTAAACCGCTACTCGAGTTAATCAAAAAATCACAGGTCAATGCACTGGCCCATATTACCGGCGGCGGGTTGTTAGAAAACATTCCCCGCGTTCTGCCTGCCGACACGAAAGCCGTGATTGACACCAAGGCATGGCAGCGACCCACGATTTTCAACTGGCTGCAAAAAGGCGGCAATATCGACGAACACGAAATGCACCGCACACTCAACTGTGGCGTGGGCATGGTGATCTGCGTACCTGCAAACCGCGCAACCGAAGCCCTGAGTATGCTCGCAGCCAGCGGCGAAACAGCGTTTATCTTGGGCAATATCTCCGCGTTAGCGCCCGGCGAAGAACAGGTACAGCTGATTGGATTAACCGAATGAGTGATCGCTCGACGCGCAGGCGACGACTTGTCATTCTAATCTCCGGGGGCGGCTCTAATCTGCAGTCTTTTATGGATGCCTGCGCCGAGGGAAGCCTCAATGCAGAAATTGCCGCCGTTATCAGCAATAAGGTCAGCGCAAAAGGTCTTGAGCGCGCTGCCAACGCTGGAATTCCCAATATCGTTCTCGACCACACCGAATTCCCGTCACGAGGCGAGTTTGACGCAGCTCTCGGCGACATTATCGATAGTTTCTCGCCAGACTTAGTGATTCTGGCTGGCTTTATGCGAATTCTGACGCCTCCATTCGTCAATCGCTTTCTTGGCCGCCTGATGAATATTCACCCGTCACTTTTGCCAAAGTATCCAGGCTTGCACACCCACCAGCGCGCGATTGATGCTGGCGACAAAAAAGCCGGAGCCACTGTGCACTTTGTCACCGCGGAGCTAGACGGTGGCCCCGCCATCGTCCAAGCAGAAGTACCAATATTCAAAAAGGATACCGCCGAAATATTGGCAGCACGAGTACTCGAGTATGAGCATCACATCTACCCACTGGCGGCCCAATGGTTTTGTGAGGGCCGTCTCGAGCTGGACGATGGCGATGTACTGCTTGATAACGAGTTACTGCCGGAAGGTGGCGTATGCGTAGAAATTCGACAAAAAAGATAGCGCCGAACCAATGAGTATTTTGCTACTCTAACGTCACCAGCGACGACAAATAGTGGGGCTCTAATAGTAATGCTACGTTTGACACCAAAAACAATGGCTTCTAACGCTCTGTACGGCCGCGGCATTACCTCGCAGGTAGCGGCCAGTCTGCTAGCATTGCTCCTCATGGCCAGTGGCTCGGCAATTTCCGCTGAAAACCCAACGGCAAAAACAGACGCTGCCAGCAAAACACATGGCCTCGCCCCCTACCGCGCCAATTACTCAGCAAAATTTAGCGGCATGACCATTGAGGCCGAACAGCGCCTCGAAGAAATTGAGCCCGGCATCTACCGCGAAAGCCTCGTGGCAAAAAACTTTCTCGGTAAAATTGACGAACAAAGCACCTTTGAACTGACTGCCGACGAGCGGCTTTGCCCTACCGAATACCATTACATTCGCTCAGTATTAGGCCGCGATCGCACCGAAAAGCAGACCTTTGACTGGCCCAATCTCAGCGTTCGCTATCAGAAAAATGACCGCACCAGCGACCATGACCTGAGCGCAGGCCAACTCGATCTGATCACTCAGCGCTTGCAGCTTCGCCGCGACATCAAAGCAGGCCAGACTGCACTCTCCTACTCTGTGATGTCGCGAGGAAAAACCAAACAATACGACTACCGCGTGGTCGCCGAAGAAGTCCTTGAGACAGCCATTGGCCCGCTCAATGTTGTCAAAGTCGAAAAAATTACCGAGGGTGATGACGATCGTCAAATCACCGTCTGGCTGGCCACCGACTGGGACTACCTCATTGTCAAATTACAGCAATCGCAAGACGGCGACAGTCACCAACTGGAATTGCGCAGTGCCGAAGTAAACAGTATTCCGGTAACACCACTAACAACAAAAACCTCACCTCTAACGGATGATCAAAAGTTATGAACACCCCGCGTAAAAAGCCTGGCTCAAATAGGACCGTTTTTATTATTGGCACGCTTATCGCCGTCTCGATTATCGCCGGCATTCTCTATAAAACTCAATCGACAGAGGGGCCAGACCCAGAGCTGACCACGTTTTCCGAACCGGAAGAAGTGGCGGTTGTGCAAGCACCTGTTGTCCCAGAGGCGGAAATTCCGCAAGAACCAGCGCCCACAGCAGCGCAAAGCTCGGTCTCAAAACCACCCGCACTGCCTGGCCTCAATGACAGTGACAGCTTTATACGTGAGCGTCTTGCCCTGTTAAATAGCAAGGCAGACTTTGGCAAATGGATTCAAACTGACGATCTTATCCGACGCACCGCCAGTTACTTTGACGGCCTGTCAAACGGCGTTCTGTTGAATAAAGTCTTCCCTCTAACGCCACCCGAGGGAAAATTTGCAACTCACGCCGACGACAATGGGATCTGGCTCAATGCCGGTAACTACGAGCGTTACGACCGCACGATCGGCGCCGTATCAGCCATGGATATGACAGCGGTTGCAAAAATGTTTCATTTCTCGCGACCACTCTTAGAAGCTGCCTTTGCCGAAATGGGCTACAACTCAAGACAAATGGACGGCATTATTTTACAGTCTCTCGACGTAATCTTAGCAACGCCGATTATTGTTGAACCGATTGAACTGACCAGAGAATCTGTTGTGTATAAATTCGCAGACCCAGCCCTCGAGTCACTCTTGCCCCTGCAAAAACAGCTACTCCGGGCCGGCCCAGAGAACACCAAGCGCCTGCAACAACAAGCGAGTGCACTGCGCGAAGCACTGCTGAATCCCTGAGGCCACTAAATCTCTGACACACCCAAATCTCTGAAAATCGTACAGACATAAAAAAAACCTAGACTCAACATCTAGGTTTTTTTATGTTCAGAACGCTCGCGACACTCGCGAGACACCATCAAGTTTTCGGCAGAGTCACGCCAGTCTGGCCCTGATACTTGCCGCCACGATCAGCATAGGATGTGGCACAGACTTCGTCCGATTCAAAAAATAACATCTGCGCCACGCCTTCATTGGCATAAATTTTTGCCGGCAGATTAGTCGTGTTCGAGAATTCGAGGGTCACGTGCCCTTCCCACTCAGGCTCAAGTGGCGTCACGTTAACGATAATACCGCAGCGCGCGTAGGTAGACTTGCCCAAACAAATGGTCAGCACTGACCGCGGAATGCGGAAATACTCAACCGTGCGTGCTAGCGCAAAGGAATTCGGTGGAATAATGCAGTAATCGCCCACCATATCGACGAAAGAATCATTATCGAAGTTTTTCGGATCCACGGTTTTTGAGTGCACGTTGGTAAATACTTTAAACTCATTGGCACAGCGCACATCGTAGCCATAACTCGAGGTCCCGTAGGAAATAACTCGATTCTCCCCTGAGAAACGCACCTGCTCAGCCTCAAATGGCTCAATCATTTTGTGTTGCTCAGCCATGCGGCGGATCCAGTTATCAGACTTAATGCTCATTGATTCTTCTCTTAATGGGTACCAACAGGGATACCAAAGGCTTTGATTTTGATGAGCTTACAGCCTGCCGCTGCCGCCCAATGAAACGCGCAGCCGGTATGATACCGATTTACGCGAGCTGGGCAAGGGGCAGTCGCTTGACGCCGACCTGCGCCCGATGTAGCGCCATCGTTAGATAGCGCCATCGTGATATAGCGCCCCCATGATAAAGCGCCGTGGGGTTAGACTAGCGGCTATGTTTCCAGCAACGTCACCCGCCACGCTCTTTGCTTAAATGGCAGAAATATAAACGCTCACTCAAACAAACTATTCAAACACTATTTCAGGCCCGCTATCAGCATCTTGATCGGCCAGCTGAGTCACGACTTTTTGCGCGATTTCTCGGTAGCGCTTGGCGATCTCGCCGTCAGGTTCGGCCACCACTGAGGGTGTTCCACTATCGCCACGCTCACGGATACGTCTGTCCAGTGGCAAGCTGCCGAGCAATTGCGTTTGATATTCTGCAGCCACTTTTTCACCGCCGCCGGCACCGAAAATAGAGTCTTCATGACCGCAGTTAGAGCAGATATGCACGGCCATATTTTCGACAATACCCAGCACTGGAATTTTCACTTTGGCAAACATTTCTATACCTTTTTTGGCATCCAGTAACGCGATATCTTGGGGCGTGGTGACAATCACAGCGCCAGCAACCGATGCTTTTTGTGCCAGAGTGAGCTGTATATCGCCAGTGCCTGGCGGCATATCGACGACAAGAAAATCCAGCGCACTCCAATGGGTTTGTTCGAGCAATTGTTGCAGTGCACCCCCAGCCATTGGGCCGCGCCATGCCATCGGCGTGCTTGCGGGTACCAAATAGGCCATGGACATAGTTTCCAGTCCGTAGGCCATAACTGGGGTGAAGGATTTGCCATCCGGCGAGTCGGGCTTCTGCGCGTCGGGAACGCCGAGCATCATAGCGATACTGGGACCGTAGATATCCGCATCCAACAGACCAACTTTGTGACCTTCAGATTGCAGGGCCAAGGCGAGGTTCACCGCCGTGGTCGATTTGCCTACGCCACCTTTGCCGGAAGCGACAGCGATAATCGTTTTTACTTTATCTAACACAAAAATACTCCGTTAATGTCTGTTTTGGCCTGTATTCAGCGATACAGGTCGATAGCACATGAAAAGTTCGCGCAAAATCGCTATAGTTGCGCGCACTAAAACCGTCTCAACAAGAAGCTTTAACATGTCATCAAAACGTCAAATTCTGGTTACCAACGCTCTTCCCTACGCCAATGCTGCGCTGCATCTCGGTCATGTATTGGAATATACGCAAACCGACGTATGGGTGCGTTTCCAGAGAATGCGCGGGCACGAATGTTACTACCTTTCTGCGGACGATGCTCACGGAACTGCGATTATGCTGAAGGCCGATGAGAAGGGTATTACGCCTGAAGAGCATATTGCGGCGATGCGTGCGATCCACGAGGCTGACTTCCGCGACTTTTATATCAGCGTCGACAATTACCACTCGACCCATTCCGATGAAAACCGCGAGCTCTCGGAGCTGATTTACAACCGCTTAAATACCAACGGCCATATTGCCAAGCGGGAAATTACACAGGCCTTTGATCCTGAAAAAAATCTGTTTCTTGCCGACCGTTACATCAAAGGCACCTGCCCAAAGTGCAAAACCGACGATCAATACGGCGACAACTGCGAAGCCTGTGGGGCAACCTATTCGCCAACCGATCTGATTAACCCCGTGTCAGTCATTTCCGGCGCAACGCCAATTGAAAAAGCCTCTACCCACTACTTTTTCAAGCTGCCTGAATTTACCCAATTTCTGAAAGAGTGGACCCGTAGCGGCGCAGTGCAAGACGAAGTGGCCAACAAGTTGGGCGAATGGCTCGACAGTGGCCTGCAAGAGTGGGATATCAGCCGTGACGCCCCCTACTTTGGTTTTGAAATTCCCAACGCGCCGGGCAAGTACTTTTATGTTTGGCTCGACGCGCCAATAGGCTACATGGCAAGCTTTAAAAATTTCTGCGATCGAGAAAATATCGATTTCGATCATTTCTGGAAAAAAGACAGTCCAACTGAGCTCTACCATTTTATCGGCAAGGACATTGTCAATTTCCATGCGCTGTTTTGGCCCGCCATGCTCACCAGCGCCGAATTCCGCACACCGACCAAAATCTGTGTTCACGGATTCGTAACCGTCAACGGCAAGAAAATGTCCAAATCGCGCGGCACCTTTATCAATGCGCGCTGCTACTTAGACCACCTCAATCCCGAATATCTGCGCTACTACTACGCGTCAAAACTGTCCGGCTCCGTTGAAGATATCGACCTCAATCTGGAAGATTTTCAGCAGAAAGTGAATAGCGATCTCGTTGGCAAGGTGGTCAATATTGCCAGTCGCTGTGCGAAATTTATTGCCAACGGCAACGACGGCGTACTCTCCAGCACCATTGAAAATCCAGAGCTGTGGGCTCAGGTTAGTGGCGCAGCCGACAAGATTGCCGAGCACTACGAGAACCGTGACTACAGCAAAGCGATTCGCGAAATTATGGCCCAAGCCGATGCCGCGAACGAATATATTGCGTCCAAGGAACCGTGGAAACTCAGCAAAGACGAGAGCAAGAAACAGGAAGTTCAGGATATCTGTTCACTGGGCATCAATCTATTCCGCGTGATCCTCACCTACCTCAAACCAGTGCTGCCCGCTATGACTGAGGCCGGAGAGGCCTTTCTCAATGACAGCCTGAACTGGAACTCGGTGCAGCAACCGCTGACCAACCACAAAATCAATCCTTTTGTGCCGCTCATGCAGCGCATTGAAAAAGAGAAAGTCGACGCCATGATAGAAGCCAGTAAAGAGGAGGCCGCCAGCGCCACACCACGCACAGGGCCACTAGTGGATGATCCTATTGCCGCCGAGATTAGCTTTGATGACTTTATTAAAGTCGATCTACGCGTTGCGCTTATTGTCAAAGCCAACCATGTGGAAGGCGCAGAAAAGTTGCTGCAGCTAACACTGGATATCGGTGGCGAAACGCGCAATGTGTTCTCTGGCATTAAATCGTCTTACAAACCAGAAGATCTTGAAGGCCGTCTGACTGTCTTGGTCGCCAATTTAGCGCCGCGAAAAATGCGCTTTGGTATGTCCGAGGGAATGGTTTTGGCTGCCGCGGACAGCAACGGCATTTATCTACTCGAGCCCGATAGCGGCGCACAGCCGGGCCAGCGCATCAGCTGAGTTGGTCGTTTTTGTTACACCTGCCGTAATAAATGGCGCAACTCGCTGGCCTGCGCTGGGGCAGCGGATGCTCTGTTAAAACAGTTACACTATTAGTTAGAGCCAAAAGTACTAACAACACGCACCTTATTATGTTGAATAGCATTAGACGATTCCACGATAATAGGGCCCTTAAACCCTTTCACGTGTGCACAACATGCAAGAATTTGCCGTTATTCTGGTCAGCTCTATCTTGATCAATAACTACGTACTGGTTCAGTTTCTCGGACTGTGCCCCTTCATGGGCGTCTCGAACAAACTGGAATCGGCCATTGGTATGGCCGCGGCAACGACGTTTGTCCTCACCTTGACCGCCATGGCCAGCTACATTGTGAATGCTCTGGTACTTGAGCCGTTGGGTCTGATCTACCTGCGCACCATTGCCTTTATTCTCGTGATCGCCGCGGTCGTGCAATTCACAAAAATGTTTATTGAAAAGACCAGCCCACTGCTCTATCGCGTGTTAGGCGTCTTTTTACCGCTGATCACCACCAACTGTGCGGTACTCGGCGTAGCGCTGCAAAACACCTCGAAAGACCTTAACTTTGTGCAGTCATCCCTCTACGGATTCGGCGCCGGAGCCGGTTTTTCCCTAGTGCTTATTTTATTTTCCGCGATGCGCGAGCGTCTCGCCTCTGCTGATATTCCAGAGTCATTCAAGGGTGCCGCGATCGCCATGGTAACCGCTGGCCTAATGTCACTGGCCTTCATGGGATTTAGCGGACTCGTCTAGATGATTGAACTTATCGCGCAAAACCCCATTCTTGCTGCACTGATTGCCCTTGTTGGACTGGCGATCATTTTTGGCGCACTCCTTGGCTTTGCCGCTGAAAAATTTAAAGTAGAAGGCAACCCTATTGTCGAGCAAATCGATGAACTGTTGCCGCAAACACAGTGCGGGCAATGTGGATTTCCCGGCTGCCGTCCCTATGCCGAATCCATCGCCAATGGCGATGCTATTAACAAATGCCCCCCCGGCGGACAAGCGACAATCAACGCGATTGCCAGCCTGCTCGATGTACCCGCGCCAGAATTAGACGAAGAGCACGGCCAAGAGAGCCCAGTAAGAACTGTCGCCTATATTCGCGAAGATGAGTGCATCGGCTGCACAAAGTGCATTCAGGCCTGCCCTGTTGACGCTATTCTCGGCGCAGCAAAACTTATGCACACCGTCATTGCCGACGAATGCACCGGTTGCGATCTCTGTGTTGAGCCCTGCCCAGTAGACTGTATTGATATGCTGCCAGTGGCTGAAACCCTGACCGACTGGAGCTGGTCAATCCCGAAGAAACCCGGCCAGTTAATTGCTACCGACACCCGCGGCGAGCTCAGCCATGCTCACACACAAGGGGGTGGCGCATGAGTCAAACGTGGGTCACACCGGGTGGCGTACATCCGCCGGAAAATAAGCACCAGTCCCTAACACAGAGCATAGGCGTGCTGCCGCTGCCGCAAAAGTTGGTCGTCCCCCTCAACCAGCATATCGGTGCGCCAGCCATTCCCTGCGTCGAAGTGGGTCAAAAGGTATTAAAAGGCGAAGTGATCGCCAAGGCCGCCGGCACTGTCAGTATTCCAATGCATGCGCCGTCGTCTGGTGTTGTCAGTGCCATTGAACACCGCCCCATTGCCCATGCATCCGGCATGCTTGCGCCTTGCATTGAAATTACTACAGACGGCGAAGACCGCTGGATCGCCCATGAAGGCGTCGACGATTACGAACTTCTCGCGCCGCGAAAATTGCTCGAAATAATTGCCAATGCCGGTATTTCAGGTATGGGTGGCGCAGGTTTCCCCTCCGCAGTGAAGCTCAATCCCGGGCGTCAACGGCCAATTCATACCTTGATTGTCAATGCCACAGAGTGCGAGCCCTATATCACCGCCGACGATTCTGCTATTCGTGAGCGCGCCGCTGAAATTGTTGAAGGCATAAAAATTCTCAGCGCCATTCTCGATCACCCCGATAATATTTTTATCGGCATTGAAGACAATAAGCCGGAAGCCATCGAAGCCCTTGCCCCCCACGTCGAGGGCACCGGTATTTCGGTTGTGTCATTTCCGACCAAATACCCATCGGGTGGCGAAAAGCAGCTAATCTATATCCTCACCGGCAAGGAAATTCCGTCCGGCAAGCTGCCTGCTGATCTCGGCATGGTCTGTATTAATATCGGAACAACCTACGCCATCAAACGGGCTGTGGTGAATGGTGAGCCGCTGATCTCCCGTGTGACAACGGTCACCGGTGATGCTGTCGGCGTTCAGCGCAACTATGAAACGTTAATCGGCACACCGGTCAGCCACCTGCTGGCCCACTCGGCATTCGATGAAAAAGCCTGCAGCCGAGTCATTATGGGTGGCCCAATGATGGGCTTCACCCTACCGTCTGCAGACGTTCCGATCGTTAAAACCACCAACTGCATTCTGGCCCCCAGCTATGCCGAGATCCCCGATGACGAGCCGGCGCAGCCCTGTATCCGCTGTGGTATGTGCGCAGAAGCCTGTCCCGTCTCCCTGCTGCCGCAACAGCTGTTCTGGTACTCCCAAGCACAGGACCACGAGCGCCTCGAAGCGCATAACCTCTTTGACTGCATCGAATGTGGTGCCTGCTCCTATGTGTGCCCAAGCAATATTCCACTGGTGCAATACTATCGCGCCAGCAAAAGTGAAATACGCAAGGCCCGCGCCGAGAAGGTAAAGTCAGATCACGCCCGCGAGCGCTTTGAATTCCACAAACTGCGGATGGAACAGGCCGAGCGGGAAAAAGAAGAAAAGCGCACAGCGCGCCGTGAGGCCGCTTTGCAGGCCAGTGCAGCGCCAAGCAACCCTTCAAGCTCTGTGCCAAGCTCATCGGCAGCCGACATTATTGCCGCAGCTCAGGCGCGAGCCGCTGCCAAGCAAGCAACGCCGGAGCAACAGCAAGCGCAGCTCGAACGCACCATCGCCGCGGCTGAACAGCGCTTAATCGTCGCCGAGCAAAAACTCGCTGAAGCGATCGAAAAAGGCAGCGCCAATCAGTCCGTGCTGAGTGCAGCCGTAGAAAATACTCGCCAAAAATTAGAGCAAGCCAAGGCAAAGCTCGCGGAGCTGACAGCATAATGGCATTCAAACAGGTCACCTCACCCCACGCCCACAGTGCACAAAAAACCAGCAATGTGATGCAACTCGTTTTATTGGCCACCGTTCCAGGATTGGTCGCCTTAACGTGGCAGTTCGGCTGGGGCAGTATCATTAACGTGCTCCTCGCGTCCATCACCGCTGTCGTCTGCGAAGCGGCAATTGTGAGTTTGCGCGGGCGCTCGGTGGCGTTTTATCTGTCGGACTACAGTGCCTTAGTGACCGCCGTTCTGCTCGGCATTGCCCTGCCGCCACTAGCGCCTTGGTGGGTGATTGTGGTCGGCACGGTGTTTTCCATTGTGGTTGCCAAACAGCTCTACGGTGGCCTCGGTTACAACCCGTTCAACCCCGCCATGGTGGGCTATGTGGTTGTGCTGATTTCGTTTCCCATCCAGATGACGACCTGGGTCACGCCACTGGCGCTTCTGCCCGAGGGTGTGAGCCATCCCGGATTAATAGAATCACTGCACATTGTGTTTAGCGGCTACACCCCCGCAGATGGCGTAACCGGCGCCACTCCCCTCGACAGTTTTAAACACAGCAGCGGCCTGTTAGTCGACCAAATTTACCAGCGCGACCCGCTGTTTGCTCAGGGAATATGGGCTGGCGCAGGCTGGGAATGGGTCAACCTCGGCTTCTTACTCGGCGGCCTGCTATTGATCGCCAAGCGTATTTTTACCTGGCACGGCCCAGTCGGAATGCTCGGCGCCCTCGCGCTCATGTCCGCGCTTTTTTGGGATTCAGGCAGCTCCACAAGCCCTGGCTCACCCGTTATGCATCTCTTGAGCGGGGCGACAATGCTCGGAGCATTCTTTATTTTGACCGATCCAGTCTCCTCCGCCGTGAGTAATCGAGGACGATTGATTTATGGCATATTGATTGGTCTGTTAGTGTTTATTATTCGCGCATGGGGCAACTACCCAGACGCCGTTGCCTTCGCAGTCTTGCTGGCCAATTTTGCCGCACCGTTTATCGACAACTACACCCTGCCGCGCACCTACGGCCACACTGATCGACGTCGCGCCACCGAGAAGGAGGAAGGCTAATGATTTTAAAATCAATGCGATTCAATAGCATCGCCCTCGCTATCTTCGCTCTGGTAACGGCACTGGTCTTGGCGGGTACCAACGAACTGACCCGTGAGCGTATTGCCGACGCAGAACGCCAGGCGGCGCAGCGCGCACTGCTGGAAATTATTCCTCTGGAGCGCCACAACAACGATCTTTTAATGGATGTGCAGCCAGTTCCAGAACAGTATTGGGCGCTACTGGGATTAAAGAAAGGCGGCAATATCCATATTGCCCGGGACAACGGCCAACCCGTCGCAGCGATTATTCCCACCGTCACGGGCGATGGCTACAGCGGTGACATTTCAATGATTATCGGGATTAATTTCGACGGTACAATTGCAGGTGTGCGCGTGGTCGATCACCATGAAACACCGGGACTTGGCGACAAAGTTGATCTGAAAAAAAGCGATTGGATCCTCAGCTTTAATGGTAAGTCTTTGACCAATCCCACTGCGGATCGATGGAAAGTGCGTAAAGAAGGCGGTGATTTCGATCAGTTTACAGGAGCCACTATCACTCCTCGCGCCGTGATCTCCCAGCTCGTAAATGCGCTAGAATACTTTAATCGCGACAGTGAACGTTTATTGCAAGTGAGCGCAGAACACTTGGCACAGGAACAACAAAAGGCAAGCCAATGAGCGACGTCAGTATTTCCCAAGTCACTAAAAATGGACTTTGGACAAACAACCCCGCCCTAGTTCAACTGCTCGGGCTCTGCCCACTACTGGCTGTCACCGGCACTGTGGTCAATGCCCTCGGGCTAGGCATTGCTACGATGATGGTGCTGATCGGCTCCAACAGCATCGTTTCACTGATTCGTCATCATGTCAGCGACGCCGTGCGACTACCCGCCTTTGTCATCATTATTGCGGCATTTGTTACCTGCGCCGAACTGTTAATGAAAGCCTACACCTACGATCTCTTCCAAATTCTCGGCATCTTTATTCCACTTATCGTTACCAACTGTGCCATCCTTGGACGAGCGGAAGCCTTTGCCAGCAAACACCCACTGGGTTACGCAGCGCTGGATGGCTTTATGATGGGGCTGGGCTTCTTGTTAGTCCTAGTGTTATTGGGCGCAATTCGCGAACTGTTCGGCCAAGGCACCCTGTTCGATAGCATGCATTTACTGTTTGGCCCTGTCGCAAAAGACTGGACACTGCGACCATTCGGCGAAAACTACAGTTTCTTGGTCGCCGTGTTGCCGCCGGGAGCATTTATTGTCACCGGACTGTTAATCGCCGGAAAAAACAGCATCGACGCAGCGTTCAAGCGCCGCGCCGACAGACACAAGCATCGTCCCGTGAAGGGCGCAAAACGGATTAGAACGACAGGCAATATTGCCTGACAGTTAGACCACAAAGGACGTTGGTAACAATGAATAAAACAGGCGCATGGTTGGTGCGATATGCGTTAGAGCAGCTCGGCATCAACCACACCTTCGGCATTCCGGGTGTACAGAATGCTGAAATTTACGATCAACTCAGCCAATCCGACAGCATTACGCCGCACCTCGTCAATCATGAGATGAGCGCGGCTTTTATGGCGGATGCTGTCAGTCGCACCCACGCCGGCAGCATAGGCACCATGGTGATAGTCTCTGGCTCCAGTGTTACCCACAGCGCCAGCGGTATTGGCGAAGCACTGCTGGCTGGGGTGCCCATGTTAATTATTGCCGGAAGTGGTCTTAAAGATCATGCACCGCAAATTGACCAAGAACAGATCGTCAAAGCGCTGACCAAAGCCTACTTTAAAATTGACGCGCACAAACAAATTGTCGAAACACTCTTTCACGCTTACAGCATAGCGACCGGTGACAGCCCAGGACCGGTGTTTGTTGAAATACCACTGCATATTCAGCTGCTCAGCGCAGATGTTGACGACCCCCTGCCCAGCCCCCCCGCGGCCCCGAAAAACCCTGAACTCATCGTCAGCGACGCCGACATCACCGCCGCCGCAACGCAGTTATTGCAGGCAAAAAATCCAGGCATACTCGTGGGTTGGGGTGCAGTTGACGCCCATGCAGAGCTGATTGCCGTCGCTGAACATATTGCCGCGCCTGTTTGCACCACCCTCTCGGGCATCAGCAGTTTCCCAGCGTCACACCCCCTGCATGCAGGCATGTTGTTTGGCCCAGCCGCCGTTCCAAGCGCCGAGAACGCCTTCAATGACTGCGACTGTCTCATCGCCATTGGCACCGACTTCAGCAATATTGATACCGCCAGCGGCAGCGCCGAGCCACCGGAAATGCTGATTCATATTGACCGCAACGAACAGACATTTAACCAGCGATACGACGCTAAAATCACCCTCTGCGGCAGCCCCAAAGAGGTGCTCACAGCACTGCTCTACAAACTGCAAGAGCAGATGCATTCACCGCGCAACGCTGGCGAAATAGTGGCCGCGATCAAGCGCGACAAACTGGCACTGAAAAATGACTGGTACAACCACAACAGCAAGGGCCGAGTGAATCCTGCGGTATTCTTTGATCATCTCCGCGACTGCCTAAAAGACGACGCCATTATTGTTACCGACGATGGCAACCATACCTTTTTGGCCGCCGAGCTTATGCCAATCAATCATCCGCGCGGCTTTATTTCACCCTCAAAATTTAATGCGATGGGTTACTGTATACCGGCCGTAAACGCCGCTAAATTGGTTAATCCCGAGAAACAGGTGGTGGGTATTGTCGGCGACGGCGCCATGTTAATGACGGGCATGGAGGCACTGACGGGTGTGCGCAACAACCTTGGCACCATTTACTGTATTTTTAACGATGGGCAGCTCTCGCGCATCACCCAAAGCCAACAGATCAACGACCGTCAGCGCAAGTACACGAAAGTTGGCAATGTCAATTGGGGTGCTTTTGCGGACGCCATCGACTGCGGCTACATTCCCATCAACAACAATAACGATGTCGCGACAGGCCTGCGCCACGCGCTCGAAACTGCCGCGCAGGGGCAACCCGTATTTGTCGATATCGCTATCGATTATTCGCGGCGCAGCAATTACGCCCTGGGTGTGGTGAAGGCAAATTTGGCCAAGTTTTCAGGACGGGACAAACTGCGCATCGTCAGCCGGGCCATCGTGCGCAAGTTTATCGGCTGACGACACTCAGTAATTATCGAGATCTTTGTCGAACAACATATCGATATTGCGAAACGCTTTAAACTCTAAATGATTACCGCTGGGGTCGCTCACAAACAGCGTGGCCTGTTCGCCTTTGCGGCCTTCAAAGCGAATATAGGGGGCAATCACAAAACGCATCTTCAGCGCTTCAAGCCGCGACACCAACTGCTCGTACTTGTCCCAGTCCAAAATAACGCCAAAGTGTGATGCCGGCACTGCATGGCCGTCCACTGCATTGGTCGCCGCAGACGGATGGTCTTCTGGCGCGACCAGATGGGCCACCAACTGATGTCCAAAAAAATCAAAATCGATCCAGCGATCAGACTCCCGACCTGTGCCACACCCTAACGTACCGCCGTAAAAAGCGCGGGCTGCCTCAAGATCAGTCACCGGAAACGCAAGGTGAAAACGTGGATAGTCTGCCGTGAGAGTGGTCATTTTTTTATCTACCTAAAGGTTGCGGAAGCTCGAGTTGTCAGCTCAGTTATAAAAATTTATAGAGAAAGTGTATGTTGTTGAAGCCTTCACCACGGCAGCGCATCCAGATCAACATTGCCGCCACTCAGAATAATGGCCACGCGCTTGCCATAAAAAAGCTCAGGATTTTCCATTATAGCGGCGAGACATACCGCGGAAGACGGTTCAACAATAATTTTTAAACGCATCCAAATCAGGCGCATCGCCTTCACAATGCTCTCTTCAGAGGCGAGTAATATATCGTCAACCTGCTGGTACATAATGTCAAAGTTGCGCACCCCAACCGTTGACCGCAAACCGTCAGCGATAGTCTTTGGCGTTTGCTCCGCGACCCGAACGCCGCTTTTAAAACCCTGCCACGCATCACTGGCGCCAGCGGGTTCTGCTCCAATCACCTGAATGGTCTTGCCTGTCTTGTCCGCCCAAGCTTTTGCAGCGATAGCCGTGCCAGACAGCAGTCCGCCGCCGCCCACCGGCGCCATAATAATATCCGGCAGTGCATCGGTCTGACATTGGCGCAACAGTTCCAGCGCAGCCGTGCCTTGGCCTGCAATAATTTGATCGTTGTCATAGGGATGAACCAGCAGGCAACCGCGAGCCTCTATCTGCTCGGCAACGGTCCCTTCGCGGGCTTCCATCGTTGGAAGGCACTCAATAACAGTTGCCCCATAGCCTGCTACGGCAGCTTTTTTTACGGTGGGCGCATTGCTCGGCATCACCACCGTACACTCAGTACCGCGCAGTGCAGCAGCCCATGCCAGCGCAGCACCGTGATTTCCAGAGGAGTGAGTGATTACTCCCCTTTTAAGATCTGCGGCATCCATGGAGTAAAGCGCATTGCAACCACCGCGGGCCTTAAAGGCGCCCACTTTTTGCAAATTTTCAGCTTTAAAGGAAAGTTCACAGCCAAACAAGTTGTTGACCTGCTCGCTACTCATAACGGGCGTTTCGTGAATGTGCGGTTTAATCCGCTGGTGAGCTTGTTCGATATCGCGAAACGTTACGGGCATGGAATACTCTGTTTTAGTCTGTTTTAAGTATCGAGACATCCCAGTCTTGAGGGTAAAGCTAACTCAGGCGCCAAGCTTAAACCAGTTGCGACGTTTTAACTATTCGCCTGTCAAAAAACGATTCAACCGAGCCCGTAAATGTCAGTGTTAAACTTTTTCCGATTAGCCTCACTTGCCCTATACTGGTGCTGGCATTTTTAGTGGCTAAAGTGCGGCGGCTAGAGTGCGTACGCGCAGGAAAACTTTTTATCCATAAGGAATTCTCATGATTAAAGTCTGTCTCTATAGCGCTTCGACGTTTATTCAAGGCGGCGCCGAAGTGATCGCCCTGCCACGGGAAAAAGGCGCAGTGTTGTGGATTGATATCCACAATGAGTCCAATGAGTCCGAGCAGCTAATCTTTGACCAGTTTGGCTGCCACCCGCTGACCATTCAGGACGCGAGACGGCGACGTCACCCGCCGAAAACCGAGCACTTCAGCGACCAATCCTTTGTCTTGTTGCGCGAGTTGACCTCTGTCACCGGTAGCCTCGGGTTTCAAACACTGCAAATGTCCTGCTTTATTGGTGATGATTTTTTAATTACGCGGCACGACAAACCCTCAAAAGCCATCGATAGCTGGTGGGACAACGCCGAACTAGAAAAGACCGTCAAGCGCGGCCCCATGGTGTTGTTTGCCTCGATCACCAACAATATGGGCCTCGACTACCTCGATTTACTCCTGAATTTTGAACCGGCCCTGACCACTTACGAAGACACACTGCTGACGTCACCAAGCGACAAATTACTGCGCGACCTAATCACCTGTAAAACATGGCTGCGCAAGCTTAAAAGACTGCATAGCTATCATGATCGCGTCTATTCGCAACTGTTGGCGCACCTAAAACAAGAGCACGAATCAGATACCGACGCGATCCATTCCGTGACCGACGTCTATGAAAAATTTGAGCGGCTCAACAGCCTATCAACACTCTATTACGATTTAGCTGGCGACCTTATCGACGGCCACATTTCTTTGACATCCCACAAACTCAACGAAACCATGCGTGTGCTCACCGTTGTGACCACCATTTTCGTGCCGTTGGGCTTTCTTGCGGGCCTGTACGGCATGAATTTCGACAATATGCCGGAATTACATCACCACAACGGTTACTATATTTTGGTCGGCGCAATGTGCACTATTGCTCTTGGTTTAGTGGCGCTGTTTAAGAGGAACAAATGGCTATGATGGAAAATCTGCAAAATTGGCTGGCAATGCCGCTGTTTAGTGTTGGTAGCTACAGCCTCGAAACCATTGAAATTATTTCAGCCATGGCTTATTTCATCGGGGCCATGATCGTCTATCGTCTTATAGTGCGCGCATCTACTGCTGCCTCCAAACGCAGTCGAGCGAATGAAAAAGACCTTTATATCGTGCACCGCGTACTCAAATACGTCATCTACGGCATTGGTATATTGTTGGCGCTGTCCTCGCTGGGGGTTAGTTTTGACCGCTTGCTGATTGTTGCCGGCGCGCTGGGTGTGGGTATCGGCTTCGGCTTGCAATCTATCGTCAATAACTTTGTCTGCGGCATTATTATTTTATTTGAGAAGTCTCTGCGCGTGGGCGATTTTGTCGAGCTGCCCAATGGTCTGCTCGGCGAAGTGAGGGAAATCAATATCCGCAGCACCCTACTGCGCACTGTCGATAACGCCGATATTCTTGTGCCAAATTCCGATTTCATTAATAACCAAGTGAACAACTGGACTCTGAATGACGACGTGCGACGCTTTTCGATTCGTTTCAGCGTGGCCTATGGCAGCGATATTGCGCTAGTGCGAAAAGCCGTGCTAAAAGCCGCTGAAAATGTGCCCTTAACACTGCACCGCGACAATATTATGCCCGATGTGATGCTGACCGAGCTGGCCTCGTCAGGCGTAGATTTTATTCTCTCAGTGTGGGTTGAGGGCGAGTGGGTTAAACGACCTGGGCTGGTAAAGTCTCACTACCTAACCGCCATCTACAACAGCCTGCGAGAACACGGTCTGGAGATTCCATTCCCGCAGGTCGATGTGCACATGCGTTAGCCGTCTACAAACACGGGCGCCGCCACATATTCCCAGAGAATCACCGTGGCACCCAACACCACCACCGCAAACACCAGCGCGACAGCAAACAGGGCACTGGCGTAGAGCATACCGAGATCTTCCGGTACATTCATCAGTTTGGGCACGCCGAGATAAAGCAGGCGAATCGTGTAACAGCAGGCAGCGGTGGCAAGCACAATATCAAACCACCAGATCGGATAGAGCGCCAACAATCCCGCGAGAAAGATCGGCGTGTTGGCCAAGCCGACCAGCACCATGCCTTTTATCGGAAATGACTGGGCATTGTAGGTTTTCGACATCCAGTGGCTCATCAGACCAATCACCACCACAGAGCTCACCAACGCCACATAAAACAGCACCATCAAGGGAATTGCACTGGCGGCAGACACTTTGGTCAGTTCGCCACCGCTATACCAACCAATCTCTGTTGTACCGTAATAAAAACTGAGCGGCGGAATGGCTGCCATGAGCAGTATTATCAACAGTCGTGATTTAATCTTAGCGTCTGACTGCTGCGCCAGAGCAGCCCATGTTGCTTGAGGACTAAAAAGTATTCCGATAAGTTCTTTCACGTTTATGACCTTTGAGTACTTTTCTCACGCAAAAAGAGCGATAGAAAAGAGTTAAAAAAAGACCTGCGCTTATTTAAACAAGCCACACATGTCACCGACATTGATCAATATCAATAGACCATCAGTGCACTCATCTCAATGGTGATGATGCCCAACCGGCTGTTGCACCTGCCAAATCATAAACACCCCCAAGCCAATGAGACACACACCCATCAACATGCGCAGCAGCGGTGACTGCAACAGCCGCGCCAATTGACTAGAAAACCAGCCGGCAGCGAGCATGGCGGGCAGCGTGCCAAGCCCGAAAGCAACCATCGATACCGCGCCGGCGAGAGGAGTCGGACTCGCCACAGCCTGGCCCAAAGCGCTGTAGACCAAACCACAGGGCAGCCAGCCCCAAAGCATCCCGGCAGCCACGGATTTAACAGCACCATTCGGCCTGCCCAACTGTCGAATAAGCGGCTGGATGCGCCGCCAAAGCACCTGCCCAACCCGCTCAAGGCGCGTTAACACTCGCCACCAACCTGCGATATAAAGCCCCATCAACACAACCATCACACCTGCGAAAGTGCGCAAAACAGGTATTAAACTGCCGTACCGGTCACCGGCAAGCCCCACCACCAAGCCCGCAACCAGCGCGCCCGCAATGCTGTAGCTGATCAACCGGCCGAGGTTATAGCCAATCAAAAGCATTAGGCTCGGCCGTTGACTCCCCAGCGCGGCAACAATACCGCCGCACATACCTATGCAGTGACCAGACCCCATAAGGCCGACAATAAACAGGGTTGCTATCAGTCCGTAATCCAGCATCATTGCAGTTCATCCTCACCCACAGAAGGAGTGTTGGACAATGTGTTCTGCACGTCGTCCTGATCAAATAAAATACGCTCTGCCTCGCTATCGAGGTCGTCGTACTGGCCAGAATTGACCGCCCAAAAAAATACCCACACCGCGATCCCAACAAAGACCAAGGAAATCGGAATTAATAAATAGAGGCTATGCATAAGAGACCTCCCCGCGCGCCAGCCGCAGCGCATTGAGCATCACCAGCAATGAACTGCTCGACATACCAATCGCCGCCGCCCAAGGTGGCACATAGCCCATAGCTGCGAGAGGCAACGCAATCAGGTTATAACCCAGCGCCCAGCCAATATTTTGTCGAATAATTCGCCGCGTTTTGATAGCCGTAGCCACTGCCATCGGCAATGCACGCAAGTCGCTGCCGAGCAAGGTGGCATCGGCATGAATAAGCGATAAGTCGCTCGCCTGGCCCAGCGCCACAGAGACATCTGCAGCCTGCAAAACCGGCACATCATTGATACCGTCGCCCACCATTAGCAGCCTGTGGCCCTGCTGTTGACGTGCGCGCAAGGCAGAGAGCTTCTGCTCAGGCTTCAGCGCAAACTGATAGTCAGTCAACTGTAACGGCGCAACAATGGCGGCCGCCGCAGGCGACGGATCGCCAGACAGTAAAGAGACAGCGAGCCCCTGAGCGCACAGTTGGTTGACCGCTGCTGTCGCCGAAGACCGCAACTGGTCGGAAAAATAGAGCGCGGCAATCCATTCACCAGCGCGCGCAAACCCTATCTCGATTGCCTGCTGAGCATCGCTGTTCCGTGCGATTGGGATGGGCGACCGTTTCAATCCAGCCATTGCACAGACCCAATCTGGACGGCCCAAATAAAAGTCTTCGCCATCAATCCTGCCCCTAACACCACAGCCAGTGACAAAATCTTGCGCGGTTGCGGTGATGCAGGTCGATGCCGACGGTCGGTTTTTCTCCGCCTGCCGACACAGCGCCACAGCAATTGGGTGCTGACTACCGCGCTCGAGGGCAGCGGCCCAACCAACAATGTTTTCATGCATGTGGGGGCCGTCAAAAGCCGCACTGGCCTGTATCGCTGTTATCGAAAGATTGCCCTCGGTCAAAGTACCGGTTTTATCAAAGACAACGCCATCCACTGCCGCTAACCCTTCTAAAACATGGGCGCGATTAATCAAAAATCCCTGACGGCGCAAGACACTGCTAGCAACGGTAAGCGCCGTGGGGGTTGCCAGCGACAGCGCGCAAGGACAGGTCACGACCAGAACCGATAGGGTAATCCACAGCGCCCGAGCCGGATCATGCCAAGCCCAGTAACTGGCCACTGCACCCGCAATTAACAACAATGCAGCAATAAAGTAAGCGGCCAGCCGATCGGCGAGCATCGCCCAATGAGGTTTTTCTAAGGCTGCAGCTTCAGCCAGTGCGAGAATCGCCGACAGGGTTGTCCCCTGCCCTATGGCGGTCACTTTTATCACCAGCGGGTTCGCGCCGTTAACGGTTCCCGCAAAAACCGGCTCCCCTGCGCATTTATCTAACGGCTGCGATTCACCCGTTAAAAGCGCTTCACTCACCTGACTGGCTCCCTCTTCAACGTCGCCGTCACAGGGAATGATTTGACCTGCATCGACACGAATAAAATCGCCCTGCACTAAGGCTTTCACTGCCACAACACGATCCGACTTGGGGTTAGGGAAAAATCTCAGGGGGAAAACTTGCGTGACAACCGGGGGCAACTGGGTGCCGCGATTTAACGCGAGTCGGTTTTTTTCGCGGATACGCTGCTCAGCAAAGCGACCCAACAACAAGAAAAAAGTAAACATGGCAATAGAGTCAAAATAGACCTCGCCGCCACCGCTCAGGGTTGCCCACAGGCTAGCGCTGTAGGCCAAGGCAATTGCCAAGGCCACGGGCACATCCATAACGAGATGCCCCATTTTTAGACTGCGCCAAGCATGGCTAAAAAACGGCTGTGCTGAATAAAACACCACCGGCGTGACAAACAGTAGGCTAACAACCCGCAGCAGAGTTTTCCACTCCGACTCCATGCCCTGAAAAGAGCCCGCATACAAGCCTATGGCCACCATACCTGCCTGCATCATCGCCATACCGGCAACCCCAAGACGCAGCATCAACCGACGACCCTCGCCCCCCGCAGGCTGATCATCGGTGCGATAAATTGGGCTAGCGTCATAGCCAATCTGCTCAATCGCACTCAGTATTTCACTGAGTTTTAGCGACTCAGGTCTCCATGTAATATCACCACGGTGAGTTGTGCCATTGATCGCCACACGCTCTATGCCCTGCAGTTTGCTGAGATGCTTTTCAATCAGCCACGTGCACGCGGCACAGCTGATATTGTCGATATACAAACAGGCACTGCGTGTTTTGGAAGCATTCTCGGCTTTTGTCGTCAAGTTGCCAGTTTCAACAGTGCCAGTTTCTAAAATATAGTCCCGCTGAATCTCCTCGATATCCCAGTCCGCGTAGCTCTTTTTCCGGTTTCTTGTTGGCCCGTTGAGAGCATCCGCAGTAGACATGTTTTGCGCTATTTTACCGCTGGGCGCCGAGCGAAATTGGTAAAAATTAGCCAGACCGCCACTAAATATCGCCTCAGCCACCGCTGCACAGCCAGGGCAACACATGGCGTGGCGAGTATTGTCCACTGTAATGCTGAAGTCGCTGTTGGCCGGAACGTTCAGACCGCAGTGATAACAGAACTCTGCTAAACAGGCACTCATCATGTGGCGGTATTTTTACCGATATTGATCATGCGGCTCACGGCAGTTGCGCGGCCATCCCGAAAATCAATCTCACCGTTCAAACGCCAGCTTTTATCGCTGGGAAGTATGCGCAGGTAATAGCGGTGCTGGTATTGCTGTGTCAGCGCGGCGCCGTACTGACCGACAGCGATCGGCGTCAACAGCAAGGTTTGATCGAGGGCCTGACTGCCGGGGTGCAACAACAGTAGTGTGATCTCGGCCGGGTAATCGCTCAAGCCAGACAAAGTAACCTGCACCCTAGCCTGACGCCCGATCTGAAACGGCTCAAAGGTGACGTCAGCCACTGCCGCAAGAACCGCTGCCCGACGGTCTTGATCAAGGGACTGATTGATCGCCAACCCCTCCTGATAATACTGGTCATCAACCATGCTGTGAGGATTCTCCAGCGCAATAAAAAGCGTGCTGAACCCGGCAATCACCACCGACAGGGGCAGCGCAATTAAAAACCACGGCCAAAATTGGCGGTACCAGACCGGCTGCGCTTTTTTTTGTGGTGGCTGCAGCGTATTTCTTATCAGCGGATTAATCATAGGATTCCCTCAAGGCGTTGTTTTTATCGGCGCGATAAAACGGCTTTTTTCGCTACTGTGAAGATCGGGTTGCGCCCTTGCCGTCACCACAAATTCAACATCAGCATTGCGTCGCGTCACCTGATTCGAGGGCAGCAGCAAACGCACCAGTATTTCGACGATCTCACCTTCAGCCACATCCACCTCCGACTGGCCGCGATAGACCAACGGCAGTTCGCTTTGCACCGTCACGCTGTAGTGATGGTCGCGCTGATCCATATTGTTAATTTTCAATCGATAACTGTTTTCAACCAGCCCATCTTGAGTGACGCGATAGAGCATGCTGCGGTCGCGAAGCACATCAACTTCCAGCGGTGTACGCACGCTGAGCTGATAAATAAATACCCCACACATAAGCGCCAGCACCGAAAAATAGGCCACTAAGCGAGGCCGCAGCAGACGAAATGGAGTGCCTCGTTCCAGCGCATTTTCCGTTGTGAAGCTAATCAGCCCGCTGGGATAGCGCATTTTTTCCATCACCGTATTGCAGGCATCAATGCACAGGCCACAGCTAATACATTCATATTGCAGGCCATCGCGAATATCGATACCCGTGGGACAGACCTGAACACAGAGCGTGCAGTCAACACAGTCTCCCAGACCAATCTCAGCCGGTTGCTGGTTGGGCTTTCGCGACCCTCGCGGCTCACCCCTCGCTTTATTGTAGGAAACAATAAACGTGTCAGGATCAAACATCACCGACTGAAAGCGCGCATAGGGGCACACATAGAGGCAAATTTGCTCACGCATTAAGCCCGCATTGGCCCAGGTTAAAGCGGTAAATAACAGCATCCAAAAAAGTGCTGCCGCATCAATATTAAGCGAAAATAGCGACGCCACGAGCTCGCGAATCGGGTTGAAATAACCGACAAAGGTCAGACCTGTCGCCAGCGCGACAAGAAACCAGCAGAGTTGCACCGCGCCCTTGCGCATCAGCTTGTTGACTGTCCACGGCTGAGCATCGAGCTTGATTCGCTTATTGCGATCGCCCTCAAACCACTCTTCAATGGCGATAAAAATACCAGTCCAGACAGTCTGCGGGCAGGAAAATCCGCACCACACACGGCCGACAAAATTGGTGATGGTGAACAGTGCAAACGCCGCAATAATTAATAACGCCGCCAAAAATGGCAGATCCTGAGGGCCGAGAGTTAGCCAAAAGATATAGAATTTGCGCTCCGCCAAGTCAAACCATAGCGCTTGACGGTCGTTGATGGTCAGCCAAGGAATCAGAAAGTAACTGGCCAGCATGGGAATCCATGTCCAGCGTCTTAGACGTCTATAAAAACCCTCAAGACTGCGGGTGTAAATTTTATCCGCCGTCTGATAGAGATTGAGCACATGAATTGCGTCATTGCTAGGCGCCTGTTGACCCTCAACTGCCGACTGCGACGACTCTGGCTTCTCCATCATGCACCTCCACAGGCTATTGGTTAGTCTGCGAGAGGCTGTAAACGTAGGCGGCGATCAGGTGGATTTTTTCGGGGCGCAGCGTTTCACTGTGATTCGGCATATTGCCCGTGCGACCATTGCGGATGGTGTGGCGAATATTCTCAATCAGCGCCGTGTCGGTCTGATTGTAAAGCCAAATAGCGTCCTTTAAATTAGGCGCGCCAAGGGCCTGCGTACCACCCCCATCTGCGCCATGACAGGCGGTACAAAAAATATTGAACTTGGCTGCGCCGCGCTGAGCGCGCTGAGCATCAACCGGCAAGCCGCTCAAACTGGCGACATAGTCCGCCACCTCGATCACGCCTTGATCACCCAACGCAGCACCCCACGCAGGCATTACGCCGATTCGGCCGCCGCTAATGGATTGCACAATGGCATCCGCTGAGCCACCGTAGAGCCAGTCGTTATCACTCAAGTTGGGAAAGCCATTGCCGCCGGTTCCGCCAATACCATGACAGACCGAGCAGTTATTATTAAACAGTCGACGACCCATTTTGAGCGCAGCGGGGTCCGAGGCTAAATCGTCAATTGGCGTGGCGGCGTAGGCACCGTATTGCGCATCAAGCTCGTAGTTCGCCATATCAACACGCTCTTGCCACTGTTTTTCCTGTGTCCAGCCGAGCAGACCGCTGTAATTGCCCAATCCCGGATACAGCACGAGGTAGACTAGTGCAAACACCGCACTGGCGATAAACATCCAAAACCACCAAGCGGGCAGCGGATTGTCATACTCTTCAATGCCATCGTAGCTATGCCCGGTGGTCGGAACTTCGCCCTCCGCCAAGTCACCTTTTACCTCGGTTTTGCGGTTGGCCATCAATAACCAAACACTGCCAAATAACACCAACAGCGTTAATACGATAATCCAGATACTCCAAAAATCACTCATGGTTTCGCGTTCCCTCGTGCTGTTGAGACTCTGCGGATAGGTCATCGTCCATAAACGGCAACTGTGATGCCTCGTCAAACCGCTGTTTGTTCTTCGAGCTCCACGCCCAAACACAGACAGCGATAAAAGCCGCCATCGCTAAAATAGTACCAATACCCTGTAGCGTGCCCATGGTCATAACGCTGCGCTCCTCACCGTTTTTGCTGGATCAACGTACCCAACTGCTGCAGATAGACCACCAGCGCGTCCATCTCGCTGTAACCTGCCACCTGATCTTTTGCCGCGGCAATCTCCTCATCGCTGTAAGGCACCCCAACGCGGCGCAAGGCCCGCATCTTTTCTGCGGTCTGAGAGCCGTCGAGAACGCCATCAAACAACCACGGAAAAGCAGGCATATTGGAGACTGGAACAACATCGCGTGGATTATTCAAATGCACCCGGTGCCACTCATCGCTGTAGCGTTTGCCCACGCGGGCCAAGTCAGGCCCTGTGCGTTTCGACCCCCATAGAAAGGGGTGCTCGTATACCTGTTCACCGGCAACGCTGTAATGGCCGTAGCGTTCCGTCTCTGCGCGAAACGGCCTAATCATTTGCGTGTGGCACACATGGCAGCCTTCGCGGATATAAATATCGCGGCCCTCTAGCGCCAAGGCGGGCAGCGGTTTCAATCCAGCAACTGGCTCGGTGGTATCCTCGGAAAAAAACAGTGGAACGATCTGAGCAAGACCGCCGAAACTGATAGCAATAACGATCAGAACAATCATCAGACCAATGTTTTTTTCAATCACTGAATGCGTATTAGACATGGACTACTCCTTCACTGTCCGCCGCCTGCGGTTTGTTCTCCGAAATGGTTTTCCAGACGTTAAATGCCATCAACAACATGCCCAAGAAAAAGATTGAGCCGCCTACAAACCGAACAAAATAGCCCGGATAGCTCGCCTCAACCGACTCGGCAAAGGCATACGTCAACGTCCCGTCGCTGTTAAAGGCGCGCCACATCAATCCCTGGGCAATACCGTTGACCCACATCGACGCGATGTAGAGCACCGTCCCGATTGTCGACATCCAAAAATGCACATTGATTAAATTTTCGCTGTACATTTTGCTCTTGCCATACAGCCGCGGAATTAAATGATACAGACAGCCGATAGACACCATAGCCACCCAACCAAGTGCACCAGAGTGAACATGGCCAATGGTCCAGTCCGTGTTGTGAGAGAGCGCGTTGACAGTCTTGATCGCCATCATCGGCCCCTCGAAGGTAGACATACCGTAAAACGAGAGAGAGACCACAAGAAAGCGCAGCGTCGGGTCGGTACGCAACTTATGCCACGCGCCAGAGAGCGTCATCATGCCGTTGATCATGCCGCCCCACGAGGGAGCCAGCAGCAAAATTGACATCACCATACCCAAACTTTGCGCCCAGTCCGGCAATGTTGAATAGTGCAAATGATGAGGGCCGGCCCAAATATAAATCGCAATCAACGCCCAGAAATGCACGATAGAAAGACGATAGGAATACACCGGCCGCTCCGCCTGCTTGGGCACAAAGTAGTACATCATGCCGAGAAAACCCGCGGTTAAGAAAAAGCCAACAGCATTGTGCCCGTACCACCACTGCACCATCGCATCGATAGTGCCAGGGTAAATAGAATAGGACTTAAACAAGCTCACTGGCACCGCCATACTGTTGACGATATGCAGCATCGCGACCGCAAGAATAAAGGCACCAAAAAACCAATTGGCAACATAAATATGCTTCACCCGCCGTTTCACGATAGTGCCAAAAAAGACGATCGCGTAAGAGATCCAAACCACAGCAATCAAAAGATCTATCGGCCACTCAAGCTCGGCATACTCTTTAGCCGAGGTCAGCCCCATCGGCAGGGTAATGGCGGCAGCAACAATGACAAGCTGCCAGCCCCAAAACGTGAAAGCAGCCAGTCGGTCAGAGAACAATTCCGCCTGCGAGGTGCGCTGCACAACGTAATAACTGGAGGCAAACAGCGCACAGCCACCAAAGGCAAAAATCACCGCATTGGTATGCAAGGGTCGCAAGCGCCCGAAGTGGAACCACGGCCCAAAATTAAGCTCAGGCCACACCAATTGCGCGGCAATAATGACGCCAACCAGCATCCCCACAATGCCCCAAACGACGGTCATGATGGCGAACTGTTTGACGATTTTATTGTTGTAAGCGGGCGAAATAACAGACGAGTTTTGATTGCTCATTCTCTTTCCCTGAAACTCAGATCATATGATGGTTAATAGGCGTGCGACGGCATGTCTACGGAAAGCATAGACAGTTTTAGTGGCCTGCGCTCAAGCATGCATTATTGAGATTGAGGGATTTTGATAAAGTTGATCTAGGTCAATTTGGACAAAAATCCCTGCCACCACAATCGATAGCAGAGATTTTTATGGGCGTGACAGCAGCAAGGGCTGAACACGAGGTAACGAGGTCTTAGGTAATGACAGCACAGACCCAATACAGCAAATTACTTAAGCTCACGGCCGCGGTTAGCAGCAATGCGCAAACGCAGCGCGTTTAACTTAATAAAGCCTTCCGCATCCGCTTGGTTGTAGGCACCAGCATCGTCGTCAAAAGTCGCAATCTTGCCATCAAACAAACTGTCAGCAGAGCGACGACCGACCACGGTAACATTGCCCTTGTACAGTTTAAGTCGCACATCACCATTCACAGACTCTTGGCTCTTATCGATAGCGGTTTGCAACATCAACCGCTCGGGTGACCACCAGTAACCGTTGTAAATCAGGTTCGCGTAGCGCGGCATCAACTCATCTTTCAAGTGCGCCACTTCGCGATCCAAACAGATAGACTCAATCGCCCGGTGAGCGCGCATCATTACCGTGCCCGCAGGCGTTTCGTAACATCCGCGCGACTTCATACCCACATAGCGGTTTTCAACAATATCCAAACGACCAATACCGTTCGCACCTGCCACCTTATTCAAATGCTCGATCACCGTGGCCGGCGACATCGCCTGACCATCAATCGCAACGATATCACCCTTCTCGTAGGTCACTTCAATATAGGTTGCCACATCAGGTGCCGTCAGCGGGTCAACCGTCCAGCGCCACATTTCGTCTTCAGCTTCCGACCAAGGGTCCTCCAAATTGCCACCCTCGTAAGAGATATGCAGCAAATTGGCATCCATTGAGAACGGCGATTTTTTACCGCGCTTCATTTCAACAGGAATATTGTGTGTCTCGCAGTACTCCATCAGCTTATCGCGGGAATTAAGATCCCACTCACGCCACGGCGCAATCACTTTAATGCCCGGCTTCAACGCGTAGGCACCCAACTCGAAACGCACCTGGTCGTTGCCCTTGCCCGTCGCACCATGAGATATTGCATCAGCACCCGTTTCATTGGCAATTTCAATCAAACGCTTAGCGATAAGTGGGCGCGCAATCGACGTGCCCAGCAGATACTCACCTTCATAGATTG
>OBNN01000008.1_pt1 | contig 67643 bp, 59 predicted proteins | sample 1470811 | NCBI WGS metagenome assembly OBNN01 (sample SAMEA3275570, study PRJEB22092) | marine metagenome | biome: Estuarine Biome; feature: Surface Water; material: Coastal water | collected 2014-06-21T11:15:00+00 | depth 1 m
TCTTCAATCCTGTACGCTGCAGCAACTTGGGGATTGCGTAGACAGGGCCGATACCCATTTCGTCGGGTTCGCAGCCTGCCACAGCCATACCGCGGTAGATACCCAGCGGCTCCAGATTGCGCTGGGATGCTAATGTGCTGTCCATCAAAATAACCGCAGCAGCACCGTCAGACAACTGAGAGGCATTACCGGCAGTAATGGTTCCACCATTGCGCACGGCTTTAAGGCCAGAAAGATTTTCTAGGGTGGTACCTGGACGATTGCCCTCGTCTTTCGTCAGGGTAACTTCCTGTTGAGTCACTTCACCGGTTTCACGGTTGGTGACATTCATGGTCGCTGTCACGGGCACAATTTCGTTGGCAAATAAATCGGCTTCCTGTGCCGCTGCCGTGCGCGTCTGAGAAATCAGTGCATATTCGTCTTGGGCTTCGCGGGAAATATTGTAGCGCTTGGCGACCACTTCAGCCGTATCGAGCATGGGCATATGAATAGCGGGCGCATGTTTCATGGCTAAAGGGTCGGCGACGCGATAGGTGTTGAAATGTTCGTTCTGAATCAAGCTGATACTTTCACAACCACCCGCAAGCACAACAGGAGCGCCATCAAACATAATTTGCTTGGCACCGGTCGCGATTGACATCAGACCGGACGAGCACTGACGGTCAATAGTCATGCCCGAGACAGTCAAAGGCAACCCAGAGGCCAGTGCTACCTGACGGCCAAGGTTCATGGTCTGCGTGCCCTGCTGCATCGCGGCCCCCCATATACAGTCGTCAATTTCGGCGGGGTCAATGCCGGCACGCTGCACCGCGGCAGTCACGGCGTAAGAGCTCATGGAGGGCGACTCAAGGTTATTAAATGCACCACGGAAGGCTTTACCAATGGGCGTGCGAGCGGCTGATACAATTACGGCTTCTTTCATAACGGGTTCCTTAATCAATAATAACGTGATGAGGGCTGAAGGCAACCGCCGCCAGCCGTCGGAATTTACTCGATCAGCTACGCCTTAAGCGCAGCCATGGCTTTCATGACAAACTTTTCAGTCTGCTTGCCACCCGACTCCAGCGCCTGCTGGTTGGAACTGTCAGACAGCGCGTCCCAGTTGGCAACAATTTCATCGGGGTTTTGCTGCTCGACGGGTAGAAAAATACCGTCGGTTTCGTACATGCTGGCCTTCGCATAGCCGCCGGCACCCGCACATAAAATCGTTCTTGTTGGAGCACTCTCAGCACAGAGCACCAGCGCGCCGGCTGTTACCGACTCTGGCGTCATCACCGCTAACACAGGCGCTGGCAACAGGTCTTCCGTCATGCGAGTTCCGGCTGTTGGTGCCAGTGCGTTGACGTGAATATTATTTTTTCCACCCTCGAGTACGAGGGTATTCATGAAACCCAGCACCGCCATTTTCGCGGCGCCGTAGTTACTCTGACCGAAGTTTCCGTACATACCACTTGATGATGTGGTCATGACGATGCGGCCGTAGTTTTGCTCCCGCATAATGTCCCAGACGGCTTTGGTGCAGTTGACTGAACCCATTAAATGCACGTCCATAACCAGCCGGAAATCTGCCAAATCCATCTTACTGAATGACTTGTCACGCAAAATTCCAGCGTTGTTGATCAAAATATCAACACGTCCCCACTTGGCCATGGCCTGCGCCACCATATCGGCGACTTCGTCGTACACAGCGACGTTGGCACCGTGAGCGATGGCTTGGCCGCCGGCGGCTTCGATCAGTGACACCACTTCGAGTGCTGCAGCTGAAGAGGCGCCGGTGCCATCTCGCGCACCACCTAAATCGTTGACCACCACTTTTGCACCGCGAGCGGCTAACGCCAGCGCATGCGAGCGACCCAAACCGTTGCCGGCACCAGTCACAATGGCGACTCTTCCTTCAAAATTAATACTCATGATGTTCCTCGTTGTTCGTTAATAATGGCGTTTAAAAGGGTTAACGCGCCATTTGCACGCTTAACCACTCAGCGATTAATGCGGGTTTTTCTTCGCCCTCAATCTCAACCGTAACTTCGATTTTAAAGTCGAACTGGCCGGGGCGCTTTTCGATAATCTCTAACACCGTTGCGTGACAGCGAATATTGCTGCCCACTTTAACGGGCGCTAAAAATCGGACTTTATCAAAGCCTTTATTGACGCCCATATACATGCCGTTAATCACGAGGCTGTAGCTTTCTGAAAAATAGGAGAGCATCGACAGGGTTAAAAAACCATGGGCGATCGTGGTACCAAAAGGGGTTTTAGCTGCGGCCACGGGATCGACGTGGATAAACTGGCGGTCTAAGGTGCAGTCGGCAAATACGTTGATTTGATCTTGGGTGACGTTAAACCAAGCCGTGGGCTCAGCAACATAACCGATATACTTTTCAATTTCGCTTTTTTCAATAACCATTGGCATAGAATTTCCCCTCACATGACTGCATTTGTTATCAATCCGTATTGAACTGGATTGTTCTTTTATAGTGTGACCAGAATACCCTGTTTTGACCGTGAAATGCTATGTCTAGTTGGCTTCTGTTCACTATCAGCAGGGTCAATATGCACTTTTTTTGCGGTTGCCCGTGCCCTTGTGCATAACGATTGCAAGCTACGAGCGATGCTCTGCTGTACTCATTAACATTCCAAGCGCGACGGTTAGGATTGCTCCGTCCCGTTGAGTAAATTGAGTTGTAGACGCAGACCGTCTTCGCCGTCCTCATAATAGGCGGGCAGTTTTTTCAACAGAGTAAAACCAAACTTTTGGTAAAGAGTGCGTGCGGGTGATGGCGATGCTCTCACCTCTAAACGCAGCCGCTGACACCCACGCTGTCGCAGTTGTTCGATCAGCGAAGTGAGTAACAGCGTTGACAGACCCCTACCCTGACACTCAGGCATCACAGCGATGGAATAGAGCCGCGCCGGACGCTGCTGGCCGGGCACCAAACACACAGTGTAAGCGACTGGTTTGCCGTCCAATTCCGCTACTGTATTGAGCGCAACACCGCGACTCAGGAGGTAGCGCATCTGCCTCGGCGATATCTTGTCGCTGGTAAAACAACGCGACTCAATCACCAGCAGTGCTTCGGTATCGGCAACGGTGGCTGGCCGCACCTTCGCATCGAGCACGCTAGCGTCCCCGCAATTCAAGGCGACGGCAGAACTCTGCCATGACTTGCATATAGAGTTCGTCACCCAAATAGGCGTCTTCCACTTTGTAGTCCATGCTGGGATTATCATTGACCTCGATCACGTAGGCTCGCCCATCGACCTCTTTGATGTCGACGCCATAAAGACCATTGCCAATAATTTTGCAGGCTTTGATAGCGGCATCGAGCACCACTTTTGGCACTTCAAAGGTTGGCAGCGTTTCAAAACCACCGGAAAAATAACGCTTTGAATTATGGTTGTAGATTTGCCAGTGGTTGCGTGCCATGCGGTATTTGCAGGCGAAGATAGCCCGGCCGTTGAGCACGCCTATGCGCCAGTCGTAGTCGGTAAACAGGTACTCTTGCGCCAGAACCAGTGCGCTGGTCTCGAATAAGCGATCTAAGCGCTCGACAAGTTCGCTGCGGGTGGTTGCTTTGAAGACACCATTGGAAAAGGAGCCCTCGGGCATTTTCAGCACCATGGGATAGGAGAACTGCTGCTCCAGTTGCTCGAGAGTGGCATCGCTGCGGTCAGTGATAACTTCAGTGCGTAAACTCGGGACATTTTGATAGCTAAAGGCGTCGTGCAAAAACACCTTATTGCAGCAGCGTAAAATCGATGCAGAATCATCCATCACCACAAGGCCGCTTTTCTCGGCCTTCAGTGCTAAACGATAGGTGTGATGGTCAATACCGGTGGTTTCGCGAATAAAGAGTGCGTCGTAGTGGCTGATATTTTGCAGTTGGTCAATACTGAGAGCTTCCGCGTGAATGCCCTGCTTGGTCGCGGCTTTAATAAATCGCGCAATCGCCTCTTTGTCGCTCGGAGGGTTTTTCTCCTCAGGATTAACCAATATCGCCATCTCCCAGCGGTGGCGTTTCTGCGGTGCGCCGGTGCGCCAGACGGTTTCGATAAATTCGCCTAACCTGACCATAAAGTCAACGCGCTGTGCACTAGTGAGGGCGCCAAGGGGCCAGCGTTTGATATTGAAACTGAGTTTTCCTGCGCTGTCTTGCAAGGTTATTTTTAAGATTGGAGCGGGATATTGTGCAAAGATCTTACCCGCGACTTTTTTCAGTGACGGTTCATCGATCTTGCCAAAGTACACTAAATGCTCGCGAGGAATATCACTGACTTCAAGCTCTGGCACTGCGCCGGTGAAGTGCAGCATGCTGCCTGATTCACTGCTTAAAAAGCGCAGCTCGTTAATGGTTTTTACACTCGGCAGCGCGATGTGCGAGCGGGCTTCGGCAAGTAGGGAGCAGTAGTAGCCTTTACTCAAATAGGTCTCGGTATCACAGAGATTAATAATCCGTGTCTTGGGCTCGTTTTGTTGCGGAAAATCGTTTAAATATTGCCCAAACGTGACCACCTCAGCGCCGTACCCGGCAAAATCCTCTTCACCACTATCGACTACAAGCAGGGTCTTAATCATGTTTTATCTCTGTTAGTTGCGCGTAACGCGCGATTGTTTCTCTGGGGGCTGGCAAGACAATAAATCTGCCCACTCAGGAGTGCTATATAGGCTTAATTTTGCTCGACAGCAACTTTAGTTTTACGCCTTGTACAGAGCGCCAACGGTGTCCTGCTCAAACAGTGGCGGCACAGCGCAAAACTGTGGCCTCAGTTACGGGAGTGCCATAAAAGTGCCATAAAAAAACCCCATTCAACAGTCTGTATGGGGTTTCCTATAAGTCGCTTTATCAGCTTGCGTTATAACCTGCCTGCCCAGCGCTGCACGCCTGTTACAGAATCCTTTACCAACCGCAGGCGCGGTCTTTGTTCTGATCCTTTAACCAGCTATTAAGCGGCGCAAAGTAGTCAATAATCGCGCTGCCGTCCATTTGGCGCTGCCCTGTTAACGCTTCCATTGCATCTGGCCAAGGCTTGCTCTGACCCATCGCTAGCATCGCGCCCAGTTTGGCACCGGCGACTTTGTTGTTGTAGATGGAGCACTCATTGAGCGGGCCTTCATAGCCTGCCGCGGCGCAGAGTGCTTTGTGAAATTGAAACTGCATAATAAACGACAAGAAGTACCGGGTATAAGGCGTGTTGCCGGCAACATGGTACTTGGCGCCTGCATCAAAATCGGCCTCGCTGCGAGCCACTGGGGCACGCAAACCTTGGTACTCTTCGCGCAACTTCCACCAGCTGGCATTGTAATCTTCCGGCGCAATTTCACCGGAGAAGACCTTCCAGCGCCACTCGTCAATCATCTTACTGAACGGCAGGAAGGCAATCTTGCTCAGCGCCAGTTTCATCTGCTTGTTGATGGTGGCTTCGTAGCTGTCGGTAACTGCTCCGATTAATCCTTTCTGCTGCAGATAGCTCGGTGTCATAGAGAGCTGAATGGTGTCGCCAATGGCTTCATGGAAGCCATCATGGGCACCGCCTTTGAAATACGAAGGCTGATCTTTGTACATTTGGTAGTAGTAGATGTGCCCGAGTTCGTGATGCAGGGTGCCGAACTGCTCTTCGTTAATTTCGACGCACTGCTTGATGCGCGGATCGCTGCCACCGCCCATATCCCAAGCGCTGGCATGACAAACCACATTGCGATCGCGGGGCTTTTTAATCATTGAGTTTTGGTAAAAACTCTCAGGCAATGACGGCAGTCCCAGCGAGGTGAAGAATCCCTCTGCGGTTTTGGTCATCTTCATCTCATCATAGCCTTGATCCACTAAGGCTTTGGTGACATCTAACTGCCCAACCCCTTTGTAGGGCTCCATAATGTCGTAAATATTGTCCCAGGTCTGAGACCACATATTGCCCAGCAGGTGCGCTGGAATCGGCTGATCTAACGGCACGCGATCGGCACCATAGGTCTCGCTGAGTTTAGCCCGCACATGGCAGTGTAGCTCTTCGTAGAACGGCTTGACCTGCTCCCACAGACGACGCGCTTCCACAACAAACTCTTCGCTCGGCATGTCGTAACCGCCGGTCCAGAGCTCAGCTAAGTTTTTAACGCCAAACTCCTTGGCGCCCTCATTGGCAATTTCGACAAAACGCTGGTAGTCCTTGCGATAAGGTGGCGACACTTCACGCCAGCCCTTCCACACATCGAGCAGCTCATCGTAATCGCGGGACTGCGCGAGAACGGCTTCAAGCTCCTGCAGTTCACGGCATACGCCCGCCTCATTACAGTATTTGCCGGCGCCGTATTGGCCTTCCATATTGGTGAGGATTTCCGACAATTCCGTGCGCAGCGCAGCATCGTCTGGTGCTGGGGCCGAGGACCCACGCAACATTAACTCGATGGCGCGAGCGGTACGCTCGTCCATCTCTGCACCCTTATACTGTTTTGCCTGCTTGACCACGGCGCTCTCAAAGGCAAGACCGCGCTCGCCTGCCTTCGCTGCCAGGACGGCCGTATCCTGAGTAATGTAAGTGCTGCGCACCCAGGCTGCGGCATAACTCTCTTTCGCCAGCTCATTGCCCTCGCGCTCAATACGCGAGACAAAATCGGCGGGCGATTCAGCAGGCGCCTTGGCCTGGTCACAGGCACCCAGTAATAGTGCGCCCATTAAGGGCACGATAAATTTATGTTTCATCAATCTGCTCCACGCATCATTTTTGTAATTATGGGTGACACTAACAACATCAGAACGGCAATACCTAGGGCGATATAACCAACCTGCGTGTAGACTTCCACATACCCCGCTTTGGCAGCTGCGACGTTAGTCATCTGCCCGCCGATAGTCTCTGCGCCAGTGGTACGCGCAATCATACCCGCGAGGAAATTCGATAATCCCGAGTAGAGAAACCATGCACCCATGGTCATGCCGACAATTCGTGCAGGTGCCAGTTTGGTCACCGCAGACAACCCCACAGGCGATACCATCAACTCACCCATGGTGTGAATCCAGTAAATCGCGAAAATAAAGAACACGGGTGTATAACCCATGGGGCCAGAGCCTTTCATACCCGCAACTAAGGCGAGGAAGCCGAGACCCGCCAAGGCAACACCCAAGGCAAACTTGACCGGTGTCGAGGGGTTTAGTTTGCGCTTGGCCAGCCACACCCAGAGCCATGCCATCAGCGGGGCGAAAATAAAGATAAAGCCTGCGTTTAGGGATTGGAATACGGGACCGGGAACAGACCAACCAAACATTTCTCGATCAACCAAGCGCGCCGTAAACAGATTCAATGATGATCCAGCCTGTTCAAACAGTGCCCAAAAGGGAATCTGCGCAAGAATGAAGTAAATCGCCGCGAACATACGCGAGCGCTCGTCACCCTTCAGCGCTACAAACCCATAACCCACAAGGCCGACAAACATAACAATGCCCAGCGGCCCAAGAATGCCGCCAACCAACTCTTCGTTCATGACCAAAAACATCGACACAGCGATAATCGCCACACCAATGAGGTAGCAGAGCCATTCGACATTAATAAACAAAAAGACCTTTTGCTGAAGTTTTTCCAGTGATGGTGGCTCGGCTCTGCCTTCCAACCAGCTTTGGTGTGAGAGGAAAATAAGCAGCCCGCCGAGCATGCCAATACCGGCCAAGCCAAAACCATATTTCCAACCGTAGACGATACCAAGGTAGCCGCAGAAGATTGACGACAAGAAGGAGCCTAAATTAATCCCCATGTAAAAAATGGTAAACCCAGAGTCACGCCGGGTATCGCCAAAACCATAGAGCGAGCCGACAATGGTCGAGATATTGGCTTTCAAAAATCCGCAACCGGCAATCAGCAGCGCCAGCGAGAGGTAGAGCATGTTCAGGTAAAACGGCTCGGTCACAACCGTCATATGGAAATCTTCGCGCTGAATAGTTGCTGGCAGCCCAACCGCTTCTGGCTCAGCGATATCCATGGTCGTCTCGGTAAACGTCACGTAGGAGGAACCGAGAGGGGAAATAATCTGCTGTTTCGCATCGCCACCGCGGCCGTCCAGCGCAATCTGGTACTCACTGTCTGCATAGTGCAGCAATTGCTTTGAGCCACTGCCCTCAAAGGTCATACCAAAGTGCCCCAAGGTCAGCAAAATCGCGCCGAAGGTCACCGCTTTTCTGGCGCCCAAGTACCGATCGGCCAGCGAGCCGCCAATAATCGTCATGACATAGACCAGCGCGGTGTAAGCGCCGTAGAGCAGGCTCGATTTTTCATCGGAAAATAAGAAGTGTTGGGTGAGATAGACAATTAACAGTCCACGCATCCCGTAGAAGGAAAAACGCTCCCACATCTCGGTTAGGAATAAAATTAACAGCCCTCTTGGGTGGCCAAGAATCGTGCGCTCACCCGCCGCGCCGTGGTCTGTGAGCGGATTAGTGGTAGTACTCATCAATTGATATCCTTTTAGAATAGGTTCCGGTGTCTCACAGTACTGGCGAACTGCAGCAGGACTGACGACACTCTTTATTTTGGGGTGCGCTGTGTGGCGTCAGACTTGACCGGCCAAACAGCAACAGTGCTGGCCAGTATAGACAAACCGCTCGAAAAACAAACCTTTTATCGCTCGCCCAAGATAACGACTCGGCTCAGGCGAAAATTGGCATCTGTTCAGCGATAAATGGCACCCATTACTAAGACAGTTACACCCTGCGCAGATAGTGTAGAGCGCAACCTAACAGAGTGCCGATCTATGACTATTGCCAACGCTCCGAAAGAACTACACGAACACGCCGAATTTCGCAAAGAAATCGCCGCTTGGTTGCGCGCCAACACACCGGCAGACCCAGGCTTTCTGTTGCCGCAAACCTTTATGGAAGTCGGCTCCGACCAAGTCCTCGACTTTCTCCGCGAATGGCAGTTCAAAGTCTGGTCTGCAGGGTATCTCGGCATGGCCTGGCCCAAGCAATACGGCGGTCAGGGTGCAGCGCCCATTTATCAATCCATCGTCGACCAAGAGATGAAACGTCTGCGCGTGCCGATCTGCTTTAACGTGATCGGTTTGGGCTGGGCCGGCCCACTGATTCTCGATATTGGCAGCGACATTGAAAAAGAGAAGTATCTCAAAGGTATCCTCAATGCCGATGATATCTGGGCGCAGGGCTTCTCCGAACCCAATCACGGCTCAGATCTCGGCAGTATTCAAACCCGGGCCGAGCGCGACGGTGACGACTACGTCATCAATGGCAGCAAAATTTGGACGACTATGGGCAACTATGCCAAATACATGATTTTACTGGCCCGCACCGACCCACAGGCAGAACGCCGCTACAACGGTCTATCCTTTTTCCTCGCACCCATGAAAACCGCAGGCATCACCACCCAACCGATAAAAAAATTGACCGGCGAATATGGCTTTACCGAAACCTTTTTCACCGATGCACGCATTCCCGCCAATTGCATTATGGGTGACGAGGGTCAGGGCTGGCGCATTGCCATGAAGACTCTGCAGTATGAGCGCGGCGCTGAAGCAGGCGCGGCCGGTGGTATTTCGATTCTATCGATTGCGATGAATGATTTACTGAACATGGCGCAAGATATCGAGCGCGACGGCCAGCCTCTGCTAAAAGACCCCATTACCCGTGACAACTTGGTTAAGTTTTTGATTGAAGAACAGGCTCTCTATCTCGCCGAGCAGCGCGGCGCCATCCCCGCCCTCAACCGCGACTACCCCAACTCAATCGCCTTGTCAGGCAAGCTTCGCGGCACCGAGTTTTTCCGCCGCATGCGCCAGTACGCCCTGACCCTGCAAGGAGCCAATGGCGCGCTATACGTCGGCGACAGCGAGGCGACCGACGGCGGTTTCTGGCAGCGCGCCTATCTCAACAATTTCTCGACCACCATCGGTGGCGGCACGAGCCAAGTCCAAGCCAATATTATTGGCGAACATGTACTCGGCCTACCAAAGGATTAAGGGAAAAAATCATGCGAAAAACCAATCTAGCAATGGCCTTTAGCGACGAACAAGCAATGATTTTGGACAGTGCAAAAGCCTTTTGCAGTGACAAATCAACCATCGCAGCCGTGCGCAATTTACTCGACAGCGAAACTGGGTTTAACCCACAGGTGTGGCAAGAGATGGTTGCCCTCGGCTGGACCGGCATTGCCATCCCCGAAGAGTATGGCGGCTTAAATCTTGGCGTAGGCGCCCTGGTGCCACTGGTTGAAACTATGGGTCGCCATCTGCTGGGCACGCCGCTTATCTCTAGCGCGCTGACCGCACAAGCCATTCTGCGCAGCGGCACTGAGTCCCAGCGCGCTGCTTGGTTGCCTGCGTTGGCCGACGGTGCTGCAGGTGCCCTAGCCCTGCTCGATAACGAAGACTGGGGCGGCGACTTTAGTGGCTGCACAGTGGGCGGCAGTGGCGAAAACTTAACCCTGACGGGGCGCAAGTTAATGGTTGCCGATGGCGCTGTTGCGGATCTTTTTGTGGTATCAGCCAGCCATGCGGGGCAGCCGGTTCTGGTTTTGGTCGAAGCCAAGCAATTGCCGGCTGGCGCACTTAAATCTAAAACACTCATTGATGAGACAAAACGCGCCTGCAACGTCGATTTCAGTGGCGTGACAGTGACCTCAAGCGCTCTGCTCACACCATCCGCAAGCACGCTGCATGAGCTTCGCCTGATCGGCGCCCTGCTCACAGCCGCGGAGGCTACCGGCACTGCCGCAGCCGCTCTCGACTTGATTGTCAGTTACCTCACCACTCGAGTGCAGTTTGGTCGCTTAATTGGTTCTTATCAGGCATTAAAGCACCCCACTGTCGAGATTTTGTTACAGATGGACGCTGCTCGCTCGCTGATTTACCACGCGGCAACCTTAATTGGCGACGGCCCCATCGACAGCGTTACTGAAATTGCCTGCCGTATGGCAAAAGCGCAAGCCACCGAGGCACTCTTGTTCGCCGGCGACCGCGCCGTGCAGTTTCACGGCGGCATGGGCTTTACCTATGATTGCGATGCTCAGCTCTATATCCGCCGAGCGCAGTGGGCGCAGCATCAATACGGTGACGCTCAGCATCACCGGCGCAAACTTGCAGACTTGTTGTTGGATTGAGCCAGCTAACACGAGGGCAGTCTCAATGCTGCTCCCCTGTGACGCGCAGCGCAATGCCAGCAAGATCTGTACTTGCGGCAATCTAGTCTGACAACAAAACCGTAAAACGCTTTGAGCTGGTCTTGAGGGTGCCAGTGAGACGTCGGGGCGTGCTAAAGTATGGCATTGTCCGGACTGCTAAATAGTTCAAAAGTGCGGCGACATCTGTAAAGGGATATGCAATAGCCTCCGTGCACTATCGTCACAACGAGAATAATAAAAAATGAAAAAAGCACACACTATTATCGGAATTGTCATTTCTCTGGTTATTGGCGCGTTGGTCATACTCGCCGGCAGCCACGGCAGTATTCCAGTTGCTGGCCTGCCTCTGTTCGCCCTGTGTGGCGTCATTGGCTTCGCGCTCCACTGGTCGGTATTTGTCCCATCCTATATTTTCCAAACAGAGCACTACTTCGATTTAACAGGTTCCATCTCCTATATCAGCACGGTGGCCGTGGCTGCCGCACTGAACCCCCAACTGGACGCCCGCGACATTATTATTTGTGCGATGATTTTTATATGGGCTGTGCGACTCGGCTCGTTTCTGTTTTGGCGAATCAAGAAGGACGGTCAAGACAAGCGTTTCACCGTGATGAAAACCCAGCCGATTTGGTTTCTCATGACCTGGACCCTCGGCGGACTGTGGGTGCTGGTAACCATGGCGGCCGGCCTTGCCGCCATCACCTCAAGCACAACCGCAGAGATGGGCCCGCTATCTTGGCTGGGCTGTGCCCTGTGGCTGTTCGGCATGACTGTAGAAGTGATGGCTGACCGCCAGAAAACCCAGTTCCGCGCTGTGCCTGAAAATCGCTCACGCTTTATCACCACCGGTCTCTGGGCCTGGTCGCGACACCCCAACTACTTTGGCGAGATCACCCTCTGGCTCGGCCTCTCATTAGTGGCTTTGCCCGTGCTCTCTGGCTGGCAGTTGGCGACCATGATTTCGCCGGTGTTTGTCTATCTGCTACTGACAAGGGTCAGTGGTATTACGCTGCTGGAGGCAATGTCGAACAAAAAGTGGGGTGATGACCCCGCCTACATCGCCTACCGCGATTCCACGCCAGCACTGATGCTGCGCAAACCGCGGGGGCGTTGAGAAGGGTTTGCTCTAGGCTGAGTGGCGTTGTAAAAACAGTTTTATCTGCTCAAACGACGCCTCAGCTTCGGGAAGCTCTGGATAGAAAATTTGCCACACATGGGGCACGTGCTGCCAGCGTTGCAGTGTGGCGTCAGTGCCCGCTGCCACAGCCTTATTCACATAGCGGCGACCATCGTCGCGCAACATCTCATGGTCACTCACCTGCACCAAAATCGGCGGCAAGCCAGAGAGGTCGCCTAATAATGGCGAAATCGCTGGCGCTGTAGGCTTAGCTTTACCCGACCACCACTGCACCGCAAACAACAGCCATCGAGGCACTTTATTTAACCCTTTGGCCAGCGGTTTGAGAATAATATCGGTATCCATATTAGTGCTAAGGCTTGGGCTGACCATGCGCGCATCAGTCACGGGAGAGAGCGCCACGGCCGCATTCGGCGCCCGCCGGCCACTATCCCGCACCCAAGCGAGCAGAGACAACGTTAAATTACCACCGGCAGAATCCCCAGCAACGTAGACCGTGGTAGCAGGTGCTGCGCCATCAGGACCCTGCTGCAGCATCCAGTCGTAAGCAGTGCGGCAGTCTTCCACCGAGGCCATGCGGTTGTGCTCAGGCATCAGGCGATAATCAATTGCCAGCACCGCTGCATTGCTGATTTCAGATAATTTACTGGTAATCACACGATGGCTTTTCGGGCTGCCAAAATAAAATGCACCGCCATGAATATAGAGCAAGCGACGGTCGCTATTGGCGCCAGGAGCAACAACCCACTCTGCGGGAACGCCGCCAGCATCAACGGCCGTGACAGCACTGACAATCGGCGCGTTGGCAAACATATTGTTAATAATGTCGCGGGTAGCCACTAACCGCTCCGTCACGCCCATATGCGCTGTTGCGCGATGACTGCCGCCGATGCGCTCCATGATGGCATCGAGCGCGGCAGCAGAATCCATCGCATCAAATTGATGCCCCTCCGGCAGATCAAATTCTGCCATCGGGTCATTCCGAGTGACAGCATAGGCCGTCACAGCGGCCCCCACTGCCACAGCACCGCCGATTATTAGTGCACTCATAAGCTGCTGTAACTCAGGTGGTTAAACTTTTTCTGGTGATAATCACCGTCACCAAAGGTCACATTGATAGTCATTAAGCGCTTTACATAATGGCCAATATTCAGCTCGTCGGTCATGCCAATACCGCCATGCAGCTGTATGGCCTCCTCGCCCACTTTGCGGCCAAACTTGGCAACGGTGGCTTTGAGGGCGTGCACAGACTTGAGCAGCTCGGTGTTGTCCATTTCCGGGTTGGCAGCGATATCGTTGGCGTCGCAAAGACCGCGGTAGAGCATCGATTTGGTTTGCTCGCAAGCGATAAACATATCCACCATACGATGCTGCAGCGCTTGGAAAGAGCTGATCGGCGTACCAAACTGCTGGCGCGTTTTTGAGTACTCAACCGTCAGACTGTTAAGCATCGACATGATGCCCAGCGCCTCAGCGCTGAGCGCCATCAGTACCGTAGGCATAACGCCATCAACAAGATCTAAGCCTTCACCCACACCGTTTAACAGCTGGTCTGCAGCGACAATAACATTGTCAAAGGTGACGGTCGCTGCGCGCTGGCCATCCATTGTTTTGTAGCTTTTAACCGTGACACCAGCTGCTTTGGAATCCACTAAAAAGAGACTGATACCCTGACGATCAAACTGAGAGCCACTGGTGCGGGCAGTCACGACAAACTTATCCGCAGTTCCACCATTAAAGACCACGGTTTTTTCACCAGTGATGCTGTAGCCGCCGTCGCAGGCAGTCGCTGTGGTGGTGACATCGGCCATTTCATAGCGCGATTGGCGCTCTAAAAAGGCAAAGGAGCCCAGACAGCTGCCGTCGATCACCGACGGAATAATGGCTTCTTTCAAGGGCTCATTAGTGGACGCTGAGAGCAAGCCGCCAAATACAACCACGGTGGAGACAAAAGGCTCGACCACTATGCCTTTGCCGAGTTCTTCCATAATTGCGGCGAGATCTTCTGCCGTGCCGCCGAAGCCGCCGTACTCTTCCGCGAAGGGCACTGAAAGCCAGCCTAACTCGGCAAATGTTGCCCAAAAGTCGCGGCTCATGCCCTCTTCCGAATCGATAATTTTACGGCGGGTATCAAAGTCGTACTCGTCGCGAACAAAGCGCGCAACGCTGTCTTTGATCATGGTTTGTTCTTCTGAAAAATCAAAATTCATCTGTGTAAACTCCGAAAATCTGTTGTCTGTCGCTTAGAGGCCAAGTACGGCTTTGGCGATCACGTTGCGCTGAACTTCGTTGGAACCACCGTAGATGGTTGCGGCTCGTCCATACATGTAATTTCTGCGCGCTTCGTTGGCAAAGTTGTGTCCCAGTTCGGTATTGTCCAAGTCGCCTTGCAGCGCGCCGCCGTAGTAGGAAGCCAACTGCAACTGCAGCTCTTGAATCGCTTGGGTAATTTCAGTGCCTTTGATCTTCAGCAACGACGACTCGGGACCGGGCTGGCCGCCAGCGGCCATCGAGGCGAATACGCGCAGCTCGGTGTATTCCAGAGCCATGAGCTCCATCTCAATATCGGAAAGACGCAGTTGGAAAATAGGATCTTTAATCATCGCTTGACCACCGTTAACTTCCGCAGCGGCGCGCAACTTTAGCTCACGAAGCGCACGCTTCGAGTCCGCGACTTCCGCCATACCGGTGCGCTCGTGGGCCAACAGCGCCTTGGCGTAGGTCCAGCCCTTGTCCTGCTCACCAATTCGATTAGCTACAGGCACCAGAACGTCTTCAAACAGCACTTCGTTCAGGCTGTGCTTACCGTCGATACTGACAATGGGCTTAACCGTAATGCCGGGAGTTTTCATATCGATCAGCAAAAAGCTAATGCCTTGCTGGCGACGAATATCTTTGGTGGTGCGAACTAAGCAGAAAATCCAATCAGCGTACTGAGCGAGCGTGGTCCAGATTTTGCGGCCATTGACGATATAGTTATCACCGGCATATTCAGCCGTCGTGCTCAGCGCCGCGAGGTCAGAGCCAGCGCCTGGCTCAGAGTAACCCTGACACCACCAGTCATCGCTGGACAAAATACGCGGCAGAAACTTAGCTTTTTGCTCTTCCGTGCCGAAGGTATAGATCACCGGCGCCACCATTTTTAAGCCAAAAGGCACAACATCAGGGATACCGGCGGCACCGCGCTCTGTCTCGTAAATAAACTTTTGTGTGACGGTCCAACCGGTACCGCCGTATTCTTTTGGCCAACCCGGCGCAATCCAGCCCTTGGCATAGAGTTTTTTCTGCCAGCGAATTATAGCGTCTTTATAGTCGTCTTCGGGCTTAACACCCTCCGGGCTCACCTGTGTTGGCTTGTATTCGTTGGCAAAAAATTGACGCACTTCATCTCTAAATTCAAGATCCTGTGCTGAGAAATTAATATCCACGTGGTTCACTCCCCGGTTGTAATATTGTTGTCACAGCATAAGTTGTGGCATTTAGTGTGTCAATACGATAGAACTCGCCGGTCAGCGATCGAAAACCTTGGCTACAAAAGTCGGAGCACAGGGCTTAGATGGAAGGCTGATGACATTGCGGCGGCTGACGCGCAAAGCGAGATACCATACCGCCAGAACGTATATCACCCTCAGAGGGCCGGAACGCAGTCTAAGTTTTACAAACAATTGTTTCGGTGAATGGAGGGATTACATTTACCCATAATTCTGGCGCGTATGTTGGTTATAAAAAAAGGAGAGTGAACTATCTTTATAAAAACCGCCTTACAAACAGTATCCCGATGGCGACGCAGGGGCCAATGCCAAAAGCGAAAAACAGTGTACCTACTCCGACCACACCACCAAGATACCAGCCAATTGAAACCACCGTGACTTCAATCCCTATTCGGATAGTGGCGATAGGCATTCCCGTTTTTGCCTGTAAGCCGGTCATGAGACCATCACGAGGTCCTGCACCCAGATTCGCGGTAAGATAAATTCCTGACGCTAGCCCCACAACCAACACACCAATTGCTGCTTGTATAAGCTGCCACAGCAAGGTTTCCGGATAAGGCAGTAATACCAATGAAAAATCTATCATGAAAGCTATAATTAAAGCGTTCAGCAGCGTGCCCATACCTGGTTTTTGCCGCAATGGAATCCATAACACTAAAATAGCAAAACTTACGATCATGGTAACAAAACCAATACTCCATCCGGTTTTTCCGCTTATTCCCTGAGCGAGCACCGTCCAAGGACTTACACCCGCTCCGCTGGCAATTAAGATCGATTCCCCCAATCCAAATAAAACCAAACCAAGGTTCAGGTAAAAGAACGTGAGCAGTTTAGGTCGCATGTTGTAGGGGGTTGATGAACTCCAATGCAAACGCGGTACTTTTTTGACAGAAAAAATTTTTAACACCGGCTATAGCGCTTCGAGCAACATGGGTGTAATCCTTTTCGGTAATAAGAAACGAGCATTCAGTCCAACAATCTGCCAGAAATATTTATTTCATGCAGATATCGAACTCGTCGAGAAAATTTGGCTCTCACACCACAATCACAGACTGGTAAGCCAATCGAAGATTATACGAGATAAACACAAAAACCAATTAAACGCTGGCCGCCAGATAGCTTGCCTGCTTGATCGCGGCCTTGGCATCAAGCTCTGTTGCTTCAAAAGCGCCACCAATTAAGCTGACCGAGAGGCCCGACTCCAATAGTTGATCATAGAGATCACGCTGTGGCGTCTGGCCCGCGCAGACAACTACTGTGTCTACCGCGAGAACGTGCTCTTGGCCCGCGATGCTAATGTGCAGGCCACTGTCATCAATTTTGCGGTATTCAAGTCCGTTCATCATCACTACACCGCGCTTGGTCAGCGACAGGCGATGCGTCCAGCCAGTGGTTTTGCCCAGCCCACGGCCCACGGGGGTCGCTTTGCGCTGTAACAAATAGAGCTGCCGATCTGCTTTTTCAACCTGCGGGACAACACCGGTGACACCGCCGCGGGGATGGTTTTTGAAATCGACGCCCCACTCCCGGGCAAACACCTCTTTGTCCAACGCCGCGCTGACACCGCTGTGCATAAGCAGCTCAGACACGTCAAAACCAATACCGCCAGCACCCATCACGGCAACCCGCTTGCCCACCGCCGCCGTGCCTCGAATAACATCGATATAACTCACCACGCTGGGGTGATCTATTCCCTCAATCTCTGGCCTGCGCGGTGTGATGCCCGTGGCAATAACAATTTCTTGGTAACCGCCCGCTCGCAGTTGCTCGGCATCCACTCGGGTGTTCAAGCGCAGGTCGACCTTATGAATGTCGAGCATGCGCCGGTAATAGCGCAGGGTTTCGTAAAATTCTTCTTTGCCTGGAATTTTTTTTGCCAGATTGAACTGACCGCCAATCTCGGCAGCGGCGTCAAATAGCGTCACCCTATGCCCCCGTTGCGCTGCGACCGTGGCGTAGGCGAGTCCGGCAGGCCCAGCCCCGACCACCGCAATGGTTTTGTGGGATGTGCTTGGCAGATAGTTGAGCTGAGTTTCATGGCAGGCGCGCGGATTGACTAAACAGGAGACTTCTAGACCGCCAAACCCGTGATCCAAACAGGCCTGATTACAGGCAATACAGGTGTTTATTTCGTCTTCGCGGCCTTCGTAGGCCTTGATTGCGAGATCAGGGTCCGCGAGCATCGGTCGCGCCATGGAGACGATATCGGCATGGCCGTCGCGCAGCACTTGCTCGGCCACATCGGGCATATTGATTCGATTGCTGGTAATTGTCGGAATCGATAACTGCGCCCGCAGACGCCCCGTCACCTCGGTAAAAGCGGCCCGCGGAACCATGGTGGCGATGGTTGGGACGGTCGATTCATGCCACGTGAAGTGGGTGCTGATAATCGTTGCGCCAGCCTCTTCCATAGCTTTACCCAAGGCGACTACTTCCTGCCATGACATACCGCCCTGCAACATATCCATGGCTGCAATGCGAAAAATTAGAATAAAGTTTGTGCCGAGTTCAGCGCGACAGCGTCGCATAATTTCCAGCGGAAAACGCATGCGATTTTCATAGCTACCGCCCCACTGGTCGGCACGGCGATTGGTTTTCTCAACCAGAAAGGTGCTCAACAGATAACCCGCAGAGCCAATAATTTCTACGCCGTCATAGCCCGCCAGTTGAGCCATCTTGGCACAGTTAACATGATCATTAATCTGCTTTTGCACACCGGCTTCGTCTAGCTCATTGGGGGTTAAAGGCGATAACCGCGAGCGCACGGCGGAGGGCGCAACAAGCTTGGGGGTTTCGGCAAGCGCGCCGGCATGCAGTATTTGCATGCAGATTTTGACCGCTGGATCGACCTCATGCACTGCCTGAGTAATTAGCCTATGCTGGGCCGCATGAGCCGGGGAGGACATTTCAGAGCCCATGCCGCCCTCTTCATTGGGCGAAATACCGCCGGTGATCATCATGCCGACGCCACCTCTGGCGCGCTCAGCAAAATAGGCCGCGAGCCGCTCAAAGCCGCCGTCGACCTCTTCGAGTCCAGTGTGCATCGAGCCCATAAGAATACGGTTTTTTAACTGGGTAAAGCCAAGATCGAGCGGCGCAAACAGGTGTGGGTATTTTGGGTGAGCAGGCATTATTTTTCGCCCTCGTCGGCCATGGCTGTCTCAGGTATCACTATATCGAGCAGCAGATCGTCAGCGGCCACCTGCGTACCCGCAGCCACCATTACCTCTCCCACTGTCCCATCGATTTCAGCCAAAATTTCGTAGTGCATTTTCATGGCTTCCAAAACTGCTAAACGCTGCCCTTTTTTAACGCTGTCGCCTGATTTTACGAGCACTTCAAGCAACATGCCGTGCATTGGCGCCACCACACGCCCTCCGCCGACGCCTTCAATTGCGGTGCCGTCGAGCACTATTCGATCGCGATAAAGTGCACTGCGGCCCTCGACAGAGCAATGCAGGTGGCCCTTTTTCGGCTGCATAAAAATTGCATGTTGCTTGATTCCGTTGACTTTTACGACAGCCAGCGCGTCTTGCCGCGACAACAGTTCAATCTCTGCTGACAGTTCGGGATTATTGATGCAGGTGAGTCGATAGGTGTTGGCAGCAATCGGGGTTACCGCGAGATCGTAGACGCAATCGCCAAACTTGTATTGCTTGCGCGACACCAGCGCGCTGGCACTCGACCAGTCTTTGAGGCTAGCGCTAACCTGCAAACTGCGCGACATCAGTTGCTCATGGTCAAGGCTGAGATCAATCACCGCAGCGACGGCGCTATCTGCAAAGCTCGCTGGAAGGCTCTGTAGATCCTCTTCAGAGAAGGCTTCAGCGATAAAAGCTGTGGTTGCCTCTCCATCAATAAATTGTTGTTTTTCAAGGCATTGAATAAGAAACTTAAGGTTATTTGGAATTCCAAAAAGCGCTGTTTCACGAAGCGCGCCAATTAACCGTTGACGGGCAACCTCTCGCGTTGGGCCGTAGCCAATCAGCTTTGCTACCATGGGATCATAGAACGGTGAAATGCTCTGACCGGACTGAATACCGCTGTCTACCCGCACACCCACACCACTGCCCGGGCGCCATAAATCGACGGGGCCCGATGCGGGCAGAAAATCTTGACTTGGGTCTTCGGTGTACAGGCGCACTTCAATCGCGTGGCCTTCTAGGGTGATATCTGACTGCGTTAGACCCAGCGGCAAGCCCTGCGCTACTTGAATCTGCAGGGCGACAAGATCGAGCCCCGTAATCATCTCCGTCACCGGATGCTCTACCTGCAAACGCGTGTTCATTTCCAGAAAGTAAAACTCGCTGCGAGCGTCCAGCAAAAACTCCACGGTGCCAGCGCCGCGATAATTCACGCTCTTCGCTGCATTAACCGCTGCTTCGCCCATTTTTGCGCGCAATTCGGGCGTCATAATTGGGCACGGTGCCTCTTCAACCACTTTTTGATGACGGCGCTGCACCGAACAATCGCGCTCACCCAAATACAGGGTGTTGCCTTGTGAATCAGCAAACACCTGCACTTCTACATGGCGCGGCTTAATAATGGCTTTTTCTAGAATCAATTCTCCTGAGCCGAAGGCGCTCTCTGCCTCTGCCCGTGCCAGCTTGAGGGCGTTGGCAAGATCTTCGGCGCGATGCACCAAGCGCATACCGCGCCCACCACCCCCTGCCGCGGCTTTTACCATCAGCGGCAGCTCAATCTTTGCCCCTTCAGCCAGCAGTGCAGCGTCGGATTGATCGCGGCCCTCGTAACCCGGCACGCAGGGTACGCCAGCAGCGATCATGCGACGTTTAGCCTCGGCTTTATTGCCCATCACTTCAATCGCTGCGGCGTCTGGACCAATAAACACCAGTCCGGCAGCCTCTACCGCTGCCGCAAAGTCGGCATTTTCACTGAGAAAGCCATAGCCGGGATGCACCGCTTCAGCGCCACTCACCGCAGCCGCCTGTAAGATCTGCTCGGCCAGCAAATAGGACTCACCGACGGGACCAGGCCCTATACGCACGGCGTCGTCAGCCATCTGCACGTGAGGCGCCGCTATATCGGCATCGGAGTAGACCGCCACCGTGTGATAACCCAGCTGTTTCGCTGTGCGAATAATACGGCAGGCGATTTCGCCGCGGTTGGCAATCAAAATACGGTTGAACGGTGTAGCGGTTTTGATGGTTTTCATCGATAACATTCCTAAACTCGTTGTTCGCTAGCGGTGGTCAGCCGCCCAATAGGGCTTACGCTTTTCAACAAAGGCGGCGACACCCTCGCGCCCTTCGTCACTCAGCATGCAGTGGGCGAAGCCTTGAGACGCAAAATCCAAAGCCTCTGGCCGCGGTCGGCGTAGGGTTTCGAAAAGAATACTTTTGGTCACGGCATTCGCCCCTGGCGCACAGGCGGCAACTTGGCCTAAAACGGTCTGGCATTGCGCCTCAAGCTCTTTAATAGTCTCAGCCACAGCGTGTGCGATACCCAGCGCAACAGCCTCAGTGCAACTAAAACGGGCGCCTGTGAGCATTAAACGCCGCGCTTGGGTAAGACCGACACGCTCGGTGACAAACGGGGCGATTTGTGCCGGCGGAATACCGAGACTGGTCTCGCTGAGACGAAAGCGCGCATCGGCCATCACGAGGGTGATGTCGGCAACACAGGCCAACCCTAGACCGCCGCCAATAGCAGCGCCCTCAACGAGAATAATCACCACCTGCGGCTGTTCATTGAGCTTAATCAGCAGATCGCCAAAGCTGCGGTTGCTTTGCGCCACTTCTTCAGCGCTGATCACCTGCATGCCTGATTTGAAGCCTTTGATATCGCCACCGGCGCAAAACACGCCGCCTTTGCCGCGCAGCACAATCGCCCGCAGACTCCGGTCGTTATGCACGGCGTCGAGCACTGCGGAGAGCTCGTCGCTCATCTCTGCGGATAATGCATTCTTGGCCTCGGGGCGGTTTAGCCAGATGGTCAACACGGCGCCCTGCCGCTCTAGCAGCAGTGCTTTGGTATCGGGTAATACTGTTTTTGCTAAGTCTGTCATGGTTTATCTCACTAGAAAGCGGTTAGAGGCGTGCCACGCCAAAGCTATTTGGCCGCACCACGCGATGGCGCCCTTCGCGGACGGTCTCAAGCAGCATACCGAGCGTCTTGCGCAAATTGCGCGGATCAATCATGCCGTCGTCCATCATGTGACCCGAGGTATAAAAAGCGTCGGACTGAGAGTCGAAGATATGCGCCAATACCTGCTCCTGCTGAGCGAGCATTTCCTCATCCGGCGCCACACCCATAGCCGCAGCCTTGCCGCGGGCTACCATCGACATGGTTTTAGCGGCCTGCTCTCCACCCATCACACCCATTCGCGCATTGGGAAAGGTGTAGAGGAAATCTGGATTGTAGCCGCGACCACACATGCCGTAGTTACCCGCACCGAAACTGGCGCCCGTCATCACAGTGATGCGCGGCACGTCGATATTGCGCACGGCTTGAATCATTTTCGAGCCGTGTTTGATCATGCCCGCCTGCTCAGATTTCGTGCCAACGATATAGCCGGTGGTGTTTTGGAAAAACAGGGCTGGAATATTGGCCTGATCGAGTAGCTGCAAAAACTGCGTGGCTTTGTTGGCACCCTGAGGGTCAATCGGACCATTGTTGCCAATAATACCGACCGATTGACCAAAGATTTCTGCCTGCAAACAGACAGTAGAGACTCCGAAGCGGGGTTTAAAATCGAGGAAATCCGAGCCATCCACTACACGCGCCACGAGCTCACGCATGTCGTAAGGCGTGCGATAGTCTGTTGGAATCACCCCCGCCAGTTCGTCTGGGTCATAAATTGGCTCGAGAAAATCACGTTTTGGCGGTAATGGGCAGTTGTCATTCCACTGCAATCGATTGATCAGCTCACGGCATATCTGAATACCGTGGCCATCGTTTTCCGCTAGATATTCGGCAAGACCCGAGACTGTGGCATGCATCTCCGCCCCGCCCAACTCTTCCTCTGTGGCTATTTCGCCGGTTGCCGCTCGCAGCAGAGGTGGGCCCGCCAAGAATGCGCGCCCTGTGCCTTTTATGGCAATCACATAGTCGCTTAAGCCCGGCATATAGGCACCGCCCGCGGTGGAAGAGCCATGCAAAATAGAAATCACCGGTATTCCCGCTTTACTCAGCTTCGCCAGAGAGCCAAAAAGTGCCCCACCGCTGCTAAATCCTTCGACGGTATAATTCATCAGGTCACCGCCAGCGCTCTCAACCAGATGCACAAAGGGCAACTTCTGTTCCAGTGATATCTCTTCTGCGCGACTGATCCGATAGCCACCCGCGGTGGTTAACGATCCCGCCAAAATGCCACTGTCGTCAACCACGACGGTGCAGCGCACGCCCGAAATAAAGCCAATACCGGCAATAACCGTTGACCCGGGAATGGATTTGTCAGGATTTTTTGTATCAACCAAATACCCAGCAAGGTTGCCGATTTCAAGAAACGGCATGCCGGGATCGAGCAGGCGCGCCAAGCGCTCACGAGGCGTTAGCTGACCCCGCTCATCAAACCGTGGCTTGCGCTTTTCAGAGATCTCGCGGCCTCGCGCGTTAAGCATATTAAGCTTATCGACAAGGGCGAGCATCTCCGCACGTTGACGCAGAAACGTCTCTGAGTTGGTGTTTATCTTTGAGGCAAATACTGCCATGTCGTCTCTCCACTCGGGGCTAATGCGTTGTTAGTCAATTCTCCGCGCAGGGCACGGGTGTTAGTTCAAGGGATCGCCTAGGTCATAACTGCCGAAGTATCTCGGCACTGACTGGAATCTGTGCGTCGAGCAGCAACTGGCCAAAGCCTTTTCCTTGGGCATCGTTGCGAATACTGGCCATGCCACCGCCGCCCAGTGCCTCGTGCAGTAAAAAATTGATGCCATTGATGCCAGGCATCAAAAAGCGCTGCACATAACAGCTGCTGTTGGTCGCCGCGGCATCGGGCAGGAAGTGCGCAAAGCGCAAAGCCACCGCCTGCTCGGTCAGGGCTGCATAAATGTAAGGAAGGTATTCAGGCTTGCGAGCAATAATGCCAATATTCGACTTGTCGCCCTTATCACCGCTGCGCGCCCAAGCCAACTTGACTAAAGGCACCGCTGTCAGGACGTCCCCATCGGTGATAGACGGCGGCGCCGGCCGATCGATTGACCGCGAACGATGAGATATGCCGCACGGATCGGCACAGTCAATAAAAACGCCCTCAAGTTCAACCTGAATGGCCAGCGCGCCTTTAGGTAAGGCGAAGGAAAATAGCCGCACAATGGGCGAGGGTTTCGGGCGTCCCCCAGCAAAACCTGAAAGGCCCGGTGGCGTTGCCAAGCCAAGCCCCGTCATTTCTTTTAATAAAATGCCCACGCCGGCAGCGTCGGGATGTTTTACTGCAATCTTCATCGCTACTTCGCGAGATTCACGCTGCTGCGCGGCAACGCCATACTGGCTTTCACAGCCAATCAACTCAACGCTGGTCTCGCTGAAGTCCGCCAACCCAAACTGTTTAAACGTGCGCCGGGAGGCTGCAAAAACTGCATCGGCAAACTTCCGCGCCTTTTTATCTGCATCTATACCGTACAGCGTCATAGTATGCCCGCCGCGCCACTGATCTGCGTAGGTGGTGCAGACTTTGTAACTATCCGGTGCAGGTGATCCAGTTGCGCCGCGAACAGCGACTTTGTTCTCACCCACTTGTTCAATCTGCACCTGAGAAAAGTCGCAGACTACATCGGGTAACAGATAGGCTTGAGGATCGCCGATTTCATAAACCATCTGCTCCGCAACTGTCCCCACGGAGACAAGACCACCCGTCCCCTCTGGCTTTGAGCAGACAAATCTGCCATCTCGGCTGATCTCAGCAATCGGGTAGCCAATGCTCTCGAGGTTATTCACCAACGTCCAATCGGTAAAATTGCCGCCGGTAGCCTGAGGACCACATTCCAAAATATGTCCCGCGAGAGAGCCCATGGCCAGACAGTCGAGATCGTCACGCCCCCAACCAAAGGCGTGAATACAGGCACCTAGAGTCACAGCACTGTCGACACAGCGGCCCGTCACAACAATATCGGCGCCTGCCGTTAGCGCAGCAGCGACGGGAAATGCACCAAGATAGGCGTTAACACTGGCAATTTTTTCGGTCGCAGGAAAGGCGTCGTCGCTAAACATTTCGCGATAGCCCTGGGCGGCAAGTGCATCGCGCTGGTCGAACAAGTCGTCGCCCAGCACACACGCGACGTTGAGATCGAGTCCAAGATTGGCGATAACCTCGCGCAGAGCATTCGCACAGGCCTGCGGATTAACACCGCCGGCATTGGAGATAATCTTAACCCCTTGTCGCGCAATTTCACGTAAATTGGGCTTCATGGCCGCTGTCACAAAGTCCAGCGCATAGCCCGCATCGGGACTCTTGGTGCGGGCGCGGGCCATAATCGACATGGTTATTTCAGCGAGATAGTCGTAGACAATAACGTCTAAGCTGCCGTCTTTGAGCAGTTGCGCGGTGGCATGCTGTGCATCACCCCAAAACCCACTGGCACCGCCGATACGAATTGTTTTATCCGACATCTAACCCTCCCCCTAACCGCAAACACAGGGCACAAAACATGCCCTTTACGCGGAGATAGTACTGGGTTATTCCCAGCCGCTCTTGGGAATGGATGCCATCAATCGCAGCGGAGATGCCAAATAGCACCCGTCAGACAAATTACGCAGCAACTTCCGATGCCTGCTCGCTAACGCGCCGCTGTAAGTAATAGGAGGCGACAAAAAATGCCGGAGCCGTGAAAATACCAAAGAAATCGCCCACCAGCAGTGACTTGGTCAGAGGCTCCGCCACCTGCGCCGCAAACAACAGGTCACTGATAAAACCAATCATCAATGCGCCCAAACCGAGCCCAAACAGGTTGCAGGCAACTAACAACAAACCCGTCATTAATCCTCGCAGGCGCACAGGGGTAATATCCTGAACGGTCGAAAAAGCCGGCCCATAGAACGAGCTCACGCTGAACAGCGCTGTCGCCAACCCAATATAAAAGAACGGCGAACTAGGGTCTGCAAAGCGATAACCAATGGTCAAGGGTGCAATAACCACCATCATTATGGCCAAAAACCGAATGCGCCCGCCGGGCCAGCGCGCTTGATACCAATCACTGAGAATACCGCCCAAAAACGTGCCTGCGGTGCCGCAGACAATATAAATAAGCCCGTACAGCGTCGCCATTTCGCCGGGCGCAAAGCCGCGCTCGCGCTCCATCCAAACCATTACAAAGTTGCCAGCGCCTATCGGAATATGCAGCAAAATCGCGCCGATCATCGTCCACGCCAGCGCCGGGTTCGCGCGAATGACAGCCCATAGGTCGCGAACCGTATTGCGCACTCCAACAGGGGCAACGGGTGGCGCTGCAGGCGCAAGCGAAGGCGGCTCCATAGCACCGCGGACAGGGTCCCGCATCAGCAGCAATCCAACAGCCAAGACAACCCCCAAACCGCCCATCAGATAAAAACAGTTGCGCCAGCCAATCATCGGCCCAAGTATACCGGCGACAATAAAACTTCCCCCCGCCCCTAACGGCACCCCAAGATAGTAAAGCCCGCTGGCTGTACCGCGCTGCGACTGCGGGAAAATATCTGAAATAATCGACATTGACGCAGGCGTCATAGCCGACTCACCGACACCAATAAATAACCTCGACACGCCGATCTGAAGGAAATTTTTCGCCGCCCCAGACACTGCCGTCAGCACACTCCATAAAATAAGCCCCGCAGCAATAAGCCGCGGACGGTGGACACGATCGGCCAATGCGCCCATAAACAGACCCATAATCGCGTAGAAAAATACAAACACCAGCCCCGTCAACAGACCGAACTGCGCATCAGTAAGCTGCAAATCCTCAATAATTCGCGGGCCAAAGCTGGCGATAAGATTGCGATCCACCATATTGAGGATATTTAACAACATTAAAAAGACGAGAATCCCCTTGGCTCTCGGTGCGGCTTTAATCGTACTCATGAATAGACGTCACTTTTTGTTGTTATAGAGAATTGCCCCACTGTATAGAGGCTCAGCGCAAATGTCAGCCCCGCTGTGCCAGCCACGGTTAAGCCTAGCCGCTTTTTCAGTGCCTCGCACTGGTGCGACTAAATACGCTTCCCCGTGCGATTAAAATATTATGGCAGTGTTTATGTCTTGATTTTCTGAGCAGACATTTCTACAGTAACAGTAAGCGGTCTCAAGCCTAGGCATGACCTAGGCACCATAAAAATTCAAAACGAGGTAGATGCTATGTCATTGGATGCAGTAACAGCAGGCTTAAGAGAAAAAGTTGGGGAAGATTGTGGATTGGGCGCCGTGCTCAAATTCGATTTCGGCACCGATGGAATATTAACCTTAGATGCTTCACAGGTACCCAACGTTGTCAGCAACGATGATATCCCTGCGAAATGTACTGTCATTATCAGCATGGACAACTTTATGCTCATGGCCGACGGTAAGCTTGATGGCACCTCAGCCTTTATGTCTGGCAAGCTCAAAATCCAAGGCGATATGGGTATGGCGATGAAGTTAGGCCCGCTGTTGGCGTGACATTCTCGCGTAAAACTCTAGCGTAAAATTCTAGCGTAAGAGTTTAGCTCAAGATTTTGGTCTAAGATTTTGCGCTAAGATTGTACTGCCGAAACAAAAACGCCCCGCGGTTGCCAAACAGCGGGGCGTTTTTTATGTGTCTCTGTTTTCTTCTGTCTCGCTGTTTCTTCCATCAGTCCAGCACACTTTCCTTGCGCTGGCCTTGCGCTGGCCCGCACATTACTTAAAAAAACTGCTCTCTGTGCCAATAGAAACGCTTTTTACAAACGCTGGGCGCGCTTTTAACCGTGCCAGATAATCCTTCACCTGAGGCGTATAACGCTCGGAGAAGCCGTTTAACTCGCCAAAGTAAAGCGCATAGCCCACGGCAATATCAGCAATAGTGAACCGGTTGTCACAAAGAAACTCACGATTTTCCATATGCGCATTCAGCCGCCGCAACCGCGCAATATACCAGTTGGCATAGTCCTCAGCCGCCTGCGGCAATTTGCGCTCAGCCGGCTCTAGAAATGTGTATCTCAGGTAGATGGTCTGTGGAAATGTCAACGTGGCGTCGCTGTGATACAGCCAGTTAAGATAATCACCAAACTCCGCATGATCCACCTGCAAGCCAAAATCATAGCGCTGATAACGCTCCACCAAGTAATGACAAATACCCGATGACTCTGTCATATGTGTCTCGCCATCGACAAAGTAAGGCACCGTCCCCAAGCTATTTATCGACAAAAAGTCTTTCTGAAAGACGCGCGGGGGAAAAGGAAGTTCGACCAAGTCATAGTCCATCCCCATCTCTTCGAGTGTCCACAACGCGCGCAGTGAGCGTGAATTGTGGCAGTGCCAAAGGGTTGGTTTCGTCATAATTGCAATACTCATCGTTGTTTTTAAAGGCCGTACTGGCGCGCCGCAAGGTCGCGCATAATTTCTTCAGAACCACCGCCAATTGCATTAACGCGCACTTCGCGATAAATACGCTCAACGCGGCCACCGCGCATATAACCCATACCACCGAGAATCTGCATCGCCTCGCGCGCACAAAACTCCATGGTCTGACTGCACTGAACTTTCAACAGCGCAATATCACCGGCATGCTCTGTACCCGCTTGAATCTGTTCAGAGAGAAGCTGCAAATACGCCTGAGTTGCATTAATACGCTGTTTCATGTCCGCGATCTTATGGCGAATCACCTGATGATCTGCGAGCCGCTGGCCAAACGTTTGCCGCTCACGGGCCCACTGTACAGCATCTTCCAGACAGACCCGAGAAAACGCCTCCATCGCAGCCGACATACCCATACGCTCGGCATTAAAGTTATTCATAATCACTTTAAAACCACGGTTCTCTTCACCAATCAAATGGCTCACCGGAACGCGCACATTATCAAAATAAATCGTCGCCGTGTCTGAACACCACCACCCCTGCTTTTTATCCAGTGCAGTGCGGGAAACCCCCGGCGCGTCCGCCGCAATAAGTAATGTTGAGACACCGCCAGCGCCCTCACCACCGGTGCGTACTGCAGTGGTAAACCAATTAGCATTCATACCGCCGGTAATATAGGTTTTCGCGCCATTGACAACGTAATGGTCTCCGTCCAAGCGCGCCGTTGTGCTCAGATGCGCCACGTCAGAACCAGCACCAGGCTCCGTAATTGCCAGCGAAATACGTTTGGTACCCGCTAAAACTTGAGGTGCAACTTCGCTCTTAATCGCCTCGCTGGCAAAGTTAATCACCGGCGGCAACCCAATGCCGTGCACCATCAACGTCGCACTCACACCACCGACGGCAATACGCGCCAGCTCCTCGTTGAGAATATTTTTGTGCCAAATATCAATACCGTCCGAAACACCGCCATAGGCCTCCGGATACCCCAGCCCTAAAATTCCCACTGCCGCGGCCTTTGGCCACAGCTCGCTCGGTATACTGCCGTCCTCATCCCACTGCGCAGCAAATGGAATCACCTCGCGATCAAAAAAGCGCCGCAGTTGAGCGCGCCATTCGTGGTGTTCTGACGTTAAGTTTCGGTTGGGGAGGCGGGCGCTATCAAAGTCTAAAGACATCAGCTGTTCTCAGGAAGTCATTGAGTGAGGTTTACTTGATAGTATGGACAGCCGTCAGCACCAGCAAGCGAATCGGCGCCAATCTTTTCGGAATCAACGCCAAGTCATACAGCACTTATTTCTTGCGCCGAAAATCGCGCGGTGACACGCCCTGCCAACTTTTGAACGCACTGGAAAAGGAACCCTGATCAGCGTAACCCAGCAGAAACGCAATCTCAGTAATACCCAAACGATCGTCTGCCAAATAGCGCAAAGCCATGCGCGAGCGAACATCCTGCAGCACATGTAAGAAGTTGGTATTGCGGTCGGCCAAACGACGCTGCAGCGTACGACGAGAAATATTCATCTGGCTCGCTAAATTATCAATCGTCACCTCACCCTCAGGTAAATGGCGAATGATAAATGACTTTAGATTGGCCAAAAATGTATCGGCGGGATGCTCATTCTCAAACAACTCACGAAACGGATTCGACGCGTCGGGACCTTGGTGATAGTCCTGTTTAACAATCAAATAATCCAACGCAGCACTGTCAAAAAAGAGACTGCTATAGGGCTGATCAAAACTGATCGAGCGACCAAAAATCGCCTGTAATTTAGACGTATCCGCCGGCTGCGCATAGCTAAACGTCGCCTTCACCACCGGTACCGGCAACAGACACAAAGAATTAATAATCGCCGCCGACGCCGCCAAAACCTCGTCGCTGCAATAGCGCGTGCGCCCCGTACTCGGCAGCAACGGCACCCAGCGCAACTCCACCAAGTTGCCCTCGCGAAAGGCATGAATCTTGCCAATATCCCCGCGCATCTTCAGGGTACTCGGAATCAAATTGAGATAATCACGAAAGGATTTACACACCGAGCAGACATACAGCTGCAGGTTCATCCCCTTGAGAAACATAATCCGACCGACCGACAGCCCTATATCCGGATTCCCCGAAAGCCCTGCCGCCAGTGAATAAAGCTTGTAATAACTCGACACCGGAAACCACCGATCAGCAAGATCAAGCTGCGCCTCAAGCAAATCCGCCTCGCGCAACAGTAGCTGCCGACTAACTCCCTCCTGCTCCGCCGCATCCAAAATAGCCATCAGTGCAGGCGCACAAACCGTCCAATTCGGATTTAAATAGTGTTCAGCACCTGAAGACAACGTCATAGTTTTTACACAGTAATGGAGCCAGAAAAACGGCTGGTACTGTAACACTTGCATGGAATTTTGTTCAATGTCGGAAGATATACGCTTAAATTTTTTGCCAGCTGAAATTCGCAGATATATCAAAATTACACGGTTATATCAGGGAGTTCCGCGGCCACTCACAAAGCTCAGGAAAGCAAAATATGCTGATGACAAAACATTAAATACTGTATATATTAACAGTATTATAAGAGCGTCACTCATGCCCAATAAAAACATTATAAGCCAACTCCTCAATCGCCATGACACCTGGCAGGGCCTTAGCAAGCGTGCGTCACAGCGCAGTGTTGCCACGGGCGAAAAGTCTATCGACTCGCTGCTGCACGGGGGGTGGCCGAGCGCGTCATTGATCGAGCTTATTCCGCGCCGCCATGGTGTGGGCGAGCTATCGCTATTACTGCCAACTATCGGTGAGTATTGTCGCAATGACCATCTGAGCGTGTGGCTGAACCCGCCGTTTCAACCCTACGCGCCAACACTGGCGGCGGCGGGCATTCCATTGCAGAAGGTGCTGGTTGTGCAGAGCCGCAGCCATCAGGAGTGGCTGTGGGTGGCAGAGCAGTCTATTCGCAGCAACGCATTGTTACTGGCGTGGACGGAGAAAAAACTGCCCTCTTACACAGAGATGCGCAAATTGCAGTTAGCCGCAGCTGATGCGGGACATGTGGCTTTTTTATTTAGCCCTGAGAGTGTTTTGTCAGCCTCATCACCAGCAGCATTGCGTCTTGAGATTGATGCGCCCGACACCAACAATATGCAATTAACGGTGCATAAGTTACGAGGGTTTCCAGCGGGTGAAACGCTTCTGGTCGCGCGCGAAAAAAGATTGGGGGCGCAGTGTTCGCTATCGAAGCTGCCGATTAATAGTCTGTTGCCTAGTGCAGACAGGCGTGCGGATATCGTGGCATACAACAATAAAGCACAGAGACTTAGCCTCTGAAAAATCTGCGTTATTCCAATGCAGGGAGCAACCAAAAAGGATTTTCGAAACCACCAATACGGCCGTTGGAGGGGACACTTTATAGTGAAAAGATTTGGCTTTATTTGCACTTTCCACTACTTCCTTTAGAGACGTTAATTGCAGGTCAAGACGCTGACTTTTGCTTACAGAAGCCTACCGCTGTGGTTGCTCAAGTAAACAATAGTTATCGTATTGTATGCTGTAATACCGGTGCGGATAGCACTGGCATAGAGCCTAATCTGGCGCTCTCTACCGCACTTGCACTCTGCCCTGAGCTGGTTGTTTTGCAGCAGCAGCCAGAGCAGGAAAAGGCGGCACTTTATCAGCTCGCGCTTACTGCTTATAACTTTAGTCCGGTTGTGATTATCGATGAGCCTCAAGGCATTTGGCTCGAGTTAAGTGGTTGCGATCGTTTATTTAAAGGCTATAACAATCTTCTCGATAAGCTTCATTTGGCGCTGCTCTCACAGTCTTTTACGGCAGATGTAGGCATTGCTTTTAGTGCGGATGCTGCGCGCCTACTTTGCCAGCCTGGCTTTCCGTCACACCTACCCTGCTCGACACAAATTGCCGAACAATTACAGACTCTTCCCCTGACTGAGTTTGCGACCAGTGAGAAACAGTTGCGCCATTTCCATCAGCTTGGCCTACACAGCTTTGGGGACTTACTTGCTTTGCCTCGCGCGTCTTTAGGCCAGCGTTTTGGCATCGAGCTGTTGCGCACCTTAGAGCTGCTTCTGGCAGAAAAGCCCTGCTCTCTTGAGCGCTTCGAACCCGCTGAGACGTTCCATGATGTGTTGCAACATCCTCAAGGTATTATTAGCAAAGAGGGGTTACTGTTTCCCATGAAAACGTTGGTGCAGCGTTTTCAGCTTTACCTGCATGCGCGTCAGTGTCGCTGCAGAGGTTTGGAATGGCGATTTGAGTCTTTATTTGGTGAAACCTGTTCGATGACTGTCACGCTCTCTAACAGTGAAAATAACGGGGCGAGCTTATTAAGCCTGAGTCGCTTGCAGTTAGAGCGGTTGCTGTTGCCAGGAAGTATTGAAAAAATCAGTTTATTTAGCGATAACTTCGCTGAATCAACTCTGGGCAGTTTTGATTTGTTTGGCGATCCTCTACAAGCAAACACAACCTCAACCAGCAATCTTATTGATAAGCTTAATGCGCGTCTCGGCGCGGAGGCTTTGCGACAGCCCATGCTGAGCAATAATTATTTACCTGAAGATGCGAGCACGTTGGTAGCGGCACTAAACTACAGTGATCTAGACGTCCCTAGTGATGCCTTGCAGCCTCTGTGGCTATTCCCCAAACCGATACCTATTCAAATGCGTCAAACACAATTATTTTGGCGTGAACCACTTTATATTCTTAGTGGACCCCGCCGGATACAGGGCAATTGGTGGCAGAGTGATCAACAGCGCGATTACTATTTGGCCTGCGATAAGAGTGGTGCCCGCTACTGGCTGTTTAAGGAGTGTACTAGTGCCCACTGGTTTGTTCATGGCTTGTTTTCTTAATACTGATGCCCACCCCCGAACATCTCTCGAACGCTGCCGACTAACTCTAACTGTTTAAATAACTTTTCACAGATATGCTTGCTATCATTACTAACTTGCCATGTAAGCACACATCAGTAACACTTGCCGAACACCTAAATTATTACCTAATAAATCCAACTAGAAACTAAGCACCTAGACGACCCTTGGAGATATCACTTAATGAAACTTGAAACACAGGCTATTCACGCGGGCTTTAACGATGACCCCACAACGCGCGCGGTTGCCGTGCCAATCTACCAAACAACCTCCTATAGCTTTCGTGACACTGAGCATGGCGCTAACTTATTTAACTTAGCCGAAGCTGGCAACATCTATTCACGCATTATGAACCCCACCTGTGATGTACTCGAGCAACGTATTGCTGCGATGGAAGGTGGTGTAGGTGCTCTGTGTATGGCCTCAGGAATGGCTGCGATTACAGCAACTATTCAGACACTCTGTCGCACTGGCGATAACATGGTGAGCGTTAGCCAGTTGTACGGTGGGTCTTACAATTTATTTGCCCATACTCTACCTCAGCAAGGCATCGAAACCCGCATGGCATCCGGCGATGATATTGACGCGCTCGAAGCATTGATTGATGAAAATACCAAGGCGGTATTCTGTGAGTCAATTGGTAATCCAGCCGGCAATATCGTAGATCTTGCCGCGCTATCCGCGATGGCTCATCGTTATGGCATTCCTGTGATTGTCGACAACACCGTAGCAACACCTTATTTATGCCGCCCTTTTGAGCATGGTGCCGATATTGTTGTGCACTCTCTAACCAAGTATATCGCCGGTCACGGCACAACCATTGGCGGAATTATTGTTGATAGTGGCAACTTCCCATGGAAAGATAATGTGCGATTCCCGCACTTCAATACTCCAGACCCCTCTTACCACGGCGTCACATACGCCACTGATTTCGATGCGCCCTTCATTGGCCGCGCGCGCGTTGTTCCATTGCGCAATATGGGTGCGGCACTGTCGCCATTTAATGCCTTTTTGATTATGCAGGGACTTGAGACTTTGGCGCTGCGTATGGACCGTCATGTTGAAAATGCTATGGCTGTTGCTGCATTTCTAGACAACCATGAGTTGGTATCCTGGGTTAACTACGCGGGACTAGAAAGCAGTAAATACTTTGAACTGGCAAAGCGTATTAGTTCTGGCAAACCATCTTCAATTATTAGCTTTGGCATCAAGGGTGGCCAAGAAGCTGGCGCAAAATTTATTGACGCACTTACTATGGTAAAGCGGCTGGTAAATATTGGTGATGCTAAATCACTGGCATGCCATCCGGCCAGCACCACTCATCGACAGCTAAATGAAGAGGAAATGGCTCGCGCTGGCGTAAGTGCAGATCTTGTGAGACTGTCTGTCGGTATCGAGCATATCGATGATATTTTGCAGGATATTGGTCAAGCCCTGAATGCAGCAGGCTAACGAGCAAAACCCCGCTAGCGGCTGTGCTAGCGGGTTCTTATTGGAAAGTCTCAGTCTAGCGTCAACAAAAAGCGCTCAGAAGAGCCTGACTTGTCGCCTATTCTTTCACGGCGAATAATGATCTTCTCGCCGTAATGGCTGGCGCAGCCCTGCATCAAGCCTTCAGCGACATCGCCCATGCAACGCGGCGACTCATAGATAATTTCCATCGTGGTGTCTGTATAACGTTCACATTTTAACTTAGGTGGCGCTGCGCCCGGGTAGAGTTTGCGTACCTCTGTATGGATAAACCCATCCACTTTTTTTAGCAATTCAAAAGAACTCTTTAAACCTTCAATCCACTGCGGATAGGCTGCAATTAGCTCGGCAAATAAGTAAATCCCGAACGTTTTCGTCAGATTCTCTGTTGAGATATTCGTTTTTTTGCTGAGCACCACAATCATATCGATGAGTTCGGTGTGGCTATAGGTGCCGACTGTGGTATAGATGCCACCACTGGGAAGCTTCGCTTCTTCGATCACAGACTCAACCATATCGAGCCCGTAGCGCTCTTCAATGAGGTACAAAAAAGATGTGAACACCATTCCTTTCACAAAAAGCTCCCCTATTAAAACTGATAATTCAACAATGAGTAATAGTCTAGCACACAAAAAGACATGTGAAGGGGAATTGACTTTTGCTAGGAAAAACAGGGAGGAAGCTCAACCCACGCCTGTGTTAGTGCGTGGGCTGGCTCTTCTTGAGGGGATGCTACTTGCGCCGAACAACCTGATAATTACGGCTGAAGTACTTTACTGGAACGCTCCAAATATGCACGAGTCTTGAGAAGGGAAAGAGCATAAAGATTGCCATACCCAGCAAGATATGCAGCTTATAGATCCAATGAACACCAACCATGCTGGCTGCTGCAGTTGTCGGCTGGAATGTCACAATACTTTGTGCCCAAGTCATCATCTTCAGCATCTCTGCACCATCGAGGTGCCCTGCCGATACAACGATTGAACTCAGTCCAAGCACCAGCTGGACGAACAGCAACAGTAAGATGGTGATATCCATCGTTGAACTGGTGGCGCGAACTCGTGGATTGGTGAGAAGAAGACCAACACAGAGTACGACACTTATGGCTTGCGCTTTAGCGGCAAAAAAGAGAACTTTGGCTACCAGTTGGAATACGCCACCCAAGACACAAAATTGGCCAACGGCAGTGACTTTGACGCAGATTATATTCTTGCAGAAGGCAGCCTAAACGTCGCCGATGCCACCTTTGCTCTCGGCATTGAAAACCTCCAGAGCGATAACGGCAGCTTTGGCTTTGCCACACCCCTCGCAACTGGCCACAAATTCCAAGGCTGGACTGATCAATTTCTGAATACGCCCAATGAAGGTGTGATGGATGTTTACTTCACTGTGGGTGCGGACTTCGACGGCATTAAGTTACTCGCCGTCTACCATGACTTTACCGCTGATACAGACAACCTCAGTGGCGATGACGATCTCGGGAGTGAGGTTGGTTTCCTTGCATCGAAGCAGATGGGAGACTACAACCTAAGCGTCAAGTACGCTAACTATGACGCAGGTGACAGCTCATTTAACAAAGCGGATACACAAAAATTGTGGCTGACCGTTAGCGCTGATTTTTAATCTTTGCAACACCATCAAGCTTTACAACGCCATTAATCTTTTAAGCAAGAGTAGTCACCGGCCAAGGTTGCCGGTGACTGCCAACGCATTAGTCCCAGCGTTTTTGTTTGCGGTATATCGTTGAGGGCGCAACCTCCAACAGCGTCGCCGCCCGCACAACATTGCCATCACAGAATGCAATGGCTTGCTCAATAGCTTCCCGTTCGACATCCAAGATAGGTCTAATCAACCGGGCATCTTTGTGACCTAATATGCGCTCTCCGCTGACTGCATCTTCGCACCCGATCAATTGCTGCTGATCTAAAATATTGTCCGCAGAACCTCGCAATACCGCACTGAGCGTCTCGACATCCAGCGTTGTATGGTCCGACAAAATCACCAAACTATGCATACTGTCTTTTAGCTGCCGAACATTGCCAGGCCATCGGTAGTTCAGCAAAAAATCCATCGCAGTGTCAGAAAAAACCTTCAGCGGCTTTTTCTCCAGCGCTGAAAAGTGCTGGAGAAAATTCTCTGCTAATAAGCGAATATCACCGCCGCGTTCGCGCAGGGGAGGAAGTACCAAAGGAATAATATTTAACCGATAGCAGAGGTCGGCCCTAAACTCACCGCGCTCTATGGCACTAGTCAACGTCGTCGACGAAGCAGTTACCAGCTGTGCCGAAAAAGGAACCACTTTATGGCTACCCACCGGCGAAAACGAACGCTCTTGAATGACGCGCAGCAATTTTGCCTGCAAAGGTAGTGACAGAGCAGTCACCTCATCAAGAAAAAGTGTCCCCGTCCCGATGGCCGACAACGCACCAATATGATCCGTCGTTGCGCCGGCGAAGGCTCCTTTGACATGTCCAAAGAGCTGAGACTCAACTAAATGCTCATGAAAGTCAGCGCAATTTAGGGCCAAAAATGGCTCTCTATTACGTCGACTCTCGATGTGACAGGCTTTGGCCACTAACTCTTTCCCAGTACCTTTCTCACCAGAAATGCACAGTGGAATACTGGTGCGGGCCGCCTTCGTTATGCGCTGAAACAAGTGGTGCATTGCTGGATTGGCACTGTGCATCCCATGGAACGTTGTCTCACTCACTGTCTCACCGGTGTTGGCAACTTTGCGCCGCGCTTGCAGTTGGCTCGCAACAATAGTCACGAGAGATTTAAGGTCATAGGGAACAGTGATTGAGCCAGTGGCAGCAGCCTGCCGTGACTGTTTGTCCGATGCGCCAAAGTCGCAGATATTCGCAAGCACAACACCCACAACCTGAGGACAGACGGATTTCACTTTACTTAGCAGCTCAGCCCCCTGCATTGTGGAAAAATCTTGGGCGGTAATCAACACGTCAGGGGAGCGATCGGTCACAAAGCTCAGAGCGTCTTGAGGGCATTGGTAAGCAAACAAATCAACCGCCAATTGTGCCAGCGAATGTTTAAGTAGCTGCAGAATTTCGCTATCGGGGTGAACTAGGATAACAGATTGAGTATTACTCATTTTGGTGGGTCCCTCCTTTAGTGGTCTGCTGTTGTCGACAGGGTTTTATCCACATCTGGCAACCAGCACATAAATGCGTCTTGCATTTGTTTTATTGCTCCGTTGCGTCTTTCCGAGAAGCCCTATCGCGCAAACGTTTATAGGCCAACGTTTGTTAAAGGGATTCGCATAAAGCGCACATACTTTAAAAGTAGTCCAAAATATCCAAGTATGTATAAAATTTTCACAATGCAATTATTCAGTCGCAAATAGCACTTTTCAGCAGATAAAAAAAACCCCGAAATAATCGGGGTTTTCACACTGCTAGGTCACTAGACGAAGTACGACTTGAGCGGCGGAAAGCCGTTAAACTCAACCGCAGAGTAGCTAGTGGTGTAAGCGCCTGTTGTCAGCCAGTACATGCGATCGCCAATGGCCAAGTTGAGCGGCAAGCCGTATTTGTAGTTCTCATACATAATATCAGCGCTGTCACAGGTTGGACCCGCGATCACCACCTCCTCAAGCTCGCCCTCTTTTTCGACATAAATAGGGTATTTAATCGACTCATCCAAGGTCTCGATCAAGCCAGAGAACTTACCCACATCCGTAAATACCCAGCGGTTCAGCGAGGTGTGCGACTTGCGTGAAATCAATACGACCTCACTAACCAAAATACCCGCATTACCTACCAGAGATCGGCCCGGCTCAAGAATAATCTTCGGGATTTCGTCGCCAAAGTCTTCCTCTAAAAAGCGGTTAATCTCTTCGGCATAGGTAGTGACTTCATTGGCCTTGGTGATGTAATTCGCAGGGAAGCCACCGCCAATATTAATCATTTGCAGGTTGATACCATCTTCGTCTTTAAGACGCTCAAAAATCACTTTTGCTTTGGCAATTGCCGCATCCCAAGCACCGATATCGCGCTGCTGGGAACCTACATGGAAGGAGATGCCATAAGCGTCTAAACCGAGATCCCGGGCCATTATAAGAAGGTTCATCGCCATATCCATCTGACAGCCAAATTTGCGTGACAGCGGCCAATCAGCGGTCATTGAGCCCTCTGTCAAAATTCGTACATAAATCTTTGAACCAGGCGCCGCTTTGGCAATATTGCGCAAGTCTGCTTCCGAATCCGTTGCATACATACGGACACCCTTCTCGTAAAAATAACGAATATCCTTACTCTTCTTGATGGTGTTGCCGTAACTAATTCGATCAGCCTCAACACCACGGCCCATTACCTTATCAAGCTCATAGATCGACGCAATATCGAAGCTCGAGCCTTTGGCTTTCAGCAGATCGATAATTTCAACCGCTGGATTGGCCTTCACAGCGTAATACACCGCCGCACTGGGAAAGCCAGTTACCAACTCGTCGTAGTGATAGGAAATAGTTGCCAAGTCATTGACAACAAAAGGGGTTTCTTGCGTGTCGGCAAGAGCTTTAATGCGCTTAAAAGCTTCTGGTGAGAAGTAATCGTGTACGTCAATTTTCTGTTGCATATCGGTTGCCCCATGAGAGTTGTGAAGTGGATAAAAGCCTTTTTAATGTCATAAACATAGACCTAAAACGGCTTTGAACGTCTTCACAGTATCCTCACTTGAGGTCGACAATGAGTGTCGATGGGGTGTCGCGTGGCAGCATGGACGTTCAGGCGCGAAAAATAATCCCAGAGAGGTTTCCGGTCAAGTATTTATTTCTTACAAAACCTCACTTCAATGACTAAATGCACAAAAAGTGGACTTTTTAATAATTTATAAGCACCGATTACGCCTTATCACTAAAAAAGGCCATCTACTTGCGTTGGTAAACTGTGGCAGGATTTCATTCGGGCCATACTGGCCCTCACCCTTCGGGCGGCTTCGCCGTGCTCAATCGCTCGCGCGATTGAGTGAACCTGGGCGCTTTAACACTCAAGGCCTGCCGTTCCGGCAGATAAATAAAAAAGGCCATCTACTTGCGTTGGTAAACTGTGGCAGGATTTCATTCGGGCCATACTGGCCCTCACCCTTCGGGCGGCTTCGCCGTGCTCAATCGCTCGCGCGATTGAGTGAACCTGGGCGCTTTAACACTCAAGGCCTGCCGTTCCGGCAGATAAATAAAAAAGGCCATCTACTTGCGTAGATGGCCTTTTTTATTTATTTGGTCGGGACGGCAGGATTTGAACCTGCGACCACTTGACCCCCAGTCAAGTGCGCTACCTGGCTGCGCTACGCCCCGATTTAAGTGGCGCAATCATACAGGCCAGCGCTATTTTTGCAAGCTGTAAAGGCTTACTTGATCAATGACTCTCGAGCATGGAGATAACATCTTCCAATTCGGAGATCGTCTGGTCAATCAATTGTTTGTAAGGAGTTTGCTCTTCCTTTGCTGCTTCGCCATCAATACGCTGGCGGGCACCACCGATCGTAAAGCCTTGCTCGTAGAGGAGCGATCGTATTTGTCGAATCAGGACAACATCTAGCCGTTGGTAGTAGCGGCGATTACCCCTTCGCTTGACGGGGTTGAGACTGGGAAATTCCTGCTCCCAGTAACGCAGCACATGGGGCTTGACCGCGCATAGCTCTGCAACCTCACCAATGGTGAAATAGCGTTTCCCGGGGATTGCGGGCAACTCGTTGTTGTTACTTGGTTCCAGCATAATTCTCTACTCTTGCCTTTAGCTTTTGACCAGGCTTAAAGGTGACGACTCGTCGCGCAGATATTGGTATTTCTTCGCCTGTCTTGGGGTTTCTGCCGGGACGACTGTTTTTGTCGCGCAATTCAAAATTTCCAAAACCTGAAAGCTTCACTGAATCATTTTTTTCCAGCGCGACGCAAATTTCGTTGTAAAACATTTCGACGATCTCTTTGGCTTCACGCTTGTTGAGCCCGAGTTCGTCAAACAACATTTCTGCTAAGTCAGCTTTGGTGAGTGATCCCATTACCTATTACCCGTTTTACTTACGTTATCTTTTAATTCTGCGCGCGAGAAAAAATCGCACACTGTCTTTTTTTGTGTCAGCTGCGAAGCTGCGCATTAAATTGACCACCAACTGTTTCAATCACTCGATTAACCGCAGATGTTATTTCATCGTCGCTAAGAGTGCGTGAACTGTGTTGAAACGTCAAGCCAAGAGCAAGGCTTTTTCCTTTGTTATCAACGTCTTTGCTGTGATACACGTCAAATAACTTTAAATGGATCAAATCAGCGCCAGCAGCATCTTTAGCGACAGCGATCAAATCAGCGGCCAAGACACTGTTATCAACAAAAAACGCTAAATCGCGGCGAACTTCTGGAAACTTGCTAACTTCCTTGTGCTTAGGCAACTTGCTTTCCACAATTTGACTTAAATCGAGTTGAAATAAGTAGATCGCTGTACTGATATCCAACGTCGCTTGCAATTTGGGGTGTAACTGGCCCACCCATCCAATTGGCGCGCCATTGCGCAGAATAGAGGCGGACTGCCCTGGGTGCAGCGAAGGATGCTGTGCGGGAACAAAGCTGAATTGCTCCGACAAGCCGGTGTGCGCTAAGACGGCCTGCACATCACCTTTGATATCGAAGAAATCGACCTTATCTTTACCCGCGGTCCAACCTACGGGTGTTCTGGACCCACAAATCAATCCTGCAATAGCCATATTCTGGGCCAGTGCTTCACCCTGCTTGGGCACAAAACACTGCCCTGCTTCGAAGATTCGCACACGGCTCTGCTGACGGTTCAGGTTGTGCATGGCTGTTGACAGCAACCCAGGCCACAAGCTGGTGCGCATTACCGACATATCCGCTGAAATGGGGTTTTGCACGCCCACGGGGGTAACGTCTGGATCGATCTGCTGCTGAAGCTGCGGATCGATAAAACTGTAGGTGATAGCTTCTTGATAGCCACTGGCGATCAACTGTCGTCTAAACAGGCTCAGGGGTTTGATGGTTTCAGGATTGGCCTGTAACTCTAGCGCCATCTTTGGCGTCGATGTTGGCAGATTATTATATCCGTAGATGCGCGCAACCTCTTCCACCAAGTCCTGCTCAATGGTGATATCAAATCGCCAGCTGGGTGCAATCCATGTCGAGCCCAATTCAGTGCGCTCGACAAAGGTCAATCCCAGTCGACGCAGTATGTCATCGACCTCTTCCGCTGCAATGGCGACGCCTAGTTGCTGTTGAAGGCGCTGATTGCGGAGCGTTACGGTCGCTGGCTGTGGCAAGTGCTGCGCCGATTCTTGAACAATCAATGGTCCCGGCTGACCGCCGCAAATCTCAAGCATCAGCGCCGTTGCGCGCTCGATAGCTGCGACCTGCAGCTGTGAATCAACGCCGCGCTCGAATCGGTGCGATGAATCTGTATGTTTACCATAGTTACGGGCCTTGCCGGCGATCGCCAGCGGATTAAACCACGCACTTTCGAAAAGAATGTCTGTGGTGCTACCGCTAACCGCAGACTCATCACCACCCATGACACCGGCAATGGCTAACGCTTTCCCGTGATCGGCGATAACTAGAGTGCTGCTGTCGAGGGTGACCTCGGAGTCATCGAGTAATTTAATGGTCTCATTGCGCCCCATACGGACGACGATACCGCCATCAATTTTAGCCAAGTCAAAAGCGTGCATCGGCTGACCCAGCTCGAGCAGAACATAATTGGTGACATCGACCGCTGGCGCGATACTGCGGACGCCGCTGCGTCGTAGCTTTTCTTGCATCCACTGCGGTGTTGTTTGGCTGAGGTCAAGATTGCGAATAACCCGCCCAACGTAGCGGGCGCAGGCCTCTGGCGCCTCTAGTGTCACGCTGACAACATCATCAACGGTTGCTGCAACGGGCGCGCAGGATTGCCAGATCACGTCGACTTTATTTAAGACACCCACTTCGCGAGCCAGACCACGGATGCTTAGGCAATCTCCACGATTAGGGGTCAAATCGACCTCGACAATGGTGTCATCAAGATCGAGATACTCTATCAGATCAGTACCCACAGGTGCGTCGGCTGGCAGCTCCCACAGCCCGTCATCATCATCGCCTAGCTGCAGCTCTGTTTGCGCGCAGAGCATGCCGAAAGACTCGACGCCACGAAGTTTGGCTTTTTTGATCACGAAATCACCGGGCAAACTCGCCCCGACTGTCGCAAAAGGAATTTTTATACCGACACGGGCATTGGGTGCGCCGCAGACGACCTGCGCAAGCTCGCCCTGACCTGCAACCTGACAGACGCGCAACTTGTCGGCGTCTGGATGCGGCTCAACGGCTACAATCTCACCGACCACAACACCCGTTAGCGCCGGCGCTGCGGCTTCAAGGCTATCGACTTCGAGACCAGCCATGGTCAATTGAGCGACAAGCTCATCGACAGAGACGGCTGGGTTGACTGATTCTCGCAACCAGGATTCACTGAATTTCATTGGTTACCCCAGTTTAAAATTGTTTAAGGAAGCGCAGATCGTTTTCAAAAAACAAGCGCAAATCATTGACGCCATAGCGCAGCATTGCCAAGCGCTCGACGCCCATACCAAAGGCGAAACCTGTGTACTGGTCAGCATCGAGATCACAGCTGCTGAGAACATTGGGGTGGACCATGCCGCAACCCATCACTTCGAGCCAGCCAGTCTGACTACAGACGCGGCAGCCTTCGCCACGACAGTTAGCACACTGAATATCTACCTCCGCGGAGGGCTCGGTAAATGGAAAATAGGACGGTCTGAAGCGCACAGGTAGATCGGCTTCAAAGAATGCTTTCAAAAACTGATCAATAACGCCTTTCAGGTCGGCGAAACTGATGTCTTTATCTACCACAAGCCCTTCAACCTGATGAAACATGGGCGTGTGTGTAATGTCGGAGTCACAGCGATAAACGCGGCCGGGGCAAATAATGCGTATCGGCGGCGCTTGATTTTCCATGGTTCGCACCTGCACGGGAGAGGTGTGCGTGCGCAATACGGTACTTGGGTCAATATAAAACGTGTCGTGCATTGCCCGCGCTGGGTGGTGACTCGGAATATTTAGGGCTTCAAAATTGTGGTAGTCGTCCTCAATCTCTGGGCCTGTCTCAACGTCATAACCAATGCGGGTAAAGAACTCTTGAATACGCTCCATCGTGCGTGTCACAGGGTGAAGGCCGCCTATCTCTTCAGCACGACCTGGCAGAGTGACATCTATCGTCTCTGTGGCCAATTTGCTATCGAGGGCTGAACGCTCTAAGCGCTCTTTGTGCTCATTGATTTGGTTTTGCAGCGCCTGTTTGACGTCGTTTATCTTGGCACCTGCCGCGGGGCGCTCGTCATTCGACAGCGAGCCGAGGCTTTTCAACAAGCCGGTCAGCCGACCCTTTTTGCCAAGGTATTCAACACGCAAATCGTCTAATGCAGATAGCTCGGTTGCCGCCGCTATGGCCGCCGCCGCTTCACTGGCGATCTGTTCCAATTCAATCATTATTCGTCACCACGGTAATGGGTATATTCACAACAATCTGTTCATCTACTGATAAAAAAATAGGGAAAGAGCACTGGCCCTTTCCCTATCTGGTTAGCTTTCCAACACCTGCGCGAGGCAGGTCGAGCGCTGTATTAAGCTAGGGCAGCTTTGGCTTGGTTAACAACTGCACCAAAGGCTGCTTTGTCATGAACTGCTAAGTCAGCAAGAACACGACGGTCGAGCATAATACCGGCTTTGCTCAAACCGTTGATCAGACGGCTGTATGACAACCCTTCCATACGGGACTGAGCGTTGATACGAGCAATCCACAATCTGCGGAAAGTGCGCTTCTTAACGCGACGGTCACGGTAAGCGTATTGACCCGCTTTAGTGACAGCCTGAACCGCAACGCGGTACACGCGACTGCGTGCGCCGTAATAACCTTTTGCCTGCTTGAGGACTTTCTTGTGTCGACGGTGCGCTTGAACACCACGTTTAACTCTAGCCATTTTCTTCTCCTACCAAAATCAGTTAATTAAAGTGAACTACGCAACATGCGGTTAACGCGTGGAACATCGGATGCACTAACGATGCTCGTGCCTCTCAACTGACGCTTACGCTTGGTAGTCATTTTGGTAAGAATGTGGCTTTTGTGCTGGTGCTTGTGCTTGTAGCCCGCGGCCGTTTTTTTGAAGCGTTTTGCGGCTCCACTGTGTGTCTTAGCTTTTGGCATTTCTGTTCTCCGTTGTGAGATTTTAGTTAATATTCAAGAAGAGACGCCCGGACAGCCTGCCAAAAAAATTGGCTGAACGCGGGTCGCGTGAATTACTTCTTCTTGCCTCGTGGCGACAACGTCATAATCATTTGACGACCTTCCATCTTTGGAAATTGCTCCACTTGTGCCAACTCAGCGAGATCCGCTTCAATGCGTTTCATCACGTCCATGCCGAGCTGCTGGTGAGCCATCTCACGCCCGCGAAAACGCAGGGTAATTTTGGCTTTATCACCATGTTCCAAGAAGCGCATAACATTGCGCAACTTGATTTGGTAATCGCCCTCATCCGTGCCCGGGCGAAACTTCATTTCTTTAATTTGAGTCTGTTTCTGTTTCTTTTTCTGCAGAGCAACTTTCTTCTTGATGTCAAAGACATGCTTGCCGTAATCCATAATTTTACAGACCGGAGGCACCGCATCAGGTGAAATTTCAACCAGATCCAGGGTCTCTTTCTGCGCGGCTGCAAGGGCATCCTCTAGGCTAACAACACCAACCTGACTGCCGTCAGATGCAACTAATCGAACTTCGGTGGACGTTATGTCGTCGTTAAGACGCGCCCGCTTGCTGTCTTTTTTAATAAACTTTACTCCGTTTCAACAAAAACACGCCCGCGTCGTTCCGTTTGCTCTGTAAACAGGCTGAAGATTTGCTCCAAAGGCATACTGCCGAGGTCTTCGCCGTCCCGAGTTCGGATCGCCACCGTGCGCGACTCTTTTTCTTTTTCACCAACAACGAGCAGATAAGGAACTCGCTGAATAGAATGACCGCGGATTTTAAAGCCGATCTTCTCGTTTCTCAAGTCACAAATCACTCTAAACCCTTTATTTTGCAATGATTTAGTCACTTCTTGCGCATATTCGCCCTGCGCGTCAGTAATATTCATCACAACGGCCTGTTCTGGGGCTAACCAGAATGGAAAGGCGCCTTCGTACTGTTCAATCAAAATACCGATAAAACGCTCGAAAGAGCCCAAAATGGCGCGGTGTAACATCACCGGAACTTTGCGGCTGCCATCTTCAGCGACGTACTGCGCGTCGAGTCGGCCTGGCATGGAGAAATCGACCTGGATTGTGCCCAACTGCCAAACACGGCCAATGCAGTCTTTGAGTGAAAATTCAATTTTGGGCCCATAGAAAGCGCCTTCACCAGGCAACTCTTCCCACGCGAGGCCTTTCGCATCAAGCGCTTCGGCCAGTGCTTTTTCCGCGCGATCCCAATCTTCGTCGCTACCAACACGCTGTGGGGGGCGCGTCGACAAGCGATAGATAATTTCGTTAAACCCAAAGTCTGCATACACTTCATGGAGGAAGTCGATGAACTGCGCAACTTCTGGTTGAATCTGCTCTTCAGTACAGAATATATGGGCGTCATCCTGCGTGAATGAGCGCACGCGCATAATGCCGTGCAAGGATCCCGACGGTTCATTTCTATGACATGAACCAAACTCCGCTAAGCGCAACGGCAGGTCTCTGTAGCTCTTAAGGCCTTGATTGAACACCTGCACATGGCACGGGCAGTTCATTGGTTTCACCGCATAACTGCGGTCTTCCGTGTGCAAGGTAAACATATCATCGCCAAATTTGTCGGCGTGGCCCGAGCGCTGCCATAAGCTGAAATCAACGATTTGCGGGGTTTTAATCTCTTGATAGCCCTGCTCGCGCTGTTTTTTACGCATAAATTGTTCGATGGTGTTGTAGACAGTCCAACCCTTGGGATGCCAAAACACCGAACCCGGCGCCTCTTCCTGCATATGAAAAAGGTCCAGCTTTTTGTTCACTTTGCGATGGTCGCGCTTTTCGGCTTCAGCCAATCGAGTAATGTAGGCGTTCAACTCTTTCTTGTTGGTCCACGCGGTGCCGTAAATACGCTGCAGCATTTCATTGTTGCTATCGCCGCGCCAATAGGCGCCAGCCACTTTCGTTAATTTAAACGCAGGTAGCTTGCTTGTTGACGGCACGTGAGGACCGCGGCAGAGATCGATAAAATCGCCCTGCCGGTAGAGACCTATCGCTTGATCGTCCGGAATGCTGGCAATAATTTCCGCTTTGTAGTGTTCACCGATGCTCTTAAAAAAAGCTACTGCGTCATCGCGCTGCCACTCTTCTCGGGTAATACCGTGATCTTGCGCCACCAACTCCGCCATGCGCGTTTCAATTGCCTCAAGATCTTCTGGGGTAAAGGCGCGCTCGAACGCAAAATCGTAATAGAAGCCATCATCAATGACCGGGCCTATGGTTACCTGGGCAGATGGGAAAAGCTGCTTAACGGCCATGGCCAGCAAATGGGCAGACGAGTGACGAATAATATCGAGGGCTTCATCGGAACGGTCGGTGACGATGGACAGTGAAGCGTCCCCAGTGATGACATAAGACGCGTCGACCACATTGCCGTCAACCACCCCAGCAAGTGTTGCCTTGGCTAAACCGGCGCCAATATTGGCGGCGACTTCACCGACCGAAACCGGTGCGTCAAACAGGCGTTGAGATCCATCAGGGAGAGTGATTACGGGCATTTTTCGTTCCTTTCCAGTGGTGACCCATACCAAAGGCCACATGCGTTAGATTTAATCAGCGCGCATTTTACCCTGTATAGCTTGAGTTACAAGCCTTACGGTAATTACTTCGCGCTTGCAATGCGTCCTCATGGGCCCTATAAAAGCGCTCTGTAACTCATCCAGAGACGACCCTTGAAAATTTACGTTGATGCCGATGCCTGCCCTACTGTAATCAAAGATATTCTTTACCGTGTTTCGCAACGCACGGGTATTGAGGTGAGTTTGGTCGCTAATCAAGCCCTCGCTATTCCGCGTATTCCCACCGTGCGTGCGGTTCAAGTGAGCGCGGGGTTTGATGTGGCTGATAAGCGTATTGTTGAACTGGTTGCGAAAGACGATTTAGTGATTACTGCGGATATTCCGCTGGCCGCGGAGGTTATCGAGAAAGGCGGCAAGGCGCTGAACCCGCGAGGTGAACTGTACACGGCCGCCAATATTAAGGCGCGGCTGAATATGCGCGACTTTATGGACAGTATGCGCAACAGCGGTGTTCAAGTTGGTGGTGGCCCGCCACCTCTTACGCAGCGCGATCGAATGATTTTCGCCAATGCGCTGGACACCTATATCGCCCAGAACCATCGTCTTTAGATCATCTGTAGACTGACGGTTATGCGCCGCCTTCCCCATCGAGCATCCGTGCAATCTGGGCAGCCGTAAACGGCCAGCCTTTTTCTTCACCATTGGGCAGTGCCACAACTGGGATGCGAATGCCATAGGCCTCTCGGAGCCCAGCATCTGTGTTGATGTCAACCTCAATCAAGCGCCACCCTTTCTCAGTCAACATCGGATACAGGATCGCTTTTGCCTGATCGCAGAGGTGGCAATTGGCACCGGTGTAAATTGTTAGCTGCTTATCCAAAGCTACCACGCCGAGTTATTTTCCACACATTGTGGATGCGTGGGTTGCGCTCGAAATCGAGGTCCAATGTCTGCGCAGTAATATTCTCCACATTGAACTGCCGCGTGACCAATTCGTCCATTTTAAATTTGCGGAAATTATTGGAGAAGATCAACACGCCACCGTCGGCCAGCTTGGACATGGAATTGCGGATCAAGTCGCCATGATCGCGCTGCACATCAAGCACTGACTCCATTTTCTTGGAATTTGAAAAGGTCGGCGGATCGAGAAAGATCACATCAAATTTCTCGTGGCTTTCTGTTTCTAGCCATTTCAAACAATCGGCCCGCAACAAATGATGCTTGCTAGCGCTGAGATTGTTCAGGTCGTAATTGCGCTGCGCCCAGTCGAGATAGGTGTTGGACATATCAACACTGAGTGTGCGCGCTGCACCGGCCAAGGCCGCCTGTACTGAGACCGCTGCGGTATAACAAAATAGGTTGAGCAGGCTTTTCCCCGCGGACATCTCTGCGATTAAGCGCCGCACTGGGCGGTGATCGAGAAATAGCCCGGTATCGAGGTAGTCTGACAGGTTGATTTCAAACTCTGCCTTACCCTCAAAAGCGCTAATCGTCGCGCTTGGGCCCTGATTAAACTTTTCGTACTGACTATCACCCTTTTGGCGACGACGCTCTTTATAGTGCACCTGACCGCGAGCCTCGCGGGCAAACTCTTTGACCGCTTGTTTTACTTCAGCAAATCTGTCGCGGGCAACTTTTTCAGCAATACTGGCCGGCGCAGCATATTCTTGAACGTAAACGGAGTCTTCATAGATATCGATCGCGACGGCATATTCGGGAATGTCGGCATCGTACAAGCGATAGCAGCTAATGGCATTTTTGATCAACCAGCTATCCAGTCGTCGTTGATTTTTAATCAGTCGATTCAACACCATAGTCGCGCCTTCGGTGAGTACCGGTTCTGGCGCTGGCGTGTTGAGTCGCTCAGCGATATTCGCCGAGCGTGAACTCAGATCTTCGAAAACTAACAGTTTGCAGGGAATGGTGCCGTTAAATAAGCTGTACTGCTTTTTCGGCGTCAGATCTGTCTCGCGCCCTAGCTCGGTGTTGCCAGTAAAAATACCCACTTTCCAGCCGTGGAAGTTTTTCTGCAGCACTGCACCCAGCTTCTGATATATCGGCTTGAGCCCTTCAATATCGCCCAAACGCTCACCGTACGGAGGATTCGTCAACAGCAAGCCGCGATCGGCCGTGGCTTTGCCAAACTGGTCGATGGGTTTGTGGGCAAGACGAATGTGCTCGTCAAGACCGGCCTTCTCAATATTTAGGGTGGCAAACTCAAGTACATGGGGGTTAGCGTCGTAGCCGCGAATATCCAGAGTCAGCTTTTCCAGTCCACTGATTTTGCGCTGTTGCGCCTCATCGACGAGCGCTTGCCACAAGGCGTCATCGTGCTGCTTCCAGCCACTAAAACCAAAACGTTCCCGCAGTAGCCCAGGGGCGATATCAGCGGCCATCATGGCGCCTTCGATAATCAGCGTGGCACTACCACACATAGGATCGAGCAGCGCACCACCACTTTCGGCAATTTCCATCCAACCACAGCGCATCAACAGAGCAGCGGCGAGATTCTCTTTGATCGGGGCGCTGCCCTGCCCGCTGCGGTATCCGCGGCGGTGGAGGCTCTCGCCAGAGATATCCAGCGATACTGTTACACGGCCTTTGTGCTGGCGGGTTTGAATACGGATATCGGGATCTTTGGTATCGACATTAGGCCGCTCACCTTCGACCCGACGGATACGATCAACAATGGCGTCTTTGACGCGCTGCGAGCCATACATGGTGTTATCGATGGAGCGCGAGGTGCCAATAAAGTCGATGGCGATGGTCTGCTCTGACGAGAAGTGCGCTTCCCACGGGATATCCAGACACTCTTGATAAAGCTGTTCTGCGTCGTCCAACATAAAATCACGCAGAGGCATTAAAACTCTATTGGCCAATCGCGACCACAGACAGACGCGATAGGCAAGCTCGCGCGACCCAGTAAAGTGCACGGCAGCAACAGTTTCTTTTACGCTCTCGGCGCCAAGCTGCTGCAACTCCTGAACGAGCAGTTGCTCGAGACCTTTGGGGCAGGTCGCTAGCCACGCCTGCTGACCGGAAAGTGAAGACAAAACGCTGTTCCTTTGATTACTTTGAGGAATAAAACACACGCTGGATAGACTAACAAAATCTTCGACAGGGTCGACGGATTTCGGTTTACTGTACTCAGCGCACAAAAATTTGGCGCTCATCATATCGCTCTTTACACAATTTTGTTTGATAAAAACTGCGCTCGGCGCGTTTTACAGGCTGAGTGTTAGTTTCCTACATTAACCGTTAGGAGATATAAGTGAAAAAGCATAAAAGAGATCAAGAACATCGTTCATTCGTGAAAGGTTATCAAGCTGCAGTTCAAGGTCGGTCCCTCGATGTAATTCCCTACAAAGAAGATTCCCCAATGGCATTTCATTGGACTAGAGGGTGGCGAGAAGGACGCGAAGATTATTGGAATGGGTTTAACCAGTATTCGTTCCAACAGAAAGCCGCCAATTTTTAACGACTTGTTTCTAACCGAGTGTTTCTAACTACGTGTTTCAAACTACGTGTTTCAAACTAAATGCCCAGCAGCGTTTTATTAGCAGAGCGGGCTCCAAAGTCTGTAGCGCCACCAGTTTAAAAGGCGCCGTCAGGTAAACAACCGTCACGTAAAAAAAGGTACTTAACGCTATATCGCAACACCCGAAAGGCATTTTATAAACAGGATCCCTCCTGTTTCCGGCTCACAACGATGAGCCACCCAAATGGCCGCAGCTCAATAACAGTTGCGGCCATTTTTTATGGGGAAGAATTACTTGATGAACGGTATGCGCTCTTAGTGCGCTTTGGCCAGCTCCTCAGCTTTGAGTTCTTTGCGCAGTACTTTGCCGACGTTGCTCTTCGGCAAGTCGTTGCGAAACTCCACAAACTTCGGCACTTTGTACCCCGCCATATTGGCGCGACAGTATTCAATCACCTGCTCTTGCGTGAGGTTGGGGTCGCTGGCGACGACAAACATTTTCACTACTTCACCCGCTTTATTATCGGCAACGCCAATGGCGGCGCACTCGAGAACAGCGGGATGCAACGTTAGGGTCTGCTCTAATTCACTGGGATAGACGTTGAAACCTGAGACGATAATCATGTCTTTCAACCGATCAACAATTTTGACATAGCCCTCTTCGTCCACGGTCACAATGTCACCGGTATGCAGCCAGCCATCGACAATCACTTCGGCGGTTTGCGCTTCACGCTGCCAGTAGCCGCGCATTACTTGGGCGCCGCGCACGCACAGTTCGCCAACACCACCCACCTCTTGTTCGACGCCATGTTCATCGACCACTTTGATTTCGGTGCCGGGGATTGGAATACCGGCAGTACCGATCTTTTGAAAGCCTGAGGGATTCATGGAGATGATGGGCGATGATTCGGTCATGCCGTAGCCTTCGCTGACGACACAGCCGGTCACCCGCTCCCAATCGTGTGCAACGGCATCCATCAGCGCCATCCCGCCGGACAGGGTCAACGACAGCGATGAGAAATCCATTTTCTGGAATTCTTTGTTTTGTAACAGGCCGACAAATAGCGAATTCAAGCCACAAAAGATTTCAAACTTGACGTTTTTAATGGTTTTCACAAACGCGGGAATATTGCGCGGATCGGGAATCAACAAGCTGTGGCCTCGGGTCGCTGGCATAAGCCCCATATTCAGCATGTACGCGTAGATATGGTAGAGCGGCAGTGGCGATACGGTGGTGAAGTGCTTTATAGAGTGCCCACCGATTGCAACAATTTCCAGCGCTTGCGCAATATTACTCAAGATCGACTGTTGAGTGAGCATCACGCCCTTGGATACTCCGGTAGTACCACCGGTGTATTGCAGTGCGCAAATATCCGCTAGCGCAGGGGAATGGGCAGGCGCATCGCCCTGTGCCGCGAGCAATTGGGAGAAATGGATAACCTCCGACGCTGGCAGCGCAGGTCGCTTGCCTAAGACTTTCATCACACCCGCCAGCAGCAACTTTTTCGGCTGCGGCAACAGATCAATCGGGCGCGTGACAATTACGTGCTTTACACCTGTCTCCGGCAAGGCGGCCCTGAGAGTCTCATAAAATTGATCAAGCACAACCACCACGGTTGCGCCTGAGTCATTAAATTGGTGAACCAACTCCCGATGGGTATACATGGGGTTGGTGTTGACTATCACCAGCCCCACTTTCCACGCGGCAACCACCACGACGGGATACTGCAATAAGTTGGGTAACTGAACAGCTAAACGATCACCGGCGCGAAGATTCATCTCGTGGTAAAAATAGCTCGCGGCACGGTCGGCGAGCTTATCGACATCACCGTAGGTTAATGTTTTACCCAAACAGGTGAAAGCGGGGCTATCCGCAGAGTCGGCGACGGCTTGCTGCCACAATTGCAACAGTGACTGCGCGGGCAGCGGCGGTTGCTCGCTGGTTAGACCCATGCGTTGTTGTGCTTTTTTTACCGCGTCCTGAACCTGCATAAAACCCACCTTTTTATGAATTTATTGTAATTATAGTGCGCAAACGGGCCCGCAAAAGCCCGTTGGAAAAAGTTTTAGGAGTACTTATTAAGCCTACTTAGAAAGCAGACGCATCCCTTTTTCGAGTCCCCCTAGGGTCAGGGGAAACATCTTACCCTCGACCAAATCTCTCAGCATTAAAATAGAGGGCGTGTAGTCCCAATATTTTTCTTGGACTGGATTTAACCATATTAATTTGTCAAAGGTTTGCGACATCCTGTGCATCCAGACATTGCCCGGCTCTTCGTTGTGATATTCGACGCTGCCGCCAGGGCTATTGATTTCGTAGGGCGCCATGGACGCGTCGCCGACAAAGATTACCTTGTAGTCTGAGGAGTATTTATGCAGCAAGTCGTAGGTTGATATCTGCTCGTCGCGACGGCGGTAGTTGTCTTTCCAGACATAGTCGTAGAGGCAGTTGTGAAAGTAGAAATATTCGAGGTGCTTGAACTCCGTTTTTGCTGCCGAAAAAAGTTCCTCGCACAAGCGCACGTAGGAGTCCATTGAGCCGCCAATATCGAAAAAGATCAGTACTTTTACGGCATTGTGCCGCTCGGGAACCATTTTAATATCCAGTAGTCCAGCGTTGCGCGCGGTACAGCGGATGGTGTCGGCCAAATCGAGCTGATCGGCGGCGCCTTCGCGGGCAAACTTGCGCAGACGGCGCAGTGCCACTTTGATATTTCTTGTTCCAATTTCAACCGAATCATCTAAATCTTGAAATTGGCGATCTTCCCATACTTTTACGGCACTGCCCTGCCCGCCTTCCCCGCCAACTCGAATGCCCTCAGGGTTGAATCCGCCATTGCCGAAAGGCGATGTGCCACCTGTACCAATCCACTTGTTGCCGCCCTGATGCCGCTCTTTCTGCTCTTCAAGGCGCTTTTTAAACTCTTCGATTAACTTCTCAAGACCACCCAGACTTTCTATCTTGGCTTTTTCTTCATCGCTAAGATGCTTTTCAAATTCCTTGCGCAACCAATCTTCTGGAATCAGCGCTTGAATGATGTCGTCTATATTTTCAAGGTTTTTAAAATAAGCGCCAAAGGCGCGATCAAAACGATCGTAATATTTTTCATCTTTGACCAAGCAGGTGCGTGACAGCAGATAAAAATCATCGATCGATCCGAAGGCAATGTTTTTTTCCATTGCCGTCAGTAAGTCCAGCAACTCTTTGATCGAGACTGGCACATTAGCGCGCTTGAGTGTGTAAAAAAAGTTTATCAGCATCGGTTAATTGTCTTAGCGCGCTTCGCGGCGTGTCATAAAGGCCAGACGCTCGAGCAGATGCACGTCCTGTTCGTTTTTCAATAGCGCGCCATAGAGCGGCGGAATGGCTTTGGTCGGATCGCGGTTAGTCAGCACGTCTTCGGGAATATCGTCAGACATAATAAGTTTTAACCAATCAACCAATTCAGAGGTGGATGGCTTCTTTTTCAGGCCTGGAATTTTGCGCACATCAAAGAAAATATCCAACGCCTGATCAACCAAAGTCTTTTTAATCACGGGGAAATGCACATCGACAATTCGCTGCATGGTGCTGCGATCGGGGAAGCTGATAAAGTGGAAGAAGCAGCGACGCAAAAAGGCGTCTGGCAGCTCTTTTTCATTGTTACTGGTAATAATAACAATCGGGCGCTGGATTGCTTTGATCGTTTCGCCTGTCTCGTAAACGTGAAATTCCATGCGATCGAGTTCGAGCAAAAGATCGTTGGGAAATTCAATATCGGCTTTGTCAATTTCATCGATAAGCAAAACAACCTGCTCATCAGCTGTAAATGCTTGCCACAACTTGCCCTTATCAATGTAATTGCTAATATCGTTCACCTTGTCATGACCCAGCTGAGAGTCGCGCAGTCGCGATACCGCATCGTATTCGTAGAGACCCTGCTGAGCTTTGGTGGTCGACTTAATGTGCCACGCCAGCAGTGGCTTACCGAGAGCTTTGGCCACCTCTTCGGCGAGTAGTGTCTTTCCTGTTCCGGGCTCACCTTTAATCAGCAGTGGGCGCTGCAAGGTTACGGCCGCGTTGACCGCCATCTGCAATTCAGCAGTGGCGACGTAATTTTCTGTACCTTCAAATTTCATAGGGTATCAATCCACGTCAAAAGTTATAAAAGCAGTTAGCCGGTCATAATAAGCTAAAATAGGTCGATGAGATGAATCCAATTTCCGTTTCAACGCATCTAACCAGTAAGACAGCGGCAACTCCCCAACGGAAGAGTAGTCGTCAAGTATGGTGCAGCTGTTGGCACACTGTCTTCAAGAGAAAAAGTGCGTAACTATGACCGCAGAGTATTACTAAGCTGTGAGTGCCTTAGCCAGAGCTAGACTCTTAGCGCTAAGGAGTAAATAAGCACTGTGTCGTGGTAAATTAAAAACATTTAAAAAGGATATTACTATGAACAAATTACTTCTTCGTTGTGCCCTGCTGCTGAGCTTGTTTGCGGCACCACTTGCCATGAGTGATGATGACTCGACTGTGATTATCGCTGATAAAAATGGTGTTACTGCCGTTGAGCTAGCGACAACTGATGACGCTGCACCCAACAAGACTGCAGAAAACCCCAGTGACAGCGCCGACTACGACTCAGAGGTGGAGGTGGAAGCGCTCGTCTCTGGCATTGTGGCCGAGCTGAAAGGCGAATGGGCGCAACTGGATGACAGCGAGCGCGAAGAGATCAAAGCAGCGCTGCGCTCGGTGCGCGATGGCGTCTCCGTTGAACTAGATCAGTCGATGGATTTTAAAACCATGATCGTCGCTGTTGTAGCCATCGTCTTTACCATTGGTTCGCCGATTCTCATTGTGATTTTGCTGCTGTTTTTCTCTTATCGCAAACGTAAGCAGCGGACAGCCTTAGTCGAGAAGTTTATTGATGCAGGTAAAGATGTTCCGCCTGAGGTGTTGTCAGTTCTTAGTGGCAACCGTGATCACACCGACAATTTACACCGCGGCTTGTTGCTCTCGGGCGTAGGGATTGGATTCTTTCTTTTCCTAGGTTTAATGGTGGACTGGGACGTGGCCTCGATCGCATTAATCCCGCTCTGCGTCGGTATTGCACGACTATTGATTTGGAAGCTGGATGCGAAGAAATCGCTAGAGCATGACAGTGACAGCGATTCTGCAGCCTGATCTCCATGTCCATTTCAGATCAGGCCCTGATCGACAGGGTTATCAAGGACGATAATCATTTGGCCTTTGCGGAGCTGGTGAAACGCTATCAATCCCAGCTCCGCTATTCCCTGCGCCAACTGACAGGTTGGAACGAAGCGCTGGCCGATGACCTTGCACAAGAGACTTTTATTAAAGCTTATCGCGCTATCGCAAGCTTTGAGGGCAGTGCAAAGTTTTCCAGCTGGCTCTATCGGATCGCCTATAACCAGATGGTGAGCCACTTTCGCGTAGCGCGCAATCGCGAGCTGAGTTTGGATAGCGTGGGTAACGACACTGCGCTGAGTGACCTGAACTTCGAATCAGCCTGTGACTTGAGCGATTCAGACACGCAGGTGTCTGCAGAGCACTACCAACAGTTCCATCAAGACCTCGCCAAAGCGATGGCGGGCTTGCCGCAAAATCAACGCATGGCGCTGCACATGCATTTACACAGAGAGTGCACACAACAAGAAATTTCAGATATTATGAATATCCCGTTGGGCACCGTAAAAACCCTGATAACTCGGGGGAAAATCAGCCTCAGAGAACGGCTCGCGGATTGGCAGACTGGAGAAACACCATGAGCACCAGAAACAACATTGACCCTCTCGACACTATTTTCGCGCGTGCGCGCAGTACTGAGCCCTACGTGGTTGCGGGTGAGTTTTCAGCGAGCGTGATTAAAGCGCTACCGAAAGGTCGACGCTTGATGGATTGGCAAGATGCCGCGATAACGCTGGCATTTACCGTCGCAGGCTGCATTCTGGCTTATTGGTTTTTCCCCGTTGAGCGACTGTCGCACCTTGTGCCAAATCAGTTTGTGATTACGCCAATGATGCTGCTCGGCATGACTGGATGCGTCGGCGCAGTCTGTGGCGGCGCCTATTGGGCGGCAGAGACGAGTAAACTGTAGTCGCGAACGGAGTCGCTCACGAGGTCTGTCGCGACCTAAAAAATGACCCAACCACCCGCAACAGAATATAAAGAATAAGCACAAACATCAGCACAGCCAGTATTGGCGCCAAGCCTCGCTGAAATCCCAGATCATCCCCAGATGCCAAAAGCCCCTCGTAGAGACTGACAAAAAAAGCGGGTGCAAGATGTTTATCATCCGGATACGCCGTGACAGGTGTAAACAGTATCGCAGCACTGACCAGCACCGGTACATGTCGCACCCACGCCGCACGAGCCTTGCGCAGCAGGTAACCCAACACAATTAATAAACAGACGCCCCCAGCAATATAGGCGATCCAACCGTACAAATAATCTTCGGCAGAAAACATAATTAATCAATCCATTTAATAATATGGTCTTCGATATCGTCGTCATGAACAAAGCGTTCAGAGATTACTTTACCACGCAGCGATGCGCCATAACTATGCAGGGTTTGACGATCACCCGTGCGCAGATGATGCCATTCAGGTAACGGCAAGCCAGCGTCAAGTAGGCGGTAAGAGCAACTCTGCGGCAGCCAGCTGATTTCGTTGATGTTGTTGCGATCGAGTTTGATGCAGTCGGTGACAATCGCATGCCGTCCAGCGTAGTCAGAGCATTGACAGCTCTCAGTATCGAGCAGCTCACAGGTAACGTTGGTGAAATAGATATCGTCGTTATCGTAGTCTTGCAGCTTTACCAGACAGCATTTACCGCAGCCATCACACAGTGACTCCCACTCGGGCTCACTCATCTCGGCGAGAGATTTTGTTTGCCACCACGACTGTTCGCTGGTCATTTGGGCTCGCCCTGCGGATAAAGGGGTGGCGGCATTTGCAGGTAAAATCCGTTGTCGACGATCTCAGACATGACCTTGAGAACATCCGCCTGAGCCAGTTTCTTTTTCTCACTCAGTAACATAGTGGTCACCAATATGGGCTTGGCAAATCGCTGCAATAGAAACTCTGGCACGCGGGTTAACTTGTCTTCTCGAGAGACGTAAAGGTACATGCCCTCTTTGCTCGCAGTTTTATAGATATCGCAGAGAATCTTCATAGACTGTCACTGCTGTCCATAACCGCCTGCAAGGCCGGTGTAACAAAATCCACACGCCAACCCTCGACCAACCGCAACGGCCATTGGCAATCGCCCTCGACGGCACTGCGCAAAATCGACTCCAACTCTTTTTTGTTGCACATCAACTCTTTTGGAATCGCATTGTTTTCAGCAACTTCGTCGAGGCTGACGCGCATTTGTTTCATGACCTCGGCCACCGGTCGCGATAGTGGCTGCGGCAAACTCTCGGGTACAGGGCTGTCATCGACCGACGCAATAATCTGCAAAACTGCCTCGCCAAATCGCTTCACCGAGCGGCCGTACCAGTCATCAATTTTGTAGAGCTGCCCCATACTGGTGGGCAGCTTGCTCGCCAGCTCCATCAGTACATTGTCTTTCACAATGTGTGAGCGCGGCTTGTCGAGACTTCGGGCAGTTTCCTCGCGCCAATCGCAGAGTAACTTGAGCGCCGTGAGTGATTTACCCTGCAAGCGCCACGCACCTTTAATGCGCAGGTAATAATCCGCGACTTTGCGCCGCTCGACAGCGGTCTGCAGCAGACCGCGCATCTCCTCAGCAAACCAGCTCTGGCGCTGCAATCTGTCGAGTTTGTCGGCGAGCAGCGTGTAAATTCGGTGCAGATATAGGACATCGTCTGCGGCATAACTCTTTTGTCGCTCACTCAGTGGGCGAGCCATCCAATCTGACCGCGTATCTTCCTTGCCTAACTCTACGCCGAGCATCTCTTGCACCAACCGTGCATAACCCATGGAATAACCAATATTGGCCAGTCCTGCGGCGACTTGCGTGTCAAAAATAGTCGCGGGGCAAATCGACAGCACATGTTCAAGAACTTCGAAATCTTCGCCGGGGGAGTGAAAAATCAGCGTTCGACTGGGTGTTTCAAGCAAGTTTTTGAGCGGTCCGAACTGGTCAATGGCAAGGACGTCAATCAACCAACACTGCTCACCATCGGACAGCTGAATCAACGCTAACTTGGGAAAGTAGGTGTCGGTGCGCATAAATTCCGTATCAATCGCCAGCGCCGGCAGCGCTGTCAGCGCCTCACACAATGTTGCTAATTGCTGGTTATCGGCAATCCAGTGATAGTGGACATCCGTTTCAGTTGTCATCTAGAGGGATTTCCTACTTTGCAAGGCCATGTTGAGGGTGCCACCATCGACATACTCCAGTTCGCCACCCATGGGAACGCCATAGGCGATGCGCGATACGGCTACGCCAATGGCCTTGGCTTTATCCGCAATAAAATGTGCGGTGGCCTCGCCTTCAACGGTCAGGTTAGTCGCCAGTATTAACTCGCGGACATCGCCCACCTTGAGCCTTGCAATAAGCTGATCGATACCGAGCTTTTCAGGGCCTATGCCGTCTATCGGAGACAAATGCCCCAGCAGAACAAAATACTTGCCGCGGAAACTGCCCGCTTGCTCAATGGCGTAGAGATCGGCCGGACTCTCGACCACGCAAATCTGTTCGGGCAGGCGTCGCTCGTTGCTGCAAATACTGCATAGTTCGTGCTCTGTGAGGGTGCGACAGCCGCCACAGCGGCCCACTTTATCGACTGACTCAATAATCATTTCTGCGAGACGCGCCGCGCCGCTGCGATCGCGCTCAAGCAGGTGCAGGGCCATGCGCTGGGCGGTCTTTGCGCCAACGCCCGGCAGCACGCGCAGGGAGTCAATTAGTTGATCAATTAAATTACCGTACACAGTTGCGCCTTTTATAGTGGGTTTTGTCGTAGGTCTTAAAAGGGGAAAAACGCCGTTAAAACGGCATCTTAAAGCCCGCGGGCAAGTTTAAGCCGCCGGCCATTTTACTCATTGCGCTCTTGGTTTGCGCGTCCACTTTGCGCACAGCATCGTTCACGGCTGCCGCTAATAGATCCTCTAGAAACTCTTTATCCTCCGCCATTAATGACGGGTCGAGCATCACTTTGCGTACATCGTGGCGACCTGTCATGACCACTTTAACCATGCCTGCACCAGACTCGCCCGTCACTTCCGCGCGCGCCGCCTGCTCTTGCATTTCAGCCATTTTTCCCTGCATCTGCTGGGCTTGTTTCATTAACTCATTAAGATCCATACATTCCTCAATCGTCTTGCGCTTTCTGACTATCAATCAATCGGTTGCACGCTTCGTTCATCTAAAATGCCTTCAAATACCTGCTTAAACTTGATCACAGCAGGATCGCTCTGCAATGTCTCTATGGCCTCTGCCAATCGTTCCGCTTTCTCCCGCACATTGGCGGCGCGGGGGGTTTCCTGCTCAGCGACACCGAGGCTAATTTCCACGGTTACCGGTTCTTGGAAATAGTCGCTTAGCGCCTCACTCAGCTGAGCTTGATGGGCGCTGTCGTAAAGACTGTTATGGTCGCTATCAATCAGAAATTTCAGCGCTCCGTTATCACCTTCGTGACGACCGAGATAGACACAATGGCTGGCAATTTCACCCAGAGAGGCGCCAATGGTCAGCTGTTTGCGGAGCTCAATCCAGTTATCGGGGCAGAATGCGTTTAGGGCAATCTTGCTCGGTGCCTGCGGTTCAGGGGCGCCTTTCTCGGGAAGCTCGGGGGCAACTGGCGCGGGCGATTGCTTGGGCATTTGTGCGGGCGATTGCGCAGGGCTCGGCGTCTCAAGCTGTGTCAGCTCGGATGTCGCCCATGGCGGAGCATCGTCTTTGACTGGCGCTTCAAACTTTTTTACGCTGGGCTCCACCTCCACGGGAAGCGGTGCAACGTCGGCTACGGGTGCGGCTGCAGGGGCGGCGGCGCGCACACCACTGCCCCGCGGCGATGTCTCTGGTCGGAATGCCAACGCCCGCAGCATCACCATTTCAAATCCTGACTTGGCGTCTGGCGAGAGTTGCAGATCTTTGCGCCCGAGCAGGCAGATTTGATAGAAAAGCTGCACATCTTCTCGGCTGACTACGGCGGCTAGGGCGAGTATCTCGCTGTAGTTGGCAATACCTTTGTCCAGCGCTTCAGGGACTGTTTGCACAATGGCCACCTGATGCCAGACGGTCAACACGTCCGCCAAGGCGGTGTCATAGTCGGGCGCCTGCTCGGCCATTTTGGCGACTGCGGCGAGGATATGGGGGCCTGCGCCGGCGGCGAGGGCTTTGCAAATATCGATAACGTAGCTGCGTTCGATGGTGCCGAGCATGGCATTGACATCGGCTTCGATCACTTGACCGCCGCCATGGCCAATCGCTTGGTCAGTCAGACTTAGGGCGTCGCGCATGCTGCCATCGGCGGCGCGCGCCAAGGACCAGAGGGCGGCCTCTTCGAAGGGGAGCTTTTCCTCACCCAAGACAAAGCGCAGGTGCTCTGTGATGCGCTCGGCGCTGAGGTTTTTTAAATTGAATTGCAGGCAGCGTGACAGCACGGTGATGGGCAGTTTTTGCGGATCCGTCGTGGCAAACAAAAATTTGACGTGGGGCGGCGGCTCTTCAAGGGTTTTTAAGAGCGCGGCAAAGCTGTTTTTCGACAGCATATGCACTTCGTCTATCAGGTAAATCTTGTAGCGCCCTCTCGAGGGTGCGTACTGCACGTTGTCCAACAGGTCGCGCATATCGTCGACGCCGGTGCGCGATGCCGCATCCACTTCGATCAGATCAATAAAGCGCCCTTCGCTAATTTCTTTACAGGACGCGCATTCACCGCAGGGCTGCGAGGTTACACCAACTTCGCAGTTCAGACATTTGGAGAGAATGCGTGCAATGGTGGTTTTGCCAACGCCGCGGGTGCCGGTGAAGAGGTAAGCATGATGCAGTCGGTTGTGATCCAGCGCATTGATCAATGCCTGAAGAACATGTTGCTGCCCGGCCATTTCGGCAAAAATGCGGGGACGCCATTTGCGGGCAAGAACTTGATAACTCATAGCAGCACGACTTTAAATTCAAAAAAGCATTATAGGGAGATAAGCGGAGCGCTGGAAGGGGCGTTGACCAATCAACTCTCGATGAGCGATATGGCGGTGACCCCCACCAGCCACACCTCGGCACACAGCGTAACCACTACCGTTGCTCCCTTCCGGGCCTGGCGGGGTTCGCGGCTGGCTGTTGCGAGGGGACCAGTGGGGGTCACCATTAAAACGAAGCGGGCGATTATCGGAGGTTTGTCCAGCAAGTGCAACAAGTGTTGGCGCTAATACGGCACATGTTTGATTTAGGCCAAATCTTATCGCCTGCAGCGGTTAAATTTGTTGTGGTTTAATCTGCCGCGATCGTTACACTATGACGAAATAGAGCTTAAAATAATTAAAAAAAGCGGACTTCCCTCAATGGATTATCACTCAATGTCAGGTCAGCAATCGAAAGCAGTATCGCCCCCCACCCGAACATTTCATGCCCTCTGCCTGGCCGCGCTGTTGCTCGTGGTGAGTGGCTGTGGTGGTGGCGAGTCAAATGTAAGTAAGGGCAATCGCACTGGCACACTGCACTGGGGCAATGGCACGGAACCGCAAAGTCTCGACCCGCATATTGCGACAGGCGTTCCAGAGCACCACATTATCACCTCACTGATGGAGGGGTTGGTGCTGAAAGACAGCAAGACTCTGGCGCCTATTCCCGGCGTGGCTGAGTCGTGGGATGTGAGCGATGATGGCCGCGTGTACACCTTCCATTTGCGTCAAAATGCGCGCTGGTCAAATGGTGATCCGCATATTGCGCAAGATTATGTCTGGTCGTGGTGGCGTGCGCTGCAACCGGCTTTGGGCAACCTCTACGCCTACATGTACTACTCGATTAACAATGCGCAGGAATATTACGAAGGAACCATAACCGATTTCGATCAGGTCGGTGTGAAGGCGCTGGATGATTACACGTTACAGGTCACCTTAGAAAATCCTACGCCCTACTTTTTACAGTTGCTCGACCACTACAGTCTGTTCCCGGTGCATCAAGCGACCGTTGAAAAATTTGGCACGGCCGACGAGCGCGGCACGCGTTGGACTTACGAAGGCAATATTGTTACCAACGGTCCCTTTCAGCTACTCGAATGGCAGATTAATCGCCGCGTGGTCGTTGAACGCAACCCGTTTTACTGGGATGCCGAAAATGTCGGCCTGAATAAGATTATTTTCTATCCAACTGAAAACGCAGTGAGTGAAGAGCGGATGTTTCGCTCCGGCCAGCTGCATTACACCAACGATGTTCCGACCGATAAGATTCCTGTCTACCGAAATGAGGGTAACCCGTCACTGCGCGTTGCGCCCTATCTCGGATCCTACTTTTATCGAATCAACACCAACGTGCCTCATCTGCAAGATAAGCGAGTGAGACGAGCGCTGGCCATGGCGATCGACCGCGAGCAGATCACCGAGCACATTCTGCAGGCTGGCCAAATGCCGACCTACGCCCTGACCCCGCCGGGCACAATGGGCTACTACCCCAAAAGCGACTTAACCTTTGACCCCGAGGCCGCGAAACAACTGCTCGCAGAAGCGGGTTATCCCAATGGCGAGGGCTTTCCGGTAACCGAAATCCTCTACAACACTAATGAGAGCCACCGCAAAGTCGCTGTCGCCATTCAGCAAATGTGGAACAAGTATTTAAATATTGAAATCAAACTTCTCAATCAAGAGTGGAAGGTCTATCTGGATAGCGAAAGCGCCGGGCAGTACACCATTTCCCGCGCGTCCTGGATTGGCGACTATGTCGATCCCAACAGTTTTCTTGATTTGTTTCTGTGCAATGGCGGCAACAATCGAACGGGCTGGTGCAACGCGGAATATGATCGCCTGATTTTAGACGTAGCGCCAAAAATGAAGTCTCACGAAGAGCGCCTTGCGGTCTTTCAAGAGGCGGAAACGCTCTTGCTCGACGCCATGCCAATGATTCCGATTTACATCTACACCTCGAAACACCTAATGAATTCATCGGTAAAAAACCACAACGGTAATTTGCTCGATCAAACCACGTTCAAAGAACTCACCCTTGAGTCAGACAGCTCAGATTCCACTGGCGGTAACCACTGATGTTTAGATTTGCCATAAACCGACTTCTGCAGGCCATTCCCGTTCTACTGGTGGTGATCAGCATTACCTTTTTGTTGGTTCACTCCGCGCCGGGTGGCCCCTTCTCTGCCGACAAAGCTGTTCCGCCAGAAGTTATGAAAGCCCTTGAAGCGCAATATAAACTCGACCAACCGCTGTGGCAGCAATATGTTGGCTACCTCAACGATGTTCTACACGGCGATTTTGGCCCCTCCTTCAAGTATCCGGGGCGAACCGTCAATGAGCTGATTGCTTCAGGTCTGCCCGCCACTGCTGAGCTCGCCTTTTATGCGATGCTCGTCGCACTATTTATTGGCGCCTCCGCAGGGGTTGTGGCCGCCACTCGGCCCAATACTCTGCAAGATTATCTGCCCATGTCGGCAGCCATGCTGGGTATTTGCATGCCATCGTTCCTGCTGGGGCCGCTGCTCGTTTTAGTCTTTGGCATTCACCTCGAGTGGGTGCCCGTGTCCGGCTGGGGTGACAGTGCTGGCGACAAAATTCTACCCGCTATCACCTTAGGCACAGGTTATGCCGCGTACATTGCGCGCCTGTCCCGCGGCGGCATGCTAGAAGTACTGTCGCAAGACTATATTCGTACCGCTCGCGCCAAGGGTTTGCCCGAATCGCTGATTATTGCCAAACACGCCCTGCGCGGCGGTTTAATACCGGTTATTGCCTTTATTGGCCCTGCCTTTGCGGGACTGCTCGGCGGCTCCTTTGTGGTTGAAACAATCTTCCAAATTCCCGGCCTTGGCCGCTTTTACGTGCAGGCTGCCTTCAATCGCGACTACACCATGATTTTGGGTACTACGATCTTTTTTGCCACGCTGATTATTGTTTTCAACCTCCTCTCCGACATGCTCGCCATCTGGCTCAACCCCAAGCTTCGCCAAGAAGCCAGAGGAGATCACTAATGGATCGCGTTATTTTGGAAAAAACCGATGAACGCGGCAGTTCACTGTGGCAAGACGCATGGGTAAAGCTACGCAAAAATCGGCTTGCACTGTGGGGGCTCGCGGTACTCGTCATACTCTGCGTGGTGTCCCTGCTGACGCCTTGGATTGCGCCCTACGGGTATGAAGAACAAGACCTGATTCTTGGCGCCACACCGCCGTCGGCTGAGCACTGGCTCGGCACCGATATTTTTGGTCGCGATATGCTCACACGAATCATGTACGGCGGTCGCGTCTCTCTCACCGTTGGCTTTATTGCGACCGGTGTTGCTCTGATTATCGGGGTGCTGTGGGGAGCCATTGCTGGGTTTGCGGGTGGACGGGTTGACGCGGTGATGATGCGCATTGTCGATATTCTCTACGCCCTGCCCTTTATGATTTTTATTGTGTTGCTGATGGTAGTGTTTGGACGCAATATTTTCCTGCTGTTTTTCGCCATCGGTGCTGTCGAGTGGCTGACCATGGCGCGTATTGTCCGCGGTCAAGTGATGGCACTGCGCAAGCAGGAGTTTGTCGAAGCCGCCTACTCGCTCGGCCTCTCCCAGTGGATTATTATCCGCCGGCATATCATTCCCAACACCTTGGGTCCGGTCATTGTCTACACCACATTGACGATCCCCAGCGTTATGTTGCTAGAGGCCTTTTTAAGCTTTCTCGGATTGGGTATTCAGCCCCCTCAGAGCTCTTGGGGCCTGCTGATCAGTTACGGCGTGGAGACCATGGAAGAATTCCCATGGTTGTTGATATTCCCTGGGCTAACACTCTCTTTGACGCTCTTTGCGTTGAACTTCCTCGGTGACGGTCTGCGCGACGCGCTCGACCCAAGAACGTCCAAAGACTAATCGACTTACAAGGCGAATACGCGAATGGCACTACTCGAAGTAAATGGACTGAAGGTCTACTTCCACACCAGAGATGGTCTCGTTAAAGCGGTTGACGATGTCAGCTTCAGTGTTGATAGCGGCGAAACATTGGCCATTGTTGGCGAGTCGGGTTCAGGTAAATCCGTGACCTGCTATAGCCTACTTGATCTGCTGCCGAAACCGCCTGCGCAAATTGAAGGCGGCACAGCCATGTTCGATGGCGTTGACCTGCTGAGTTGCGATGCCAATAGCATGCGTCATTTTCGCGGCAACGATATTGCCATGATCTTCCAAGACCCAATGACGTCGCTAAATCCGTTTCTAACTGTCGGCGAACAGCTGATTGAACCACTCATCTATCACCCCGACAAAACCCGCATACAAACTCGCAGCAATGCCCGACTGCGCGCTATCGAATTGCTGGACGAGGTGGGGATTATCGAGCCAGAAAAACGCTTCGACTGCTATCCCCACGAGTTTTCTGGCGGTATGCGTCAGCGTGTAATGATCGCGATGGCGTTAATCAACGAACCGCGCCTGCTGATTTGCGATGAGCCCACCACAGCGCTGGATGTCACCATTCAGGCGCAGATTCTAAAACTTATCAAAAAATTGCAGCAAAAACGCAACGTTGCCGTTATTTTTATCAGCCACGACCTTGGGGTTGTCGCCGGTATTGCCGACAAAGTGATGGTGATGTGCAATGGCACAGTGCGGGAAGCCGCAGATACTGAGTCGGTTTTTTATCGCACCGAAAATGACTACACCAAGAAATTGCTAGCCGCCATTCCAGAGGGGCCCAAGGTTATGGAGACCCGCGCGCAAGCTGGCGCGCCGCTAGTTGAAGTGACCAACCTAAAAACCTATTTCAAAGACTACAGCAAAGGTGTTGCAGGCACCCAAAAGCGCTTTATCAAAGCGGTTGATGGCGTCTCTCTGCATATTCAGCGCGGGGAAATTCTTGGATTAGTCGGTGAATCTGGATCAGGCAAGTCCACCCTTGGACGCTCAATTCTTCAGCTGGCGCCGATCACCGAAGGCACCGTCAGCTTTGCTGGAACACAGATTAGTGGCATGAGCCCGAATCAGCTGGTGCCCTGGCGTCGCAAGATGCAGATGATTTTCCAAGACCCCTACGCGTCGCTAAATCCGCGCATGACAGTCTATGAAACGCTGGCGGAACCGCTGCTCTATCACGGCATTGCCACCCGTAAAACCATTGATGAGCAGGTGCAGCACCTCATGGATGATGTTGGACTGGCGCGCGCCAATATGCGCAAGTACCCCCATGAATTTTCCGGTGGTCAGCGCCAGCGCATTGCGATTGGCCGCGCCATTGCGACCAAACCTGAGCTGATCATTGCCGATGAGCCTGTGTCAGCCCTCGATGTCACCATTCAAGCGCAAATATTGGACTTAATCCTCAACCTCGTTGAGCGCCACAACCTGACCATGATGTTTATCTCACACGATCTCTCGGTGGTTCGATACATATCAGACCGCGTGATGGTGATGAACAAAGGGGTTATTATCGAAACCGGTGATACCGAGTCGCTCTGGGCGGATCCACAAGAAAAGTATACCCGTGAACTACTCAAGGCGATTCCGCTGGCTGATCCCAAGCTGGAGCGCGAGCGAGTGCCCAGCCGCTCCCTGTAATTCCTGCGCAGTGCAAGACGAGATTAGCCAGCCGAGGCTAGCCAGAAAAGACTAGCCAGAAAAGACTAGCCAGAAAAGACTAGCGAGAAAGCGACTAAAGAGCGCAGCTAATACCCGTGCCGCGCAGACCGCAGTATCCGCCAGGATTTTTGGCGAGATATTGTTGATGGTACTCTTC
>OBNN01000010.1_pt1 | contig 60326 bp, 50 predicted proteins | sample 1470811 | NCBI WGS metagenome assembly OBNN01 (sample SAMEA3275570, study PRJEB22092) | marine metagenome | biome: Estuarine Biome; feature: Surface Water; material: Coastal water | collected 2014-06-21T11:15:00+00 | depth 1 m
CATTCGCGACCAGCGCGGCCGCACAGTCGGCTTTGGCGGCCGTGTTTTGGACGACAGCACACCCAAGTACCTGAATTCGCCAGAAACGCCCGTCTTCCATAAGGGTCGAGAGCTCTACGGCCTCTATGAAGCGCGCCAAAAACTCAAAGAAATCCCCTGCCTGATCATGGTAGAGGGCTACATGGATGTCATAGCACTCGCGCAATTTGGTATCGACAATGCCGTAGCCACACTGGGCACAGCACTCACTGAAAGCCATCTGCAAAAAATATTTCGCTACACCTCAGAAATTGTCTTCTGTTTTGATGGCGACAAAGCCGGCCTCAAAGCCGCCGCCCGCGCCCTGGAGACAGCGCTGCCAGAAATGCGCGACGGCGTCTCCGCCAAATTCCTCTTTCTGCCCGAAGGCGAAGATCCCGACACCATGGTGCGGAAAATGGGCAAGGCTGACTTTTTGCAACTGGTCGCAACGTCACAGCCCCTCTCCGAATTCTTATTTGAGCAACTCAGCGCAGGCATTGACGCCAGCACAGCAGACGGCAAAGCTCGCCTAAGCAAGACCTGTGCGCCACAAATTAATCGCATTCCTCAAGGCGTGTTTCGCCAGCTAATGCTCGAAGAACTCTCACGTCGCACCGGTATTTCTGCTGACAACCTGCGCGACTATGTCGCCTCCCATCAGCCCGCGCAGCAACCTAAAACAGCGCCAACAGGCAACATGGATGAAGCGAGATTTGAAGCGCCAGAAATTTATGGCGGCGTCGACTACCAGCCCTACCCTGAAAGCCCCAAACCCCGCGGCACGCGTATTCGCCTGTCGCCGGTAAAATTTCTCGCCGCCCTCCTGCTGAACCACCCACAGCTGGCAGAATATGTCACCGACGTCGAGATACTCAGAGTGTCTGCAGATGCCGACATGCCTCTCTTTTTGAACCTGCTGTCGCTCATCAACACCCCGCCAGAGTGCACCAAAACCTCCCATATTTTTGCCCGATGGCAGGCATCGCAGAGTCATTCTGACCAACTTCAGCTGTTAAAAAGCCTCGCAGGCAGTGAGTTGCACCACCCGCCAAAAGGCACCGGCCGGGACGATAACCAAGAATTTATCGACACCCTCAACCACGTCATACGAGACGCCTTCGAAGCTCTCCCTGGCGAGCGCAAAGCCGCCCACCTTCTCGCGCAGCCAACACTGACCGAGCGACAGATCAAGCAACTGCTTAAAATCCATATGCAACTTGGCGACGACCCAAAATTTAATGAATTAAAAACTAAGATAAAACAGCGACTTGTGGTCTAAACTAAGAAATCACAAGGGGGCGAAATAAACCCCAAATTGCTGGGACATTTTTAATCTTATCGGCTATAATCACGCGCTATTTTTCAGCCTCCAAAACAGTATTTGAGCCCTATGACCGAAAAAAAACAAAATCAACAATCCGGCATTAAAGACCTGATTGCTAAAGGCCGTGAACAGGGCTATCTGACTTACGCCGAAGTGAATGACCATCTACCGGAAGACATCGCCGACCCAGAACAGGTCGAAGATATCATTCAGATGATCAACGACATGGGCATCACGGTTTTCGAAACCGCCCCAGACGCTGAAACTCTCCTGATGCTCTCCGGAGACAACACCCCCGACGAACTAGCCGTTGCCGAAGCCGCAGCAGCCCTCGCATCTGTCGAATCCGAACAGCACCGCACCACAGACCCCGTGCGCATGTACATGCGCGAAATGGGATCAGTAGAGCTCTTGACCCGGGAAGGCGAAATTGAAATCGCCAAGCGCATTGAAGAAGGCACCCGAGAGTTAATGTCCGCTATTTCAGATTGGCCCGGCACCGTTGCCGCCGTCATCGCTGAATATGACCAAGTCGAAGCCGGCGAGCGCAAACTCACCGATATCATTAGCGGCTACCTCAACCCAATGGAACATGTCCCTTCCGCCCTTGCGCAACAGCAGGCAGCCGAAGCACTAAAAGTTGAGGCCAGCGAAAACAATGACGACGACGATGACGATGACAGCGACACCATCGAGGAAGAGGAAGAGCACGAAGGCGGTCTCGATCCAGAAGAAGCCCTGCAGCGCTTTACCGCAATTCGAGACCAACTAAAGAAAACTGAAAAAGCCATCGAGCGATATGGCCGCGACAGCGATTCAGCCAAGAAAAACATTGAAGCCCTTGGCGAGCTGTTCAAGTACCTCAAACTAACCCCTCGACAGTTTGATCCGCTGATTGCCAAGGTGCGCCTCGCCGTCGAAAAAATCCGCGCCGAAGAACGCAAAATCATGAAGTTCTCTATTCGCTACGGAAAAATGCCACGCAAAGACTTCATCACCCTCTTCCCAGGTAACGAGTCAAATCTCGACTGGACAGCGGGAATTATCAGCGCCAACCCAGACTGGGGCCCAAAACTCGCCGAGCAAGAAATTGAAATTCACCGCTCACAGCGCAAGTTAGCCCAGGTCGAAAAAGCCAGCGGCATGAATATCGCCCAAATAAAAGACATCAATCGCCGCCTAACCATGGGCGAAGCGATGGCCCGCCGCGCGAAAAAAGAGATGGTTGAAGCCAACCTGCGACTGGTTATCTCTATCGCAAAAAAATACACCAACCGCGGCCTGCAATTCCTCGATCTTATTCAGGAAGGCAACATCGGCCTCATGAAAGCCGTAGACAAATTTGAATACCGCCGCGGCTACAAGTTTTCCACCTATGCAACATGGTGGATTCGCCAGGCCATTACACGCTCTATTGCCGACCAAGCACGCACCATTCGTATCCCAGTGCACATGATTGAAACCATCAACAAGCTCAATCGCGTATCACGCCAAATGCTCCAAGAAATGGGTCGCGAACCCACGCCCGAAGAACTGGCCGAACGCATGGAAATGCCAGAAGATAAAATTCGAAAAGTCCTGAAAATCGCCAAAGAGCCAATCTCCATGGAGACGCCCATTGGTGAAGACGAAGACGCCAGCATCGGCGATCTAATTGAAGACACCACCATCGCCCTGCCGCTCGACGAAGCCACCAAGCACAACCTCACCGAGTCAACTCGCGGCGTGCTGAGCAGCCTCACCGCCCGCGAAGCCAAGGTTCTGCGCATGCGCTTTGGTATTGATATGAACACCGACCACACACTCGAAGAAGTAGGCAAGCAGTTCGACGTAACCCGCGAACGCATCCGCCAGATCGAAGCAAAGGCACTGCGCAAACTGCGCCACCCAACGCGCTCCGATCACTTGCGCAGCTTTATTGACGACTAACCCAACGGGTTCAGTTGACACAACGAACGAGTAGTAACACAAGTTAGGGGCCCATAGCTCAGTTGGTTAGAGCAGTCGACTCATAATCGATTGGTCGCAGGTTCAAGTCCTGCTGGGCCCACCATTTTCGCCTTTCATGCATTAAACAGAGATATAAACTGCTCAGTGCTTATTGGATGATTAATTTTATATTCGATGCTCATAAGTTCCTTTTACAGCTAACGCTTTGCTAAGGGGCTGGCGCTGCACAGCAGCGACAGGCCCGCGGAGGCTTGCAAGGCCGGAGCATACTTGAGCAACTTGTTATGCCTACAGCCACCTGCGAACCCGCTTTTTTTTAGTTTGACATTTCTGAGCCAAATACAGACTCTAAAGCTTTCTCTTCCGGCTTAATCTGATACTGTAATCCCCCCACAAATCCGAACCCGTTATTTGTAGAAAACTCTTCAAAAATCAAACAAAGGAGTTTTCTATACGTAAATCCAGATACAGCGATAGTCTGATAATGACTACCCTGAAATGGAACGAGACTGGCGGATCAGCACCCGATCTGTGTCGTGATTCGCGATAAAGTCCAGGGGCTGGAAGAGGACGTGTGTGGTGCCATTGCGATACGGGGTTTTGAGTTCATACCGAACTTGTCCGTTGGAGGTTAATGCCAGGCGCTTTTCTGAAACAGCGGGTCGGCTCACGTAGCGACAGAGTCGTTCGAGCTTATCACGCTGATGGACTTCGGCCATCACTCCTGCGGGCAGGGAAAAACCAGCATGGTTGGCCACGCGACTGCTGGTCGTTGAGGCCATTTTCCCGTTCATTCAATGCATTTTGGTAGCAGTCATACTCATACGTCATCGAGGGACGATATTGTGTGGTTGCAATATCCCGTGGTAAATTCTAGAACAGTCATGCGTTCTTCGATCAGAATGCTGGATCAGTGCCTGTTGGTTTAGCCTAACCGCCACTGTTCGTTTAACAGCTTTCACTGTATCGCCTGCGCGCATCTCCGGACTCACTTCATGACCCAAAATTTCCGACTGCAAACATCGGTTACCAAAGAAAGGTAATAAACCCCTCCTCCACTCAAATGAATTACAATTCTCCCCTCACTACCCTTTAAATAAAAAATAGTCTCTCGTTGTTTGTCTTAAAAAAGTATGGAATCTATCAAACCCAGCAGAGATTGAAGTCACGACCCAAACTATTGGCGTGCCAAAAAATAATAAAAGAGATAGACGGTGAATAGTCTGCGCAACCCTACCCTGATCGTTTTAGCCATTGCCGTCGCTGTTGCATTAGGCTTCGCGGTGTATTTAGCTGACCAAGGCACAGGGGCACTCGATAGCGTGAACGGAGCCGTTCACCGAGAGACCGACGGCAATATTGTTCGGCAAACTGACGAGTACTTGGGCAGTGCTAGCTGCGGCGGCTGCCATGAGAAACAATACAGTGATTGGCGCGGGTCGCACCACGAGCAGGCTATGCAGCATGCCTCTGCGACAACGGTGAAGGGGAATTTTGCTAACACCTCTTTTGTCAGTGACGCTGTGTCTGTCTCCTTTACCCAGAGAAAAGACGGCTTTTATGCGCGTCTGGCGGGCAAAGACAGCGTTGAACATGACTATAAGGTGCTCTATACCTTTGGCACTGAGCCCTTGCAGCAATATCTGGTCGCGTTTCCCGACGGTCGGCTTCAGCAATTGCCGGTGGCGTGGGACACCCAATCACAGCAGTGGTTTGACCCGCAACCGACGCTGAAAGCTCGACCGGGGGAGTGGGTGCATTGGACTGAGGGTGGGAAAAACTGGAACAGTATGTGCGCCGACTGTCACAGTACGGCTGTGGCGAAAAATTTTAGTGCCGTCGAGAATCGCTATGACACGGCGGTTGAAGAGATTAGCGTTGGCTGTGAGTCCTGTCATGGGCCCGGTCGTGATCATCAACAAGCGGTGCTCAATGGTGCTGTAGCCGAGTTGGGCGATTTAAAAATTGATGCCATGAGTGCAGCCAATCCACAGCTCTTGGTCGACAATTGCGGTCGCTGCCACGCGCGGCGTCAGGCAATTACCGAAAAATTTGAACATGGTAGCAATACCTTGCTCGACCATTATTTGCCGAGCCTATTAAACCCTCCCCTCTACCACAGCGATGGCCAGATTCTGGATGAGGTATTTGTCTATGGCTCTTTTTTGCAAAGCAAAATGTATGCGGCGGGCGTGAGTTGCGTCAATTGTCATGAGCCTCATAGCGCGCGCTTAAAGGCAGAGGGCAATCAGCTTTGTACCGGCTGCCACAGCGCGGCCGAGTTCGACAGTCCCCAACACCATCATCACAGCGAGACGGCGGCTCTCGCTGCAGGTAATCAGTGCATTGATTGCCATATGCCGGGTCGCTTGTATATGGGTAACGATTTTCGTCGCGATCACAGCTTCCGTGTTCCGCGCCCTGACCTGAGCGTGGCTCACGCGACGCCAAATGCCTGCACGGGCTGCCACACAGATGAAACTGATACATGGGCGGCGGACAATGTGGTGTCGTGGTTTGGCCTCGTTCGCGCGAGCCATTTTTCCGATGTTCTAACGGCGGCGCAAAGCCATCCCCGCGAGTCTTTGGGGCTGCTCGTTACGCTGCTCAAGGACCTGTCGCAGCCGGCGATTGCGAGGGCGACGGCAGCGTCTCAATTGGCGCCAGCGATCGCCGTTGATGGTGTTGAAGAGGCTGTAACAAGCGCCCTACAAGATTTACACCCACTGGTGCGGGCGTCCGCTGCTTCAGCGCTAGCGCAAGCGTCACTGCCTCAGCGTCTAGCTCCGTTGGCACCATTATTGGATGATCCTGTGCGGGCGGTGCGCATTGCCGCGGCACAGGCTTTGATTAATGCACCCCCAATGCGCATACCAAACCAATTCCGCGAGAGTTTCCGCCTGGCCAATATTGAATACCAGTCATCATTGATGGCCAATAGTGACTTCCCTACGGGGCGTTTGCAGATGGCTATCGACGCTCACCGCCAAGGTGATGAACAGGCGGCGGAAAAACACTATCTGGCAGCCTTGGCAATTGATAATCACCTGAATGCCGCACGCATGAACTTGGCACAGCTCTACTACAATAAGGGTCGACTGACGGATGCTGAAGCGCTGTATCGGACGACTATTACTCAGGAACCCAATGCCAGTGAGGCGTTTTACGCACTGGGACTGCTTCTCGCAGAGCAGCGACACTTTGGCGAAGCTGCCCAGATGTTGCGAAGTGCTGCCACCCTCGGCAACAATCCGCGAGCGTGGTACAACCTTGCGGTGCTCTATCAACAAACGGGCAATCCCGAAATGGCTGAAAAAAGCTACTTGCAGGCACTGCAGTTAGCGCCGGGGAACAGTGATTTTACGGTCGGATTAGTCAGTCTCTATAGCCAACAAGGTCTGACAAAAAAGGCCCTGGCAACGGTTGCGCAGGGCCTTGTGTTTGCACCGCACGACAGCCGGTTACTGCAGGCGCGAGAAGCCCTGCAACGCGCCGCCGCAAACTGAGTTATTGCAGCGCGGCTGAGGCTCTCTCCAGCAGGTTTCCTGCGTAATTCATCACATGAAAAACGATGGTCTGCTCATGGCTGCCGGTCACCAGATGGGCGCCTGGGCCGGTGGCGTAAATGGCCACATCTTCACCCCCGTGGGTTTCTGCGACGCCCGGCACCAAGACTTCTTGATGAAAGCCCTGCGTTTCGGTATCGATATTTGTCAGATCCTGACGGCCAGGTGTTGGCTTGCTGTAATAGGTGCGATCGGCATCGGTCTCGTCACCCAAATCGCGAAAACCAGAGCCATTGGCGTAACCGAGCGTGGTGTAGGGAAGTCCGTCTGCGGCAAGTTCAGGAGCCTCTGACCCGACGCTAATCACTTTACCCAAAATCGGATTACCGCGCTTTGGATAACCGGCCATGGTGAACGCGTGGCTGTGGTCTGCGGTAACAATAATCAGCGTCTCCGCTGGATTGGTCGCCTCCAGCGCCGCTTGAACGGCCTGCGAAAACTCGCTGGTTTCGGTCAATGCAGTAACGGCGCTGCCAGCGTGATGACCATGATCAATGCGCCCACTTTCGACCATAAGAAAAAAGCCCGCGTCATTTTTATCAAGAATATCAATCGCCTTGACCGTCATTTCAGTCAGCGAAGGCTCGCCCGCGATATCCTTGGAACGGTCTGCCTCGTAGCGCATGTGGGATTCACTAAACAAACCAAACAACTGGGTTGTCCCCTCGCTGTTCACTGCATCAAAGGCCGCTTGATTGTCCACGTAGACGCCAGTTGGGTAGATCGCCTTCCATTCTTGCACAAGATTGCGGCCGTCAGTGCGGTCACCCTCAATCGGGCTATCGGCATCGCGACTATTGGCCTCTGGTTGATTGGGCAGGAACTCGCGACGACCACCGCCTAGCACAACCTCTAGACCGTTACTGTTGAGGCCCCCATAGCGCGCATCAAGATTGGCTTTAAAATTCACTAACTGAGAGGCGATATCCTCACATCCTGCCGCGACAGCCGCCGCCGGCAATTTTGAATTATTTTCCCAGTCGCGGTCGGCCGACTTAGCGTAGGTTGCTGCAGGGGTCGCATGGGTAATACGGGCTGTGGACACAATACCGGTGGCAAGACCGGCAATTTCGGCTAGCTCAAGTGCGGTAAATACCTGACTGCCGGCCACCGATGAACAGTCACCGCGAACCACGTTTTCATCCACACCAATAGTTCCAGCATCTGTTTTAACACCGCTAATTAGCGCGGTCATGGTGCCCGCAGAGTCTGGCGTCTGAGCATCGACATTATAGGTTTTGGACAAACCCACAAACGGAAAACGGCCAAAGCTGAGACTATTTTCTTCCCCCAATAGGCCTTTCTTTTGGCCGTCGAAAATACGTGCGGCGGTCACCGTTGACACGCCCATGCCATCGCCCACAAACAGAATGATATTTTTAGCAGAACCGCGCTGTGTTGCGACGCGCTGCACCTGTTCGTTGGTCTGCTGTACAGCAGCGGCTGTCTCGACAAACCATTGATTATCTGTAGTTTTAGCCAGCGCAGCCTGCGCCGCATTGGGCGCGGTGGTCGCAGATTGAGTGGCAAGCTGATCACAGCCGGTGACCGCGACGGACAAAGAGAGCAGGCAAACTGAAGCGACGTTATTCATACATAATCCTGAGTATTTTTATTGTTATCTCAATGGGGAGTTACTGGCGCAGCAGATAGTAAGGCACGGCCGTGCCACAAACAAGAAAGGTGTTGGTTAATCGAAATGAAGTAATTGATCAATGCTCAGATTGTGAGCTTTGGCAATTTTGAATAACTGCCAAAGAGAGACGATCGCTCTCGGATCCTGCTCCATGCGCTGATATTGACGCACCGAGAGTTCATAATCAGCCATATCCTCTTGCACGAGATGACGCTCATTTCGCAGCGCCACAATGCGCTTCTGCAAATTCTCTTGGAACTGCAAAAACTCGGCGTAATAAATTGAGTCGGCATTTGGGCGCTGCATAACGAATTGGCTAATTTCCTCTTGACCTAAGCCGCCAAGCTTGGCATATTCAAAAACACCACAACACGCCACGCTTGGCGCGAAAAAGTGGTGCGACAAGGAGTCGCTTAATCACGCCAATTAACCAGCAGGGAGCTCACAAAGTGACAGTAAAATCACCCGAGAAAAAAGCATCGCCACATCTTCTAGTTATCAGTATTCTCTTTTCTACACTCTTACTTGGCTGCGCCACCACCGGCGATTCACCGAGCTATTACTTGGACTCCTACACGCAAATGCGTAGCGCCGTCTTTACACAGCGCGAGCTAATCAACACTGAATTATCAGAGCCCAGCAAGGTCAATCAAGCGTCTCGAACATCGCTGATCAACAGCTACTGCGACTTAGTTGACCGAGGCATCATTTATGTCTCCGCGGACAATGTACCCCCTTCGTGCCAAGGGGAAACCCACAAAACCCGAACCTGCGCGATGAAATTTCATCAGTGTGCCAGCCGCTGCGCCCTGCGCAGCAACGACTGCCAGCCCTGCATTGAAAGTTCGAACACGTGCCTTAACTAGCCAGCCAAATCCACTGCCGCGTGGCCTCTGCCTTAAGCAGGACCGTAAGCGTAGAGGCCGCCTTTTTTCAGTGCCGCAAGATAAGCCGGTCGCTGCTGAAAGCGCGCGCGGTAGGCTGAGATATTGGGCAAGCTCAATTGGGCTCCGAGCAGCGGTGCTATTTCGGCAACAAAGGACATCTGTATATCCGCCCCAGTTAGTTGGTTGCCCACCAACCAGTCAACATTGTGCAGAGCCTGTTCAACGAAACCGAGGTGGCGCTGCAATTCATCGGCAATACGCGGCTGCAGAGGGGCGCCGCCATCCGGCAGCTTGGAGGTGTACATTTTTAACATCAACGGCAGCATAGCACTGCCTTCAGCGTAGTGAAGCCACTGCAGGTACTGCTCGTACTCAGGAGTATCGCAGGCGGGCAACAGGCGGCCATTGCCGTAGTGACGGAGGATGTAGTCAATAATGGCGCCGGACTCGATCACAGTCTGCGCGCCATCAGTGAGCACCGGCGACTTACCCAACGGGTGAATCGCCTCCAGCGCTAAAGGCGCCAAATTCGTCACGGGGTCGCGCTGATAACTCTCTATTTTGTAATCAATGCCTAACTCTTCAAGCAACCAGAGCACACGCTGTGAGCGCGAATTATTGAGGTGATGGACAGTCAACATAGCCGAGTCTCTTATTATAGGATGATGGACAGCGCCCTCTTCTGTCGGCGCTTGCAGGCACCAGTATACTGAGAATTAAAAAAAATGACGGTGTTGCAACCGGCTGCTTGTGACCCGCTGGTTCATTGTTCCAATACCCGTTCCACTGTAAGCTAGAGCCCCTAATTCATTCGCTATCGACGTTATTGAGAGCACCGTGACCACGCCTTTTACCTACCCAGCACCGCGCTCCACCCGCAATAATTTTAAATGTCCAAATTGCAACCAAGCCCTGATTCCACAAACAGAAGCACGCACCTTTGCCTGTTCAAATAATCACAGTTTCGATAGCGCAAAAGAGGGTTATCTCAACCTGCTTGTGGTGCAAAACAAACGCAGTCGCCAGCCAGGGGACAGTGATGAGATGATCCGCAGCCGTCAGCGTTTTTTGAGCGCAGGTTACTATCACGACCTGACTGACGCCATTGCCCAATGCATCGAAAAAAGCGCGATAGGTTTTAACCAAACGCTGTTCGATATCGGCTGTGGCGAAGGCCACTACATGCAGCAACTGCGAGAAGCCGCAACTCATGCCTCGGCAGATCTGCAACTGGTTGGTATGGATATTTCAAAATTTGCGGTGCGGCTTGCTGCGAAACGCAATCTCAATGCACGCCTCGTGGTCGACAGCGCCTTCAATATTCCCTTGTTTGAAAATCGTATCGACACTGCCCTCTCTGTATTTTCTCCGATCAGCCCGCAAGAGACTTCGCGCGTACTCAAGCCGAGTGGGCAACTGATTATGGTAGGGCCAGGAGAGCAGCATTTAAGCGGTCTCACCGAGTTAATCTACGAAAAAAACACGCCCCATCGCGGCAACTATGACACCCTTGAAGCGACCGATTACTTTGCACTGCAACAGCAAATCGAAGTGAAAAAGACTATTACAGTGGAAGGAGCTGCGATTTTAGATCTGCTGACCATGACTCCCTACTATTGGCACTGCACGCCTGAACAACAAATCGCGCTGCAGCAACTAGACCGGCTTGAAACACCGATTCACTTTTACCTCAATATTTACAAAAACATGAAGGGGAAAGCCCCTCAAACAGGCGCATAAATAGCCATGAGGACAGTCGCAGAAAGTCAGTTTTTACAGCGTCATAAACTGCCCGACCAGTATCTTGATAATGCCAAATGCTGGTTTGATCCTCTACTCCAACCGCTGTCAAACAAACGCCTGACTAAAATTGGCCGACCGCTTATTATTGGGCTTAGCGGCTGCCAAGGCTCGGGAAAATCGACCCTCGCCGATTATCTCTGCACCATGCTTGGCGAACAGTTTGGTCTGCACTGCCTCACCCTCTCTCTTGACGATTTTTATTTGACTCGCACCGAACGCAGACAACTCGCAGTCACCGTGCATCCCCTATTAATGACGCGCGGCGTACCCGGCACCCACGACATTGGACTGGCCCTGCGCACATTTCAAAGCCTGATTGACGGGACCGGCAGCACGCCTATTCCACGATTTGATAAAGGCAAAGACGACCGCGTCCCACCAAACAACTGGGATCAGGTAGAGGGCCCACTGGACATTATTGTTTTAGAAGGCTGGTGCATTGGTGCTGGGCCCCAATCCAGCGCAGAGCTCGCGCATCCTGTTAACAGCCTCGAACAAAATAGCGACGACCAGGGGATTTGGCGCCGCTTTGTCAACCACGCGCTGGCCACTGACTATCAAACTCTCTTTGCCCTTGTCGATACGCTAATCCTGCTACAGGCGCCCTCATTTGACAGCGTATTTGATTGGCGTCTAGAGCAAGAAGATAAGCTGAGAGCGAGTATTAAGGCACCGTCCGATACAGATTTATCAGGTCTAATGACGGCGACGGAGATCCGTAGATTTATCGCCCATTACCAACGCATCACCGAGCACTGCCTGCGTGAATTACCTGCACGAGCTAATTATCTGTTCAAACTGAACGAAAAGCGGCAAATTATTGCATCTACCAATCTGCCGACCATCGCCATATACTGAAGCAGTGCGAGTCGCCCAACAGGCCTGTCGGGCGGTCTCTTCTTATTTTTAACTGTAATTTACAGTATCGGAGATAAAGATGAATTTAGCTCAACTCGACAGCACCTTCGCGATTATTTTGATCGCACTACTCCAGTTTATTTTCTTCACCGGCCGCACCGGTTTCAGCCGCAACAAATACGATATTCAAGCACCGAAAACCGTGGGCAACGATCATTGGGAGCGTATTTTTCGCGTCCAGCAAAACACCATGGAACAACTGGTGATTTTTATTCCCAGCATGATTATTTTCAGTTTGTATCTCAGCCCAACTTGGGTAATTTTACCGGGCGTGTTGTTTATCATAGGCCGACAAATTTTTTCACGGCTCTACATCCAGAATCCGCAAAGCCGCGGTCCGGGCATGATAGTAAGCTTTCTCAGCAATATTATTTTGGTGGTTGGCAGCCTGATCGGGGTCTTTACACAGCTGGCGGGCTAACCCGCGCAGCTTGCCAAACTGAAGAATGGACTCCATTACGGAGTTCCGCTATGAATTCATGGCGGAATTTATAGCAGAGCTTGGCAGGCGACCTAAAGCAGCGGTGTAAAATGATTAGGCAAACGCGTGGCGCAGAACAATCGTCTCGACGCGATCGGGACCGGTTGAAACAACGTCGACCGGCGCGCCGACGAGTTCTTCGATCCGAGAAATATAGGCGCGAGCATTAGCCGGCAGGTCCTCTAAACGCTGAGCACCAACGGTCACTTCACTCCACCCTGGCATAGACTCGTAGACCGGCTCGAGATTCTCGAAATCGTCCGAGTGCGAGGGCACACCCACTTCTTCACCCGCGCTATTTCTATAGCCGATACAAATTTTAACTTCCTTTAGACCGTCCAATACGTCTAACTTGGTCAGACAAATACCTGAAATACTGTTGATAAGCACGGCCTGTTGCAGGGCAACAGCGTCAAACCAACCGCAGCGGCGCTCTCGGCCGGTTGTGGTACCCACTTCGCGCCCCTTAACACTTAAATGCGTGCCGATCTCACACAGTAACTCTGTTGGAAATGGCCCCGAGCCCACGCGTGTTGTGTAAGCTTTGGTGATACCCAAAACATAATCAATATAGAGCGGGCCAAAGCCAGTTCCGGTCGCGGCGCCGCCCGCAGTGGTATTCGAAGACGTAACAAACGGATAGGTGCCATGATCAACATCAAGCAGAGAGCCTTGAGCGCCCTCGAATAGAATATCAGCGCCTGCTTTTCGGGCATCGTGCAATATTTTAGTCACGTCTGCTTTCATGGGCAGCAGTGCAGCAGCCCAGGCTTTTGCGTCAGCCAAGGTTTTATCAAAATCGACGGGGTCAGTTTTGTAGTAGTGGGTCAGTGCAAAATTATGGTATTCAAGAACGTCTTTCAGCTTAGCGGCAAAGCGCTCCATATTGGCGAGATCGCCTAAGCGCAGCGCGCGGCGCGCCACTTTATCTTCATAGGCGGGGCCAATACCGCGACCAGTTGTGCCGATTTTAGAATTACCGCGAGCGGCTTCCCGAGCCTGATCAAGGGCAATGTGGTAGGGCAAAATAAGCGGACAAGAGCCTGAAACTTTCAATCGATCACGCACTTCAATACCACGCTCTTCGAGCATCGCGATCTCACGCAACAGCGCATCTGGCGCAACCACTACGCCATTGCCAATCACACAGGTGACATGGCTGCGCAAAATGCCCGAGGGGATAAGATGGAGAGCGGTTTTTTTGCCATCGATCACCAGCGTGTGCCCAGCGTTGTGGCCACCTTGAAAGCGGGCTACAACCGTGGCTTTATCGGTCAACAAATCAACAATCTTACCCTTGCCTTCGTCCCCCCACTGGGAACCAAGAATCACGACATTTTTACCCATAATATTTCTTGCTCAAAAAAATTTGCCACTTAAACCGTTAGCTTAAGGCAGCTTTTGAATCACCAAATGACCATTCTCTTCCACTAGCAGACGATCACAACTCACTTCGTTATAGTCAACCTGTTGACCTTGAAAACCCTGTACCACTCTATTTCCCTGACTGCGCAACAGCGCTATCTGCTCTGCCAGCTGAGCATTGTTGGTGTAGGGAACAAAAATTCCCAGACCCGCCCGATGGCTGTACTTACTCTGAGTCACGAGTGATTTCAGATTGAAGGCAAATCCTGTTGCCGGACGCGGGCGACCAAAGGCTGCGCCCACGTGATCATAGCGACCACCATTGCCAAGCGCTTTGCCGTGACCCTGCACATAGGCGGCAAAAACAATACCGGTGTGGTAGTGATATCCTGGCATCTCACCGAGATCTAAATAAACAGTGATATTGCGAGTAGAAATGGCCGCCACAACATCTTCAAGCTGGGCAATGGCCTGCAGCACCTTGGCAGGAGCACCCGCCAGTTTGTGTTTCGCGGCTTTCAGAATTTCAGCGCTACCGGTCAAACTCGGCAGAATGGTGAGCCACTCGGCCAATTTGGGATCGGTCATGTTCTGGCTCACCCACTGCCCCAGCTCTCGCGTTGCCTTGCGCTGGAGCAATTCAAACAATTCAGACTCAAGCTCTTGGCTCAAATCGGCATTGGCTAAAAGGCCGCGGAAGATATCTACGTGCCCCAAGTCCAAATGCACTTTTTCAACACCGGCCGTGGCCAGTGTCTGTAAAAATAGCTCTATTACTTCGATGTCCGCCGCAAGACTTGCTTCCCCGAACAACTCGACGCCCAGAGAGATAGGTGTGCGCGATTCAAGAGGCCCGCGAGGGCGGGTGTGGAGAACAGTTCCTGCATAACAGAGTCGACTTGGGCCTTCACGGCGCAAACTGTGTGCATCCATCCGCGCGGTTTGCGGCGTGATATCGGCTCGAATACCCATCATGCGGCCACTGAGTTGGTCTGTGATACGGAAGGTCATCAGATCAAGGTCAGATCCTGAGCCGCTAAGAAGAGAGTCGGTAAACTCAACCATCGGCGGTATCACGAGGTCGTAGCCCCAATTGTGGTAGAGATCGAGCAGTTGGCGACGCATGTACTCGACAACATGAGCCTGCTCAGGGAGCACCTCATCGACGCCATCGGGTAATAACCAGCGGTCTGCAGTTGTCATGAACGTTCTTTAAGCCTCTACTTTTAAACTCTTTTTTCGCCTGGAAATAGTGAGCACTGAGATGCTCAGCCAGCTATTTCAACGCAATAAAAACAATAAACCAGCACCAATCAGCATGCTAGCGAAGCCAACTAACCGCATAGTGCGGTCATCGACTTGGGCGAGCACTTCCACCATGTTGCGCCATTTTGCCGGTGATAAAAAAGGGATAATCCCCTCTAACACTAGCAGCAAGCAGACAGCTGTACCAAAATCCTTCAGCATGATGTCCCACCCCAAATTCGGCATAAAAAAACCGGGGCTGGCCCGGTTTTTAGATTTTAACAAAGTCGCTGTCAATGTGGCAGGAGTTTTTGCATTAATTATCCTATTGGCAACCCCGAAAAACTTATTTGCCACTCTGCTTGTTTAAATACTTAAAGAAGTCGCTATCAGGCGCCACTAACATCACGTCGCCCTTGCTGGAAAATGACTGCTTGTAAGCATTCAAGCTACGCATGAACGAATAGAACTCTGGATCTTTCTGATAGGCGCTGGCGTAGATACCGGCAGCCTCCGCATCGCCAGCGCCGCGCAATTGCTCGGCATCGCGATAGGCATTGGCCAGTTCAATGGTTCTTTCACGGTCTGCTGATGCGCGAATCCGCTCAGCCTTTTCATTACCGGTTGAACGCAATTCACGGGCCTCTTTTTCACGCTCAGCGGTCATGCGTCGGAAAACCTGGCTGCTCACTTCTTCAGGCAGATCGATACGCTTGACTCTGACATCAACCACTTCAATACCCAAACTGCCCAAAACGGACGCGTTTAGCTCTGTCGTGATATTTTTCATCAATAGATCGCGCTCGCCAGAGACAACCTCGTGCAACGTGCGAGTACCAAACTGGTTGCGCAAGCCATTATTAACACGGTTAGCCAAACGGTTGTGGGCTACGGTTTCTACACCACCGGTGGCCTTGTAGTAGGTTTCGACATTGGCAATACGCCATTTTGCATAGGAGTCGACTATGAGACGCTTTTTCTCTGCCGTAAAGAAACTGGCAGACGGCGCATCGACGGTTAAGATGCGCGCATCAAACAATCGAACATCATCAGCAAATGGGATCTTGACGTGCAGGCCTGGCTGAATATCGGCTTCAATCAGTCGTCCGAAGCGCAGCTTGACGCCGCGCTCAGTCTCGCTCACGACATACAGAGTGCTGCTGGCCGCGACCACTAAAATCACCAGGGCGATCATTGACTTCAGTACATTGCTCATCGTCTTCTCTCCGTCGGCGTCTGTTCAACATTGCGCTGTAGCTTTTCAATCACTTGGTTGGCAATGCGATCGATTAACTGTCCGCTCGTTATGTCTTCGTCTTTTGCTTGTCTGCCTTCTTGAATAAGCTTATCTAAGGGCAGGTAAAGCATATTGTTACCGCTCTCAGCATCCACCAAAATCTTGGTGCTGTTCATCATGACCTGCTCGACCGCGTCGATGTAGAGACGCTCTCGCGTGACCACAGGGGCCTTTTTGTACTCCGTCAACAGATTGACGAAGCGCTGAGCTTCACCTTCTGCTTTCGACACGACCTGCGATTTGTAGCCTTCTGCCTCTTCTCGCATACGCTGTGCCGCACCGCGAGCTTCAGGAATGATGCCATTCGAGTAGGACTGTGCTTCGTTCACGAGGCGCTCGAGATCTTCCCGCGCTTTAATTACGTCATCGTAAGCCGCTTTCACCTCGGTCGGTGGACGAGCATCTTCGATGTTGATCTTGACCACATTGATACCGCTGGAATAGCTGTCCAAAAGTGCTTGCAAGCGCTCTGCCGTGAGCAGGGCAATTTGCTCTCGACCTGTGGAGATAACATCATCCAACCCAGAGCTACCCACAACGTGGCGAAGAGCACTGTCAGTGGCGTGTTTGAGGCTGATTTCAGGATCGCGAATATTCAAGACAAAAGCCTTGGCGTCTTGAATGTTGTATTGCACCGTGAGGGAGATTTCAACAATATTTTCGTCTTGCGTTAGCATGAGACCGCGCGCAGAGTATTGACGCTCTTCCGTCACTCGAACAGTGTTGATCTGGTCGATAACTTTAGGATTCCAGTGCAGACCTGAACCGAGGGTATCGTGATACTTACCAAAACGAAGAACAACCACCTGCTCTTTTTCATCGATCTGGTAAAAGCCCAAAAGCCCCCAAACAACTATAACGATAGCCAACAGCACTGGCGCAAGATTTTTGCCGCCGTCACTATTAGAACCGCCACCAAAACCACTGAATTTTTCTTTCAGACGATTAAGTGCTTCGTCCAAATCAGGCGGACCGTCATTTTTCCGGTTGCCACCCCACGGGTCTTTACCACCTCCGGGTTCGTTCCAAGCCATACTTTCTCTCCAAATTAAAAAATTCTAACGGGTTCTTGCCAAACAGTAATCACCCAATGCTCAATCTATCTCGCAGCATTCTATAATGCAGCCAAATCCTCAGATTTCAACCCCGCGGCCTTGATAAGACGGAAATAATCCATCTCAGGCAGCTTAACCTCTAAATTAATACAACCACGGTCATCAACTTCTTCGTGAATAACCGCTTTGTGACTGTACATAGATGCACGCAGAGCGCCCTGTTCTGGCAGCAAATGCAGTGTTTTGTGCACCAGCCTGCCCGGCAGCCGCGCAGTCACAGCCTCGATCAACAGGGCCATACCCTCCCTGTTCAGCGCCGATACCCATACGGCAACTGGCTGACCGTCAGCATCGTAATCAATACGTGCGGTGCTGTCCTCAAGTAAATCAATTTTGTTATACACCATTAACGTGGGCAGCTCGTAGGCATCTATCTCTTTGAGCACCTCGTTTACTTGGTTGATGCTGTTTGCACGATCTTCCGACGCGGCATCAACCACATGCAAGAGCAATGTTGAATTGGCCGCCTCTTCGAGAGTCGATCGAAAAGCATCCACCAATCGGTGTGGCAGATGACTAATAAAACCCACCGTGTCGGCAAAGATCACCACACCTTTTTCGTCGATCTCTATTTTGCGCATTGTTGGATCGAGGGTGGCAAAGAGTTGGTCGGCGACGAACACGTCCGATTGTGTGACCGCATTGAACAGCGTCGATTTCCCTGCGTTGGTGTAGCCCACTAAGGAGACAGCGGGAATCTCAGCGCGCACTCTCGACTGGCGACTTTGCGCCCGTTGATTGCGTACTTTCACTAGACGCGCCTGAATCGCTTTAATGCGATCGCGCACCATGCGACGGTCGGACTCCAACTGCGTTTCACCCGGGCCGCGCAAGCCGATACCGCCTTTTTGACGTTCTAGGTGGGTCCAGCCGCGCACGAGCCGTGTGGACAGATGATGCAACTGAGCCAGCTCAACCTGCAATTTACCTTCATGGGTCCGCGCGCGCTGGGCGAAAATATCGAGGATAAGTCCGGTGCGGTCGAGCACGCGACACTGCAATTCGGCTTCAATATTGCGCTCTTGGCTGGGGGAGAGGTTGTGGTTAAAAATAACCAGCTCGGCGCCACTGCTTTTTACGGCGTTACCGATCTCTTCTAGCTTGCCGGTTCCCACAAAAAACTTGGCGTGAGGCGCAGAGCGGGAACCCGTCAGAAAATCGACTGGATCCCCACCTGCAGATAAGACTAATTCTTCAAACTCCCGCGGGTCGTCGGGCTCTGACTCACTATTCAATTTCAAATGAACTAAAACTGCTTTTTCACCGAAATCGGGACGTTCGAAAAATAATGCCACTCTAATTAAAAGTCATCGTCAGAAAAGTTACCATCGTCGTGGCCGTAGCCGCCCTGTGAATCACTGGACGAGCCAGCGGCAGGAAGCTTAACCGGACGAGACGGGACAATTGTCGATATAGCATGCTTGTAGACCATTTGACTGATCGTGTTTTTCAACAACACCACAAACTGATCAAATGACTCCACTTGGCCCTGTAACTTAATACCATTGACCAAAAAAATAGAAACTGGGATACGCTCTTTCCTTAACACGTTAAGAAAAGGGTCTTGTAAATTGTGCCCTTTCGACATTTGTACTTCTCCTTTTATAGTTTTCCAATTTAAGTTTTCCAAAAAAGCTGCAAATACCGCAACTCAAAACGCAGACCAAGCAAAGTCCACAACGTACTTTAATGCTCCTTTTCACCCCTATAGATGGGCGCGTCAGGAAGGTTTTTCAAGGCCGTCTCGCACATTTTATCAACCGAAATAAATCCTGTCGCATTATCTATTTCTAAATTGACACTAAATGGCCAGTTGCGCAACCACGTAATCTGCCTTTTGGCCAACTGCCGTGTTGCAGCAATTCCTTTTTCAACGGCTTCATCCATACTGCATCGACCATCAAGGGCCTGCCACAACTGCCGGTAACCCACTGAGCGAATGGCCGGCAAATCCTCATGCAAATCACCGCGCCCATAGAGTGCGGCCACTTCTGCTTCAAAACCGGCGGCCATCATTTTATGGAATCGCTGTTCAATACGTTCGTGAAGCAACTTTCGATTGCTTGGCAAGAGTGCAAACTGCTTAATCGCATAACTGCCTGCAATACCGCCAACACTCTCTGTGCGCCTTAGTGCCGATATCGGCACCCCAGTAATTCTGTAAACTTCCAGCGCCCTCTGAATGCGGTGTGAATGATTTGGATGCAGTGCCGCAGCCGTCTCTGGATCAACCTGCTGCAGTTCTTGATGCAAACTGGCCCAACCCTCTGCATCAGCCTTTTCCTGCAATTCAGCGCGAATAGCTGGATTGGCGTGAGGCATTGAGGAGAGCCCCTCAAGTAATACTTTAAAATAAAGCATTGTGCCACCCACGAGCAGAGGTATTTTCCCTCGCGCAGTCATATCGTCCATCACGCGTCGCGCATCAGCCATAAACTCAGCGGCGGAATAGGACTCCGAAGGGTCGCGAATATCAATCAGTTGATGAGGGGCGCGCTGAAGAGTTTCCCGATCCGGCTTGGCGCTGCCAATATCGAGAAACCGGTAGATCTGCGCGGAATCGACATTGACCAACTCCACTGGCAGATGCTGCTGCAGGGCAATCGCCAAATCGGTTTTGCCGCTGGCGGTTGGGCCCATAACGAAAAGTGCTGGGGGCTTGTTCTGCGCTGGCACCGGCTTATCGTCCCCGCAAGAATAACTTGTCGAGCTGGTCGAGGGAGAGCTGCGACCATGTTGGGCGACCGTGATTACACTGACCACTGCGTTCCGTGGCTTCCATGTCGCGCAACAGAGCATTCATTTCAGCAAGGCTTAGCTTGCGATTTGCTCGCACTGAGCCGTGGCAGGCCATGGTCGATAATATTTCGTTAATATGGTCGCGTATCCGCTCTGAGGTGCCGTGCTCAAGCAGGTCCGACAGCACATCGCGAAGCAGCGCCTCAACCTCCGAGCCGCGCAAGATAGCGGGGATTTCACGCACGATAATACTTTCGGCAGCCGCGCGCTCAACGCTAAAACCGAGCTTACTAAAAACTTCACTATTCTGTTCGGCCGCGTCCGCTTCGCGCTGACTCACCGCCAAACTCTCTGGCACCAAAAGCGGTTGCGAAATCAATCCGTGATCGTCAAAGGCTGTTTTCATGCGCTCGTAGGTAATTCTTTCGTGGGCTGCATGCATATCAACGACGATGAGTCCCTGACTATTTTCCGCGAGAATATAAATACCTTTGAGCTGGGCAATCGCGTAACCGAGCGGCGGAATATGCTGGGGCTCTCCATCGACGATGGACTCGGGCAACTGGGTGCCTGTCGTCGAGTAAAGGGTCTGATAGGCGCTCATCGGCGCCGCAACGCCAGAGCTATGCGGTCGGTGATCCGCAAACTGCATCGACGGCTGTCGCTGCATCGCTGGCTGAGACACCCCCGTCAACCCTTGAGCTGCAGGCGGGCTGGTCTCTTGGTGGGTTTGTAAGTGGTCCTGCGGGCGGTCTTCCGCCAAGGCGCGCTTTAAGGTTTGCGAAATAAAACTGTGAATAGAGCCGCTGTCGCGAAAGCGCACTTCATGTTTGGTTGGGTGAACATTGACATCGACATCTGCTGCTGCAATTTCCAGAAACAATACATAGGCGGGATGACGGCCGTGATAGAGCACATCCTGGTAAGCCTGGCGCACGGCATGGGAGACAACCTTATCGCGTATGCAGCGGCCATTGACAAAGAAATGCTGGAGATCGGCCTGACTGCGAGAAAAGGTGGGAAGACCTATCCAACCCCAGAGACGCAGCCCCATCCGCTGATTGTCCACATATAACGCCTCTTGCATAAAGGGCGCACCGCAAATTTCGGCCACGCGCCGCTCTTGCTCAAGCTGAGTTTTCGCAGGCCGCAAACTCAGTTGGGCGCGCTGATTGTGGCGCAGACTAAACGCTACATCAAAACGACTCAACGCGAGCTTTCGTATGCTTTCATCAATTTTGTTGTATTCGGTTTTTTCAGTACGCAAAAATTTGCGCCGAGCCGGGGTATTAAAAAAGAGGTCTCGAACTTCAACACTGGTGCCGAGAGGGTGTGATGCGGGCTGAATATCAACGGCCATATCGCGTCCCTCTGACACCGCCTGCCACGCTTTGCCCCCACCGTTATTGGAGGTCAAACTGAGCCGTGACACGGAGGCAATACTGGCCAATGCTTCGCCCCGAAACCCCAGCGTACCCACCGCTTCAAGATCTTCTAAGCTGCCTATTTTACTGGTCGCGTGCCGACTCAGCGCCAGCGCCAGATCGTCCACAGCAATGCCGCAGCCATCATCGCGAATACGCAGCAACTTCACACCGCCCTGCTCAACATCGACATCAATGCTTTGCGCACCTGCGTCGAGACTGTTTTCAATCAACTCTTTAAGCACAGAAGCAGGACGCTCAACCACTTCACCGGCGGCAATCTGATTGGCTAATTGTGGGCTGAGAACCTTAATGGAGGGCATAGCTGAGACCTTCAAACATGCGTTTCAGTGGATAGATACATGGCGCTAACATCGGCTCTAGTAAAATAGACACTCTAATTAGTACGCAGGGATCAATAGTTTTTGACCCACCCTCACAGAGCTTGATTTCATTTTATTGTAGCTAACGAGTTTTTGTACCGACGTGTTGTGCCGCGCCGCTATCTGCGACAGTGTGTCGCCACGGGCGACTATATAGCTGCGCTCGCGTTTGTTTTTGTTGGCCGCCAGCGAGCTGCCACTGGGCGGCTTCAACGTAAAATACTCCACCAATCCTGCGTAAATCGCTTCAGCCATTTTTTGCTGGTAGTCAGCATTGCTCAACTGCCGCGCTTCACCCGGATTGGAGATAAAACCGGTCTCGACTAACAGCGACGGAATATCCGGCGATTTCAATACCAAGAAGCCCGCCTGCTCGACTTGCTTTTTGTGCAATCGGGCGACCGACCCCATTTTGCGCAGAACATACTCTCCAGCATCAAGACTACTGCTGAGTGTTGCTGTCATTGAGAGGTCCAGAAGTACTTCTGCCAAGGCCGCATCTTTGTCATCTAAACTCAATGAGCCGGAGCCACCAATTAAATCGGCACTGTTTTCCTTGTTCGCTAAGTACCGAGCCGCCTCACTGGTAGCACCCTTGGTCGACAGTGCATAGACCGAGGCGCCATACGCTTTCGGGTTTGTAAAGGCATCCGCGTGAATTGAAACAAAGAAGTCTGCGCGGCTATTGCGCGCTATTGTTGTCCGCTTGCGATGCTCTAAATAATAATCGCCGGTTCTCACTAACGCCCCAGTAAAATCTGGATCGTTATCAAATAATTTATCCAGCCGCTGAGCAATCTGAAACGCCACCACTTTTTCGCGAATTTTCTGGGGCCCGAGGGCACCAGGATCTTCACCACCATGGCCGGCATCGATGGCTATGACAATCTTTCTGTTGTCCTGAACAACTACTTTACTAACCGCTTTTTTCTCGACCGCAACTGCATCGCGACCATATATGTCGATCACAAGTCGGTCGCCATACTGCTCGTAGGCCTTGAGTGCGAAGCTTTTAACCTCGGCGCGGCCGTTCAAGTCAAACACTAAGCGCAGGTCAGAGCCTCCGCGAACGCCGGAGCGAACACCTTTGATGGGAGTCCCTGAGAGATCAAGGTCCTTAAATGTTGTTTTCAGCGCTGCGTTTTTAACATCGACCACTAAGCGATAAGGATTACTTAGCACAAAACTTTTATGCTCGACCGCGCCACTGAGGTCAAGCACGAGGCGTGTATTATCTGGCGCACGCCACAAGCGCACGCTTTCTATATCCGCAGCAAAATTCTTGCCGGCGAATGTCAACGTCGTCACTACAAGCAATGTTGTTACTGCCAACCGCATTTTAAACTGCAACTCAAACCTCACTTTGCTTGCTGCTATCGCCCGCTATTTTAGTTGGCCATAGCCTTGATTAAGGGCCAAAAGAATCTGTCCACCTGCACTCGATCCCGCCTGCAGCGTCAGCATACGACCTTCACCCGCTTGGATAATGTCGATGGTGATATCCGGGTCTGGTAAAAACCCACGACCGCGCTCTGGCCATTCTATCAAGCATAGACGCGCGTCGACCAGATAGTCACGAAAGCCCATGTATTCGAGCTCTTCGGGATCCATTAGCCGATAAAAATCGAAATGGCAGACGGTGCCCAACGCGAGTTGATACAACTCCACAAGGGTGTAGGTTGGGCTTTTAACCGCACCGCTGTGACCCAGTCCGTGCAATATTCCGCGGCTCAGAGTGGTTTTTCCCACCCCCAAGTTGCCCTGCAAAGTGATAATTGCGGCCTGCGCCACGGCACCCTGGCGTGTCTGCTCGGCCAGCGCTTTATCAAGAACCGCCGCCAAGTCTGCCGCAAAGGCCAGCATGGCTGGTTCGCCCAGCAATTCAACGCTCAGCTGACTTGCGCTATCTGCCATGTTGCTTAAAGTCCCTCTTTGTTCAAAAGCTTGCGTAAAAATGGTGCTATATCTGACGCCACGAAACCGCGCACGCCCTGCTCTTGAGTGGCCATATCCGCCGCAGCTGAATGCAGACAGCAGCCTAGTTGCGCGGCAATCGAGGGCGTCAAACCTTGAGCTAAGAGCGCGCCAATAATTCCCGAGAGAACATCGCCCATTCCGCCGGACGCCATACCCGGATTGCCGTAGGGGCAGACGGCAATCTCCGCCTCGTCGGCGCTCGCAATCAATGTACCAACTCCCTTTAATACTATGGTGGCATTGAATTTTTCTTGCAGTCGACGGACCGCAGAAAATCGATCAGCCTGAACCTCGGCCACCGATATACCCAGCAGCCTCGCAGCTTCCGCAGGATGCGGCGTCATAACCCACTGACGACCATCGGGCTGCGCAATCACTCTTCCCTCGGCAAGAATATTCAGCGCGTCAGCATCCATAACCATCGGCACGCCAGTGGCCACTGCTTTTTGCAATAATTGTTCTGACCAGGGCGATCGGCCCAACCCTGGGCCGACAACCAGCACCGTTGGTCTATCCAGCAATGGTTCCAACTCCTGCCCGGAGATGACGCCGCTTACCATAATTTCAGGCTGTCGCGCCAACAGTGCTGCGACGTGGATAGGTCGGGTCGCAACACTGACCAAACCAGACCCTGTTCGCAGCGCAGACTCGGCCGCCATCATCCCGGCGCCGCCAAAGCCATTGTCCCCGCCAATCACCATGACATGCCCAAATTGGTTCTTATAGGCATCAATCTCACGATCGGGAAAGTTATCCATCAGATCATCGAGATCCATCAGCTTAGCGTCGGGGCTGAGATGCTCGAAAATTTCTTCGTTAATGTCCAGCGAGTGATAAATAATCTCACCACAAAGCGCCGGCCCTCGGCCGGTGAACATCCCTTGTTTGGCCGCGACAAACGTCACCGTGATATCCGCTTTAACCGCGACATCCGCTGCACTGCCGGTGTCCGCGCAGAGACCTGACGGTAAATCGAGTGCCAGCACCGGCAGCGCCGCGGCATTGATCGCAGCGATTGCTTCGCCATACTGGGCGCGCATCGGGCCTGAAAAGCCTATTCCCAGCAGGGCATCAACAATCACGCCTTCCTGCACATCTAAGCCTGCCTCAAAAGCCTCAAATTGCGCACCCGCCTTCAGGCAAAACTCTCTCGCAGTGGCCGCATCTGCAGACAGCTTTTCAATCGCCGACAGCTCAACGACGCGTACTGGAATACCCTTATCTGCGGCCAGAGCAGCGACAATATAACCGTCTCCGGCATTGTTACCGGCTCCGCAAAAAACTGTCACATGCTCGGGCGTACCCCACTCCGCCAGTAATTCATTAAATGCAGCTCGGCCAGCGCGCTTCATCAGTGTGATGCTAGGAATATCCTGTGCTTGCAGGGCCAGAGCATCAAGCTGCCTGACAGATTTAGCGGTGTAGAGAGCGTCTTGAATAACAATGTGCGACATAACTGCAAGTTCCCAGTAAGATTAACGGGATTATATGTCAGATTAGCCTTGAAACCATGACTGAAACAGAGAAGCTTGCGGATCTAGCGAAAAATATTAAGGCCTGGGGGAAAACTCTGGGCTTTCAGCAGTTGGCTATTTCAAAACCTAACTTAGAGCAAGCGTCAGAGCGCTTGCTGCAGTGGCTGGAAAAAGGTTTTCAGGGTTCCATGCATTGGATGGGCGCTCATGGCGACAAGCGTTATCATATTGACAAGTTGGTAGAGAAAACTGTCCGTGTGATATCCGTGCGCATGGATTACCTTACCGACAGCAACATGATCGCAGTCCTTAAAGACAACAATAAAGCATACATATCAAGATATGCGCTCGGGCGCGATTACCATAAATTGATACGCCGCCGGTTGGCTGACCTAAGTCAAAAAATCGAAGCAGAGATTATGAAACTTGAACTCTGTGATCTTGAGGTATTCCAACGCCCCTTTGTCGATAGCGCGCCAGTTATGGAAAAACCGATTGCCGAACAGGCGGGGCTGGGATGGATAGGGAAAAACACACTGCTACTTAATGACAAGGTTGGTTCGTGGTTCTTTCTGGGGGAAATTTATATTTCCCTTGAATTACCCGTCGATAAAAGCGACCAATCCAACAAATGCGGCAATTGCCGCGCCTGCCTAAAAATCTGTCCAACCGACGCATTTCCGGAGCCCTATGTGCTCGATGCGCGGCGATGCATTTCCTATTTGACCATTGAAAGTCAGGATCCTATTCCAGAAGCGTTGCGACCGTTGATGGGCAACCGCGTGTTTGGCTGCGACGATTGCCAGATTATTTGCCCTTGGAACCGCTACCCGTCAACTACCCAGGAAATAGATTTCAGTCCGCGGCACAATTTAGACAACGCCGACTTATTAACGCTGTTCGAGTGGACCGAGGAGACCTTTGAACATAACACCCAAGGTTCACCGATTCGCAGAATTGGCTACCAGCGCTGGCTGCGCAATCTATCGGTAGGTCTTGGCAATGCGCCCGCTTCATTAGACATTATGGCGGCACTGACCAAGCAGCTGGATAATCCATCCGCCCTCGTGCGCGAACATGTTCAATGGGCACTGAATGAACAGCAGCGCAAACACAGCTCCGCCAAGCTGTGGCCGACGGAAGGTGTCAAGGGCGAATAAACACGTCGCGGTAGTACTGCAATTCGCGAATGGAGTCGTGAATATCGTCCAGCGCTAAATGACTGCCTTTTTTGCTAAAACCAGCTGCAAGCTCTGGCTTCCAGCGCTGCACCAGCTCTTTGAAGGTGCTTACATCGAGATTCCGATAGTGGAAGAAGGATTGCAATTCGGGCATGTAATTGGCTAAAAATCGACGGTCTTGGCAAATTGAATTGCCACACATGGGGGACTTTCCTGCGGGTACCCACTGGCTCAAAAACGTGAGGGTCTGGGCGGCGGCCTCAGCTTCGCTGACAAGACTTTGTCGGACGCGTTCAGTCAACCCTGACCCCCCGTGCTGACGGGTATTCCACTCATCCATTCCCGCCAACAACTCATCACTTTGATGCACGGCCAACACCGGCCCTTCAGCGAGAATATTCAGCTCTTTGTCGGTGACAACGGTAGCAATCTCTATAATCCGATCTGTTTCCGGACTCAGCCCTGTCATTTCTAAATCAATCCAAATTAAGTTCATTGGATCAGGGTTGGGGGTAACATTGACCATTAATTGCTCCATCTGTTGTTAGCGAAATGTTCCTAAGAGCAGTTATGCTATATCCTTGCACCCCAGAACACCAGCGCGGGCAACCATGCAAAGCGCACTTAACCAATGAGACCTGAATGGCCAAACGCAATCTTAGCCAACGACAAAAAAATCGCATCCAGTCAATTCAAGAGCAGCGTCGTGAGCGAGCCATCGTCAAAAAGTCGGTGTCTGATGAAGAGCTCGAAAATCTCACTCAGCTCGGCCCTGAAATTCGCGGAACTGTGATTACCAATTTCGGCGCCCAGGTCGATATTGAAGGCTTGGATGAAGGCTACAAACAGACTATTTACCGCTGTCATATTCGGGCCAATCTTGAACCCTTAATTACCGGCGATACCGTGATCTGGCGCTACGCCGAACCCCATGGTGTTATCGTCGCCCGCGAATCACGCCGCTCTGAACTGCTGCGCCCCGATGCCCATGGCAAGCTGCGCCCAGTCGCCGCCAACGTTGACCGCATCGCCATTGTATTCGCCGCTAAGCCAACGCCATACAGCAACTTGATTGACCGTTATTTGGTGGCCGCTGAAGCGCAGCATATTCAGCCAATACTGGTGCTCAACAAAACCGATATGCTCGACAATGGTGCTCATCCCGAGGTTGAGCAACTTCTAAGCGACTACTCCTCCATTGGATACGATATTCTGATGGTGTCGGTCAAAACTGGCGCAGGCCTCGCCGAGCTAAAACAATACCTTGCCAAGTACACCTCTATTTTTGTCGGTCAATCCGGCGTGGGTAAATCATCCCTCATCAATGAACTGCAGCCTGAGGCGCAAATTTTGGTGGGTGCGCTGTCAGTCGGCAAAGAAAAAGGCACGCACACCACAACGGCATCGCGTCTTTTTCACTTAGCCGATGGCGGTGACCTGATTGACTCGCCGGGTATCCGAGAATTTTCGTTGACTAACTTAACCCCTGAGCAAATTATTAACGGCTTTGTGGAGTTCAGACCCTTTCTCGGTCACTGCAAATTTCGCGACTGTCAGCACAGAGTTGAGCTTGGATGCGCTCTTTTGCAAGCCGCTAAAGAAGGAAAAATACTTGCGAGTAGACTCGAAAATTACCGCAGCATTCTTGCCAGCCTCGAGATAAAACAATGATAAACTTACCGACTTTATTAGACTTCCCTGAGTAACTCACTATGAATCACAGCGCAGAAATCTTTGTCGCTCTTCAGCGCCTCCTGCCGCAACATGCTCTGTCACGATTAATCGCCAAGGCTGCAGAATCAAAAAAACCGTGGCTCAAAAACATCCTCATTAAAAAAGCTATTAGTGCGTTTGATATCAACATTGATGAAGCCTTCAGCAGTGATTTAAACGACTATGAAAGCTTTAATGCCTTTTTTACCCGTGCGTTAAAAGACGGCATGCGGCCAGTTGACCCAGCACAGACCAGCATTATTTCTCCTGCGGACGGCGCCGTTAGTCAGGCCGGGGCAATTGATGCGCAGCGTATTATTCAGGCCAAAGGTAGTGACTATTCTGCCAGTCGCCTTGTGGGCTGCCCTGAACAGGCTGCGGGGTATGAAAACGGGTCTTTTACGACTATCTATTTGTCGCCGCGCGACTACCATCGCGTGCATTTGCCGGTTGCCGGAAGGCTCCTTAACACGCGCTATATTCCAGGCGACTTGTTTTCTGTGAATGACAAAACAGCACAGGCCCTGCCTGGATTATTTGCTCGAAATGAACGCTTAGTCTGCGAATTTGAAACACATTTGGGTAATATGGTGGTGGTGTTTGTCGGTGCCATGCTGGTGGCTGGAATTGAAACGGTGTGGGGTGGTTTTGAAACACCGGGAAGAGGCGCTGTGCGCTTCACAGACTATTCTGCAGATGACCTCAACTATGAAAAAGGCGCCGAGATTGGGCGTTTCAAGTTCGGCTCGACGGTAATACTATTGTTCCAAGAAGGCAAAATTACTTGGAGCGATTCCCTGTTGCCGGGTACAAAAGTGCAGATGGGAGAGAATATAGCGGAAAGTAACAGAACCTAGTAGAGACCAGCATAAAGTAGAGACCAGCATAAAGTAGTAGAGAGTAGCAGAAAGTATTAGCGCCAGTTAATGCACGAATCGCTCTTTGAGAGCAGCCATAAAACCTTGATGTCCCTTAGGCTGCGTTTTGTTCATTGCGAATTTTTCGTCAAAGGGCTTGGTGATAAGCAAGTTTAATAGCCTGTCGTCAACGGCCAAGGTATCAAACTCATTGTCTTTCACGATGGCGAGTTTGGTGACTTCGTAACCGCGTCGATTCCCGAATTTGTTCAGCTGGTTGCGCGCTTGGTCTTCATTTTTCAAGTCGACAAAAATATAGCTCGGCTCTTCAGCAGGCAGCTGTGCGTCCTCAAATACGGCTAAGCGCGGGGAGAGTCGCGACTTGGCATTTTGCTCAACCACCATGCCTTTATCACCTGTCGTCAATTCCACAACTGTGCCCGCGGGGTAAAGACCGATCGACTGAATAAACTCGATGACTAAGTCGTCAGCAAAAGCGCGCCCGCGCAATTCATAGAGCTTTCCTGTGGCCTTTGACGGTGTTAGTGCTTGAACCGCCTCGCGGGGATGGCAGAGTTCATCAAACTCTGTGGCTATGCCGGCAATTGCCGCCAAAAAGGGAATCCTCTGACCACCACAGCCCTTTGGGAACCCGCTGCCGTCATAGCGTTCGCAGTGAAATTTAATGATGTTCAAAGCACGTCGATTATCAAACCCAGATTGTCTGAGCTTTTCGACACTTAGGCTGACAAAATTACGGTATTCCGCTTCCTCGTCGGCATTGCGGTCCGATTTTCGCAACAATCCTTTGTCCATACCGATCTTACCGACATCTTTTAGCATGGTTGCAAGACAAAGGTCTTTTAGCTGATCAAGATCGAGGCCGATGTGACGGGCAAACTGCGTTGCCCATAGAGAGGCGCGAATACTGTGGTCATGGGTGTGAGAATCTTTGGCGCGCAGTCTCAACAGCCATGTGAAAGCGTCAGGACAGCGCACAACACTGTCAACCATGTGATCGACCGATTGCTGCAGTTGCTCAATATTGAAATGAGTGCCTTTGGCTATCTGGCGTGTAACAACACTTAGGCAGCCGACTAAGTTATTCATCACTCTGCGGGCTGCAGGAATCTCATTCGCGAGCTCGACGGTTTTGCTGTACATGTGAGGTATAACATCAAAGGTTCGCGGCGTCATCAACTGCGCGACATTCGTTACGCTGCGGCTCATGAGCGCCCTATCAGCCCCCGAAGGCGCCTGAACACCGCGAGGGAGCGATGGGGCGGACTGACCGGATTTTACATCGAGGGGGGAGATGCCTTTGGTGACATCGACATAAACATAATCGCAGTACGCCTTTACTCGAGAGGCATCTGCAGTGCTTTTAATCATAAAGCCCTGAATGGGGAATGGCGTCTCTGCCCACGGCTTGTCGAGGGCAGAAACAAACATCCCGACCTGAAGCTCATGTATAAAAACTTTTAGCTGCTTTAACGACATACCTTGGCCACATCCCCCTGGGTATCTATTTAGAAACCAATACGGTTGCAATCTAGCGCTTTTAGCGGTTTAAAAGCGTGCATAGGTATTAGTTTTTACAAATATAGACCAAGAATGGAGGCGACTAAGGTCACTTTCCAGAAAACTTGTGGACTGCGTCAATAAACACTTTGACGTGTTCAGGATCGATGTCCGGTGTAATACCGTGACCCAGATTAAATATGTGACCGCTGCCCTGCCCAAAACCTCTGAGAATAGCCGCAACTTGCTGCTCAATGACCGCAGGATCTGCACGCAAAACCGCTGGATCCATATTGCCCTGCAAGGCTACTTTGTCGCCTACTCGCTCTCTCGCGCGCGCTATGTCCATGGTCCAATCAAGGCCGAGACAGTGACAACCAGTGTCGGCCATCGCCTCGAGCCAGAGCCCACCGCCCTTGGTAAAAAGGATCACTGGAACATCGCGACCGTCGTGATGACGAATCAACCCAGCGACAATTTTTTGCATATAGGCGAGCGAAAACTCCTGATACGCCGCGTGGCTGAGTGCGCCACCCCAAGTGTCAAAAATCTGCACCACCTGTGCGCCGGCAATAATTTGCGCATTGAGGTAGTCAATGACCGAGAGCGCCAGCTTATCCAGAAGCTGATGCATTAGCGCTGGCTGTGTGTAGAGCATGGTCTTGGCACGGGCAAAATCTCGGCTGCTCTGGCCTTCAATCATGTAGGTGGCGAGGGTCCAGGGACTGCCGGAAAAGCCAATCAGCGGCACGCGGCCATTAAGCTCACGACGAATCATGGTCACTGCGTCGGTGACATAGGGTAAATCTTTGGGGGTGTTGATCACCTGCAAATTTTCGATATCGGCAGCCGTTCGGACTGGCTTGTGGAACTTTGGACCTTCGCCAGTTTCGAAATACAGCCCTAGACCCATTGCATCGGGAATGGTCAAAATATCCGAGAATAAAATAGCCGCGTCCATTTCGTAGCGCTCGAGGGGCTGCAATGTCACTTCACAGGCGAGTTCGGTGTTTTTACACAGGCTCATAAAATCGCCCGCCTGAGACCGAACCGCGCGATATTCAGGCAGATAGCGTCCCGCTTGACGCATCATCCACACCGGCGTGCGGTCTACGGGCTGGCGCATTAACGCCTTCAGAAAACGATCATTTTTTAAATCAGACACGCAGTTCCCTTTTTAACTTTCGACAACAATTTTTAATATGTTTTAAACATCAAGGTAGTCAAGAATACCTTTGGCGGCTTCTCGCCCTTCCCAGACTGCTGTGACAACAAGGTCGGATCCGCGAACCATATCACCACCGGCAAAAATCTTTGGATTGGTTGTTTGGAATGGATAGGTCTGCTCTTCAGCAGCCAAAACGACTCCCCAATCGGAAGTATTAACCTCGACACTCGACAACCACTCTGGCGGGCTAGGCTTAAACCCAAAAGCGATAAGCACGGCATCTGCTGGAACAATCTCTTCACTGCCCGGGATCACTTCTGGGCGACGACGGCCATTGGCGTCTGGCTCACCCAGCTGCGTGGAGACAAACTTTACGCCTTCCACTTTGCCATTGCCGACGATCTCAACGGGTTGCTTGTTAAACTGAAATACCACGCCCTCTTCTCGCGCGTTTTTCACTTCTCGTCGCGAGCCCGGCATATTTTTTTCGTCCCGGCGATAGGCACAGGTCACGCTTGTCGCACCTTGACGGATGGATGTGCGGTTGCAATCCATCGCCGTGTCGCCGCCGCCAAGTACCACAACGCGCTTGCCTTTCACGCTGACAAAGTCGTCAGCCGACTTTTCAAACCCCAAATTGCGATTGACGTTGGAGACGAGGAATGACAGCGCTTCGTGAACACCTGGGAGGTCTTCCCCAGGAAAATCTCCTTTCATGGTTGTGTAAGTACCCATGCCCATGAAGACGGCATCGTATTCTGCGAGCAACTCGTCGATCAGAATGTCTTTGCCTATTTCAATGTTGAGGCGGAACTCAACGCCCATGCCTTCGAGAATTTGGCGTCGGGTGCGAATCACCGACTTCTCAAGTTTGAATTCAGGAATGCCAAATGTCAAAAGACCGCCAATTTCAGGATAGCGATCAAACACCACTGGTTTGACGCCATTGCGCACTAGAATATCGGCACAACCTATTCCCGCAGGTCCCGCGCCAATGATGGCAACTCTTTTGTCAGTCCAGACAACTTTCGACATATCGGGACGCCAGCCCATGGCAAAGGCCGTGTCCGTAATATATTTTTCGACAGAACCGATGGTCACGGCTCCAAACCCATCATTGAGCGTACAAGCGCCCTCGCAGAGTCTGTCTTGGGGACAGACTCGACCACAGACTTCCGGCAGTGAGTTAGTTTGATGGCTTAGTTCTGCCGCTTCAATCAAGTTGCCTTCTGCGACCAATTGCAGCCAGTTCGGAATGTAATTGTGTACAGGGCATTTCCACTCGCAATAGGGATTGCCACAAGACAGGCAGCGATGTGACTGGCTGGCCGCTCGCTCTGCGGTGAGCGGATCATAGATCTCGACAAACTCACCGACACGGCGCTTCATATTGCGCTTCGGTGGGTCCATTCGCTTAATATCAAGAAATTGAAATTGATTATTGAGTCGTTGTTGCATAGCTATAAATCTCTATTTCCCCATGGCCGTTATTGCGGGTTAGCGTGGGCTTGAGCCAAGAGGCCGCCCAAACTCGCCGCTTTTGGTTTAACCAGCCAAAAGCGCGACGCATAATCGGAAAAATTCGTAATAATATTTTGACCCCAAGCACTGCCTGTCTCTGCAACATGCTCACGCAAGAGCGTCTTGAGGAACACCCTATGGGACTCGGTCGCTTCTGTGGTGATGCGCTGAATATCAACCAGCTCCATATTGTACCGGTCAACAAACTCGCGTGTCATATCGAGTACATAGGCAAAACCGCCGGTCATCCCTGCACCAAAGTTGTAACCTGTTGCGCCGAGGCTAACCACAACACCCCCAGTCATATACTCACAACAATGATCGCCTGCGCCCTCGACAACTGCGGTTGCGCCAGAATTGCGAACGGCAAAGCGCTCTCCAACTTTGCCCGCAGCATAGAGTCTTCCGCCGGTGGCACCATAGAGGCAGGTGTTGCCCATAATCGGCGTTTCATTGGCGGCAAAACTGCTCTCTGCTGGCGGACGCAGAACTAACTTGCCACCCGCCATGCCTTTGCCCACGTAGTCGTTGGCATCGCCTTCAAGGTATATCTCTAAGCCGCCTGCGTTCCAAACACCGAGGGACTGACCTGCAACACCGCGCAAATTCAGGCGTATTGGTGTTTTCGACATACCCATGTTGCCGTAGCGTTTGGCAATTTCACCGGACAGACGAGCGCCAATCGAGCGATCGCAATTGCTGACAGTGAAGTCAAAAGTGCCACCCGTTTGCGCTTCAATATTAGGCAGGGCAAGCTTAACCATTGTTTCTGCCAACGCGCCCTTGTCGAGAGGGTTATTCCGCGGCTGTGAGCAGGATTGCGGCTTACCTTCAAGCTCTGGACGCATTTCAATCAGCGGAGTCAGATCAAGGTGCCGATGTTTGCTGGTTTCCCCAGGCAATACTTCGAGCAAGTCGACACGACCAATCAGCTCCTCGAGTGAGCGCACGCCTGCCGCCGCCATCCACTCGCGGGTTTCCATCGCAATAAACTTAAAAAAGTTCATCGCCATGGCTACCGTGCCACGGTAGTGATCGTTGCGCAGTCGTTCATCTTGCGTGGCTACACCCGTCGCACAGTTGTTGAGGTGACAGATACGCAGGTACTTACAGCCTAGGGCAACCATAGGTCCGGTACCAAAAGCGAAACTCTCGGCACCCAGCATGGCGGCTTTAACCACATCCAACCCCGTTTTCAAGCCGCCGTCGGTCTGCACGCGGACCTTGTTGCGCAAATCATTCGCACGCAGAGTTTGGTGGGCTTCTGTGAGACCTAATTCCCACGGGGATCCCGCATAGCGAATTGAGCTTACAGGACTTGCAGCTGTGCCGCCGTCGTAGCCGGAAATGGTAATCAGATCCGCATAGGCCTTTGCCACACCCGCGGCAATGGTGCCAACCCCGGGCAGTGACACCAATTTTACTGAGACCAAGGCGGTTGGATTGACCTGCTTGAGATCAAAAATCAACTGTGCCAAATCTTCGATGGAATAAATATCGTGGTGCGGTGGCGGCGAAATCAGGGTGACACCGGGTACTGAGTATCGCAAACGAGCAATCAGCGCATTGACTTTCCCGCCGGGTAATTGCCCCCCTTCGCCGGGCTTGGCCCCCTGCGCAACTTTAATTTGCAGAACTTCCGCACTCGAGAGATAGGCTGGCGTGACGCCAAAGCGACCCGAGGCTATCTGCTTAATTTTGGATGATTTAATCGTGCCGTAGCGCACGGGGTCTTCACCGCCCTCGCCCGAGTTGGATCTGCCGCCCAGCGTGTTCATGGCTTCCGCGAGGGATTCGTGCGCTTCCGGCGACAATGCGCCAAGCGACATACCCGCCGAATCGAATCGCTTCAAAATAGACTCGATGGGTTCAACCAAGGAGATATCGATAGGTGTTGCCTTATCGCTCAACTTTAATAAATCACGCAGTGTCGCCACAGGGCGTTTATTAACTAAGTCGGCGTACTGGCCCCAGACCTTGTAGTCGCCTGTCTGCACGGCTTTATGAATGGTTTGAACAACATCAGGGTTGTAGGCGTGGTACTCCTGGCCATAAACATATTTGTGCAGGCCACCCGGCTCAATTGGCTTGCGCAACTTCCAGGCCATTTTTGCGAGCTCCGCCTGATCGGCTTGGATATCGTCAAACGTGGCACCTTGGATGCGGCTGGGAATGCCGGGGAAACAGAGATCGATAACTTCGCTGTGCAATCCGACGGCTTCAAACAACAATGCCCCGCGGTAGGATGCGACCGTTGAAATACCCATCTTCGACAGAATTTTCAGCAGGCCCTTATTGATGCCTTTGCGGTACTGCTTAAATGCGGTATCCACATCGACCAGCAGCTCACCACTGTCAATCAGGTCGCACAGTACATGGTAGCTCAAATACGGGTAGACCAACGATGCACCGCAACCGATCAAGGCGGCTATCTGGTGGGCATCGCGGGCATAACCGGTACTGGCAACAAGATTGGCGTTGCAGCGCAAGCCTTGCTCAATTAAATAATTGTGGACGGCACCGACGGCTAGCAAAATATGGATTGGCTGTTGATCTAGGGTTATATCGTGGTCTGAAAGGATACACACCACGGCGCCTGCGCGCACAGCATCCGCCACTTCTCGACAGACGCGGCGTATTGCTTGTTGCAAATTTTCTTCAGCAGCGTTGTAGTTCAGCGCAAACTTCACCACAGGAAACTGCTCAAACTCATTGTGTTTTAGCGCATAGTATTTGCGCGGCGAGAGCACTGGGCTAGACAAGCCAATGCGCCGACCCAGATAGGGATCTTCCGCAAAAATACTCTCTTCACGGCCCAATTCCACACCCAGCGACATGACAATTGCTTCGCGCAGGGGGTCGATGGGCGGATTGGTGACTTGGGCAAACTGCTGGCGGAAATAGTCAAACAGGTTGCGATGTTTTTTCGATAGCACGGCCATGGGAATATCGTCGCCCATGGAACCGGTCGCTTCCTGGCCACCTTCTGCCAAAGGTCGCAAAATTTGGTCGCGCTCTTCAAACGACACCTGGAACATTTTCATGTAACACTTTATTTGGTCGCGACTGAGGGTGCCCTCTAGCTCAATACTGTCCATGTCGAAGCTGGATTCAATCGCATGGCGGCCCTCGTTAAGCCACTTTTTATAGGGGTGACGAGCGGCCAGCTGATCCTCGATTTCGTCGCGGAACAGAATGCGTCCTTCCTGCGTATCGATGGAGAGGATATCGCCTGGGCCAAGGCGCCCTTTAGACACAACGTCTTCTGGGCGGTAGTCATAAACACCCACTTCAGACGCCACTGTAATCACATCATCGTTGGTGATAACCCAGCGCGATGGACGCAGCCCATTGCGATCGAGGGTGCAGACGGCAAAGCGACCGTCGGTGATCACGAGACCGGCAGGGCCGTCCCACGGCTCTTGATGCATCGACAAATAGTCATAGAGGGCGCGGTGATCTGGGCTGCGATCTTCAACGTTCTGCCACGCAGGCGGCACTAGTGTGCGAATGGCCAGGTGTAAATCCATACCACCGGTTACGAGCATTTCCAGCATGTTGTCGAGGCTAGATGAGTCCGAGCCTGTGCGATTTACCAGCGGGGCCGCTTCAAGGAGATCGGGCAGCAGGTCAGAGCGATACTTCGGTGTGCGTGCGACAGACCAGTTTCTGTTACCCATAATGGTGTTGATTTCACCGTTGTGGGCCAACATTCTGAACGGTTGTGCGAGCGGCCACTGCGGCATAGTGTTGGTTGAAAAGCGCTGGTGAAACACACAAATGGCCGTTTCTAAACGCTCATCTGCGAGATCAAGATAAAAACCAGGCAAATCGACTGGCATCATCAAGCCTTTATAACTCAGGATATTCAGGCCCAAACTGGCGATATGGAAACGATTGTCATCGATAAGTTGTTTTTCAGCCTTGCGCCGCGCCATGTAGAGACGTGCACTGAAATGCTTTTCATCAACAATGGTATCAGAGGCAACAAAAACCTGTTCAAAAGCGGGCAGCGACTCAATGGCAATTGGCCCTAAACAGCTGACGTCGGTCGGCACTTCGCGCCAACCTAAAACGTGCAGGCCCTGTGCGAGCATTTCCGTTTCAACGATCTTTTTGGCAAGGCTGCGCTTAGTATCATCCGTGTTGAGCATCACTGCGCCGACGGCATAGAGGTCAGGAAGCTCTTGCCCCAGAGTTTCGCGCGCCACAGTGCGCAAGAAACTGTCTGGCTTTTGCATCAATAGTCCGCAGCCATCGCCCGTCTTACCGTCTGCGGCAACACCGCCACGATGGGTCATGCAGGTCAATGCCTGAATAGCATTGCGCAACAACTTGTGGCTCGCGTTGCCTTTAATATGGGCAATTAAGCCAAATCCACAGTTGTCTTTGAAATCGTCAAGCCGACATAAACTCTGAGCCATGAATAAACTCTATTAAACTCTGTTAAATTCTAATTTAAACTCTTAAGCAAGCACTTGAACCCTGCGCGGGAGTGGAGCAACACAGGCACTAGAGAGTGAGTGATGATAGCCGGGGACTGAAATACTAGGCTAAATGATCAAAATGCGGTGCATTCTACACGCTGAAAACGGTCCCGACAATTCTCTTATACTGATTATCACTTGGCTGAGATCACTGTTTTACAGTGAGTATAGAGGGCATAGCCGTATTTACGATGAGACATCCGTGGTCAGGCGAAAAAGCAAAGTACTCAAGTGCCGCTAGAGTGAACAGCTGAGTAACAGCGTCTGCTATCGTTGCTATGTTTGCGCAAGAAAATTAGCGACTGACCAATGCTTGTAGGTTATCCAGCGAAAATGTATTGCTGATATAAGCCTCGCCGATACGCTTAAGCAGAACAAGCCGCAACTGCCCATCCAATACTTTCTTGTCCCTTACCATCAAGCGCATAAAATCGTCAGCACCCATGGCTTTTGGTGGCGCGATAGGCAGTGCACAGGCTGCAAGGAGACGCTTTACACGCTGCACGTCGTCGTCCTGCAAATGGCCTTCGAGCACAGAGAGCTCAGCCGCCATAACCATGCCAGCCGCCACCGCTTCACCATGCTTCCAATCTTGATACTGCTGAAATGTTTCAATCGCGTGACCAAACGTGTGCCCTAGATTGAGCACCGCTCTAATGCCCTGCTCTGTCTCATCGGCGGCGACAATATCGGCTTTATTACTACATGAACGCTCAATCGCATAGGACAACGCATGCTTATCACGCGCCAATATGACGTCAATATTCTCTTCTAGCCAGACGAAAAAATCAGGATCGATGATAAGGCCGTATTTAATCACTTCGGCAAGACCCGCAGAAAACTCGCGATCGGGCAGTGTCGATAAAGTGTCAGTATCAATAACAACGGCCTGAGGCTGGTAAAAGGCACCAATCATATTCTTGCCTAACGGATGGTTGACCGCTGTTTTCCCGCCTACGGAAGAGTCAACCTGCGCCAACAGCGTCGTTGGGACCTGAATAAACGGCACCCCACGCTGATAACAGGCCGCAGCAAAACCCGTCATGTCGCCTATCACACCGCCACCCAATGCGATCAATGTGGTTTTGCGGTCGTGGTGACCTGCAATAAGGCGATCGAAAATACTGTTTAGGGTCTCTAAGTTTTTAAACTGTTCGCCATCGGAGAGAATTACCGCTTCAACAAGTTTGCCGGGCAGCTGCTTTTTAAGTCGCTCAAGATAGAGAGGTGCGACCACTTCATTGGTAACAATGAGCGCTTTTTGTCCTGCGACATAACCTGCAATAGGTGCCTGCTCTATTTCACCCGATCCTATATGAATCGGATAAGATCGATCACCTAATTTAACCTGCACCATTTTGGATTTTGACATCATGGGTAACGCGGACCTGAAGAATGAGGGCAGCCTGAAGCGGCTGCAAAAACTATTCGGGCGAGCTTATCACAGCGCCGAGAGCGCTTCAGCCAGTTTTTTAGCGACCCTAGAAGGCTGCGCCGAGGCTGAGAGAAAAACCATATCGGCCACTTCGTCGTAGAGAGGACCCCGAGTTTCAATCAGGCGTTTAATCACTCCCTGGCGATCATCCACTTGCAGAAGTGGTCGCTTTTTGTCTCTGCGCGTTCGTTCATAGAGCTGTTCAGCTGTTGCAGACAAATAAACAACCTTGCCACTGCGCTTTAAAACGGCTCTATTATCAGCGCTCAAGACGATACCGCCGCCGGTGGCTATCACCTGAGGGTGCGAATTATTTGCGAGGTCTATCAGCATCCTCGTTTCACGCTCGCGAAATCCAGCCTCGCCTTCCATATCAAATATCCACTGGATATTGGCGCCTGCGCGAGTTTCGATTTCAGTGTCTACATCAACAAAAGGCAGATCTAAAAGATCTGCCAAGTGTTTACCTATTGTGGATTTGCCGGCGCCCATGGGGCCAACCAAGAAAATGTGGTGTGAAGTCATCTATCAAGCAAATTATCGTCAATTATTTTTGGGGTAATGAAGATGAGTATTTCACGTTTTTCAACATTTCGCAGGTCATTTCTGAAAAGTCGGCCTAAAAAAGGGATATCGCCGAGCACTGGCACCTTGTCAACACCCTTCACTTCCTCAGTCTGGAATATTCCGCCCAACACGAGTGTCTGACCATTTCCAACCAACGCTTGAGTTTTGATTTGCGTAATATCAATCGATGGCTCGCCCGTTGGCGTGAAAGCGCCGACAGAGTCCTGCGACACCAGCAGATCCATAATTATACGATTGTCTGGCGTAATCTGCGGGGTCACCTCTAATTGCAGAACCGCCTCTTTAAACTCAATACTTGTGGCACCACTGGATGTTGCCTTTTGATAGGCTATTTCTGTGCCCGACTTAATGACGGCCTGTTGTTTGTCGCCAGTCAGGACTTTCGGCTGAGAGACAATTTCACCGAAACCGTCGGACTCGAGGGCGCTTAACTCCAAATCAATTAAAAAGTTATCGGTCAGGTAACCCAAACTAAACGAACCAGTTGGATTGCTTACCCCAAGGTCAACGGCCAAGCTGTCGCCCAAGCCAAAATCATAATTGCGCGTGTAGGTTGTCACATCATCAGCGGTGCCAGCAATGCCATCTATGCCGTCGTCGCGCTCTATCTCATCGGCAGAGTAGGTGAAGCTCTCTTTGACACCAGAACCTGGAGTTAACCCTGAACGGCGCCCAGAAAAACCGAGGGCTCTATCGCCGAAAGCACTGCTGGTTGTATCGCCGGCCAGCTTGTCGATACCGGCAAGTCCCCAAGTCGCCCCGAGCTCCTTTTTGAAATCGGTATTCGCAATCACGATGCGCGCTTCAATCAGCACCTGTTTAATAGGCACGTCAATTTCACCAATCAGACGCCGAAATTCATTAATTTTGTCTTCTGTGTCAGTCAAAATAATTGTATTTGTTCGCTCATCAACAATGGCACTGCCGCGCTCCGACAGAATGGTGTTGGTGGCATTGCCGTCTCGCCCACCGCCCCCTGTTTGACCGGCTTCGGTGCGGGTGGCAGTGAACAGTTCAAACACCTCTCTGGCATCCGCATACTTGATTCGCACGAAGGCTGTCTCCAGAGGAGCCAGCTCCTGTAGTTGCTTGTTCGCTTCAACTTGCAGACGCTCCTGCTCTGCTATCTCGGCGGACGGAGCAACCATTAGCACATTGCCCTCTTGTCGCTTATCCAAACCCTTGGCTTTAAGAATTATTTCGAGTGCTTGATCCCATGGCACATTATCCAAACGCAGCGTAATGCTGCCGGTTACTGTGTCACTGGCAACTAGGTTGAGCGACGTAAATTCAGCGATAATTTGCAGAACTGAACGAACCTCAATGTTTTGGAAATTAAGGGTTAAGCGCTCACCATTAAAGGCGAACTTCTTGCTTTGCTCTTCGATTTCTGCATCGGAGAGCGGTTTAATAGTAACAACATACTGCCCATCTGCCTGATAGGCGAGATAGTCATACTGTCCAGAAGCCTCAATCGCAATAACTGTTTTAGACCCTTCTTGCTTGCTATCCACGGTTTGCACAGGCGTGGCGAAATCGACAACGTCAAGCCGTCGATCTAACCGCTCAGGCAATGTGGTTTGATAGAACGAAAGTGTGATTTGACTGCTATTTCGATCAATATCAACGTTTACCGAGGGCTGACTTAAATCAATACTAATAGTGCCAGATCCGTCTTTTCCGCGACGAAAATCAATCTCGGTGATAGCAGGTCCGCCAGTGGAAAAATCGCCACTCTCAGAAGCCGCTCTGGTTGCCTGTGCGCTCATATTGGCAATACCGGAAGAGTTATCAGCCCCTACCCGCAATGTCACTGTGTTGCCGTCGGTCGCGCTGGCAAAAGGTGCCGACTCGGTTAAATTGACGATCAAACGAGTGCGACTGCCATCGGCAATAACAACGGCATCGCGGGCATTTTCAAAGCCGAGCGCATATTTTTTTTGCGACAACGCACTGCCAACGCCAGGAAAATCCATGACGACCCGTGCGGGATTGCCGATCTCGTATGTTTTTGGGGCGGGCGGTGTGCCGGAAAACATTAACTTGATTTCAAACTGATCACCGGGAAGGGATGCAAATTGAATATCCTTTACCTGAACCTCTCCCCAAGCCAATGTGGGCAAAATTGCCAACAATACGTATAGGTTGCGTTTGATTTTACTAATCATTTTAAGTTTCCCTTGCGAATCTTCCACTATTCATCCATGGCCATTGTTCTAGGCCGATTAATCCATCCACTCTTGCCATCGGGAACGGTTTCCATGATCTCTATATCAAAGTCATTGACGGCGGTGATCACGCCAAAGTTCTTGCCGATGTAATTCCCCGTTTTGACACGATGCACTCTGCCATCTTCATCACTAATCAGAGCCCACACTCGGCCCTCTTTGGCCAGCGTTCCGACCATTGATAATGCCGTGTAGTTAAATAACTCTAGGGGCTCTTTTTTGCGCTTCTGATCAGGCGCTGAAACTGCCGTACCTGAAATTTTCTCATCGCCCGTGAGAATAATCGGTGGCTCAAATGGGCTGCGAAGGGCAAGCGCGGTGTAGGTAAATCGATCAGCCGCAGGATAAGTGGGTAGAGGCTCAATCGTTCCCTGCGGCCTACTTCTCGCATCGGCCATTTTTTGGTCCAGATCTGAATGCCGCTGGTCGCTAGAGCACCCGACCAAAATGAGCAAACTTAGGGCTGTTATCGCGAGCAGGTAAGGTTTCATTACTCCACCTCCGTCTTGTAGCGATAGGTTTTTGCTTCAATGACCATATTGAGGAGGGCGCCTTCGGTTTCCTTTATGGTGTAGTCATGCAAGGTCACAATTCTTGGAAGAGAGGCGACGCCGCTGACAAATGAGCCAAAATCGTGGTAGTCGCCGATCACATCAATACGGATGGGCAACTCCACATAGTATTCGGTGGTTTTTTCGGGCTGCAGAGAGATTGATTTCATGCTTAAACCGCTGCCATAAGCCACTTCAGTAATATCTTCAAGCAAGCCTGGCACCTCTGTGTCCTTGGGCAGTTTTTGCAGCAGCGCCCCAAAGGTTTCATCGAGCTCGACCATTTGTGCTCTGTAGGCATCTAAGTTAGCGGCCAAAAACGCTTTATTTTCATACTCGCGCAATAACTCTGCTTCTTGCCGCGCGGCAATTTGTGTTTGTTGGCTGACATCCTGCACTTTGAAAAAATAACCCAGTGCCAAAATGACCAACAGAACCGTTAAAAGCAGAATCGCTTTTAGCGCGGCTGGCCAAACACCGATTTGCTGAATATCTAAGTCAGCAAAATCAACGTCTTTTAATTCTTTCAGGCTTTCAATAAATGCCATAACGTCCCTACTATGCTTGATTTTTCGTTGTTAACGCTCGTTTTCGTACACTCGGAGTCGCCATCGTCACGATTACTGCCCCGACTGCTGCGCGGGGCTTTTTTCGGCCTCGGCATCAACTGGAGTCTCGATATTGACTTGTAGATCAAACACACTGCCCTGATCGCCAAGGGTCTGATCCTGCTGAACCTTCGTCAGATTCGAATTTTCATACTTCGCTGAGGTGTCGAGATTTCGCATCAGGGTTGAAATTCGATTGTTGGATTCGGAATAACCTGAAAGCTTTATCGCGCCCGCTTTCTGTTCTAGAGCCGCCAAATAGACACCGTCCGGAACAGCCCGGACGAGCTCATCAAATACCTTGACGACCTCGGAGCGATTGCCCTGTAGGTCTTGGATGACTTTCATACGCGAGATCATCTCTTGCTTTTTACTTTTCAGCTCGCTGATTTCAGCGACTTTTTTGTCCATGTCAGCAATATTTGACTGCAGGTAACTGTTGCGGGATTGCTGATTTTCAAGGCGCGCATGCGCGAGTGAGATCCAGACAAAAACCAAAACAATAGCAATAAGCGTGGTGGCGAATAGTTTGCTAAGAAATACTTTTCGCTGATGCTCGCGCGCTTCTTCTCGCCATGGCAGTAAGTTAATTTTAGTCATTTATTCGAAACTCCTCATTGCCAAGCCGATTGCAAGTAATAGCGCGGGAGCATCATTGGCAAGCGCTGAGGCATTGATTGACTTGCTGATCTGCATATTGAGTAGAGGGTTAGCAACAACCGTTGGCAAGCCAATCGTCTGCTCCACCTCATCGACCAAGCCCTCAAGGGCGCATACACCGCCGGCGAGGAAAAGTTGGTCGACGTAATTAAAGTGGCTCGATGAGTAGAAAAATTGTAACGACCGAGTGATATGCTGAATCAGGGCTTCTTTGAACGGCGCCAGCACTTCAGTCTCATAGTCCTCCGGAAGCCCGCCTTTTCGCTTGGCCTCTCCCGCTTCGTCCCATGAGAGTCCGTAGCGTCGCTGAATTTCTTCCGTTAGTTGCTTGCCGCCAAACAGTTGTTCGCGGGTGTAAATGGTTTTGCCGTCCACCAGAACCGTGAATGAAAACATCGTGGCGCCGATATCGGCAATCGCCACCACTTGATCGCCCACTTGATCGACCTGTCCCTCCAGTAATTTGTAGGCTCGCTCTATGGCAAAACCTTCAACGTCAATTACCTCGGGCTGTAGGCCCGCCATTTCTAATGCTTGGCGGCGGTGCTCAACATTTTCTTGCCGACAGGCCGCCAACAGCACTCGGACAAGATCGGGATTGTTTTCCACTGGACCAATCACATCAAAATCAAATGCAACTTCTTCCATGGGATAGGGAATATATTGATCGGCTTCTGCCTCAATTTGCATCTCCATCTGCAAATCGGTGATGCCTGCCGGTAATTCAATCTCTTTGGTGATGACCGAGGAATCGGAGACTGCTACCACGGTATCTTTGAGCTTAGTTCCCGAGCGCTTAACAATTGTCTGAATCGCTTCAGCAAGCGCGTCAATATCAGCTATATTCTTTTCAATCACCGTATTGGGTGGAAGTGGTAGTACTCTGTAGGCCTCAACTTTGTAACCATCGCCAGATCGACTCAGCTCAATTAGTTTTACCGCCGACGACGAGATGTCGAGCCCGATCATCGGCTTTGAGTGATTTGCGAAGAAATCGAAAAATTCCATATTCGAGCGAAGTCCTTTAGGTCATCTATCTTGAAAAAGAAACTACATTAACAATCGACGGTAACCGTGCAAATGATGCACTTCACATTCCCTACACTCTATAATAGACCTTGATTTTTTAAGTGCGGAAAAATAGTGTCCCCAATTATGCAAAAACTGATTAAGCCATTTGCCCTGCTAGCACTTCTTGGAACCGGTGGCTTTCTAACCGTTACCGCCTGTTTGTACCTCTACCTTAGCCCAAAACTCCCATCAGTCGAGGAACTAAAGGAGATCGAGTTACAAATTCCACTGCGAATCTATTCACAAGATTTAAAAGTTATTGCTGAATTTGGTGAAAAGAAGCGTTCGCCGGTGTCGTTCAATCAAATTCCCCAGCCGATGATTGATGCATTTCTCGCTGCCGAGGACGATAGCTTCTTCGAACATGGCGGCATTGTTGTCTCTGGATTGCTGCGAGCAGCCGTTGAACTGGTGACAACGGGACAGATTCGTAGTGGCGGCAGCACAATTACTATGCAGGTTGCGCGAAATTTCTTTTTAAGCAATCGCCAAGAGTTCACGCGCAAATTTAATGAGATTTTGCTCGCCTTCAAAATCGAGGAAGGTTTGAGCAAGCAAGAGATTCTCTCCCTCTACACCAACAAAATTTACATGGGCAATCGCGCCTACGGTGTTGGCGCTGCGGCCCACGTCTATTATGGGAAAAGCCTCGATGAGCTGACTTTAGCGCAAATTGCGATGATTGCCGGTCTGCCCAAAGCACCGTCTACCTACAATCCGATTGCTAATCCAAAGCGCGCTCTGCAGCGGCGCGACTGGATACTCGGTCGCATGCTGCTGCTCAAAAATATCGACGAACAGCAATACCAAGCAGCGATCGCTGAGCCCGACAATGCTTTTTATCACGGTTCAATTTCCGAACTTGATGCTGCCTATGTCGCCGAAATGGCGCGTCAAGAAGTTGTCGATAAGTTTGGATTGAAAGCCTACACAGAAGGCTACTCTGCGATCACAACCATCGATGCAACCATGCAAAAGAAAGGAGTGGAAGCGCTGCAATCAGGTACCTTTGCCTATGACCAACGCCACGGATATCGCGGTGCAGAGCGCAATATTGACGATGAGGAAAAGTGGTCGAAAGCACTTCTCGACGCGTCTATCTACGGTAATCTTGAGGCGGCAATTGTTGCCGATGTGGCGGGAGACCATTTAATACTGTTCAATCGCAAAGGCGACACTGAGTCCTTAAATTGGACTGACGGACTCAGCGACTTGCGGCTTTACAACAGCGTCAATGCGCGCAGCGCGCCGATTACCCAAGCCAGCGACGCCTTTAAGCGCGGCGATCTTATTCGTATTCAGCGCGGTCAGAATAATGCGCTAAAACTGGGTCAATTACCTGAAGTGCAGGCGGCACTGGTGGCCTTGTCGCCAGAAGATGGTGCCATCAAAACACTGGTGGGTGGATTCGATTTCCGTCAAAGCCGCTTTAATCGTGTCACGCAAGCCCTGCGCCAACCCGGGTCGAACTTTAAGCCGTTTATCTATACCACGGCGCTGACCAACGGCTTCACCCCCGCGTCTGTGGTGAACGATGCGCCTGTGGTGTTCAATGACCGAAATCTCGAAGATATGTGGCGCCCTGAAAATGATGGCGGCAAATTCTACGGCCCTACCCGCCTGCGTGAAGCGCTCTACCGCTCCCGGAACATGATCTCAATCCGCCTGCTGCGTCGCATTGGTATTGATCGAACCCTGGAAGGACTTCAAAAATTTGGCTTTGAGACGGGCGAAATGCCCCTCGATCTCTCCCTGGCCCTCGGCAGCCATGCAATGACACCCCTGAAGGTTGCCAGCGCGTACAATATTCTTGCCAATGGCGGCTATCAGGTAAAACCGTACTTACTCTCTGCGGTGGTTGATCGAAAAGGCAACGTGATCTATCAGGCGTTGCCCGACACGGTCTGCGCGACCTGTGCGCCCGTGCTGGCCAAAACATCCAGCGACGACATCACCAGTGACGCGCAATCGCTGGCTTCTGACGTCGAGAATGTCGACCTCCAGCTTGAGGAGTTACTCAATAGTCTTGCGCAGGAATCGCTGCAGGAAAACGAGCAGCAAAGTGTTGAACGAATCAAGCAAGCACTGAAAAAAGCGAGTTCGGCTCGCCCTCCCGCTGCGCGTGTTATTGATGCGCAAACGGCCTTCTTAATTGATTCAATGCTGAAAGATGTCATCCTGCGCGGCACCGGTGTCAAAGCAAAAGTCCTTAATCGCTCTGACTTAGCAGGTAAAACCGGTACCACTAATGGTCCACGCGATGCTTGGTTCTCGGGCTATTCGCCTCATTTGACGGTCAGCACTTGGGTCGGTTTTGACGATAATGCCCTGCTCGGCCGCAATGAGTATGGCGGCTCAGCGGCGCTACCTATTTGGATTGATTTTATGGGTGAAGCGCTCAAGGATAAAGCGGTGGCCCAGCGCCCGTTGCCCGACGGTATTGTGATGGTGAAGATTGACGCCAAGACCGGCGCTCGCATAAGCGCAGATCAAGAGGGTATTTTCGAGTATTTCCGAGCACAGGACGTCCCAGAATTAACGGGTGACGGCTTAATGCCGGGCAAGACGGAGAATGGTCTTCCCGATGATCTATTTTAGCGCTCAGGTGCGATGCTCTTGTGACAACGGCGGCCTATCATGGTGAACTGGGGCCAAATCGACACTGTGCTATTGGACATGGATGGGACACTTCTCGATCTGCATTTCGATAATTTTTTCTGGCTGCACCATCTTCCAAGGCGCTACGCCGAGCAGCGGAATGTGCACGTAGACCAAGTCATCGCTGGGCTTTACCAGCGCATGCAAGCCAAACAGGGAACCTTGGATTGGTATTGCACCGACTTTTGGTCCCGTGAGTTTGATCTCGATATTATTCAGCTCAAAAATGAAATAGGCCACTTAATAGACGAACGGCCCCTCGCAAGAGTATTTCTTGAAACCCTCGGGCGATGCAACAAGCGGCGGATTTTGGTCACAAACGCGCACCGTAATAGTGTCGACATCAAATTTGCCCGCACCGGGATCGATACTCTTTTGGACTTGGTAGTGTCATCTCATGACTACGGGACGCCCAAAGAAGATCAGCAGTTTTGGCATAAACTGCAAACCGCAACCCGCTTTGATCCTGCACGAACACTGTTTATCGACGACTCTGAGGCGATTCTTGAATCAGCCCATCAATTCGGCATAGCCCATGTCCTCGGCATTGAAAAGCCTGACAGCCAAAAAGAAGCGCGCGTCTCGCAGGGCTTCACCATGCTCAACTCCTTCGCACAAATTCTCGACCTTGAGCAGCCCCAATAAACATGGACGCTGTGCGAATCGACAAATGGCTCTGGGCTGCGCGTTTTTTCAAGACTCGCTCACTCGCCAAAACCGCCATCGAGGGCGGCAAAATACAGATTGACGGGATGAAGGCAAAGGCCAGTCGTCAACTAGAGTTGGGCGCCATACTGACTATTCGCCAGGGACTTGACACAAAAACTGTCGTGGTCACCGCGCTGTCTGATCAGCGGCGCGGCGCGCCAGAAGCTATGCTGCTCTATAGCGAAACCGCCGAAAGCGTTGTTTTAAGAGAAGAAAATGCCGCCAAGCGCAAAGCCATCAATAACGCGTCAGTCAGCGACGGCAAACCCAATAAAAAGCAGCGACGACAAATTCATCGATTTTTACAGAATTAAGATAGGCGCTGCGCAAAATTTGAGTACAATACGCGGCTTATGACTGACAACGACACTCTGCAGCGCTTCCTCTTTGATAACAACGATATTCGCGGTGAAATCACCACGCTATCAAGCAGCTATCAAGAGCTTTTAGCCAACCAAAAATACCCTCCCCAAGTAGCTCTGTTATTTGGCGAATTCTTGGCTGCCGCCAGCCTTCTCAGTGCAACGCTCAAAAATAGCGGTGCTATCACTATCCAAGTAAAAGGCGACGGCCCTCTAACGGCAATCATGGTCGAGTGCACCCAAGGCAATAAGCTGCGCGGTATTGTGCGCGGTGATTTTGATCACGTTGACGGCCTCAGCACGCTGAGCGAGCTGTTAGGTAAAGCGATCCTTGCCATCACTATCGAGCCTGAAGGGAAAGAGCGCTATCAAGGCATAGTCCCGCTGGACGAAGAAAATCTTAGTAAATGCCTAGAATATTACTTCTATCAATCAGAGCAATTACCAACAAAAATTAAATTGGCCTCAAATGAGCAATCTGCCGTCGGCATGCTCGTTCAGCAGTTGCCGAACTCTGGTGACGAGACTAAAAATAGTGATGATTGGCAACACATTACCGCTCTTTTTGAAACGCTTTCTCGTGAAGAGCAACTGACGCTGTCGCATAATGATCAGTTATACCGGTTATTCCACGAACAAAATTTACGGCTGTTTGACCCGCAAGATATGACGTTTTCATGTAGCTGTTCGCAGAAGAGAACGGCATCGGCGATTGTGTCATTAGGCCGCCAAGAGATCGCGGAAACCCTCGCAGAGCACGGTTTAGTTATTATTACCTGCCAGTTTTGTTTCCAAGAATACCGATTTACACCAAGAGAGATAGACGAACTATTTGATCCACCGGAACCCATTTTACATTAACCTTTGCTACCCCCATAAAGACGTAGACCCGACTTAGCTTAGAGAGGTTTATCTGTCATAATTGGCAACCTTTTGGGCTAGCAAAATCCATTTGTTTTCATTCACCCTTTGGAAGAGAGGAAGAGAATGACCGAAGCAGCTGTATACACTGACTTAGGCTCCACCATACTTGTCGAAATGGCACTTACTCGCGGGGAGGGACGTCTCGCAGATACCGGCGCCTTCGTCGCCACAACCGGCCACCGCAGCGGCAGATCGCCTGCCGACCGCTTTATCGTCAACGAGCCGAGCTCTTCTGACGCTATCGACTGGGGCTCCGTTAACCGCCCCTTCGACGCCGCTAAATTTGATGCTCTGTGGGATCGCGTTGCGAGCTATATCGCTGAGAAAGAGCGCTTCGTCTCACATCTGCATGTAGGCCAGGATTCTGATCACTACATTCCAGTGAAAGTGACGACTGAAACCGCTTGGCACTCGCTGTTCGCCCGCAACATGTTTATCCGCACGAAAAAGTACAATCCTGGGAACAAAGAACCGTGGAAAATTCTCCACGCAGCAAACTTTGCCTGTGATCCAGAGCGCGATGGCACCAATAGCGACGGCGTGGTTCTTATTAACTTTGCTCAGCGCAAAGTCCTGCTCGCTGGCATGCGCTACGCCGGTGAAATGAAGAAAGCTATGTTCTCTGTGCAAAATTTCCTCTTACCCGAAAAAGACGTGATGCCAATGCACTGCGCCGCCAATGTCGGTGAAGATGGCGACACAGCGCTGTTTTTCGGGCTATCAGGCACCGGTAAAACAACCCTGTCGGCAGATCCAGACCGCTTCTTAATTGGCGATGATGAGCATGGATGGGGTAAAGGCACTGTCTTCAACGTTGAAGGTGGCTGCTACGCGAAAACCATCGACTTAAGCCAAAAGAATGAACCCGTTATTTGGGATGCGATTCGCTTCGGCGCGATTGTTGAAAACGTAGTCATCTCTGAAGATGCGCGCACAGCCGATTATTCCGACACCTCCATCAGCGAAAATGGTCGCTGCAGTTACCCGCTTGAGCACGTTGCCAAACGCTGCGTGGAAAATCAGTCTGGCGAGCCCAAAAATATTATCTTTTTGACCTGTGACGTCACCGGTGTTCTACCACCCGTTTCGCTGCTGAGCAAAGAAGCTGCCGCCTATCACTTCCTCAGCGGTTATACCGCTCGTGTTGGCTCCACAGAACTCGGCGCCGAAGCGGGCATCAACCCTACCTTTTCCACCTGTTTCGGCGCACCATTTATGCCCCGCCCGGCAAGCGTTTACGCAGAGTTATTAATGAAGCGTATCGACGACTTCGGTTCGAAGGTCTATCTGGTGAATACTGGCTGGACCGGTGGTTCAGGTGGTGCCGGTGGCAAAGGAAGCCGCTTCCCGATTCCTGTGACCAGAGCCGTCGTCGCGGCCATTACCAATGGCTCACTCGAAGGCTGCGCAACTGAGCACTTAGAAACACTGAATTTGGATATCCCCGTTGCCATTAATGGCGTGGATAGCAAATACATCAACCCGCGCAATGCATGGGATGACAAAGCAGCCTATGACCAGCAAGCGACAAAGTTGGCTCAGCTGTTTGTTAAGAACATTACCAAGTTTGAGCCCTCAGCCGATATTATCGCCGCAGGCCCTAAAGTTTAAACAGCAGTAACCAGTAAGATAGAGATACCCGCATTAACCAATGCGGGTATTTTTTTGCCCATCGTTTATGACTGCCTTACTGCCATTAGCAAGCAAATTACGGGCAAAAAAAAGCCCGCGGTAAAGCGGGCTTTCGTAAACTCTTGGATTACTTGCTGTTATCAAGAATATGATCGATAGCGGCTTTCACCTCATCGTCGCTGCACGACATACAGGTGCCGCGTGCTGGCATGGCGCGAATACCGTTGATCGCGTTGGCGTATACAGTCTCCAAACCTTGCTCTAATCGCAAAGCCCACGCCGCTACGTCGCCTAATTTAGGCGCGCCGGCAACACCAGAGCTATGGCATGCCACACAATTCGTGCTGTAGATATCACTGCCAGAACGGGCAGCACCGGCACTGGTTGTCGCCGCGGCAACCACTTGACCCGCCATGGCAACATGACCAACGGGGGCAATGCGCTCAGCAACCTGCTTCTCTTGCTGCGCGGTCAACTGAACTTTTTTATCGTCTGCGCCACATCCCCATAAAAGCGTGCTGACAGCAGCAATTATGGCAAAACTTTTCACTCGGCTATTTTTGGCAGTATTCATCGTGGGGTATCTCCAGTTTGGACGTGACAGTAAAATTTGGCGGCCATTATAGCCTGCAATTGTATATTTCTCATCCGCAATACACGGATATTTCAATTTCCTAAGCAAGCGGTCGAATGCCCACGGCATGGCGCAACGTCGCGAGGAACGCACTGCTTTCGCGGCGCGCTTTGACTGCGCCCTCCTGCAGTATTTGCTCTATCTCGCTGGGCGTTTGCATCAGCGCTTCGTAGCGCGCTCGCGCCTCCGACAGCTCACCATTAACTAGCTCAAACAGCTGTCGTTTTGCCTCGCCCCAGCCGATGCCATTGGCAAATTGCTCTCGCATTTCAAGGGTTTGCTGCTCAGTGGCGAAGGCCTGCCAAATCTGAAAAACCGCTGACGTGTCAGGGTCTTTCGGTTCACCTGGCTCAAGCAAATTAGTGTTAATTTTATTAATGTGTTTTTTCAAAGCCTTTTCATTCAAAAACAGCGGAATGGTATTGCCGTAACTTTTGCTCATTTTGCGACCGTCGAGCCCTTGCAGAACAGCGACTTTGTCGTCAACCAACGCCTTGGGTAAAACAAAGTGCTCACCAAAGTGATGGTTAAACCGCTGCGCTACATCACGGGCCATTTCCACATGCTGTATCTGATCGCGGCCGACTGGAATTTGGTGCGCATTGAACATAAGAATATCTGCGGCCATCAAGACTGGGTAACTGAAAAGACCCATAGTGATAGCAAAATCGGCATCTTCTCCAGCATCCTCGTTAGCCTGCACTGCGGCTTTGTAGGCATGGGCGCGATTCATCAGCCCTTTGGCTGTCATGCAGGTGAGAAACCAGGTCAGTTCTGTTATCTCTGGAATATCGGACTGGCGATAAAACGTCACCTTATCTGTATCCAATCCCAACGCCAGCCATGTCGCTGCAATCTCCATGGTTGAACGGTGAATTAATTCAGGATCTTGGGCTTTAATCAACGCGTGATAGTCTGCCAAAAAGAAAAATGACTCAACGTCGTTGGCGCGACTGGATTCAATGGCAGGACGAATTGCCCCCACATAGTTACCGAGGTGGGGTGTTCCCGATGTGGTAATACCCGTCAATACACGTTGTTTAGTCATATTTACTCTGTTGCGTCTGTAGGTTTAGATCAATCTTTCAGGTCACTACTGCCAATTATCTCGGCTCAACCACTAATGCGCCGGGGCGATTATAAAAGGCCTTGAGGACACGTGCCAAGCGCTCAGGATCCAACGTGCCGGTTAGCTCGCGGCAGGAGTGCATAGCGAGTTGAGGAATTCCCACATCCAGGGTTGGAACGCCTAGTTTGGCGGACGTGACGGGGCCAATAGTGCTACCACAACCCATATCACCCCGCGCCACAAAGGTCTGCACCGGCACATTTTCATCGCTACACATCTGCCGGAAAAAGCTTGCTGTGACGCCGTTGGTGGCATAGCGCTGAGTCGAATTCACTTTAATCACGGGGCCGCCGTTCAATACTGGGCTGTGCTTTTCATCGTGCTTGAGTAAATAGTTGGGATGCACTGCGTGTGCATTGTCGCAGGAAATAAATAGTGAGCGGTCCAATATACGAGACTTGTTGGTCGCGCTTGCGTCGTGACTGCAGAGGCGGTCAAAGACTGACTCTAGGAAGGGTCCATTGGCGCCTGCCGATGAAACACTTCCCACTTCCTCGTGATCGTTGCACACCAGTAGCGCCGTATTTGTACCGTCTGCCGCCAGCAGGGCTTTGGCGCCAACAAAGCAACTCAACAGATTGTCTAGGCGTGCCGAAGCAAAAAATTCTTTTTTCAACCCCACCGTCGCAGCGCCCTGCACATCATAGAAACAGAGTTCGTAGTCTAAAACCTTATCGCCATCGGACAGAAAACGTTGCGCGAGCATGACATGAAAATCTTCACCCTCTTCAGCCTGCATTAAAATGGGTGGAATATCTGTCTGTGGATTAATTGATCGCCCTTTGTTTGCCTCACGATCAAGGTGAATAGCTAAACTGGGTACCACGGCAATCGGATCATTGAAATTGATGAGGGTCTGCTTTAACTGACCGTTTTTGTCGCTGTAAACCAACCGCCCAGCAAGAGAGAGATCGCGATCGAACCATGGGTTTAGAAGAGCGCCGCCATAGACTTCCACGCCGAGTTGATAGTAGCCATTTCTCACTAACTCAGGATTCGGTTTAACCATTAGACAGGGGCTGTCAGTGTGAGCGCCGGCCATGCGAATACCCGCTGTAGCGAGATCGTTTTGACCAACAACAAAGGCAATGATCGAGGAGCCATTGCGCGTCACAAAGTATTTTCCGCCGCGCTCAAGAGTCCAATCCTCTGCTTCATTCAAGCCTTGGAAACCCGCCTTTCCCAGCATTTGACTGAGCGTCGCCACAGCGTGAAACGGCGTTGGTGAGCCGTCTAAAAAATCTGCCAACTCTGCGTTAAAGAGCTCTACCTGCTGTTGCGCTGAAGTCATGCTATATCATCCGTTCGTCATCTAATTTTTTGGTTATTGCGCCGAGCTCTCGTCTGACTCAAGTCGAGCCAATAAACTCGACGTATCCCAACGATTTCCGCCCATATCTTGGACTTGTTTATAGAAAATATCGACCAACTCTGTCACCGGTAAGAGACTGCCATTGGCCCTCCCTTCCTCTAGCGCGAAGGCTAAATCTTTTCGCATCCACTGCACGGCAAAACCGTGATTATATTCGTTGGCAAGCATTGTTTTGTAGCGATTTTCCATTTGCCAAGACTGCGCTGCGCCTTTTGAAATCACATCGATAACTTGAGCGGCATCGAGTCCAGCGCGCTTGGCAAAGTTGATACCCTCAGCCAGCCCCTGCACAACGCCAGCAATACAGATCTGATTGACCATTTTACACAACTGGCCGCTGCCTGCTTCACCCATCAATTGGATTGATTTGGCATAACTTTTAATTGCCGCTTCAACCCGCTGAAAATCATCGCCATGGCCACCGCACATCACAGTGAGCTTACCATTCTCGGCACCCTGTTGGCCGCCGGATACCGGCGCATCAATAAAGCCACAGTTAACCGTCGCCGCGGCAGCAGCCAACTCGCGCGCCAAGGTTGCTGAAGTCGTGGTGTGATCAACGAGAACTGCGCCAGCCTGCATATAACTGAGAGCGCCCTGCTCACCCAGTAATACCGCTCTCACATCGTCATCATTGCCCACACAGGAAAAAACAATCTCGGCGTCGACTACCGCTTCAGCAGGACTGGCCGCACTCTGACCCTGATACTCCTGCAGCCAGCGAACGGCAACTGAATCGGTGCGGTTATAAACAACCACAGAGTAGCCGTGCTTACTCAACCAGCCGGCCATGGGATAACCCATAACACCCAGCCCTAAAAACGCTACTTTCTGCTTCATTCGTGCCTCAATGTCACTCGACCCCAATTGGCCGCAGTCTTTTTAACCGTAAATTAGTGAATGGTTGGATTACTGCTGGTAAATCAGATAGAGCAAAAACATCCCCAAAACCATTCGATAGACAACAAAGGGGAACATACCCACGCGCTTAATCACTGACAGAAACACGCGAATACAGAGATAGGCTGTGATACCGGACAGACTCGTGCCTACCAATATCATTATCCAATCAACCGCCTCGCTGTTGAGTAACTGCACCCCTTTATAGCCTCCACTGAGTACGATAATCGGGATGGCCAACAAGAACGAGAATCGTGCCGCCGTTTCACGATCGAACCCCAATGCGAGTGCCGCTGTAATCGTGATGCCAGAGCGCGATGTCCCAGGAATTAGTGCAATCGCTTGGGCAACACCAATTAAAAAAGCCGATTTTGCACTAAACTGCTGCATTTCCCGCGTGCGCTTTCCACGCCAGTCAGCCCACCCCAACAGCAAGCCAAATACAATGGTCGTGACAGCAATTACTAGCATGGAGCGCAAGTTCTGTTCAATAAAGTCACCGAGAAATAGCCCCGCCAGACCTGCCGGGATAGTAGCCAAAATGATATACCATGCCAGTCGACTCTCCGCAGTGTGCCGACGGACAAAAAGACTGTCCAGCCATGCTTGAGTGAGCGCGACAATGTCCTCGCGAAAATAGACGATCACGGCGATCAATGAGCCGACATGGACGGCAACATCAAAGGCTAGCCCTTGATCAGGCCACCCCAATACCTGCGAGGGCAAAATTAGATGCGCAGAGCTCGAAATGGGCAGAAACTCTGACAGCCCCTGAATAACGGCTAGCCAAAAAGCCTGTAGATAGTCCATAAATTAAGTCGTCCCTACACGTGTGTGTTTTTTCCAAGCATCGGTGCCACGCAAGTAAACCAATTCAACTTGTTCAATCGCCGTTGCTGCACCCATTTTATATAAGCCATTTGCCAGAGCGCCCAAATCTTCTGCCTCTGGATAGATATCCTGCATCACTTGCCCGTTTTCGATAGCCTCAAAAAATTGCGACGCCTCGCCAATCACTGCCGAGGGCTGCAACTGCGCATAAAGGTTGAGTGCGTCTTCACGACTCAATAATTGATCATCAATCACCGAATAGCTCTGCCCCAAACTGTCTCGCTGGTAAGCGCCGCAATTGAACTCACCCATGCGCGCATCCAAAACCGTCATCACTGCCTCGGAAGATGCAGCCAACGGATTTTTGCGCCAATAAGTCTGAGCTATCACTTGTAGCGTTGAAACTGGGATAACGGGTATGTCAGAGGAAAATGCCAACCCTTGAGCAACCGAGAAACCAATTCTCAATCCAGTAAAAGAGCCAGGGCCAACCGTCACCGCAAGCGCATCGAGGTCGCTCACGCTCAATTCAGCGTCAGACAAAACTGCGTCGATCATCTGCATAATCAGCCGCGTGTGCGAGCGTGGCTCAAAACAGCAACGGCTGAATACTTTTTGGCCAACAGCGAGCGAAACCGAACAGGCGGGTGTCGAGGTTTCAATGGCCAGTATTGCTGTCATCGTTAGCCCTTTCAGGAATGGGTTAGCATGGATTAGAGAAGATTAATCGTTACGCAAGGCTGAGTGTCCTACACAAACAAAAATCCCCCACCAATGGGTGAGGGATTTTACAGGGCTAACGCTCATTACACTATTAAGAATTTGTAACTTCGACGTTCTGCTCTGGCGCTTTCGCAGCGGCTACCACCTTTGCGGCTGACTTTTTCACTGACGGCTTTTTTACCGCAGCTTTTTTGGCCGCTGGCTTCTTAGCCACAACTTTTTTAACCGCTGCTTTCTTAGCGGTAGGTGCTTTTTTTACTGCAGCTTTTTTAGCGGTAGGCGCTTTCTTCACTCCAGCTTTCTTCGCGGCTGGGGCCTTTTTGGCTGCGGGTGCTTTTTTAGCTGCCGCTGCTTTCTTAGCCGCAGGTGCTTGTTTAGCTACTGCTGCTTTTTTAGCCTTGGCGGGTTTCTTCACTGCCGTCGCTTTCTTGACGGTCGCTTTTTTCACAGCGGCTTTTTTAGCTTTAGCGGGTTTCTTCACTGCAGGTGCTTTCTTAACAGCGGGTTTCTTAACAGCGGCTTTCTTAGCGACTGCTTTTTTAGCGACTACTTTTTTAGCGGCGGACTTCTTGACTGCTGCTTTCTTAGCCGGAGCTGCTTTTTTGGCCGCTGCCGGTTTTTCCATTGCGCTAGCCGCCTTCTTAACAACAGACTTTAGCTTTTTGGCAACAGCCTTTTCAGCCGATTTTATTTTCATCGCAGCTTTTTTCTCAGCAGCTTTCATTTTCTTCGAAGTTGCCTTGGCTCGCGACTTTAACCAACGCTTTTCAAATTTCTTTACGGCTGCGGCAAGATCTGCATCTTGCGCAGCTTGCAGCTTGGCTTCTACTTTCAAAATAGTCGCTTTTGCAGCTTTTTCGGCAGACGCCAACTTATCTTTGACGGCGGCAGCTCGGTAATCATTTTTAGCAGCCTTGAGAGCATCGCGCAACGAAGCCGCCAATTTACGGCCTTCGCTCGCTTGCGCGCGCAATGTCAGGAGAGCTTTTTTTGCAGCGGGTGTTGCCTTGGCTGCCACTTTCGCTTTAGCTGCAGTGACTTTTTTGACTACTGCGGCGTGTTTTTTATCGTGTGCGGCAATTTGCTTCTTTACAGAATCAACCACTTTTAGTGCATTTTGCAAAGGCGAAACTTGCGCCGTAACTTTTGCTTTTGCTTTTGCTTTTGCATTTACTTTTGCTTTCGTTACTCGTTTCTTTGCTGGACTTTTCATTTACACGTTCCTCAGGTCAATAAACACTATTTTTAAATACAATGTAGAAAACACCACCGCCGTAAGGCTGTGAATTTTAAGCAACTAACAATAAGTTTAGCAATAAAAAACACCAATTTGACGAATAATTGGTGTTTAAGTGAAATAAAAAGAATTTTTTATTTGAAAATTACGTTTTTTGTAAAAAAAACAGCACTTGGTTAAGTGCTGTTTTGAGATCGAACTAACCCAGTATTTTAACAATTCGTCCCTGCACTTCTTCGAGGCGACCTAGACCATTTACGGTAGCGAACGTCGGGCCATTAGCATCGCGAGTTGATAGTGATGTGTAAAACTCAACCAATGGCTTAGTCTGATTATGATAAATCGCCAGTCGATTGCGGATAGTGTCTTCTTGATCATCGGGGCGCTGTATTAGAGGCTCCTGAGTTTCATCATCCAACCCTTCCACGTTGGGCGGATTGTGCTCAATATGGTAAACGCGCCCTGAATCCTCGTGCACTCGGCGACCACTTAACCGCGAGACAATTTGCTCGTCGTCGACCGATATTTCGACAACATACTCAATCAACACGCCCGCATCCACTAGAGCTTGAGCCTGTGGAATTGTTCGTGGAAAACCATCAAACAAAAACCCATTGGCGCAATCGGCCTGCTGAATACGCTCCTTTACTAATGCGATAATAATTTCATCAGAAACTAAACCACCTGATGCCATGATGTCTTTTACTTTAAGCCCAAGGTCACTACCCGCTTTCACTGCGCTTCGGAGCATATCGCCAGTGGATATTTGCGGAATACCGTAGCGCTGCGTAATAAATTGCGCTTGAGTACCCTTACCTGCACCGGGTGGTCCTAATAAAATTACATTCATCAATGACATTCCTTAAAAACAAAAATACGGGTTGGCCTGAAAACAGCAAGTACAGAGCGGTCGGACACACAACGATCCTCAGACGATCTATCGCGAGTCACACCGACCAGCGGGCTGGGGTAGCGCGGCACATGCAACGGCGAATTCGTCTGCAACCAGTCCGAAACTAGTGACTACCTTGAAAAAGCGGCTGACTCTAGGCAGTTACAAGCACCAAAAGGGCGCTCACAATACACGGATTGATTTTACCAGACAACCCTACCCTCACGCAGCCTTTGTCCCAACGCGTCAGTGCAGAGTGACTACAGCGTTGAACTAGTCTGCGCGCTTAACCTCATTCCATAGAGATTCGAGCTGCTCGGCGGTATATAACGCAAGGCTGTTTTTGGGCCGTTTAGCCACAAGTGATTCCATCGCATCAAAGCGCGTTTTGAATTTGTAATTGGCTCTGCGCGTGGCCTCTTCAGCATCCACCTGCAAATGACGCGCGAGATTGACGCAAGAAAAAATCAAATCACCCAGCTCGTCCTTGATAGCTGCCTGATTATTGTTGTGTATTTCAACTTCAAGTTCGAGTAGTTCTTCTTTTACCTTGGCGATAACATCTGCCGTATTCTGCCAGTCAAAACCGACACTGGCGGCTCGCTTTTGCAGCTTTTGAGCACGACTTAAGGCCGGTAGCGCGAGAGGAATGTCGTCTAAGATTTTAGCGTCGCCTTTTGCTGAGCGCTCTTCTTGTTTCAGCTCTTCCCAGACTTTATGGATTTTAGCCTCTTCTAGGCGACCATCCGCGACGTTGGCGCTATCACGAACGCTGCGCAAAGTTCCTTCAGGAAAAACATGCGGATGACGGCGGACAAGTTTGCTGACAATTCCATCAACCACAACATCAAAATCGAATCGATCTTCTTCATCGGCCAACTGGCTATAAAAAATAATCTGGAATAATAGATCACCCAACTCCCCTGCCAGATGTTCGAGGTCATTTCGCTCGATAGCGTCAATCACTTCATAAACTTCTTCGAGGGTGTGTTTTGCGACCGTTGCATAGGTCTGTTTTAAATCCCAAGGACAGCCGGTTTCCGGATTACGCAGTCGCGCCATTAAATAGCGCAGATCGTCGATAGTGTAATTGGCCACCATTCTCATTCCTTTTTTTGTGCCGCATGGA
>OBNN01000014.1_pt1 | contig 46386 bp, 42 predicted proteins | sample 1470811 | NCBI WGS metagenome assembly OBNN01 (sample SAMEA3275570, study PRJEB22092) | marine metagenome | biome: Estuarine Biome; feature: Surface Water; material: Coastal water | collected 2014-06-21T11:15:00+00 | depth 1 m
AGCACACGGTAGCTAATGCTAACGAAACTAAAATAACTAGATATGAAAATAGCTGTATATAATTCGGCGATGAACAGTATTAAAGAAGAGCTTGCTCGAAAAAATGAGGATCAGGTTGTATATGCAACTTTAGGGTCGGAGCAAAAGTGCGACGATAGCAAGTAATAATTATTAGTAACAGGCTAATGTCACAGTATGAAAGAAATATGGAGTATCTAAATCGACGAAGAATCGTTTACCGCCGTAATCCAATTACCGACAAGCCCTCAGCTAAATTTGAATGGGGTGACTTTTATGAAACAGGAACACACGAGTGTTACACGTTGTTTCAAACAAAAGCTAAAATTAACACATACAAATCGCTGAAGTGGCACTTGTATGTATTATGGTACCTCAACGATAACTTAGACACTGATGAGTTCACTGACCTTGCTGCATTTATATGCGACAAAGAAAACGGATTTGTAACATTTAACGTTACGGCATCGTTAAGAGATAGTATGATATACGATGTATACATGCAAGATTTAGAACGACCACCCGCTAACAAGCTACGTAAAATTATTTTTAACGACAACTGCACGTTAACCACGTCCCAAAAGCTATCTATAGTTGGACAAATGGTTGGCAAGCAAAAGCTGTCGGAAGCAGAAATTTACGATGCCATGTTGTTTATGCACGAAGAAGGTGATAAGATCACCGTTAGAGCAATCGCTAAGGAATTAGGTTGTTCTGAGAGAACAGTGCATCGTAATATGGGTATTGAATTAAAGAAAGAAAAACAATTACTTAACCAAGAACTAAAATGAAGAAATACAACATACAAAATTACGTCAGGTACAAAGACGACTTAAAGCAAGCTTTAGACAGAAATGCTAGAGCGGACGAGTTAGGTAAGCTGTTTAGTAATGATGAGTACATCGTGCAGTGGTTACCATTAGTTGAGAACTTAGCGCGTAAATTCAGTACATCAGACCAAGCCTCTGGAGTGATGAGCATTAACGATCTCATTCAGGAAGGCGCTTACGGCTTAACCGCTGCAGTGCACAAAATTGATTGGAACAAAATAAACGATTCTGACGACCCCGAAAAGACACTCAAGTCATTCCTATCTAAAAGAATAAAGGGAGCGATACGACGCGCTATAGATATCAATAGAGGCGACGTACGCATCCCCGAGCATAAGTTAAATGAAATTCGCAAGAACCCGGACGACGAACACTTAGTAGCAATGTTTTTTAATAGCGTGTTTACAAGTATCGACATTTCGTACGACGACTCTGAAAGTCCATTCTTGCAAATAGCAGATACTTCTGAGCCTTACAATATTTTACTGATGAATCAGTATCTATTAGGTTTAATGAAGCAACACTTGACAATGCAGCAATACGACGTTTTACGATTATCGTACGGTCTTGACCAACCAAAAATGCCGGCTTCGCAAATCGCGAGTCATATTGGCATCAACGTGGCAACGGCGAATGTACGCATTTCACAGATCAAACGCGAAGCAATCGACACGCTTATCGCTAAAACCGATCCTGCTCAAGTGCTTGACTTTGTGTAATTTAAGTACAAAATACTAGTTAAATAGAACGCAATATGTGTAATTATAATAATAACGAAACCCACATACCTTATGACCTTAAATGAAAAATTAGCGACGATTCAAACCAAGTTTAAATCTAAGAAGTCCCGCTACAATTCTTTTGGTAAGTACTACTTTCGTAGTGCTGAAGACATTCTCGAAGCAACAAAGCCCTATCTATTAGAGTTAGGAGTTAGTGTAACAGTCAGTGAGTCCATCATTGCAGCCGAGCCTTTCCCTATTATTGAGAGCAAGGCTACGGTGACCGACGGCGAATCTGCTATACACGCCACAGCTATCGTCGGGGTTGACCTCGACCAGAAAGGTATGCAAATGCCCCAAAAGTTTGGTAGCGCTTCCTCTTACGGTAAGAAATACGCCTTAGGCAATTTATTCCTTATCGATGATACACAGGACAGCGACGCAGGCAATAACCACAGCTCAACGCCGAAAGCTAAATCTAAAATCACGTCTTCGACTGATGCGGCATTTACTAAAGCGATGGACTATATTAAAGGTGGCGGTCAACTATCCGCAATAAAAACCAAGTACGACTTGTCGCCTGAAGTAGAGAAACTACTAACAACTTTATGATAAATGAGAAAGAAGTAATTGAGAAACTGCGTGAAGATGAGCACTACTACGGAAGCTTTGGTAAAAAGTTTTTAAGTAATAGTGACATCTCTACGCTACTCAAGAACCCTCTAGACCTTAACAAGCCTAGAGAACAAGTGCCAGCGTTTTTGGTTGGCGGTTATTTTCACACCGCTATCCTTGAACCTGATAAGCTTAAGAAGTACAAGATTATTGAGGCTTCAACAAGAAATACTAAAAAGTACAAAGAAATCTCTGACGGCGAAATGTGTTTGCTGCAACACGAGGTTGATCAACTTGAAGTAATGATTGACAAAGTCCTTAATAACGATGTGTGTCGAGGCTTAATCCGACCGATCGATGGAGAGTATGAGTTACCTGGTGTAACAGAAATCGACGGTATTGCTTGGAAAGGCAAAGCGGATATTATTAATCGCGATGACGGCCTGATCGTGGATTTGAAGACAACAGCTAAGCTCGACGACTTCAGATGGTCTGCCTCAAAGTACAACTACGACAGTCAAGCATATATCTACCAAAAGATATTTGGCTACGATATGGTCTTCGTTGCGATTGATAAGACAACGCATCAAATCGGTATTTTCGATTGCTCACCACAGTTCATTGAACGTGGTAAAGACAAAGTCGAACGTGCTATTGAAGCTTACAAGTTATTTTATGACAACCCAGAATTTGAACCAAGAAACTATTTTATTAACCAAACATTATAAGTATGGCATCAATTATTAAAGCAAGTATCAACTTGAACAACATCCCTAAAGATAAAATTATCAACGGGAAGAAAGGTAAATACTTACCTATCACAATCACTATCAACGATGAAGTTGACCAATTCGGTAACCAAGGGCCATTGCTAGTTGAGCAATCTAAAGAAGAGCGCGAAGCTAAAATGCCTAAAGTATACCTTGGCAATGTAAAAGTTGTGTGGACTAACGGCCAGAACGTTGACGCTGCGCCACGTATGGATCAAGCCGGCGGAGCACCGCCTCCACCACCTCAACGCCAAGCGGCGCCAATGGATGATTTACCATTTTAATCATATGTACGAAGAAGATCACATCAGTATTTCGTACGATAAAAACGGAAATGTCACCTCAGTAGAGGATTAAATAATAATTAGTAACGCAATTAAAATATGCAGACAACAGAGATCAATGGGTTTTTGATTGACAAGTTCAATCAACACGGTCTTGACGAAGGTAAAACGCAGGGGACTTGTCCTCTGTGTTCTTCATCTAGAAAACCTGAGAATCAGAAGACTAAATGTGCTTCTTACGATTGGGATCGGGGTCTCGGTACTTGTCATAATTGTGATAAATCATTTCAACTGCATACTTATCAACGCAAAGGGGCATCAGAGAAGACTTACGTCAGACCTGAGCCCTTTGTTGTTAATGAAGTAGGCACTAAGGTTGAAGAGTGGTTTAAAACTCGCGGTATATCTAAAGATACACTTGATGAACTACAGGTCACAGAAGGCCAAGAGTTCATGCCGCAGACCGGTAAAACCGAGAATGTTATAAAGTTCAATTATTTCATGGGCGATCAGTTGATTAACGTCAAGTATCGTGATGGAAGAAAGAACTTTAAATTATATAAGGGTGCTGAGAAAGTATTCTACAACATCAATAGTATTGTAGGATATGAGTATTGCGTTCTTGTAGAAGGAGAAATGGACGTGTTAGCGCTACACGAAGCGGGTATAAGTAATGTTATATCAGTCCCTAATGGTGCCACGTTGAATACTAACAACTTAGATTACTTAGACGCATGTATTGACTATCTCGACGACAAAGAGAAAATCATTCTTGCTACTGACTCAGACGAAGCGGGACAAGCACTTCAGTCGGAGCTCATCAGAAGACTTGGCTCAGAGGTTTGTTACTTAGCTACGTTTGACGATTGTAAGGACGCTAACGAATATTTAATAAAGCATGGACCAGAAAAACTCGTATCTAGAATTACGAATGCAAAGCCCGTTCCGCTTGAAAACGTTACAACATTCCGAGACATCGAAGACGAGATCACCGACTTTGTTCGCAATGGGTTTAAGCCCGGCTTTCAAGTTGGCCTTAGTAACTTCGATGATATCTTCAGTACTTACACTGGGCAGTTTATTACTGTTACGGGGATACCTTCCAGTGGTAAATCGGATTTTGTAGATCGCATGGTCATAGGCTACAACCAAAATTACGGTTGGAAAACAGCTTATGCATCACCAGAAAACCAACCAACCTACCTTCACGCTCATAAGTTAATGCGTAAAGTATGGGGTGGAATGCCGACCGCCGCGGACATCTATAGTGATAGATGGAATCAAATCGCAGACCACTGCAACAGTAATTTCTTTCATATCGATATGGAGCGCTACACGTTAGAAGCTGTGCTAAAGAAAGGTGCTGAGCTTGTAAAGCGTAAAGGTATTAAGTGTTTAGTCATTGATCCATTCAATAAAGTACGCTCTAACGATGCTTCTGGCGATGTTAACGTGTACACACTTGAGTACTTGCAGCAAATTGAAATCTTTGCTAAAAAGTACGACGTTTTAGTTATAGTTGTTGCTCACCCTACCAAAATGTATAAAGATGCACAAGGTAAGATTGAAGAGCCAACCATGTATAACATTAAGGGCGGCGGCGAATGGTACGATGCTTCTTACCACGGTTTGCTTATTCACAGAGACTATGAAAACAAAACTGTTAAGGCTAAAGTACTTAAAGTTAAGTTCCAAAACCTCGGCGAGAATGGCGCTGAAGCACACTTCCAATGGCAACCAGACTCTGGCGACTATAAACCTATCGAAAATCCTAATGCGATTGCCGATGCTCCAATGCCCTGGGAATAATGGGTAGCGGGTTTGGTAAAAAAACCAAGAAAACAGACTTTGGTAGTTACTACAGAACGCCAGAAGAATATGAGGCTATGAAATGGTGTATAAAAAACGGCATTACTATCGGCCCATTAGCTGCTGAAAAAGTTAAAACTAATCCGCAGTATTTTTGGATTGAAATCTCAGTTAAAGGCAATAGGCATCGCAGCCCAGAAACGGTACAAGCTAAAGAGCTTTGGCCACAAATTTACAAATACTATAAATACTATTATGACAAACATCGAACATCAGTATAGAGCATTAATACAGGAGCTGCTTTTTGCACCTTCAAAAGACGATCGAACCGGCACAGGTACACGATCTGTTTTTGGTAGAATGCTTGTACATGATATGAGTGAAGGTTTTCCTTTGCTAACTAATAAACGTGTGTACCACAAAATGGCTGTTCATGAGTTATTGTGGATCGCAAATGGGCGCACTGATATGCAATATCTTTTAGATAATGGCGTTACGTACTGGAATGCTGATTACGATCGCTCAGGACGCTCCGATGGGACCCTAGGGCCTGTATATGGCAAACAGTGGCGCGACTTTAATGGTGTTGACCAGTTATTTAACGTTTTAGATGAAGTACGCAACAATCCAACTTCGCGTCGAATGATTGTTAACGCTTGGAACCCGGCAGACATGCCTGATATGGTTTTACCTCCGTGTCATTACGGCTTTCAGCTTTATATAAACGACGGGCAGTTAGATCTTATGTGGCAGCAGCGTTCAGCCGACGTGTTCTTAGGCTTACCCTATGACATTGCAATGTACGGTTTGCTGCTTGAAATGATCGCTAAAGGCAACAACTTAAAACCAGGTAAACTTATTGCTCAATTAGGCGATTGTCACTTGTATAATGACCATTTAGAACCGGCTAGAGTTTATCTTGCGAGAATGCAACCAGCACATATGCCGGAACTTGAGTTAACGTGCGGCATGTATAGCACGATGAACAACGAGGTCGTGGTCCCAAAGTTTGAGGATATAACCATTAAAAACTACAACCCAAAGCCAGCTATTCCAGCGCCACTTTCGGTTGGTAAATAAGACAAAATGACATACTATATTTATCACATACCTGGTCAAAAAATAGGCGTGACACGTGATCTTAATAAGAGAGTAACGGCACAACAAGGATATGCGCCAGGCGAGTACGAAGTTCTATTTACGGGTGAGGATATTGATGAGATATCGCAGTTGGAGATAGAACTTCAAAAGTCTTATGGTTATCCAGTAGACACTAAATTATATAAAAACCTTTTTAAACCAAAAAAAATGAGAGTAAACATTACCGATCAAACAACCACATTCCCGGTACCGCTTAATAAGCTTAAAGGCCGGCTTATGGATAACATAGGTATGAATTGGGTAACGCCACACGGTCATCGTGTTACGTTAGATAATCAACTGGTAAAGTGGATTGTAGAAAACGCAGTTACTTCACGCTTTAATAGTGAGCGGTGCTTTATCTACAACAAAGCAGCGTTTGAGTTTGACAAATCACGCCACAACAACGTTGTACATTCAAAAGAAGATCACGGCGACAGTATCTTCGGAGATATTCGCAGATGGGCGGACGAGCGCGGCATATATGCTAAAGGCGATACTAAAACTCAATTAATTAAATTATATGAAGAAGCAGGAGAACTTGCCCAAGCTGTACTTAAAAATGATGACGCGGAGTTTGTTGATGCTATTGGTGATTGCGTTGTTGTTCTTACCAACCTTGCCCACCTTGGAGGCGTCCGTATTGAAGATTGCATTGAGTCTGCTTACGATGAGATCTCTAATAGACGTGGTTCTATGGTCAATGGCTCGTTCGTAAAACAAACTATGCCTGAAAACAATGCTTTTTCTAATTACCTACAATCTAAAACCAACACATTATGAAACCGATAGATTCACACGATACCATCGTACCAATGCAGTTCCGCGACCCAGTTGTGCGCCGTGTCTGCCAAAAGTTTGTAGGTCGATCAAATGTTGGCTTTGAAAAGTACGGCGTTACGTTGCAAGACGATCCTAGTGAGATGCTTGCTTGGCTTAATCACTTACAAGAAGAACTCATGGATGCGGTCTTGTATTTACAAAAAGCCAAAGAAACTTATGAAACACAGAGCTCCGAGGAGTAATATGAAAAAGAAATATAGTAAGAAAAGAGGACCTGTTAGAGCAAAGAAGGTGTCGTATGACGGCATCAACTTTGCCTCAGGGCTAGAAAAATATATGTACTTAGCTTTGAGAAAAGCGAAAATTCCAGCAATATATGAAGGAGAAACATTTGAGTTACAATCAGGCTTTGAATTCCCGTTTGAAAGTTACGAACGCACGGGGAACGGTAAAGGCGAATTTATTAATAGAGGAAATAAGAAAATCCTCAACATTAAATACACCCCCGACTTCATAGGCCAACACTTCATAATCGAGACTAAGGGTAGAGCTAATGAGTCATTCCCTATGCGCTGGAAACTGTTTAAGAAGTATGTAGCTGAAAATAAAATTGACCCTTTCACGTTATATAAACCACAAAATCAGAAAGAATGCGACCAAGTGATAGAGCTGATTCTAGCGAAGCAAAAGCAATTGCCAGGAAAAAGTACGCAGAGCGAAAAATAGATAAGTGGATTAACTGGTCTTGGAATGTCAGAGGCAAAGTAATTTACAAAGAACTAATAGAACAAATAAATAAGTATGAGCAACGAAAATAATGAAAGTGGGTGGTCAATCTCGATTGGTTTTTATCCGGGAATATTAATTGGAGCACGAAGTTACTATGCTGATGAGCTAACATCACACGTACTGTACGTACCGTTTTTTGATATCGCAATTCAGATAGTTAAGTAATGGGATTATTTGATACACGAATTGCTTACAAGCCGTTTGAATACCCTGTGTACTACACCGAGGGTTGGCTTAAACAAGCACAGGCATTTTGGTTGCACACTGAGATATCAATGCAAGGTGATATCAAAGACTGGCACGAAAAACTAACGCCTGCAGAAAAAAACTTAGTAGGCAATATCCTATTAGGGTTTGCACAAACAGAATGTGCAGTGTCTGATTACTGGACACAAAAAGTAACGAAGTGGTTCCCTAAGCACGAAATCCAGCAAATGGCTATGATGTTCGGCTCACAAGAAACAGTCCACGCAGTAGCTTATAGTTACCTCAATGAGACGCTAGGCCTCGAAGATTATGAAGCCTTCTTACATGAGCCCGCAACAGCCTCTAGGTTTGAAAATCTAGTAGCTTACGATGGCAACGATCCAGTAGGCATAGCTAAATCATTAGCTGTGTTCAGTGCGTTTGCAGAAGGTGTTAGTTTATATTCTGCTTTTGCAGTGCTGTACTCTTTCCAATTGCGTAATTCACTTAAGGGCATCGGGCAACAAATGAAGTGGAGCGTGCGTGATGAATCACTACACAGCAAAATGGGTTGTCAGCTGTTCAGGCACATGTGTGATGAGTTAGCAGGGCCTGATTATTCATTGCTAGAAGAATGCCGCGATGACGTAGTAGAAGCTGCTGCTACAATGATTGAGCTTGAAGAAGCTTATATAGACAAAATGTTTGAAGCTGGTGATATAGAAGGTATTTCAGCTTACGACTTGAAACAATTCATTAGGAAAAGAACAAATGAGAAACTTCACGAACTTGGTTATATTGACCTTGGGATTTACTTTAGTTTTGATGCAGCCGCAGCTGATAATCTTGATTGGTTCTACCACCTTACTGGTGGTGTTACTCACACAGATTTCTTCGCGATCCGCTCAACCGACTACTCTAAAGCTAATGAAGGTGAAGATTTTGAAGATATATGGTAATTATGTGGAACGAAAATTGGATTAAAGGTGTTGACTTCCCTGAGTGGGGCGACACTGAAGTATATAGAAAAACAATCATTGGGGGATACTTGCTGCAAGGCGAGTCCCCTAAAGATGCCTACGAGCGAGTAGCTAAGACTGTTGCTCGTAGATTGTATAAGCCAGAGCTGGCCGATGTGTTCTTTGAGTACATTTGGAAAGGCTGGCTTAACCTAGCGTCACCTGTTTTATCAAACACGGGTACAGACCGTGGTTTACCCATCAGTTGCTTTGGAATTGATGTAGCAGACAGTATCCAAGATATTGGATCTAAGAATTTGGAAATGATGTTGTTAGCGAAGCACGGCGGTGGTGTAGGCGTTGGCGTTAATATGATAAGACCCGCCGGAGCTAAAATTACAGGAAATGGAACATCAGACGGAGTCGTACCTTTTTGCAAAATCTATGACTCAACAATCCTTGCAACTAATCAAGGATCTGTTAGACGAGGAGCAGCATCAGTTAACATCAACATTGAACACCCAGATTTTGAAGAGTGGTTGGAGATCAGAGAACCGAAGGGCGATGTTAACAGACAATCGCTTAATCTCCATCAGTGCGCAGTTGTTGGTGATAAGTTTATGCGACGACTTGAACAAGGCGATAAGGAAGCAAGAAATCGATGGAGTAAACTTCTTAGAAAGCGAAAAGCAACTGGAGAGCCGTACATTATGTTTAAAGGAAACGTTAACAAGAACAATCCAGAAGCATATAAAACAAATGGTTTAAAAGTACATATGACAAACATTTGTAGTGAGATTACCTTACATACAGATGAATCGCACAGCTTTGTGTGTTGCTTGAGTTCATTGAACTTATCAAAATACGAAGAATGGAAAGACACTAACTTAGTTTACGATGCTATCTGGTTCTTAGATGGCGTTATGGAAGAGTTTATCCAGCGTGCAAAAGGGTTGCGAGGATTTGAAAATGCCATCAGATCAGCAACTAAAGGCCGTCCACTCGGTCTTGGAGTATTAGGTTGGCATACATATTTACAAAACAAAGGAATACCCTTTGAAGGATTATCAGCACAATATGAAACTAGAAAAATATTTAGTCAAATTAAAATCGAAAGCGAACGCGCTAGTAAAGATCTTGCGACCGTTTATGGCGAACCTCTTTGGTGCGTTGGGACTGGTATGCGTAACACTCATTTACGCGCTATTGCTCCTACCGTTAGTAATAGTAAACTATCTGGGAACGTATCTCCTGGAATTGAGCCGTGGGCTGCAAACGTATTTACTGAACAGAGTGCTAAGGGCACTTTCATACGTAGAAACCCTGCTCTTGAAGCTACTCTCACTAGACTAGGTTTAAATACCACTGATGTATGGGATCAAATACTTAGAGACGGAGGTTCTATTCAAGGCGTTAGCGCTCTTGATAATATTACTATTGGCGAATGGGACGAGTCTATTAAAGATGTTTTCAAAACGTTCAAGGAAATAAATCAACTTGAATTAGTAAGACAAGCAGGTATCAGACAACAGTACATTGACCAATCAGTAAGTTTAAACTTAGCGTTTCCTTCTGAAGCAACGCCAAAGTGGATCAACAAGGTTCATATGGAAGCGTGGAAGCAAGGGGTTAAAACACTGTATTACACCAGGACGGAGTCAGTGTTGCGAGGAGATTTAGCCGCAGCTGCAATGGAAGATTGCGTTGCATGTGATGGATAACACAATATAGTGTTAAATAAAAAAGGGGATCCGTAATTGGGTCCCCTTTTTTTGTTTGTATGTAATTTGTCTACATAACTATAAACTCTATTTGACTTCCGGCTTCGATTTCAATATCTGCCGTAGAAGAAGAGCAAACAACCCTAAAGTAGTGGTTGTCTGTCAATGCAAAGTACGCTCCAAACATATCTGAATACTGCGCATTCGATGATTTAGTTCTCGATACTGTTTTAACGTTAGTCCAGTTAACGTTGTCGTTTGAAGTTTGTAAAGTGTAGCTTATTTCTTGATTGTTTTGCAGGGCATTTACAAAGCCATGCATTGTTACTTTAAGCGTTGAATCCGTTCCCGCTGTATTTTGCACAGCATCACCTACTTTTGTTAACTTACCCTGTGGGTAAAAAGTAACGCTATTTAAGTTTACGTTAGTTCCAGTGCTAGACAATGGTAGCGGCTGAGGTGTTGGGTCCAGTGGCAAAGTAACATCTACCCTAGCTACGAAAATTTCCTGGTTCGAGAACGTAGAGGCTAAGTCTGCCTTGATGTCCATACTGCCGCTCGGCGCATTCCCTACACCTGTATACGTAATAACACCATTGCTTAGTGCTAAAGTACTGATATAGTCAATGTCGTTTGTATCTGTGTTGTCCAAGAATTGAGTCAAGTCAATAGCTCCTGTAAATGCAGCGCCAGCACCTGTAAATTCTAATATATTTCCGTTTAAAGCAACATTGCCTAGGTAGCTAGTATCAGGTTGGATCAAGCTACCGATGTCTACATTGCCTGTAAACCCGTTGCCAATACCCGCAAACCTTAGTTCGCTACCGACTAAAGATACATTAGATATGTAGTCAATAGTATCGGTGTCAACCAGTGTGCAGGAAATAACGTTATTAGCGATGCTTATATTAGTGCCGGCGGTATACGGTGGCACTAACGCGATCATATCTCCTACTGTAAAGTTTTTAGTAGAGTTGTCTAATGCATCCGTTCCAATAACTTTGTCGTCTGTCGTTACGTTACTGTCGTTATTATAAAGTTCTATTCTAGCCATATTACTTATTTTTGAGTCGTTCGTTTTCTTTAGCTAAGAACTCAACCTGAACACGTAAAGCAGAGACTTCTTCGGTCAGCGCTAATACTTGCTTTCTTAAATCGTCTTTCTCTTCTGCTGAAGATGCTAGCATAGCTTCTAGATTACGGACTCGGTGTTTTAAATCGTCTCTGTATTGCACCCCGTCGCTGTTTTGTGATTCGTTTCGTTTTTCCTCGGATTTTAACTTGAGCCTAGCCTCTAGATATTTCCATATAGAAGCCGATCCTAACACACCAACAACGGTTATAATAATTTGTCCGTAACTATCCATTGAGTTCCAATTTTTCTTTAAATACCCTTACGGTATTCCATATTGCAAATAATAAAATGATTGCCCACCCAAGGTTACTTCCCCTAAGAAGTTCACCCATGAACAAGTTGATGACGGTCATGATTGCCACAACAGTTGCTAGCTGCACTGCTATAAGTCTCATTCTCAGAGTGCCGTCCCATAAAACTGCATATAATTGAAATGCTCCTGTGAATATTGCACCTGCAATAAGTAAGAAACTAGGGTTTTGGAAATCAACGCATAACGCTGCTGGTAGTGCTACTAAATGGCAAAAAGCAATTAAAACTTCATTTGGTTCACTATCGCTGTACCAAAACAATTCCTTTACTTTCGCTAATCCCTTACTTTTCATTATCACTTAATTTTGTTTAAAACTACTATTTATATTTCCTGTACTTAGTTTTTCCGGCATCTTTGTAAGCAACCAACGCTTCGCCACGGTTGTTACCCTCTGGAACCCAGGATACATGCACCCAAGCTGGTTCATTTTCTGTGCCAAACTCCCATATCAATTGGTCAAAATCTAAATGATTTTTTATGCGACTAAATATTTCAGCGTTAGTCACACCACCGTAAACATCGGCATCGATATCCAATGCTTGCCCTTGACAATGCTGAGAACGTTTTGATCCGCCAATAGCTTTGTTGAGTTCTGCACTGCGGTAACCTGAGGTTATACCGATAGGTACACCAAAATGCAATCTTATAGGTTCGAATATGTTTTCTGCAATACCCTTGAGCGCTTCAAGGTGCGTAACTGTTGGTTCGTTAGAAATACCAAGCCTAGCCGCTGTGGTAGACTTGGTTACTTCTTTTAACGATAAGTGTTTTGACAGCTTACTCATATAAAGATCTTCTGACTTTTAAATTAGGTTTTTCTCCTTCCGCTTTGTTTGCGGCTCTTGTTTTCTTAGCTTTTTCAATACCCGCAGCTTTACGCTCTTTCTTAGCTTCAGCTTTAATCTCTTCAGCTTCTTCGTTGATTGCTCCGACGTCCCAAGTTTTCCAACCGAGTGCCAATGCTATACGCTGCCATGCTTTGTTGCGCTCGTCTAATGCTTCGGTTACGGATCTTAGTTCATCGACTACACGATCAAGCGGTACGTTAGCCACACCTGAAACTAAGCTACCTAGTACAGAATAATTTGGACCTAAGTTCAACTTCCCATCCGCTGTAAGTGCCCAGCCTCTAGCCTCGATATTGTCTTTCTCAAACCTGCGCGTTTGAATAGCACTGTATATCTTGCGAACCTTAGATCCGATAGGCGGCGATATGTTAAGCACCTGCAAGATAGTATAAGCATGATCACCGGTAAACCCTTTTTCTTCTTGCTTTTGGTATTCCATTATAACGTTCTTAACAGTAGAAGCTACAGCGCCATAAATACCAGACCCGCGCAGAACAGTATCTATCATACTGTTTATGGTTCTTGATATTCTAGTTTGCTCTTTCGCTTCCAGTTTTTCACGTTCCTTATCAGTCATCTCTTCATCATCTTCGTCGTCAAACGCAAGTGCGAACAACGCGTTTTGCAAAGAAGAGAATATAAAGTTTTGAACTACCCCGTAGTAAGCGATTTTACTGATGTTTTCTTTTACAGAGCCACGACCATTTATAAGGTCTAAGGCAGCCTTTTTCATCAATCTGGTATATTGCATAGGAGTGTTAGCAAAAGCCAGTACAAGGCGTCCTAAAACGCTTCTCTGCTGCTGTGACACCAATGCTGGATCAGACGACTGCTGTGCTTCATCAGATCTTTTGGTAAAATCAAGGAATGCGGCTTCTTCAGCTTGCTTCTGTGTCTTACCTTCTTTCAAGTAACTGTTAACGCGGTTGCGGTAGAACATAGCGCCACCAGTTGCAATCGCAAAACTATCCGCAATTTGTGTAGGTGTGAACCCTATCTTTAACATGTAGTTAAGAATAGCTTGAGGTTTACCGTTAGCGCCTTCTGCAACGTTAGCTAATTCAGACTCACTTACGTCTGTCTTCAAACCTGAACGACGCTCTTTAAGCTTGTCAGAGTTGAATATCATTGCAAAGTCAGACCAGTATTGCTTTTGGTTAGCAAATGCTTTAGCCTGCATTAGCGGGTTGTTGTCAGTCCAGTTCGTAAAGTTAGTAAACGAAAGCATCTGTAGTAATGCTGAACGGCGGTTAAAGAACATGATTGCCCCGGTAGAACCGTTAATCCAGTTTAACCACTTGTTAACTTGTCTGTTGTTACCACTTGGACGGTTAGACCCGTTTTTCATAGCGTACAAAGAGTCTTCTAAAGCTTCTCTGTGTGCTTTACCGTATACAGCCTCGATTTTGTTGAGGTTTTCAGTAGTAAAGATCGCGTCAGAGTTTGCAATAAACTCTTCTAAGAACTTTTTACGACCGATTTTTTCAGTCATACTATTAAGGTCCGACAATACAGTTTGAGCCGGCCAGTAATCACTTGGCTCCATCCACTCTGATCTTTTAGACGCTACGAGTAAAGCGTCTGCATATGATTTCAAGTTTGGATTTTGATTCATAGCCTCACGTAGAAGCTCAGCGTCTCTTTTAGAAATACCAGGAACCTTAGTGCCTTGTTTTTCCCACAAGTAAACCCGTAGTGCATGATCGTAAGTAAACTGGCTATCGCCAATCTTCTTTTTCATCATTTTTGATTCACTCTTGAAAGCCTTATTAATAGCAGAGTAGTCTCTACGTATTGCTTGGCGAGCAGATTCAATTGCGGCTATACCTTTAAAGTAAGGTGTAAGTAGTTTTTCTTCGAAGAAAGACATGTCTTTTTCACCTTGCTTACCCTTACCTGCAAACGCGTAGTTTACAAGACCTCTAAAGTCGTCAGCGCCTGGCGCGATAAAGAACTTAAACCTACCTTTTTTAGCACCACGTAATTCTGCTTGTACCTTAGAGAATACTTTGTAGGCAGATACACCTTTAGTACGCTCAATAATATTGTTAAATTCAACGCTTAAGTCTTCAGCGAGAGAAAACTTAGCCTGCTGAACCTTGCTTTTTGCATCTATAGTTTTTAGTGCGTCTTTAACAGCCTTTACATTTTTTATAGCGTCGTCAGCAAAGTAAAAATCATTGTATCCTTGCTCGAACTTCGCTAGCATCCAATCAGCTTTAGCCTTAGGCGCGCCGTTAGCTAGACCTGTTATGTTTTCCAATGGTATAGTTAAGCCTAGGCCTTTTAAAAACTTATGTATTGGCAAAGCTGCATCCTGTGGCCTAGCTGTTAGCACGAACATATCGCGTTTCCCTGGGCTTTCACTTATAAATTTAGCGAGCTCAAACAACGGGCCTTTTTTGCCGTCTACTACTTTATTGAATTCAGAGAAATCAAATACCGCTCCATCAGCTTCAAGAACTTCTGATCTCTTCGCGAATTCAGTAGCATTAAGTTTACCCGTCGCGCCGTTAGGCATTGTGTAAAGAACTTTAGAATTAGACCTAGCTAATGTATCGTCAAAGTCAAATACTCTAGCTTTTCTATCAGATATGCTAAATTTAACACCGCTTTTTGCGCTAAGCTCTTCAACTGCTTTAGCTGCAGCTTTTGCGTCTAATTGCTCGTTAAGCTTAACCCAGCCTTCACCTATAGTTTGCCCTTTAAATTCACCACCTAAAACTTCGATGGTCTCCATGTTCTTAAATCCGAAAGTTCCTTTGTTGAAGTATCTAAATACTTCGCTGTCGGTTTCGTAATTCCAAGAAGAGTTCATGTCAGATTGAACGAGTATGTTAAAGTTGTCGTCCATCGGGATAGGTATGATGGCTACATTGTACTTATCACGTAGTTTGTTTAGGTCTATTTTCTTACCTTTAAAATGCTGAGTAAGCTTTAGAACCATAAACTCAGTAGGAATGATGTGCTCGTAGCGAAGGTTAGCCGTAGGCTTTCCATTGTGGTAGTACTTAACCGGCGCCGCTGCTTTGAGCATACTAGACATGTTGCTTTTAAGACTCATCATAGTCATTATCCAGTCGATAGCATTGCCTTGCTCGTTTATAAAGCCTAGGTAATCAACTAGAACATCCCACGCTTCTCGTGCAGCTTCCAATCTAGTGTTGTATTCTTCCTTAAAAGTTTCTTTAGATATAGGCACTACTTTAGACACCTTATCCTTAGTTACTTTTTTAGTAGCTTCTTGCGGTGGCGTGTAGGTTTTTTGCTTCCAATTTTCCACAAGCTTACCGTTATAGTATACAGCCGAAATCCCGCCTTTTCCGTACTCAACTTTCACACCTGGAATAGTGTTTAAGTTATTGTCGTAAAAATCAGCAACACCAGCGTATATCTGCATACGCCCACCGCCAATCTTACCGGATGTAGTCTGGTGCCCTTTCATCCATTTAAGGATTTTAATTAACCCAGCCTCACCTTCTTTCGCGACAACTTGTGCGTTGTAATCGGTACTTAACCCTCTTTGGCGCTGCACAAGCGCACCATCTTCGAATAAAGCTTTATAACCTCCTTTTAGCGACGACTTAGCTACGTCTAAAGCTAGCATTAAATTGCTTTTGCCCTCATTTAATTTAACACCTTCTTCTATGAATGAAGCAAAATCAACACCTTGAGCAATGTCTTTTTTAATGTATCTGTTTACAACGTTAACAGCTTCTTTAGCGAACTTTTCGAGATCTTTTTCCGTAAGTACTTCGCTTGGGTTTTCTTCGATGTACACTTTAATCAAAGCGTTTAGTAACCTATTTTTGGTTAGGTTACCAGCGTCTTGTTTTAATAGTAGCTCTCTTAGCCTTTGTGAGTGCTTATTAAACTCAGTTGACTGCTCAGGTGAAAGACTAAACTTAACGTTACCTCTTTCAAAATCTCTTTGCGCTACAGCTACGAAGTTATCAAGAAGCTCAACACCTAAGTTGGTCTGATTCAACTCCAGCGCCTCACGGATTTCGCTATCGGGATTGTTTATTTCTTCGCTTAAAATATCAAAAGCAAGCTCTTCAGCTATAGCTTTAGCTAAAGATTCTTTTCTACCTCTAATAGGGTTGCCGTCTGGCTGTAGAATGTTTGCTAAGAAATCAGTGTCAGATATTTTCATAGCAGCCTTAGGCAATCTTCTTACCATTTCAGCACCAGAAGTTCTACCCGCCGCATCTGTGCTGGTAGTCTCGCGATCAATCTTTTTGCCTTTCCAATCACTTGTCCACTGTCCGTCTACTTTCTTTTGAATTGCATTCGGCATAGCCGTCATCAAATAAGTAGTAGTCATGTTTTCGAGGATAGCAGACTTGTTTCTAAGTAAGAATTTACGAAGCTCCCCGTCTTTCTTACCACCCATTTCTTTTTTGAGGATAATATCAATCTGCTTGCCAAAGGTTAACCTAGCCTCATTAACCCAAGGCTTTACTGTTACGTTCTTAGAAACTTCAGCATCCATTCTTGTTTTAAGAGTACGAACAATAGGCTTGATTTTGCCTTTTATAGTAGCCATTGCATCCTCAGATACAACTCTGCGGCGGATAAGATTCTTGTAAGCAGGTTTATCCTCAGCCACGGCAGCTTCTTCTTGCACAGCCATTCCTTTAGCTGTATCAATATCTTTCTTAATACCACCAGTCGCAGCCGACTCAATACCTAATCTAGAAGCTAGGTTGTTTGATCTTAAGAACGCTCTGTTAACAAGAAACTTCTCAATGTCTTGCTTGCCTTCTTTAAATTCTTCAAAGGCTAAAGCTTCAATCTCAGTTCTTAAAGAGTTTTGGAAATCTTCACGAGATACATTGTTACGCTGCTCAGCTGCAATAGGATCGTACAATGCCTTAGTACGATTAGTAACAATCTTACCAATTAAAGGGCTTAGTTGTTCTCTAATCTTTGTCTCTAAGCGCTGTTGTACCGCATCCGCCTGTACCGCTACCCCGAACTTTTCGGCCACCTTCTTAGCTTCTTCTATTCTTACTGCTCGCCTAGATAGCATGTCTATAACTGAAGCGTTCTGCTCTGTTGTTAAGGTTTTAGAAAAAGCAGGGCCTTCGGTTCTTTTTTGTTGCTCTTTAGCTTGCTTAGCTTTAACTTCACCTTTAATAACTTTAGCAGCCAATCCAGAAAGCTCTCCTTTATCAAAAGAAGAGTTAAATGAAATGATTGCATCAAGAACGTCTTTACCCGTACGTACTTCCGTTATTTCCGCGTTGTTAGGGAAAAGCTTATTCCAGCGAGTCATTAACTTACCCTGTAGTGTTTTATTTCTACTAATATCTAAATCAACGCGACGAGTAAGCTCTACCGTAGCAGCCATGATTTCTTCAGCAATTTCTGCATCGGTAAATCCTTTTTCTTTAGTATAAGTCCTTAATACGCCTTCAAGTTTGCGTGCAGCCAATGAGCCGTGGTTCTTAATAAGGTACTTAGCAAGGTCGTTAGCGAGTCCAATAGCGTCCGCATTGCCTTCTAGCATCTTTCTAAACAAAGTAGCGTGAGACACCTCGTGCGCAGCTACAGAGCCGTTGCGCTTTTTACCCTGCGCTGTAGTTAAAGATATAGGCAGCCCTAGCTCAGCTCCTAAGTAGAAGCCGTTCATATTTTCTTCAGCTGCGGCTTTTTCAAGTTGCTCGTTTAACTTTTGTTTGTTTTCTTCAGACAGATCAGAGTTCTCAACACGCTCTTTCGCCTGCGCGACTGCATCAGCAGCTGTTTCGCCTTCTATATAATCAAAATCTACTCCAGCTTCAGCAACTGTAGCCATCTGGAACGCTTTAGCTCTTGCTTTACCAAGTGAAGCTTCAGTGTTGGCAAATATATCAGCCTTTTGATTTTCTAGTAAGTCAAGACCGTTCGCGTATCTTTCAACAAGCTTACTTTTTTCGCCGTCGCTTAATTTGCTGTTGCTGTTTATTCTATCGATAGCTGCTCTAAACCTGAACGCCTTGGTGTCGATGTCTAACAGCGATCTTTTATCTTGCCTAGAAAGCTCATCAATTCTACTCGCCGCAGCATTCATAGCCGCTACATTTTCTTCCGCTAGTTGATCAATTCTTTCTGAAATAGCGCCTCTTGCTTCTACCGCTTCTGGGTCGTCGCTTAAGGGCATGTCGTCTAGCTTAGACTTTAAATCCATTATTTCTTTAGACCTAGCAGCTGCGGCTTTCATTTCAGGTCCATAAGTAAATGCTCGCGTCAAATCAACAGCGAGTGACGGTGCTGAAAACGCGGTACCAGACATAAATGCGCCTGATATTGCAGCTTCCCCTACCCCATCAAACACACTTATCTTTTCACCGAGAACATACTTGTCAGCCCAGTTACCTATTATTTGAGAAAGAGCTTCCGCGCCTGCTTCTTCAGCTACGTTCATGCCATAAGCGCCGAATGCTTTTGTAGCAGTAGGTATAATATTCGTTAAGCCGCTAGCAGCGTCTAAGTTAAACATTTTCTTAGTTGCCCCAAGGGCTGTCTTAGCTTGGCCCAATGTAACTTTTTCTGATACATATTCACCAGCACCGTGCATTATTGCAGCAGTATAGTATTGAGCGGCACTAATTTTCTTACCCTCTTCTATCTCGATGTCCATCTCGTGGAACTTATTACCAGCGGCTGAAGCTGAAACAATAGCGAGACCAGCTCCAGGTACGGCAGCGGTAACAGCTGTATTTACTATTTGCTCAGAAAACAAGTCTATAGTGAAGTCTAATAAGTCGCCAGTTTTACTACCGCTTTCGCCGATTTTTAAAAACTCTTGGCGTTTACGTGTAGAAGCGTCAAGCTTTGCGGACTCGTTGTATAAGTCACTTGTCCACGCATCGAATGAAGCGTCGATACCCACAGCCCAGTAAGGTGTATATCCACCGGTAGTAACTTCAACAAGTTTACCGGGATTCATATTTTTAGCAAAGTCACCAAGCCCTGCAGCCATAGTCATAACTCTGCCTTGCATTCTATTCGCTGCTACTTCACCTGCTATATAAGTGCGGTTTACCATATCGATAACCTCACCGGCGGTAGTCGCAGTTTCAATTTTATCAGCTAGCTGACCCTGCTTTTCGTTAAATTTGAAAGCAATGCCATTACGCGTTTCAACAAGCTGGTTATAGTTGTCTACGTCCTCTTGTGTTATAGAAGCCGCGTCTCTTTCTTTTTTAATATCAATGCGCATCAGCTCTGCATCCACAGCGTCTATGGTTGCCGCGTAAGCGTTTAATTCGTCTGCACCTTTATTGTATTCCTTTACGGCTTCTGTTTCCCGCGCTTTGTATTCTTCAGTAATTTGCTTTTTACCTTTAGCCATTTCCAGCTCAGCATCGGTAGTAAGAGCAGCTTGTGCCGCAAGAGAGGTTAAGCGAGAAGTAGGCGATACAGCTACTTCGCTCCAGCTGGCTAAAGTCTTTAAAGTTTTAAGCACACTTTCACCAAAAGTAAGCGACTCCCCTTCAAACTCTTTCATAACAGACTCCATCTTTACACCGGTAGTCTGCCCTTTAAGAGCGTTGATTTTTTGAGGCAGTAATTCACCGATCATCTCGTCGGTAACCTGGTCTAAGCCTAGGTTTTTATCAGCTGCTATTTGGTAGCGCAGTTCGTCTTTAGCGGTAGCCTCAATGCTTGATAGCTCGCCAGGAGTAAGCTTGATGGCATCTATTTTCTGCTTAGTGCTAGATACTAAATCACCCTCTGGTAACTCCAAAGAAGTAGCGGCCGAACTGGAATCCCCAGCGGCCGTCTCGTCTTTCTGGCCCACCGGTGGAGTTACTTCCGTTGGACCGTTTGTCTTTCCCTCATCTGCAACATCCCAGCCGAATTCAGCTGCCCATTCCACGAGAGACATGTTTAATTTGTCAGCATAGCTTTGAGCTATGTCTTTAGATAGTGTTTCTTCACCGTTTGTGAACATAATCTATGTATTATATTTTATTACTCAAATAAATCTGTACGAGCCGCTTTCATTTCTTCAAACGTGTCGTAAGTCCATTCTTCGCCCCCTTTAGAAAGCAGCCATTTGCCGTTTATCATTTGCACGTCGTAAGGTGTCCCGGTAGATGTCGTGATTACTATAGGCTCATTCCCCGCGGCTGGCCCTACTTGACCCGGTGTTGGCTTAAAAGCATCTTGTTCGTACTCTAATAAACTCGCAGTATTTTGTTGTCTTCTATTAAGCTTAGTAGTTCCGCTTTTATCGCTTCCCTTGCCGCTAGCCATAGACGCTTTACGCGCTAACTCAGCGTCATTTTGTTGCTTACCGTAAGCTGAAGCTTCATCATAGCCGGTCATTATAGATTCTATAACTTCATTGCTGATCTCTTGCAGTGCAGCTGTATCAAGCTTACCCTCTGATCTTAGCTTAAAGAACTTTTCTTTCGTAGTAGAATAAGGGAATTGCTTTTCGTAGTCTGTCAAGATAGACGCTAAAGCATTAGGATCTTTGAACGCAGCAGTCATTTGAGAACCCATGTAATCTCTTTCCTGAGGCGACAATAACCTACCTTGAGTACTTAGCTCAGCTTGCTTAGATAATATAGCGTCTGCAAGCTCTGTTGCCTGCCCGGGTATATTTTTTAAGTCAGCGTATTTAACTTCTTCACCACCGACATTGAATACTAGCTTACCGTTGACAACTGAAGGCTTAGCTTTATCTCCAGCTAATCCGTAGACAGAAGCAACAGTACCTGTAAGTTTAGGGTCAGCGCCTTTAGAAAATGCGCCTTCTTTTAAAAGATCCGCGTTGGTTACTCTATTCTGCACGTACGCACTAGACTCTGCTGATAAAGTAGAAAACTCACGTTGAATGTCATTCATTCTATCTACAGCTTTCTGGTATTCAGGTGAAGATGCATCGTCTAATCTAGCAATAGTGTTCGCTAAGTCTGCATATTCGTTTTTAGCTGTAACTAAATAACCACGCATTGCTTTCTCCATTTCCGGATCAAGCGTTGTAAAGTCAATATCAGTTTTAAGGTCACCCATATACTGGTTAACCTCGTCTTGTATTTTTTGATTTTCTTTTTCTACCTCCGTGACAACCATTCCAAAGCCACTACCAAAAGCAGTAGCTAAGTCAGCTGGAGCTTGTGACGCCGCTAAATTAGCCGACGCTTGCATTAAGGTGCCGCTTGCGTTTTGTTTAGCCATCTTAGAAATATTTATTATATTGGTCTAAAGCAGACAGCGCTTCTATAGGAATGCCCGCGTACGGATCTTTATTATCCTGAAGAATATTTAAAGGGCTGCTTTGAGACTGCGCGTTCTGGAACGTTTGCAATAAATTTGTTTGAAATTGCGTTTGACCAGGAGCATTCATAGTTGGTGCCAAAGGTGCAGCTGCTTGAGGTGCTGCTGTTCCTAAATCACCAAGCTTACCCATTAAGTTTTGGCCGGCCTGTGTTCCTGCTAATCCATATCCAGCAACCATACCTAATCCTTGCACAGCTGAAGACATCGCTTGTTGTCTTGCTTGATTAGCCGCAGCTAATTCGTTCATGGACATACCAAGCTCTGTTTGTAGCATCCCCGCACGTAAAGCACGTGATTGCCCTTCGCCTTGGCGTTCCATTGTTTGTAGGCTGCCTTCCATTCCCATCGCTGCCGCTTGGTTGCGTTGTTCCTGTGCTCCGATGCTAGCTGAAGCTTGCTGTGCCGCTTGAGCTTGTTGGCCCGCTATAGATTGTGCTAATGCTGCGATCCCGGAAGAACCCGCTGCACCACGTAATCCACCCATTGTATTAGCTAGACCTTGTTGAGTTTGTTGAGCCGTAAAGTTTGCTGCCTGTAAATTGACAGTGGCATCCTCGTATGGATTCTGCATGTTAGCATACAGATTGCTTGTATCTTGAGCTCGCCAGTCCGCCAATCTACCCTCGTAGTTTGACCTAGCTTCTTTTGCTCTTTGTCCTTGTTGCCACGTGTTGTAAGCGCCAAGACCAAGCTGTCCTAAACCCTGGACACCCATGAGTATTAGTGGTAGTGCCATATTAAAATTGTGTATAAATTATTATTACGTATTATTCGCTGCTGATAAATACTTCAGAGTTAACGGCGAAGAGCTCTTTTGCGTCTCCACCGGTAGCTGTCATTGTAAGATTACCGTAGTAGCCAATAATTCCCGATGTGTTTATTCTATTGTCTTTAGCAAAGAATATAAATTCCAGCGTAGACGTTATGCTATTAGATGTAGTGTTAAATTCTACTGTTTCACCAGATATGGATACTACTGTACCACATACTTCAGGCGTGCTACCTACTAGTTTGTATATTACATCCCCAACTGATAACGAAACGTTAAGAGCATTTGCGAATGTAACCGTTTGGGTTGCGCCTGGAACGGAGAACGAGATCGGATTGCCTATACCTTGAACTGATAGCTCACTAGTATCGATTGCACCCAAAACACCTTTAATGCTGTTAAAGTATCTTCCTTCACGTCTTTTCCAGCTATCCACCTCGCCGTCTTGTTGATCAGTAACCATACCGGCTGTCCAACCTGCACTTCCTTCGTAAGACAAAGTCTTAAAGTGTTTAATGCTTGAAGGCCCATCGTTAAATACTGCTGTTACCGTAGTGTCGTACTGTGTCCCGTAGAAGTTAGAACGAATAGGGTTTGAATGTTCCCAAAGCTCACCTCCATTGAAAGTGTAGTACCAGCTATTTAGTGAAACACCGAATTCGGGTACATAGTCTAAGCGTGTGCTCCAACCGTCTACGTCTTCTTTAAACGATACTGATTCACCACCAATAGATACGTTATAAGAGCCCGTGCTCTCATCAAACGCACCAAATATAGGATTAGTCTGGTTTCTCATTTTATCGCGTAAGAAGTCGCGCATGCCCTTGCTAGATACCTCTGTTAATCCATCGCCGGACAATCTTAATACAGCGCCTCTAGCTTTGTCGGTAAAGTATTTTCTAAATCCGTAAGAAGCAAACGACTCTGGATTTTTAGATATACCGAACTCACCAGCAAATGTAGATGCATCGCCGAGCACTCTATTTGTCGATGTTAAGTTAACATTACCATCAGCATTGTAAAGTGCATCTTTATCCGCTAAGATTCTAAACACTTTGTCTTCGCAGAACGCAAGTAAGTTTGTATCGCGAGTATGCAGCTTTTGAATTGAACCGTATGCTGGATCTAAGTCTTTAGTTATTTTGATAGCTACTGTAAACTGGTTTGTATCGTTTACACCGCTAATGGAATTGTACAGCCCGCTGTAGATTAATCCAGCGCTTTTGCGTGTTGCTCTGTACGGTTCTTGTAGCTCAGCGTTAACTCTTACACCTTTTCCTAAAACAGGTGCGTTAAAGTCGTCTCTAATTCGGTCAGACTCTACACCGTTGCCAAACGAGTAGCAGTTAAACCAATTTAATACAGTACCGCGCAACCCAGCGTCAGCAACGTCGACTAGTCCACTGGCTTCCCAGTAAATATCTAAGTCAGCTTGCTCTACCGGCTCTGTTTCGAATATTGCTGGATTTGTAGAAGACAGCAGGTTTTGATCCCCTATTTCCTGTTCTCTGTAAAGAACAATACCCACCATTTGATCTAACACCCAGGTACCACCATTGTAAGAGTCGTCTACAGCTCTATCTAAAACAACTTTTGTGTTTAGCCCATTTTCTGTATAACCTACAGCCGTGTATTCTTCATGCACCACGTCTATTATGGTGTAATAGTTTTCACTTAGCGAATCGTCGTCGTATTTAAACTTAATCTTGTTGCCTACAGATAATGTCTTGTTATGGTATATCCATTCCGCTCTACTGCTAAACCCAGTGAAGCCATATGCTGATATATTTATGTAGAAATCGGTGTTGCCGGACTGAGGCATACCTGTGCCCCCTACAGAGGCTGGTCGTTGATCATCAATCCACGCAGTGATCATTGCAGAACCCAAAGGCCCTGATATAGCCCTGTTTATTCTGGCATCAACGCCTAAATTATTGTCTACTAAAAGAGGTAAAGTATTCGGCTCTAAAGCAGCCTTGGTGTTATCGTAGAAAGAAGCGTTTGCGGATATTTTAACAAAAAATCTTCCTTGGAATTCCGGTCTATCTAAATCTTCATCTTCGTATACAGCTACCTTGAACTCTTCGTTTTCTTGCATAGTGTATAACCACTCGTCTTCAGATCTTATACCTTCTAGTAATGTAGCTTCAAAAATAGAATAATCCCCGCTGGCTGTAGTTTCCTCCGCTCCGTTAGGACCGCCACTTTTGATTTTATAAAAAGCGGTTTTACCCCCTCCATTAACGTTCATAAACTGCACGTAACTGTTGGAGTTAAATCCTTCAAAGAAGTTTTCGTTTTTGTCTTTTAAAGGCGCTAAAAAAGTTACTCTATTGTCTCCATTAACAAAACTAAAAGTGCCTAAAGACAGAGGAACAGTAAAAGCATTCACCCGTCCCTTCATTACTTTAACGTTGCTTATATAAGCTGGAGCAGAGTTTGATATGTCAAGGACTTTGTACCTGTTGTTTGTGGTTACAGGTATTGAGGAGTCGTGCTGCTTTTTAAGCTTAATGTACTTGCCGACCTCCAGTTTATTTCTTTCAGAAGAAGGAAAACTCAACCATACAGAATCATCCTCGGACTTATAGTACCTGTCTAAAGCGATATTGTAGTATCCCGGCGCAGCGTCTTTTACGTAGTATTTAAAATGAGTAGCCCAGCTAGGTACAGAACCTGTGCTTAATACAGGCTCAATCAAATTAACCTTACTAGAGTTTTCGTCGCTAAAAGTTATAGCTCCACTGTTAGAAGTAAACACAGGGGATTCTCTACCATAGTCGTCAACAAAAGATACAGCTAACTGGTAGTCTCTATCTGTCTTTACTGAAGCTATACCGTAACCGGTATTTGTATGTGTGTTATTATATTGGAAAGCACTAATGTTAATATCAGACGCTATAACATCGTATCCATCTAAGTAGTTACCGTATACAACGCGGTTAGCTACAATATCCTGCGCTTTAGCTTTACGCGGTACATTATCGTATAGTCTTAGTAACTGTACACTTTCAACCACAGGCCCTAGAACACCGGAAGTTATAGTCAGACTTAAGCTTCCTGCAGCGTCTAAAGTTTCTACTACATATATGTTATTAGAAGAAGCTCCCTTGTAAAGCACCTCTACCTCTTCTACATTTGCAGGCGTGCTTGGGAATCCAGACAAGTCTATTTTCCTCACGACACTGTTCATTCCTTCGTTGTTGCCGTCTCTACTTAAGTATTCAAACTTACCGGGTACAAAAGCAGCTTTAGAAAAAGGAGCGTATACAGAGTATCTACCGTCCGTATATTTGTAGCGGTATGAAAATCTAGGGAAGTCATTTTTGAATATAGAGTCGTCTTCGATAAGAAGCATACTCCAAGATAGCGCTATATTAGGAATAGTAGGTGTGGCTGATTCCACAGTAACCCAAGCGTATGAAATTGAGTTTAAAGGTGTTGATGCCCCTTGTGACCCAGAAAGTGACCCTATAACCTGATACTTATCAGTGCTCCCGTCTTCTTGATTTATTTCAGCTGTAAATACAGCTCTTGATCCTGCACTCCATACCACTGAAGATAAAGAATCGGACCAGCTAATTTGGCGTTCGTCGCCTTCAGCTACATTTTGAAATGCTAATCCAGGTGAGCTGTTAGTTAGGATAGGTGTTATACCTGTACCGGCACCGCCAACTAGGCTAGGAGCAGCGACAACAGTTAATACTTGCCCTGGTGCTTCTGTGATAACAGTAGTGTCTTTTTCAACAAAGTTTCTACCATACACCTGCGTATGAACACTCAGTACGTTGCTACCCTGCGCTGAACCAGCTTTAAATGTGTCAATGTTTATTACCTTAGGCTCGTTTAAATCATCCGTCCAGTACAATAGCCCTTCTAAGATGTTTACGCCTGTAATTAAGTAATCCCCGCTAAAGTTCAATACATTATTAGTATCGACTAAAACAGGGCTTACAATTCCGCTTGGTTGATCAAACTCCATAATAGCGTCAATGCTATCACTCGTGATAAACCAGTATATCTTTTCGTTTTGTGAATCTCTAACAGTACCAATACATACGACATTAGACAACCCAAAGTTGTCGTCCCAATCGCCTGAACCTTCAAAGTTCTTTATAGTGTTACCTAGTATATTTTCTACGGCGCCGACATCTGAACCTTCTGACGTACTTACCTGAATGTTTACAGCATCTCTGTATTCACCGTTAGGTACAAGTCTTTCGTCAAGGTCTTTGTTCATGCGGCCTCGCACAAATGTGTGCTGCAATTTAGCCATATGTATTAGTGTTTAATCCACTTAGATTGATTTCTCATTACCTGTGCAAACTCTTCTAGCTTAAGATTAGATAAGCGTAGCTTTGCATTTCTTTTTGCCGCTGACGTTTCTTTCTTAAAACGTTGCACAATGTATTCAGGCGTGTTTGCTCTTGTCGCTAGAACAGCGTGAGCGATGTATTTATAGATAGCTTCTTCAGCGAACTTATGGATAACCATGTCTTCGTCATGAGCTAAACCATCGCTGATGTACTTTATTGTGATAACTCTACCAGCTACGTTTGAGCTGAAATGTACAACACCTCTTGCTCTGTCAATGTAGAACACTCCGTTAGATTGCGCATGCTCTGGGCTTAACCCATAACGATTACCAAAACGGTAAAGGTTAATTAGCTCATCTAAAGAAGGATCTTCCTCAGCTGCGCTTGGACCAGGTGTTTTAAACTTTTTGGAAGTTTCAGACTCATTAGCGTAAAGCAAATCGTCAGTCTGATCGTAGAGGTACTCGTAGTTGTCGTCCTGTAAAACCGCAACAGGGTTGCTAGTGTCTCTTGACGGGTATATGATGTGTTCCATACCGCTAGAGTCTGTCCACGAAAAGCGTACGTAGTTTACGTAATCCTGTGGCAGTACTAATTCAAGCGCTGGACCTAGTTCTAATTCTAATGACTTCACAGATGGTAATACATCGAATGAAAACTCTTGCAGCCCGCGTTGTGCATGGAAAGCAACGTCTGTACGTTTTACTTTGCTTATGATCTTGTCCTCGCCTACATATGCAATCATGAAATTATTGATAACATCACCAAGACTTGTGAATTGGTAGTTACCATAATTTTCATAGTTACTGTAGTACGATAGACTACTTGAGTTTATTAAAGCCATTTATTAAGATTTTTCTTGTTGGGTATTCTGCATTTCCATCTGCGTACTTGCTTGGAAAATGCTCATATCTTTTATTGCTAGCCCAGCCAATTCTAAAACCTTGATTACCAGTTCAGTTTCCTCTGATGGGTGCATTTCAAAATCAGTAGAAGCAGCAGCGTTGTAAAGAGCTTCACCGTTAACCTCTACGTATGCCCACTCTACGATAGCGGGCTTTTTAATATAATTACACGAAACCCCGGTAGTTAACTCTACACCGCCGTACACTTTGTACCCTTGGCTGAACCCTACAAATACTGGTCGAGCATCAGTAGACTTAGCTAGCGGAGATGCTTGAATGTATAGCAACTCGTTAGCGTTGAGACGCTCGGCTTCTTTACCGCTATAAATAACAGTACCCAACCGATACAGGTCCGCTGGTTTAGTCCAGACAGTACCGTTGTAGGTTAGGTTCGCAGTAGTTTCGAATATGTTTATCTTCTCGTTTAGAATATTAAGCATATCCGAGTACTCTGTGTCATTACCATGCATTCTACCGAACTGGTTAATGTCATAAAAGTATTGCTCGAATAGATCCAATTGTGCTTGGTTAGCGAACAAATTGAATTCCTGAGGGGTTACATAACCTCTTTGTTCCTTGTTAAGGATTGCCAATACTCTTTGATAAACAGTATCTACGTTTACACTCATATTTTATGTGGTTAAAGTGGTACATGCAGAATCTGCACATACCACTTAGTTGTTTTATAATCGTTTCTGAATGGCACTTAAAATTTCCATGCCTTCATCTGTCTTAAAGTAAGCCGCTAAAGCTGAGTAAGGATGTTCGTCAAACGGTACGGTCATAATCTTTCTACCGTTTTCGCCGTAAGTAAACGTGCGTTGATCAGCTGATAGCCTTAAGATACCTTCTTCTGTAGCTTTAATACCAATGTTTCTTAATTGGATATTATCGTCATTCGCTAGCTCTAAGAACAAACCTGGTCTGTTACGAGCGAATATAAGCAAATCACGTTTGAGCTCCTTAGAAGACATTCTAGATACCTCAGAACCTAGTTCTACACGCATAATAGCTTCAGCATCTTCAACATCCATGTTCTTAGCCATATTCATAGCTTCAAGTTCCATTTCAATGTCATTTACCTCAGCTTCTGCAATCGCTTCTGGAGCGTACTCCCGAATAATACCGTTTGTTGTGTACGGGTGGTAGAGCGAAAGCAGTTGTTGTAAAACTACATTTTCTTTCGGTACACGCAAAATACCGTCTCTAAAGATAATGCGACCTAACGTAGCGGTACCTGTTTGTTCATCTACAAATGGCGAGCGCTGATTGGTTGCGTATCTGATTTCGCGTGGATAACCTAATTCTTCGTCAAAATACATAAGCGGCTTTGAAGCGCTGTGCTTTGTAGGTATGACGAATACAATAGGTGTCTTAGTCCCTGTTAATTCATATAAGCGGTCTTTGTACTCCCACTTTGGAGCCGCTGGAGCCGCTGGAGCTTTTGTAGCGTATTCTACTACTGGTTCTTCCTTTACCGCAGCAACACTAGGTGCAGCTGGTTTTTTAGTTGTTGTTGTTTTCTTAGCTTGTGCCATGATATAATAAAATTAAATAAGGGTAATAATTACCCCCGCCACAAGGACGAGGGTAATATTATGATAACTAGGTTATGCTACAGTTTTCTTAAGCATTACGAAGTTGTTTGCAGCTTGAACACAGATCGTACGCTCAGAAAGCATGTGTACGTTCATTTCATCAGCGTCGCTAGTGTAGTTACCACCAACAGAACCAGTAACCCAAGACTTCATACGACGATCATCAGCTTCAGAAGCACGGTAACGAATATGCAAGAAAGGACGTGCAATGTTCTTACCTAATGTTTGATCGTAAACTGTAGAAGTACCAGCAGGAACGATAAGACCTTCAACGTCACCAACAAGGCCACGAGTAGTTGAATCGTTCAAGTATTTCCAGTCAGTCTTGTAGAAATCGTAAGAACCACGACGGAATCCAGAGAATCCTAAGTTCAACGCCATTCCTTCGTCGTTGCTAAATACTCCGTAAGAAGTACCACCAGCACCGTAAGAATTCTGAGCAGCTAGCATGTTGTCGATAGACAAAGAAGTAGCACGATCCAAGAACATCATGTTCTCTTCGATAGCTCCTTGCTTGTCAAGTTCAGCCAAGATTAGGTCGAACTGATCAACACCGTCAGCTTGGAAAGTTTGGTCACTGAATACCAATCCACGCTCGTTAAGAGCAGAGAACAAACCTTGTGTACCAGAAATAGTCTTACCAGCAGCAGAAGTGAATGCAGATGCAGCTTTTTCAGCTTCAACCATACTCATTTCTAGGTAGTCTTCGAAACGCAAGCGATGCTCGTGCTCAGACTTCAAGTACCATAAGTAACCACCAGCACCATTTTCGCTAGTAACTTCAACCCAACCGATCTGAGCAACGTCAGAACCATTGATAGAGTACTTATCACGAAGAATGATAGGCTTGTTGTTAAATGTAGTGAAAGAAGCGTCGATAGAGTTACCAGCACCTTCAGAACCTTTACCGTACTCAGAACCGAATACGAACATTTTCAAAGTAGCAACACCTTGCATTGCAACAGGCAAGTAAGCATCAGCTGTATCGTATACAGAGATAGAAGCAACTTGTCCAGATACAGACTTAACGTAAGCTTTAACAGTGTTGATACCGTTAACGTCAGCAATAACCAAAGTCATACCAGCACCGATAAGGTGACCTACAGGCAATGTGATAGTTTGCAAAGCAGGAGATACAGGAGCATCAGACTCAACGCCTTCGTAAGCGATGTGTAGACGACCTTGCTCTTGCCAGATAACTTGATCAGAAGCCATTGGCATTTCAGCGCCAACCAAACGTAAGAAACCACCGATTGTGCGGTTACCGTAACGCTCTACTTCTTTTTCGTATACCTCAGGCAAAAACTGCTGAGACCACTGCTGAAAGCCTGGGTCTTGGAAGTTAATGTAGTTATCCGCGAACAATCCTTTTACAGGACGCGGAGTTAAATGTGCGAGAGCGGAAGCGCTCCCAGAGAATGATCCAGCCATTTTGTTTTAATTTTAAATGGATTATTTTTTAAATCTAACCTTAAGTTTAGAAGAGCTTTGACCGTCATCAACAGCGCGAATGGTCCAACCGTTTGGTGTAGTAACTTTCTCATGCACCCCTCTCGGGTCCATATCTACATTCTTGGTTTTCGCCATACTAGTTTTAGTTGCATCGGCTTTGCCTTGCTCGTAAAAATGTTGCGCAATTTGATCAGCGTTCATTGCTGTAAACAGAGACTTATGATAACCCTTAGCATCTGATATCTCATTATTTTCATTCAAGAACTTCTTGACAAAATTATTGATATCGCTTTGGGTTTGTTTAATCTCACTAGGGTTCTTTACTTTAAAGCGGTACTTCTTGTCTCCAACGTTGTAATCGAATCCCTCGAATCCATCGCCAAACACTTTCTCGCTTTCAGTAAGAAACTTACTAGTTCGTTTATCAGCTACTTTAGCCGCTTCCTCACTTTCTTTTTTATAGCGATTGAAAAACTCTACCGCTTTTTGCTGTTCTGGATTCAGTTTTGAACCCATCTTAATATCGTCGTAGTATTTATCCTTTAGACTATCTAAGTGTGTTTTCGCTTTCGCTAGTGCTTCTTTGCGTTCTAGCTTCTTCATACGAATTTCACGCTCGTCGTCAAGATCTTCGTCGTAAGAAAACTTATCGCTTAATAAAAAGTCGATGTCTTCTTTGTCGTAATGTGTATATACTGTTTCGTAGTACTCACGAAGTATTTGATCTTCGCTTAGTTTAGAGTAATCAGAGTTAAGGCGCACGTAGTCTTCTAAAGAACCACCTGTGTCGTTCATAAACTCTACTAGCTTCTGAATGTTTTCAGGTAACTCAATACCTTTTTCTTCAGCCTCAGCAACAGCTTCTTCGTACTCTTCAGTAGCTTCAGGCTCTGTAGCTTCCTCTTCTTCTGTAATTTCTTGCAGTAAAGATTCTTCTTCTACTTCTTCTTCTTGCAGCCGCAGTCCTTCTTCTTCGCTGGACCCTTCGTCAACAACTGTATCGCTGACGGCTTCTTCTTCTGTGCTTTCTGGTTGTACTTCATCTGGTGATACTCTTAAATCTACCTTAATTGTTCCTTCATCATCAACCGCGACATACTTGCCTGGTTCTTCTTGAATTTCTTCACTCATGATATAATATTATAAAATTGATAAATATATAATTACTTAGGTTCAAACGTACCTAAACCGAATCCACCGCCCATAATATCGTTGCCCGATGACTCGAAACTTTTAGGTGCGGAATTGTTCTTTCTTTGTTCTATTAGCTCACTTTGTTGTGAAGCTTGTATTTTTGTTCTTTCGTCTTTACGGTCTTCTTTAGCTGTTTCTTTTGCTTTCTGACCTTCAACTTCGATACCCTTGAGTTGCATGTTGTATTGGAACTCTAAAGCCATCAGCTCTTTCTTAGCTGCAATCTCACGCTCCATTTTCTGCTGCTCTAGCTGACCCTTGAGTTGCTCTAGCTGTGCTTTGGTTTGGAACAGTGCTTGATCTTTCTGCATTTCAACCTGCGCTGCTTGCTGTTGTGCTTGCCCTTGCGCTTGTGCTTGAGCTTGCATATTCTGCTGCTGCATCATTTGGTCACGTTCAGACTTTTGCTTACGGCGCAGTTTAAGTAGCTGGTTAGCTAACTTAAGGTTCTTTACCTCGCGGATATCTATTGCATCCTCTAAGTCTATAAGTCCTGCTGACAATGCTGTTTGAATATTGTTTTCCAACATTCCTTTTTCTTCGTCGTCTGGCGAAAGCTGTAACACGATACCAAAGTCGTACAAGTGCAGTTCGCTAATTTCTTCTAATGTAGCAACGTTAAACCCGCCGATCTTCTGTATCAAAGCGTCTTTAGATGGGCTGTACTCGATAACGTCTGAAATGCGTAGTGATAAACATTCTGCAGTTTCAGCTGTCAAAAACAATCCTGCATCTAAAATGTGACGTGTAGCCGTGTTAGAATTTGCAGCCGCTAGTTTCTGTACACCAACCAATGCTCTTGAATCAGGTGTTGAACCGTCACGAGCTTCATTAAGCCCCGTAACGTCACGGATCATCTGCAGGTAGTAGTTATACGTCTGGATTAAAGTTTGCAGCTTCTGACCGCCCGCGCCTGTCTGTAGTGGCTGAATAGGCACTTTACCTGGATTCATATCACCCTCTTGAGTGAATGAGCGCCCAATAACAGAACCCGTTTGGAAGAACATGTTCAAAGCTTCCTGCGGATTGTAGTTTGTTCCGTTACCTAAATCGATTTCAGCTAAACCATCAGCGTCTAAGTAAACACCATCAGGCATCATCTTAGATAGTACTTGCTGCATTTTTAAATGCGTAAGCTGGATCATATCAGCAAACCCAACACATTTGCTAACCAAAGATTCAATACGCCCTTTATACATACGTGGAGCCACGATACTATAGTTCATTTTAACTTTAGTATGGTCACTCTTCGGACGCATCATATTTTTAGCCATCTCCCACTTAAGTACAATATCAGTACCTAATACTAGTGCACCTTCATATAATACCTCTAAAGAACGAGCAAGCTTACCGTAATCAGCATCTTCTGTTGGTGGGTTGTAAGTATCGTCTCTTTCAATAACCTTCGTTGCACCTGAAGCTGTAGTCTTTGTTTTGTAGACTTCGTTCATGTACGTCTTGTAGCTAAAGTACAATACCTGTACGGTATTAGAATCTCTAGCATCCATATTTGTCATGGTCTGATCGTAAGCACCAGCATAGCTGTTTGTACCACGATCGCTAACCTCAGCTAATTCTTCATTAGATAAGTTAGGGAATTGCTTCTTAAGCTCGTTTAATGGTACCCACTTAACTTCACCTACATAATAGATGTCGTCAAAGTAAGGCGAATCAGTGTACGAGTAAACCATATAAGCTGGATCAACGTACTCAACTTTAATACCTTCGTTTTTAGAGAAAGTATTTTTAACCGCTCCAATACCAATAGTCGCTAAGTCTAAGTATGTTCTACGCTTAATTAAGTCGTAGTTGTTACCGTCTAATACAGTGTTAATAGCCAACTCTTCCGCTATCTCTATACCCTGCTTATAAGAAAGCTGCATATGCAACTCAAGCTCCTCTTTAGAACCTGGTAGTTGATCTACTGGATTCTCGTAAAGGTTGATACCAAAGTTTTCAGCAGCAAAGTCGTTGAGGTCTTTCGTTTGCATATCACGAATAATAGACTCCATATACTTGGTTCGCTTAGCTACACCAAACGGGTCTTGTGAGTATGCTTTAATATCGAAAGAGCGATCAGCAATACCGTTAACTACAATGTCAACAAACTTTGATAATATAGGTACAGGCTTCCAATCTAAGTTAAGATAAGACAAGTCACCGTTAATAGACAATTCATCTTTATATTTCTGTATACTTTGTTCGCCGCGAGCATACAGCCTCAGGTTATGGAAAGTGTTGTGGTTACTTCTAAACCTAGAGGTTCCTGAGTTGTTCGAGAACCATTCGTTTTGAATAGCACGACCAACCTGCAAGCCATACTCCTGTGACATCTTTTCGACGTCGCTAACCGTTTGGCTAGGGAAAAAGTTATTTACAACTGACTCAGGCATATTGTTATTTTATTATTTCTGAATTGAATCCATTCTGCCGGTACTTGGCAATATGTAAGTTTAGTGTTCTGTCTTTTATTTTAGCTACTGGCGTGTACAGATCTTTGTTACATGCCATAATAGCTAGACCAGAGCTGATAGAAGCATCGTGCTTGGTACGCTTATTAATATCGAACTTAGACCAGTCGTTTAGCGTATCGTTAAAGTACATAGTTCCGTAGCTGCCGTCTTCCAGCAAACCAACGTGTCTGCTTATGTACATTTCAATTGCAGCAGCGTGCGCTTGCTTCATATCTTCACTCGAGTTTGGTACACCTCCGATTTCTCTTTCGGTTACAGACAGCTTATTCCAAAGCTTGTCAGGCCTGTTCATCGAGTATCCTCTATAGCCTCTTCTTTTAAAATGGTATAAAAGTCTAGGCTTGTTGTTCTCCGCTAGTATCGGCATACCATAAAATACACATGCCATTAAAACATCTTCAAAAAAGATCTCCGCCATAGGAGGCCTAGCTATATATTCAAGGAAGAACGTACTCGGCGGTGCGTCTTCCATTGTAAACTTAGTTAATCCGTGCAAAGCTCCCTTAGAGCCTCTACCGTCTGTAGTTCCGGATATATCATAACTATCACAACCAAAAGCGCCAATATGATCATTAGCTGGGTATTTAATACCGTTCTTTACTATTTGTCTATTTTGCAGCGCTGCCCCGGGTACCCAAGATACTTTAAACCTTCCTTGTGGTGATGGTACAAAAGCTACTTTAGTGTCTTTTATACCGTTCTCCCACTGAAAGTTACCGGTGGTTATGATATTAGTATTACGCAAGTCTTGGTTATAATCAACTTGCTCGTATATTTTCGCTAAGTTAAATATACTATTTTTAGTTTCATCTCTAAATGCGTGGTCTTCTGTACGTGGAAACTGTCTGTAGTATTCATTAAGACCGTCTTGGTCTTGTTTAAGACCTTCAACTTCATTTTCCCAGTAATCTACAACACCTACCTCAATGACTTCACCTTGTGGATCTAATACTGTTTCTTCAGGTGTATCAAATACGGGTTGCCCATACTGATCGATAAATCCCTCGTAGTTCCATTCCATTGGGATAAACAGGCTGTATAAACCAGACTTTGTTTGACCATTGGCATTTCTTTTGGTAACGTCCGAGTCATAGTACAGCTTTTTAAAGTTATTTCCTCCTTTATCTAAAGCATTAGATGTACTACCCATCATACACTTACCTATAATACGTGATCCCAAACGCAAACAAGTTTTAGTAACTCGCCAGTTGTTTAAGATATTATCAGGTTTTTCCCACTTACCACTCTCATCATGCACTAAAAGCTTTAGCTTTTCACCATCATAAGAGTTATCGCCGGTGTTTTTCCAGTCAATCGTCGTGTCAAGACCCTGCATTTCTTGCCTCTTGTCTTTTGCTTCAAAAGATTTTCTCGTAAGCTTGGATGCAGGTACACGATAAGCCAGTTCGGTTTTTGGACGATCCATACCGTCTTGAATAGGCTTGAAAAAGAAAGGATAGTTAACAGAAATAGGTACCACCTTATCTGTAAACATTTTTTTAGCATCGCTACCTGTTTTAGATAGGATGCCGAATCGAGCATCACTCGATATAGTCGCTTGATTTACGGTTTCACCAGAAGCCATAAATGAAAATCCACTCCGTCTGTTTTTAAGATAGCACATTCCGTAAGAGCGTGTATCTGCTTTAACTGCTTCCCAGAATAAAAAGAATAATCTGTTGGCTTCGCGGTAATCGGGATTTCCGACGTCAATCTTTGACCACTGTAGGTACATGTAATGAGTACCGGTAATATACGTAGGTTTGCCGTTGTTAACAAACCAGTGGCCTTCATCGCGGCGCGTAAACTCTTCATCTATATAACCTTCCCATTTGGCTTTAAACTCGTCCGGATATGTTTGCCAGTCGAATATACTTTTAATAGATTTAAGTTCTTTAGGGTACGCCGCAGGTGCCCATTTGTTTGCTCCTTTGTCTAATTGCTTAGGCTCAGGAGGTAGCGCAATTTTCAATCCTTGGATATCGAGTACTTCACCGATCTCTCCAGTCTTGCTTATCACTACAATGTCATGCTCTTTTGAGTATCCGTACTTCCATTTCTTACCTTTGTTAAGACGATGCTTAGTGGTAAGCTTTAGAGAGTCATCAACTTTAACTAGATCCTGCTGGTACATTACCTAGATCTTTTTTCTGCAAACCCAGAGAAAGCTTCTTTCTTGTCTTCTTTAGGTCTGTTCTCAAGGATTCTTTCTTCTTCTTCAATACGTGTTAGTATCTCAAAAGCGTCGAATATCGCCAGTTTCTTAGTCGCAGCGGCGTTTTTTAAGCGGTCAGCGGAAACATCATCTTCTGTGTTAGTAATGATCTTTTCTTCCGCTACTTTAATAAGCTCTTCAACTGCCTTGCGCCCAGCTAGGATTATATTCTTCTTCGTCTCCTTGATAGTCATATTGGATTGTAATTAAATTAACAGGAACACGATACACTCGCTGCTCCTCAATATTAAACTCGTATTCGCTGCCGGGCCTAAATCCAACTAATGCCCCGACTTCTAGTCCATTTGTTGCGCTAGCATATTTGATAATTCCTATTGCTTCGCGCTCGTTATGTAAAGAAAATGAGTTTTTGTTTGCGATAGGTTTCACAAAGCAAAATCCTTTAATAGCTTGCCAGCCTGCATCCCCGCGTTTAAAAGCGAAGACTTGATCTGGCGCAACTGAATATAAATTGTCGTTTATGTACGACTTACTGTTCTTTTCAATACCACGTACGTCCCTAAAAACTCTAAAAACGTTATGGTGTACTATAATCTCATCACCGACTTGTACTTCTGATTCCTCCGCTAGTGGAGTACCAACTACAACCCCGTGTCTGCTCGTATATTGGTGGTTCTGTAACTCTGTGTTTAAAAGCAGCTCGTTACCACCAACATCTTTCTTAGCAGTGGTTATACCGTCTTTCGGCTCTACTAAAAAATTAAAGACGCTGCGCATTAATACTTAAGATCGTATTCAACAGAGACAGCCATGTTCTTATTGAAGTCTTTCCATGGCATCATCGCATCGCCTTTTTGTATATAGACAGAGTACTTTTCTTCCTCTTCTAAAATGTGAACTATAGTATGACCGCCATACACTTCCTGTCCAACAGAATAGTGCATGGCGTCATTTTTATAGTCTCTACCGATACTAATCTTGCGGATTATCTGCATCGGTAATTTCTCCTGTGGCTAAGCTGATGTTAACTTCTCCGTATTTCTCTTGTAGCTCACGTTGCACATCATTTAAAAGTTCACGTGCAGCGTTTGCCGCGGCGATAATTTGATGCTTTTGCAATTCTAATCCGCCAAGTTGGCTTTGAGCTTCTTGAATAGAGTTTACTAATTCTTGAAGTTTACTTAGTTCGTCCTTTTTGATCTTTTTCATTTAATTGAATTTAATTATTTATACTTATATTAATATCACTCAAATTGTTAAGTACCTAATCTTAGTACTTACCTTTAACCCCCTTAGGGTTAGATTTAGTGGATCCGCCACTGCCTCCCCATAAATCTTTACACGCCCAATACCCTGCGCTTAGCTTCGATTTCTTTTTGTCGCAACCGTGACGCGCACGGAATGACTTACGAGCTGCTGCAGAATAGTTATGGCCGTAAGAGCTGTGTCCATAGTGAATAATTTTTTCAGTTCCACCTTCACAAGCCTTTACAACTTTTTTCTTATCTGCTCTAGGCGATTTCTTTGGGCTGTTACAAGCCATCTTGCTTTTGTCAACTCTTGAAGCCATTACTTAGTTCTTTTCTTTTTTGTTAACGGAACGCAGTTAGGTACTTTTTTACCGCCTTTGTTTTTCATACCGATTTGCTGGTAACCTTTCCAGCACGCTTTTTCTTTTTTCATAAGCTTTTAAAAATAGGGGTGGGCGACATAAAATGAATTAATGGTAGCGAATTCCTTTTCCTGCACGCCCGATGTAAACCCCGTTATCTTTCTTTATCTTTAATCATATCGTCTATAGCTTTGTTATAGACTTTATCTGTATACGATTGATTTTTATAAAACTTACTTCTAGGTCCTACTGGCATATCTTCTTCCCCTAGTAGGATTGCGTATATGCGGTTGATAAGTATCTTGGTTTTAAACGATGTTTTAAATACACTGTACTTTATTGTGGTACGATTTCTGTTTCTCCAAACATCAATCCAGCCGTCACGTCGTAAGCGTTCCCATCTGTCTTTATCCCAAGAGTATGTATAGGCTCCGTTAATAAACTCGTCTCTAGTAAACTTGTCTTTACAATCTAAATATATGAGCAACTCCAAGTCCGCGTCGTTTATACCGTATGTTTTGCAAGCCCACTTTCGTACTAATCTATAGTACTTGAACAGGTTCATATCGCGGAGGTCTGAAGGCGTTAGTCTCATTCTACAATAACAACATCTCCTGCAGAGATAACATGGTAGAATTCACCGTTCCATTCAATACCGTGTCCCGCGTGTTTATCGTATCGAACAGTGTTACCCTTTTCAATACCTATAACAAGATGTCCACAGCTTATAACCTCAGCCTTTAAGTACCTAATGTCACTGTTTTGTGACTCAGTAAGCTCAAGGCCGGCAACCTTTTTGGCTGCCTCCTTGATTTTCTTTATTACTATGTAGTGATTAATTGCTTTCATTGTGGCGCATATTTGAGATTACACAATCCGCGGAAACAATAGTGGTCGCAACACTCACTGCATTCTTTAAAGCTGTTTTAGTAACCAACACTGGGTCAATAATACCGCTTTTAATCATATCTACTTTTTTGCCAGTAGTAGCGTCAATACCTTCATTGTGTCTTACCACAACTTCTTTGACCTGAATACCAGCGTTTGCCATTATAGTATTGTAAGGTGCACGTATCGCGCAAAGTAAAGCAGTGTACCCTGGGCCTTTGCTTTTAACTGTTTGGGAGGCGTGAAGTAAAGCTGCTCCACCACCAGGTACAATACCTTCTTTTAAAGCCGCTTGCACTGCATATATTGCATCCTCGACACGGTCTTTCTTTTCTTTCATCTCCATTTGAGAATCAGCGCCAACATAAATAACACCAACCTTACCGGTTAGCATTGATAGACGTTGCTCAAGCTTTTTACGTAAGAAACTGTTTGTTTCCGCTTCTACTTTCTTCTGAACGTCTTTAATACGCGCTTCCAGAGCCTGTGTGTTCGCATCGATCTGAAGTATGGTAGATTTGTTGTCCGTAACAGATTTAACAGCTTCACCAAGAACAGACGGGTCAATAAGATCAAGATCATCTCCGAGTTCTTCGTTAATCACTTTAGCACCCGTTAATAAAGCCAGATCTTCTAGCGTATCTTGTTTAGTAGCTCCAAATCCTGGCAAGTCTACTATGTTAATCTTGATATTACCCTTAACCTTGTTAGCTAAAAGCGTTTGGTAAGGTTGCTGTTCTAAGTTAGCGACCACCAGTAAGCTTCTTTGCTCCTTTATAACGTGTTCTAAGACACTTTGTATCTTTCTGATATTGGGTATAGGGGAAGAGACAATAAGCACATAAGGTTGCTCTAAAACAGCTGTGCCTTTATCTTTGTCTGTTACCAAGTGTGGTGATTTGAGCCCTGATTCAAACTGTGTGCCTTCTACAAAGTCAACCCAAGTTTCATTGCTATCAGACTCTTCCATTAAGACTACTCCATTTCGTCCAACTTGTTCAAAAGCTTCTCCAATCTTGTCTCCAAGAATGCGATCATTGTTACAACTAATATAAGCAACTTGTCGTAGCATTTCGCCTTCCACCGGAATACTAAGGTTGTCCAAGAACGCGTTAACATCTTGTAAGCACGCTTCAATTTCGTGGTTAACCACTCTGGTGTCATTCCCATTTTTATTTAAATTGATTTCAGTAAGTAGTGAGTGAGCGAGGACAGTAGCCGTTGTGGTACCGTCACCCGCTTCTTTCACCGTGTTTTTGGCAGCTTCTTTAATAAGTGAAGCACCCATATTTTCGACCGGGTCAAATAAGACTACGCTTTCCGCAACGGTTACACCGTCTTTTGTAATGACTGGCCGGCCCAACGCGTCTTCGTAAATAACGCATTTACCTGAAGCTCCTAATGTAGACTTCACTGCGTTCGTTAACTTTTCGACGCCGGACATAATTTTTTCGGTAGCAGTACTACCAAATGTAAGATCTTTAACGATCTCGCTCGGGTTATTAAATTCCATTTGATTAAATTGATTAAATTAGTGTTGGTTACTCGAATGTTTTAACGACCTTAGGTCCTTTAATAAATTCAAGCTTGTTGGTGTAATGTTCGATGGAACTATCTATTGCAGACTCTGCTCCTTCTAATGTTTCCCGGCGAGTTACGTCTCTCCAGTTAGATTCCCAATTAAGCTCTGTTTGATAGTAGCCGTTTGAGAGTTGAACAATTCTCCAGTTTTTCTTATCTGAAGCGTGTTCCCAGAAAGCTTTGGTTTCTGAGGATACTTGAGGGTTACCACTTGTCGTAGTGGTAGTACGGTAATAAAAAGTCATTTGGTTTTATTTATTATGGTTAATAATAGTTTATGCTATTATAATTACTTACTGAGTACGGTTTTTAAGCTGAACAAAAGTAGCACAAATATAGCCAAAGCCATTAGCCATTTTGTTATTTTACTGCCTAGCTTTTCGCGCTCTACGTATACGATTTTTTCGTACGGTACACTTACGATGCTTATTATTGTATCAGCATCACAAATAGCGTCTACTTTTATCGTGTCGAAGCTTCTGAATATTTTTACTCTTAACCTCTCTTTTTCGATAGTCACTGTATCTGTCTGCCTCAACACTACAGTATCCTTCAATTCCACAGGTTTCGACACAACCGTGTCCACCACAGTTATTGTATCCTTTTGCAGTATTGACGGATCTTTTTTGACTGCCCTTCTTAAGTGATAATGTGCGGAGCAGCTTGTCAATACGCTGACCAATAACAATAATGTCCATCTCATCATTTACGTTCCGCGAATTTTTCAATACCAGCAATCCCGAAGCTACCTAAAGTAACAAACAAGAATGAGTTGTATGTAAATTCATTTATCACTAGGTCTTTACCCATTGCGCCGCTGATAACGTCAGCTAACATTACGATTACCATAATAGCAAACGACATAAACCCTATAATGGTTTTCTCGTTGTAATCGTTTGTTGTTTTAAAAATCTCTTTAAAGCTCATAATTAATCTTTGTAAAACCTCGCGAAAACACGGTAAGTGCCTTCAGCAAGTGTGTCAATCTCTGCTACAGCATCGTCAAATGCTGTAAACTCTTTGTGTTCATTTTCCGGTAAAAAGGGCGCCCACTCCCCGTCGTTGAGTAGGCAATCCCCTGTTACTGTATCTTCTATGTAATACTTTGCTATTGTCATTATGATATTCTTGTTACTGTTATTGCTCCTGGATCACCAGCTATAGCTACCGTGGTATGGTTAGCGGCTCCACTTAAAAGAACTGTTTCGAATGTTATAAACTGCCCTGCGCTTGCTGTAACCGCAAATGTGGCATTACACGTAGAAAACTGCCCGTAAGTATTGTATCTGAAATATTGTACGTTAGAACTACCTGAAATCGCCGCACCGTTTAATTTAGCTACTACTCCGTAAGCACTACGGTTGTTGTAGTCACTTCTAAACGTCACAGTGTAAGATACCATGTATGTGCCTGCTGAATTAAGGGTTACGCTGTCACCGCCTGCGTCAGTGTTACTAGTTCCGTTAATAACTCTTCCACTGATAGCTATGTTATTACCGCTACCATAACCCACGTTAGGCACGAATTCATATTTATCCGAACCGTACATAGCCCCGTCGCGCCCAGCGGCGCCTGCTGCACCCGTGCTCCCTGCTGGCCCCTGTGGACCTGTTGCACCCGTAGCTCCAGCTGTACCTTGAGGTCCTTGTGAGCCTGTAGCTCCAGTATTACCCGTATTACCCTTAGGCCCCGTTGGTCCCGCCGGTCCTGTTGGCCCTGTTAAACCCGTACCACCCGTTGGTCCTGCTGGTCCTTCTGGCCCTGGATCGCCCTGTGGTCCTTGAGGTCCGGTTGCACCTGTACTACCAGTATTCCCTTTTGCTCCTTGCGGCCCTGCTGGCCCGATAGGTCCGGTTGCCCCCGCTGCACCCGCGGCACCTGTATTTCCTGTTGGCCCTGCTGGTCCGGTAGCTCCAGTAGCTCCAGTAGCACCTCGTACGTTACCTACAGGAACATCTCCTAGCTGGTTGTTCTCTAATACTAAATTGTATCCATCTAATCGAGCGTTAACAAAACCAGCACCGTCTGATCCATTACTTCCCGCTGCTCCAGTTGAACCGGTAGGCCCCGCTGGTCCGGTTGCACCCGTAGACCCTGTATTACCTTTTGGTCCGGTAGGCCCCGCTGGCCCCTGAGGTCCGATAGGCCCAGTCGCTCCGGTTGCGCCTGTTGAACCTGCTGCTCCTGTAGCACCTGTTGCTCCCCTGACATTACCAACTGGCACGTCGCCCAATTGATCGTTTTCTAATACTAAGTTGTAACCGTCCAGCCTAGCGTTAACAAATCCCGCACCGTTCGAGCCGGCAGGACCTTGTGCACCAGTTGAACCAGTATTTCCTTTCGCGCCTTGTGGACCAGTAGGACCCGCAGGACCAACCGCTCCTGTAGCTCCGGCGGCACCAGTGTTACCAGTAGCACCTTGCGGACCTGTTGGACCAATACCTCCTGTAGCACCGGTTGCACCCGTAGCACCCGTGGCACCTCTAACATTGCCTACAACTAAGTCACCGAACTGGTCGTTTTCAAGTACAAGAGTATACCCGTCTAATCGAGCACCAACAACACTTGCGCCATTAGATCCCGCAGCACCAGTAGCACCTGTACTACCTGTGTTACCTTTAGGTCCAGTAGGACCGGCAGGTCCGATAGAACCCTGAGGCCCGGTTGCACCTTGAGGCCCGGTAGAACCTGTTGCTCCAGTAGCGCCGGTTGTTCCTTTTGCTCCTTGCGGCCCTATAAATTCAGGGTAGTTGTTAGGGTTAAAGTTTCCAGTGTGCAGTACTTGGTGCATTGAGCCCCAAGATGTACCCACGCCTGTTCTAAAGTAAAGCTGATCGTGCTGCCCTGTATTAGAGCCGCTAATCAACTGCCAAGCCTGATAGTTGTCAGACCAACCTTTAACCGTCATACCACTGAACCACGCACCTAAGCCTGGGAAGTCGTCTGTAAAGTCAAAAGAAACCGCTTTGTCTAAATAATCGTTTGGTACCTTCTGCCCCGCGCGTGTATCTTCTATAGCTATATTGGTTAAGTCTCTCGCGCCGTGTGACGTAATCACACCATCAGTCATATAGATGTTATCTACAATAGTATAGCCTGCAGTATTAATATCCCCGTCGGTACCTATAATTGTATTATAAGTTCCAGCAGCTTGGTAACTTCCCGCGGGTTGAGCTCCAATCATTGCTGGAGTGATACCGTGAGGGTTCGTTGCTACCGAGTGGTCATACGCCCAGTTAGATGATATGGACTGGTCTGTTACGCCATTAACAGGAACATCGTCGATTGGTCGCCAAGTATTGCTATCAGCATCACTAGTGGTCACTGAGAACGTCGTATTATCAGCTCTAGTGAAAGTTATTGTATCGTTCGATACACTTGCAGCTTTGATAGGGTTAACACTAGATTCTAGCTTCGCGCTAATAGCTGGCAAAACCTCGCTATCTATCCTTGAGTTTACTGTACCGGCAGCAGCAGCGCCTGTTCCAGCTGCGTCGTAGTAGCCGTTAGTTATTTGGCTTCTGAAGTGCGCTGGGGTAGCTTTTCTAATGTAGCCGTCGTTAGTATTTACATATATATCAGTAAGAGTACTAGTTGTGTTGCCAGAAGTGGTGTTGATCCACCCGAAATTTGTGTATCCGCTCCCGTCTGTTCTTACTACTTTGTTAGCTACGTTAGCCCTTGTGCCGCCTAAATCTAATCCATCTAATAAATTAGAATCAGCCGCTTTGCCACTTGTGGTTAAATAAGAGCCTGCAGCCTGGTAACTTCCAGCTGGCTGGTAACGAGCGTCCCCTTCGCCTTCTGTCAAATACTCCGCTGGTATAGACGTAAGGTAAGAGCCTGCTGGCTGTGCTCCTATTAATGCCGGGGTGATATTATGAGGGTTACTACCGTTTGCGTGATCGTATGCCCAATTTGAAGATATAGACTCACCTGTCTGTCCGTTTACAGGAACATCGTCAATGCCTCTCCATGTGTTTGTATCAGCGTCTGATGTTGTTACAGAGAATGTAGTATTGTCTGATCTCGTAAAAGTAATTGTATCGTTAGAAACCGTGGCTCCTTTAATAGGATTTACGCTGGAATCTAACTTTGCACCTATAGCTGGTAATATCTCCGTGTCTATACGGGTGTTTACAGTCGCAGAGGCACCTATGGGGTCATATAAGGAGTTATGATTGTGAGATGGTAATGACGTAAGGTAACCTTGAGTTGAGTGGTCTGAGTAAGACGTAAACGCGTTTGACCCGAAAGTGTACGTTTGATTAGTCGCACCACTTACAGAAAAAGTAAGTACATTGCCAGACCGAGTAATCCCGTTCAGGTAGTAGTTAGTATTCGCGTCCGAAGTAGAAATGGCAAACGTAGTGTTGTCAGCTCTAGTGAATGTTATAGTGTCGTTAGATACTGTAGCATTCTTAATAGGGTTAATACTAGCGTCTAATTTAGTAGCTATACTATTTGTAACAGACGTAGCGAAACTGGCGTTGTCTCCCAGCGCTGCGGCAAGTTCGTTTAACGTATCTAACGCAGCAGGCGCTCCGCCTACTAAACTAGATATCTGCCCAGATACCCAAGACTCTGTAGCATACGGGTCTCCGTTTAAGGTTATTGAACCCGTTGCGGTATCACCGTATACATTAATATATCTGTCGTCAGAAGCGTCAAAAGCGGCTTTTAACCTGGTAGAACTCATATTCCTGAAATTTTATAGTTTAATGTTTTTGCACTGCTCGAGTTTTCATACCCAGCGGCGAAGAAAGCGCAAGTTGGCATTGTCTGCGCTTTTAGATACGGCATCTTGTTTTCCTGCCCGGTAAAAGAGTACCTGAGTCTTATCTTATTCCCTGTAGAAGAAAACGTGTGAATACCACCAGTGTATGTTTCGTAAGTTGATCCGTTATTGTTAGACACTTCTATCGCTACTGAGGTCCCGGACTGCGTTTTCACCTCGTAACCACCACTGTCCACATCGACAGCAGCAATGTTAGAGCCATCTGAGAATTGAGAACTCGAATTGCCTCCAAAGGTAACCGTGTAGTTGTCGACAAGCAAGTAAGGCGTTGCGTAGGTGTTTACCGCGTGGCCGTCCCAGCCGTACCCAAAGCCTGCCCAATAGTCAGTTCCGTTTGCTGAAGTTACCTTGAATACACCGCCAGTGTAGTCTGTAAACCACGTGTCTCTTTCATGGCTGTAGTCGTTTTCACCGTTTCT